>Ga0114906_1000003_pt1 | contig 174866 bp, 157 predicted proteins | sample MalvirDeepMed_M9_FD_89687 | JGI IMG/M metagenome (GOLD analysis project Ga0114906, IMG submission 89687) | Marine viral communities from the Global Malaspina Expedition - Malaspina viral metaG DeepMed_M9 | ecosystem: Environmental > Aquatic > Marine > Oceanic | place: Mediterranean Sea...
CGCTAATTATGTCTAAACCAATTCGTATCGGCATGGTTGCCGGAGAGCCCTCTGGTGACATCCTTGCCGCCGGAATGGTTGCAGAGCTAAAACGCCAATACCCAGATGCTATAATCGAAGGTATTGGCGGTCCAAATATGATAGACGCAGGTTTCCATAGTCTTTTCGACATGGAAACCTTGTCAGTTATGGGGCTTGTTGAAGTTCTTGCGCATTTACCCGCCATTTTAAAAGTTAAAAAGCAGCTTCTTGCCCACTTCGAGCAAAACCCGCCTGATATTTTCGTGGGGGTAGATGCGCCAGATTTTAACTTAAGAGTAGAAAAAGCCCTTAAAGCACGGGGTATTAAGACCATGCACTACGTGAGCCCAACCGTGTGGGCATGGCGCGAGAAGCGAATACACAAAATTGCTAAAGCGGCCAATCGGGTATTAGGATTATTTCCGTTCGAGCAGCAGGTTTATGACAAATACAACGTGCCGTATACCTTTGTCGGGCACACCATGGCCGACGCGATTGCGTTAGAGCCCGACCAAAGCGCTGCTCGTCAGGTATTGGGCGTGGACAGCAAGGCACCTGTGTTAGCAGTACTCCCAGGCTCTCGTCGCGGCGAAGTGGACACGCTGCTTCCGGTTTTTCTTGAAACCATAGAAGCGATACATGCTAAACGAAGCGACATTCAATTTCTTATCCCCGCTGCTAACGAGCATCGTCTTGCACAAATAAAAGCATTATTGCTTGAAGCCGACAACGCTGAAGCGCGCTTACCTATTCAGGTAACCCAAGGTACTTCGCGGGATGCCATGATAGCAAGCGATGTTATCTTGCTTGCATCAGGTACAGCGACGTTAGAGGCTATGTTGTGTAAGCGCCCAATGGTAGCCGCTTATTCACTTGCGCCGCTCACCTACAAAATTATGCAGCGTTTATATAAAGCGCCGTTTTTCACCTTACCCAACCTTTTGGCAAACGAAGCGATTATTCCAGAGTTACTTCAAGAAGAGGTAAATGCAGAGAATATGAGCAATCAGCTACTCAACTTTTTCGAAAGTGACAATTCAGCCCTTATTGCCCGTTTCACCGACCTCCACCATACGCTAAAATGCAACGCTGATAAAACAGCAGCTAAAGCTGTCGTGGAGGAATTGTTTGCATAAGTTAATTGCCGGCGTTGATGAAGTAGGGCGCGGGCCACTGGTAGGTGATGTTGTTACTGCCGCGGTCATCCTTGACCCTCAAAATCCTATTGAAGGGCTCACTGACTCAAAAAAGCTCAGTGAAAAAAAGCGCGTCGCGCTTGCCCAAGAAATTCGTGAAAAAGCCCTGTACTGGAATATTGGTAGAGCGAGCCCCGAAGAAATAGACAAGCTTAATATACTGCACGCTACCATGCTCGCCATGATACGCGCGGTAGAAGGCCTGCCTGTAAAGCCTGACTTTGTGCGGGTAGATGGTAATCGGCTGCCGGCCTGGAATTTTGATTCTGAAGCCGTGGTGAAGGGAGATAGCCTGCACGCAGAGATTTCTGCGGCATCAATCATTGCTAAAGTAGAGCGAGACAACGATATGATTTCGCTTCACGAAGCCTTTCCGCAGTACAATTTTGCGGGGCATAAGGGTTACCCCACCAAAGCGCATTTTGAAGCCATTGCAGAGTATGGCATTTTAGATTGCTACCGTAAGAGTTTTAAGCCCGTTAAAGCGTTACTTGAAGAGAAATAACATCATGTCATCGCCATTTATTCATTTACGTGTTCACAGCGACTTTTCGATGATGGACGGCCTGAATAAGGTTAAGCCTATTCTAGGTAAAGTTGCCGCCCTTGAAATGCCAGCGGTGGCGATAACCGATCAAATGAATATGTGCGGTTTGGTTAAGTTCTATTCCGAAGCACATAATCTGGGAATAAAGCCCATCATTGGTACCGACTTTTGGGTTACCAATGAAGCGTTTGGTGATGAGCCGTTTAGGCTTACGCTTTTGGCGATGAACAATGAAGGTTATAAGAATATCACCATTCTTATTTCTAAAGCGTACCTTCGCGGACATTTAGCGCACCGGGCTGTTATCGACCAAGCATGGCTAGCCGAACACGCAGAGGGAGTAATCATACTCTCTGGCGCACAACACGGCGACGTGGGCGTGGGGTTAATGAAGAATAACGCTAAGCTTTTAGACAGTGCCTTAGCATTTTATGAGTCTTACTTCCCCGATCGATTTTACCTCGAGTTAATAAGAACCGGCAGACAGGGTGAAGAGGACTACTTGCACCATGCGGTAGAGCTCGCCGAACAGCGCGGTTTGCCCGTGGTCGCCACCAACGAGGTGTGCTTCATTGACCGTGAAGGTTTCGAGGCGCATGAAATACGCGTATGTATTCATGATGGTTACACGTTGGACGATAACCGTCGGCCCAAGCGTTATAGCGAACAGCAGTACCTGCGCACGGCAGAAGAAATGGTTGAGCTATTTAGCGATATTCCAGAAGCCATTGAAAATACGGTTGAAATAGCAAAGCGCTGTAACGTTACGGTACGTCTTAACGAATACTTCCTTCCCCAGTTCCCAACAGGTGGCATGACCACTGAAGACTTCTTGGTTAAAGTGTCTGAAGAAGGGTTGGAAGAGCGTCTAGAATTTCTTTTCCCCGATGAGGAAGTTCGCAAAGCTAAACGCCCAGAGTACGATGACCGACTTCGCATTGAGCTTGAAGTAATTAACCAAATGGGTTTCCCAGGCTACTTCCTTATCGTAATGGAGTTCATTCAGTGGAGTAAGGATAACGGTATTCCGGTAGGGCCAGGACGGGGCTCCGGTGCAGGTTCATTGGTGGCGTACGCGCTTAAAATTACCGACTTAGATCCGCTAGAATTCGACTTGCTATTCGAACGTTTCTTGAACCCAGAGCGTGTATCTATGCCCGACTTCGACGTCGACTTCTGTATGGATAGACGAGATGAAGTAATTGATCACGTTGCCGAGCTCTACGGGCGCCAGGCGGTATCTCAGATCATTACCTTCGGTACTATGGCGGCAAAAGCGGTAGTACGTGATGTGGGCCGAGTATTGGGTCACCCTTATGGTTTTGTAGACAGAATTTCAAAGCTTATACCGCCCGACCCTGGTATGACGCTAGAAAAAGCGTTTAAAGCTGAGCCACAGCTGCCAGAAGTTTATGAAAGCGATGAGGAAGTGAAAGACCTTATCGATATGGCGCGTATTCTTGAAGGGGTTACCCGAAATGCCGGTAAGCACGCCGGTGGTGTTGTTATCGCGCCAACCACGATTACTGATTTCTCGCCGCTATATTGTGATGACGAAGGGAATAACCCGGTAACCCAGTTCGATAAGAACGACGTTGAAACGGCAGGCTTGGTAAAATTCGACTTCTTAGGTCTTCGTACACTGACGATCATTCAGTGGGCGATAGATATGATCAAAGAGGGCAAGAACGTTGATGTAGATATCAGCGCTATTCCGCTTGAAGATCCTAAGAGTTTCAGAACCCTTCAAAACGCCGAAACCACTGCAGTATTCCAGTTGGAATCCCGCGGTATGAAAGAGCTAATTAAACGCCTTAAGCCGGACTGCTTTGAAGATATCATCGCATTGGTGGCTCTATTCCGCCCAGGACCACTGCAGTCAGGCATGGTAGATAACTTTATCGACCGTAAGCACGGACGTGAAGAAATTTCTTACCCAGACGCTGAATATCAGCACGAATGCCTTCAAGAAATACTAGAACCTACCTACGGCATTATCTTGTATCAGGAACAGGTAATGCAGATTGCTCAGGAAATGGCAGGTTACTCACTCGGCGGCGCTGACTTACTTCGCCGTGCAATGGGTAAGAAAAAACCTGAAGAAATGGCGAAGCAGCGCGGTACCTTCGCTGAAGGTGCTAAGGGCAATAATATTGACCCTGATCTGGCCATGAAAATCTTCGACTTGGTAGAAAAATTCGCCGGTTACGGGTTTAACAAATCTCACTCGGCAGCATACGCGTTGGTGTCTTACCAAACGCTGTGGCTAAAAGTGCATTATCCGGCTGAATTTATGGCTGCGGTAATGTCGGCGGATATGGATAACACCGATAAAATCGTAACCCTTGTCGATGAATGTGAACGCATGGGTATTGAGATACTGCCGCCAGATTTAAACGCAGGCAAATACAAATTTACCGTTGATAGCAAAGGTCGCATTGTTTATGGCATTGGTGCGATTAAAGGGGTAGGTGAAGGTCCGATTGAAGCGATTATTGAAGCGCGCGAGACCCAAGGTGCGTTTAAAGATCTTTTCGACTTCTGCGCGAAGGTTGATATTAAACGTGTTAACAAACGTGTACTCGAAAAATTAGTGCTTGCTGGTGCGATGGATAATTTAGGCCCCCACCGGGCTACGCTTATGGCGACGCTTCCCGAAGCGCTTGCAGCGGCGGGGCAGCATGCCAAGGCCGAGTCGTTTGGTCAGTCAGACATGTTTGGCCTATTAACCACCGAGCCTGAAGAAGTACAGCAGGCCTTTGCCGACGTACCTGAGTGGCCTGAGAAAGTGTGGCTTGAAGGCGAGAAAGACACACTTGGCTTGTATTTAACAGGCCATCCTATCAATCAGTATGCTGACGAGCTTCGCTACTATACCGACGGTCGTCTGGTCGACTTAAAACCTACCAATAAAGACCAGCTTGCTAGTGCAGTTGGCTTGGTACTGGGCGTTCGTGTTATGACAAACAAACGAGGGCGCCGCTGGGCAATAGTGACACTGGATGATAAGAGTGCCAGAATGGACGTGCGTTTCTTTCCAGACATGTACGAACAGTTCGAAAGTTTGCTAGAAACTGACAGAATATTGCTCATAAAGGGACAGGTCAGCTTTGATGATTTCTCTGGGGGCAATACAATCACCGCCCGTGATGTAATGGACATTGTTCAGGCACGAGAGAAAAACGCGAGAGCGCTGGCGATAAATGTTGATACCCAGCGGCTTGAACCGAAAATAATGAGTCAGATGCAATCTATCCTGCAGGCATTTAACGGTGGAAGTTGCCCTGTTCAGTTAGCGGTGACCCATCCAGACGTAGAAGTAACCTTAGCGTGTGGAGCAAAGTGGTACGTTACCCCTGAAGATCAACTTTTACACGATCTCAAGCAATGTTTGGGAGACAAAGCCGTTTCAATTCTCTACCATTAAGGGTAAGAGTTCGATAGATTGGACATCTCGCGTTTGCATAGACGAGCGTAGTACGAATAGGACATGAAATGAGTATACAGTTTTTGGACTTTGAACAGCCGATAGCCGAACTAGAAGCAAAAATTGAAGAGCTTAGGTTGGTGAATCAAGGTGGCGAGTTTGACGTTGGTATTGAAGAAGAAATTAATAAGCTTCGCGGTAAAAGTGCAGAGCTAACCAAAAAAATCTTCTCGGACCTTGGCGCGTGGCAAGTTTCTCAATTAGCACGTCACCCAATGCGTCCATACACGCTAGATTACATTCCTCGTATTTTTACAGAATTCGACGAGCTTGCTGGCGACCGCGCGTTTGCAGACGATAAGGCAATTGTTGGCGGCCCAGCAATGCTAGATGACCAGCCTGTGATGATTATAGGTCATCAGAAAGGTCGTGATACTAACGAAAAGATTAAGCGTAACTTTGGTATGCCTAAACCAGAAGGCTATCGCAAAGCGCTACGCCTTATGAAGATGGCTGAACGCTTTAACATGCCTATTATTACCTTCATTGACACGCCAGGGGCATATCCTGGTGTTGGTGCTGAAGAACGTGGTCAAAGTGAAGCCATTGCGAAAAACTTGTTTGAAATGGCAGAGCTTACGGTGCCAATTGTTTGTACTGTTATCGGCGAAGGCGGCTCGGGCGGTGCATTAGCCATTGGTGTAGGCGACCGGGTAAACATGCTTCAGTATTCTACGTATTCGGTTATCTCGCCTGAAGGCTGCGCCTCTATCTTATGGAAAAGTGCTGAAAAAGCGCCATTAGCGGCTGAAGCCATGGGCGTAAGTGCGCCACAAATTAAAGAGCTTGGTCTAATTAACAGCATTGTTGAAGAGCCATTAGGCGGCGCGCATCGCGATCACATCGGTATGGCAGCTAACCTAAAAGCAGTGATCAAGCAGCAGCTTAACCAGCTTAAAGAGCTAGACAAAACTAAGTTGATGGAAGAGCGTTACGAGCGTTTAATGTCGTTCGGTTATTGTTAAGTTTTCCATAACGACAGCGCGACATTTACTGCGCGCGATAGTTAACTAGCTTTATTCATATCAAGGGGTTGGTTACCGAAGGTAATCAGCCCCTTGGCGTTATAAGACAATTAAAACTACAAGGCAATATCAGTACGTGTCCCGTCAAATATCATCGTTGAGCGACTACATTGTCAGTCGTATCGCTAAGGGTCTCACCGACGCCGAATTACCTCTTCAAACGCCCTTAGTGGTAGCGTATAGCGGCGGTGTTGATTCCTCGGTTCTATTGCAAGCTGTTATTGAATATCGTGAGCAATACAACGGGCCTATTCACGCGGTGCACGTGCATCATGGATTAAGTGAAAATGCTGACAGCTGGGCGCGGCACTGTGAATTGCAGTGTCGTTTAGAGGATGTCGAATTTCACCTCCATCGCGTAGAGGTAGACACCAGTGCGCGAAAAAGTATAGAAGCAGAAGCGCGCAAGGTTCGCTACAACGCGCTGTTAGCGGTATGTAAACGCATAGGCGGTGTACTGTTGTTAGGCCAGCATGCTGAAGATCAGCTTGAAACCGTTTTGCTACAGTTAAAGCGTGGCGCAGGCCCCCAGGGTTTAGCAGGCATGGGTGAAGTGCAGTATCGCGGTAACACACTCATTATGCGCCCTATGCTGTCACTGGATAAAGCTGAAATTGTCACCTTTGCTGACAACGAAATGTTGCAATGGGTGGACGATGAGTCAAATCAGCAAAATAGCTTTGACAGAAATTTCTTAAGAAACGAGATTATTCCCCATCTATTAGACCGCTGGCCGCAGTTAACCAAAACCGTTGGCCGCAGTGCAGCGCTTTGTGCCGAGCAAAGCGAACTAGTGAACGATTCAGCCCAGCGTTACTTTGAAGACTGTAAGCGCACAAATTTGCGTTTAGATGGGCAAAAACTGACGTCATTGTCGCGACCGTGGCAGGCTATGGTCATTCGTGCATGGTTTAAAGCACAAGGTCAGCTTTCACCATCTAAAGCTCAAGCAGAGCAAGTATTGCTTATGTTAGAAGCCAAGCACGATGCGACCCCAGAGGTAAATTTTAAGTGGGGCAAGGTAATCCGCTTTGATGGTGACTTGTACTGGGTGGTCAACGCCGTACACGACGCCGAGCCTAGCGGAGTACTGCATGTTGATGCTGATAATGCCCTTCCTTGGTTAAACGGAAACCTTCATGTTTCGCTATTAGAAAAAGAAGAGGGCGATACGGTTACGTTTCAAACCAACGCGCGCAACTTACGCATTAAGCCAGTAAATGCGAGTGTATCAAAGCTTTTAAAAGAGTGGTTTAAAGTATGGCGTGTGCCGCGCTGGGAGCGAAATGGTGTACCGGTTATCTTTTTAAATGAGCAAGCTGTTGCGCTGATTATTAGCGGTCAGTGTATCTATCTACAGCCTAAATCTCCCCGCATTAAGCTCTCGTTTACGCAAGGCTAAGGGAGCGAATACGTACTTACTAAAGCGGCAATACATTGCCGCTCCCTACAGGTAACGCGAAAACGCGCTAGGCTGCGTGATAACTGTTTTTGCCTGAATTTTTCACGTGATAAAGCGCGTTGTCTGCTCTGTCAAACAGCGTACTTATGGTATCGCCGTCGCGATATATCGCGCCGCCTAGGCTTGTAGATACCCCTAGCTGTGATAAATACTTTGAACTATTGATGCTTGCTTGAATACGCTGCGCTGCGCAAGTAAGCTGCTGCTGCGTTTGGCAATCCAATAGGCAGCAAAACTCATCCCCACCATAACGAAACACTTCATCTTCATCTCGCAGAACATTTGAGAGGTGCGAGGCAACGTGAATAAGGACCTTATCGCCTTCGCCATGACCAAAATTGTCATTTACGAATTTAAAATTGTCTAAATCGATAACCAGTAGAGCGAACGGTTCGTCATGCCTTTGTGCCCACCCTAGCTGCCTAGTCATCGATTGTTCAAAGCCCGCGCGATTACCTAAGCCAGTAAGAATGTCTTTCGTTGCCATTTGCTGAACGCGCGTTAGTGACAACGCGTGCTTTACTTGTTTTCCAAATAAATCATGAAGTTGGAACAGACTTTCTCGTTGCGATAACGACAGGGGTGAACTAATGTAATAGTAGACATGGGCTTGCTCACCATTAATGGTATTAGCGCCTTGAAGGGGCAAATCAATCAATGTAGACGAGATTTTTGCGTTACCGTACACCCAACGTGAATCGAAATCAGATAAGCTGAACCCTACAACAGGCAGTAACATATTAAGCTGCTGGAAATACACGCCACCTAACTCTTGAAGCTCAAGCGTTGAAAGTAGCTGTGTTACAAAGCCTGATAACTCACTAAAGGTAAGTGATTTACCCGTGCTCTCAGCAGGATAAAAATTGTTATGTTGTGTGCTATCGTAGACTGATGTTGAAAAATCCACAGTAGTGCCCCTATACAAAATGCGTTGGAATGCAAAGAAACAAGTGTCAAAGCCCTGACGTTTCTGTGCGCCAACCGCATTTTTGCGTCAATTATGGCGTTCACAGCGGCAAAACTTGCCGGATCTGCATTTGTATAAGGGGTTCTGCAAGTCGAATGCCAAAACGCTTCTTGCGGCATTGGCCTTTAGTTTAATTAAAATTGTTCGTACGCTAGGAGGTAAAGTGGGAGCTAGTTTTTTAAATATTGTCGTGCTGATGTTTATATCAGTATGCGCAGTCGCCTTATTTAAACGTGTTCACCTACCTCCCATTCTCGCTTACCTGTTTGCTGGTGTGCTAGCGGGCCCACAGCTTTTGTCGGTGTTTGCTCATCCAGAAGAAATGCACTTACTCGCCGAAGTAGGAATTGTATTTCTGCTCTTTTCTCTAGGGCTGGAGTTTTCTCTACCTAAGTTGCTTGCCATGCGCTCTTTGGTGTTTGGCGTGGGGCTGGGGCAAATGCTTTTTACAACTGCGGTTTTCACCTGCGTCCCACTACTTCTAGGTATTCCCGTTAGTGCTTCTATTATTATAGGAGGAACTTTGGCATTGAGTTCTACCGCGATTGTTATCAAACAAGCCACGGAAATGGGCATACTTAATAATCGCCGAACTCAGCTAGCAGTGAGTATCTTACTTTTTCAAGACCTGGCCGTGGTGCCATTTTTAATTGCTATCCCGCTACTTGCACAAACCGGTGAAGTCAGCATTGCATTGGCACTTGGTGAAGCACTGCTTAAAGGCGTGTTTGTTATCGCGTTTCTAATGTCAGTAGGTAAGTGGTTACTACCTTGGGTGTTTAGAGAAATAGCGAGAACAAGAACCGATGAATTGTTTGTTCTTACCACTATTCTTATTGCGTTATTAGCCGGCGGGCTAACCTATTACTTCGGGCTGTCTATGGCGCTTGGCGCATTTTTAGCGGGTATGATGCTAGGGGAAAGTCAATATAAGTATCAGCTCGAGGCGGATATACGTCCGTTCCGAGACATATTAATGGGGCTTTTCTTTGTTACCGTGGGAATGCAGCTAGAACTGACCGTACTGTGGGATAGCTTGTTTGAGATTGTGTTTGGTGTGTTTGCACTTATGGTGGTGAAAGTCATTTTAGTTAGGGCCGCCTCATTATTAGTAAAAACCGACCCTATAGACGGTTGGTCTGCTGGTGTAAAACTGTGTCAAATTGGTGAATTCAGCTTTGTTATAGCCGCCTTGGCGACGACCCACGGGGTGTTAACTAAAGAGCAGTCTTCATTGATTGTTAGTATGGGGGTTATCAGTATGGCGCTTACGCCATGGCTCATGAATAACAGTGTGACCATAGCCAAGCGGTTAGTGAATAATGATATCTCTTTTGATGATAAGGCTAATTTGGGTACCGCTGGCCCGTTAACGAATCACGTGGTTATCTGTGGGTTTGGCCGTGTCGGACAATCTGTGGCGCGCATGCTGAAAATGGAAGGTATTCACTTTGTTGCCATTGATATGGACCCAGTGCGGGTACACGAGAGCCGAAATGCTGGCGAGCCGGTTATTTTTGGTGATGCGAGCCAAAAAGATATTCTCACTAATGCGAATGTGGAAGGGGCGAGACTTGTACTGGTTACGTTCGATCAAGTGGATAAAGCGAAGCAAGTTATTACACAAACTCGAAGCCTCGCAAGTACGACCGATGTCATGGTGCGTACCAAGCGAGACTACCAGCTAGAAAGCCTATACAGTGCTGGCGCGAATCAAGTGGTCCCCGAGCTTCAGGAAGGAAGCTTAATGCTAGTATCACAAGTGTTGCACTATGCGGGCGTGCCCATGTCGCGAATTTTAAAACGGGTCCGCGCTGAGAGAAAAGGGCGCTATGATCACATGCATGGCTTTTACCCGGGAGAAACCACAGAGATAACTTACGGCACGGAAGACAAATTAGAATTTATTCACGCCGTGGTGTTGTCAGAACATGCATCTTGTATTGGCAAAGCCATTAAGGATATCGACTTTTCTAGAATGCGGGTGGCCATTAAGGGGTTACGGCGCGATGGGAACGAGGTCAAAGAACCAGACCAAAATGCTATTTTGCAGGCCCACGATGTTTTGGTTATTGCAGGCAAGCCGAGAAGAGTGGAACGCGCCGAACGCAAGTTACTAGAAGGCAGCTAGCGCGCTTATGGATTAGCGCGCTGGCGGTGGAGCTAGTGTAATATGGCCTACGCGACGCGGTCTTTTTCTAAATCCGCAAACTGCTTCTTTAGGTCGTAACGTTCATCGGTAACAATTTTTTCCAACACCGACACACGCTCTTTTAAGTCAGCAATTTCTTTTTTGTAGGCGTCCGTCTCTTTGCTGCTGAGCTTCTTTTTACTTTTGTCTTTTGCGCTGTCGACAATGGAAACTAATGCCCAAGCACAAATGGCTACTATTGCTATCGCGGTCATATTCACAGTGGTATCCCTCACAAATGGCTTTAAAACAGTGTAGGTGAAAATGTGGCCAGTTGCCTAGTTCACCTTGCATTTAGGTTCTTTCGCGTTTCACTAAGACACGTTTAATAAAAGTACGCTAAATACTTGTTGATAAAATTACTGCTACGCTTAAGGTAATATAACGGTTATCTATCGTTATTTTAGATAAAAAATGTAACCAATTAAGTCCTATTCGTACCAGACTTGTCAGCCCTTGATTTTCAAGGAAGGCCAACATGCCTTAGCAGTGATATAATGAGAGTTTGCAAATAGGTTGCCAAGTGACAAAAGTCATTAATTATTATTGCCTTACGTTATTTTTCTTGGCTAATCAAAAACGAAAGTTAATAAATTTCACCAAGTAAAATAGCAAATTTGACGAATGAGTGACGAAAATAACAACCCTTCACCCATGCCTTCTGAACTGAATCACCAACAAAGCGTTAGGAGAGATCGGTCTCAGTCAGGTAGTGATGTGGCTAATATCAAATCGTTGAGCCACATGCATGAAAGTGACGTTAGTAACGTGGCCGTAAGTGATGAGGAGTTGGAGCAGCACATTCGTTGGATGAAGCATGCTTTAGCCCTTGCCGATAGCGCTGAGGCCATTGGGGAAGTGCCAGTTGGCGCTTGTGTGGTATTAAATGGCGAACTTATCGGGGAAGGGTACAATACACCGATTAGCGACCACGATCCTTCTGCTCATGCAGAGCTGCGTGCCGTCAAACAAGCTGCTTCTAAAGTTCAAAACTATCGGCTTATCGATGCAACGTTATACGTTACGCTAGAGCCTTGCTCGATGTGTGCGGGAATGTTGGTGCATGCTCGAGTGAAGCGCGTGGTATTTGGCGCTAAGGATGCGAAAACGGGGGCGGCGGGCTCTGTTATGAATTTGCTGCAACACCCTGCGCTTAACCATCAGGTTGATATTGTCTCTGGGGTATTAGCGTCGACGTGTGCTAATAAATTGTCAGATTTTTTTCGTAAGCGCAGGGAAGAAATCAAGGCTGCCAAAAAAGCGAAAAAACGGCTTGAAGGCAAAATGCCTGATTAAAAAGTTAGTGCAGTGAAAGGGCTGAATGGAAGAACCACAATCGTACAGCGCGCTCAAATCGGCCCTTCGATTAACTTGGTTTACGCGTGAGTTGAGTAAACATATCGCTGGTAACAAAAAGCTTGCGGCGTTGTAGCACTTTCTGATGGCAACGCTTTAGCATAAGACGACGTCTATTGTTATTTTTCAATTTTATTCCTTTCTTCATAAAACGGTTTTTTTTCATTTATTCTCCTTTCTCTTCTCTTTCGTTAAACATCGTGAATGTTTTAAAAATGACGTATGTCGAGAAAGCGAGTCAGCCTTTGGCTGACTCATTCTTAGGGTAGGCTATAAAGATGACATCGAAATGACAGTTTTCAAGAGATCTACCAGACGACGAGGGTTAAATTTTTCCTTGTTCGTCTAACCACACTAAGCTGTCGTAATAGCGGCGAATGTTCTCAACATATTGCAATGCTTCATCGCCTCTTGCGTAGCCATAGCGGGTAGTGCGGTAGTACTTTTTTTGCCGCAACTGCGGCAGGCGGCGTTTAACGTCAACCCAAAGATCGGGGTTACCCCCTTGTTGTTCTGTTAAAATGCGCGCATCTTCTAAATGACCCATACCGATATTATACGATGCCATCGCCATCCAGGTTCTGTCTGGTTCACTGATACGCGCAGGTATTCTATTTAATAAACTGGCGAAATAGCGCGAGCCTCCTCGAATACTTTGTTCAGGGTCGGTTCTATCGTCTACATTCCAGTCGCTGGCGGTAGCTAATGTAAGCATCATCAGCCCCCGCACCCCTGTTCTGGAAATCGCATCACTGTTCCAATGGCTTTCTTGGTAGCTCATTGCGGCTAGAAGGCGCCAATCTAAATCGCCTGCATACTTTTGAAATAAAGACTTATATTGAGTAAGGGTAGACTCTGCGGCGTAATTGAATGCTCGGCTATCTACATAATCAAACTGGCGAATATGACCAAAGTACTTATCTTCTAACACGGTAAACCATCCAGATTGGTGTACTGTGCCAAAATATTCAATTAACGCCGCTTTAACCGAGTCATCTTGTTGTAAAGGCAACGCCCATGCCATAGGCATATTTTCATTAAGCGTTCGTGCGACAGCCAAATTTGGATAACGTCTGCGCTGTAGGGCTAAGCGATTACTATCTGCAACCGTATAGGCAATATCACCGTTGGCGACCTGTTGAAGTAATTCTTCTGAGTCTGAGTCTTCAGTGGTAATTAATTGAGTCTGAACTGCTTCATCCTCTTCTTCACTTAAACGTTCGAAAAGATTAGATAAAAGGTGAGCCTGGCTGCTGCCTGCTACCGCAATAATAGGAGAGTCTAGCTCTGCCAAGTCTCTAGGTCTGTTTGCGCCAGCTTGAAATACGAGTTCCTGCTCTACACGCTGGTAGGCAGGTCCATAAGCAAAACGACGTTTTAGCGCTGGCGTAACGGCGTCTCCGGTAGCGACGATGTCTAAATTGCCTTCTTCGAGTTGTTCAAGCATGACCTCGTAGCTGTAAAAAGGGTACAAATCGAGTGTTACCCCAAGATAATCGGCGAAACCAGCCAGTAATTCGTATTCGAACCCCTGCGGCCCTTCTGCACCATTGTAAAATGTGCCCGCACCGTAAACCGTGCCTACACGAATAGATTCCCTTTCTAATAACGAAGACAGAGCAGTGGGCACGTTTGGCACCCCACAACTCATTACAGCAATAGATAATATGATTATTATTTGTAGTTTTAATCGTTTTTTATAGTCTTGTGACTGCATAGACCTTTACTTAATGTCATTAAACCGTCTAAGTTTAAAAAAAAGTTCATGTAAGCGCGTTATGAGGTTACTTACTGCGCATATTTACTCTATAATCCGCGCCGAAATACTCATCAATCCAAGAGGCAACGCGTCGCATTGGTGGTCGTTGTTTCTAACAAACCAGGTAAATCAATATGTTGGTCCTTCGAGGCGCTCCTGCACTATCAGAGTTTAACCAAACTAAACTGATTGCAAAGCTGGGTCAATCCGGCGTTAGGGTTAAAAACCTATATAGCGAATATGTTCACCTAGTAGACTCCCAAGGTGACTTGTCTAAGCAGCAAATAGAGATTCTCGAGAAGCTGCTCACTTACGGCCCCGCGAGGCAAGCACAAACACCTTCTGGAACCCTCTTCCTTATTACTCCTCGCCCCGGCACTATTTCTCCCTGGTCTTCTAAAGCCACCGACATCGCTCACAACTGTAGTCTAAAAAATATCAATCGTATAGAACGCGGTTGCGCGTTTTATATCGAGACCGACGCTACATTGAGTGATGAAGATTTTGCACTTGTTGCTAGCTTCTTACACGACAGAATGACCGAGTCAGTGTTCACCCATACTGACGATGCGGCGGTGCTGTTTGCTCACACCGAAGCCAACACCTTTACCAGTGTCGATGTGTTAGGTGAAGGCAAAGAGGCACTGGTTAATGCAAACGTGTCGTTAGGCCTTGCATTAGCCGATGATGAGATTGACTACCTATTTGATAGTTTTACCAAGTTAGGCCGAAACCCTACCGATGTAGAGCTATACATGTTTGCCCAAGCAAACTCGGAACACTGTCGCCATAAAATCTTTAACGCTAGCTGGACCATTGACGGCGAAGACCAAGAAAAATCGCTGTTTAAAATGATCAAAAACACCTACGAGTTGTTGCCTGATCACGTGTATTCAGCCTACAAAGATAACGCAGCAGTAATGGAAGGCTGGGAAGCAGGGCGCTTCTTCCCGAACCCTCAGTCGCATCAATACGAATACCATCATGAAAATATCGATATTTTAATGAAGGTAGAAACTCACAACCACCCAACGGCAATTTCACCTTTCCCTGGTGCAGCAACAGGCTCAGGCGGTGAAATTCGTGATGAAGGTGCTACAGGCCGTGGTTCAAAACCTAAAGCAGGCTTGGTTGGTTTTACTGTATCTAACTTACGTATTCCTGGTGCTGAACAGCCGTGGGAAGCAGAATATGGCAAGCCACAGCGCATTGTCAGTGCCCTTGATATTATGCTTGAAGGCCCACTGGGTGGCGCAGCGTTTAACAACGAATTTGGCCGCCCAGCGCTACTGGGTTATTTCCGTACGTTTGAGCAAGAAGTTAACAGCTTTAACGGTGTTGAAGTGCGTGGTTACCACAAGCCCATCATGCTAGCGGGTGGCTTAGGCAATATTCGCCGTGATCACATCGAGAAAGGCGAAATCACCGTAGGCGCTAAGCTTATTGTGCTTGGCGGCCCTGCCATGAACATTGGTCTTGGTGGCGGTGCAGCGTCTTCAATGGCCTCTGGTCAGTCGAATGAAGATTTAGACTTTGCCTCCGTTCAGCGTGATAACCCAGAAATGGAGCGTCGCTGTCAGGAAGTGATCGATGCATGTTGGCAGCTAGGGGATAACAACCCTATTCAGTTTATCCACGATGTGGGCGCGGGTGGTCTTTCAAATGCACTGCCAGAGCTTGTAAACGACGGCGGCCGCGGCGGTAACTTTGAGCTTAGAAAAGTATTGTCTGATGAGCCTGGCATGACGCCACTAGAATTGTGGTGTAACGAATCGCAAGAGCGCTATGTTTTGTCGGTTGCGCCTGAAAATATGCCTGTGTTCGAAGCGATTTGCGCCCGCGAACGCGCGCCGTTTGCGGTGGTAGGTGAAGCGACTGCCGAGCAGCACTTAAACCTGAACGATAGCCAGTTTGAAAATAAACCCATCGATATGCCGCTAGATGTGCTTTTAGGTAAGCCGCCTAAAATGCATCGTGATGTGAGCTCCAAAAAAGTAAGTTCGCCTGCACTAGATGACGCGGGTATTACATTAAGTGATGCAGCGACGCGCATTCTGTCGTTACCCACAGTGGCTGAAAAAACTTTTCTTATTACCATTGGCGATCGCTCGGTAACGGGCCTTGTAAGTCGTGACCAAATGGTAGGTCCATGGCAGGTACCGGTGGCCGATGTAGCGGTAACGGCAACGGCGTTTGATACCTATCACGGCGAAGCCATGACAATGGGCGAGCGTACACCCGTTGCATTGCTGTCGCACGGTGCGTCTGCACGCCTAGCGGTAGGTGAAGCGTTAACTAATATTGCGGCGGCAAATATTGGCGATATTAAACGTATAAAGCTTTCAGCCAACTGGATGACTGCAGCCGGTCACCCGGGTGAAGATGCGGGCCTTTATGAAGCGGTGAAAGCTGTGGGTGAAGAGCTGTGCCCTGAACTTGGTTTAACCATTCCAGTGGGTAAAGACTCCATGTCGATGAAAACTGCATGGAATGAGAACGGTGAAGACAAAGCAGTAACCTCTCCGCTGTCACTGGTTATTTCAGCGTTTGGCGCAGTAAAAGATATTCGCAAAACCCTAACGCCTCAGCTACGCACAGACAAAGGTGCAAGCCGCTTGTTGCTACTAGATTTGGGTGAAGGTAAAAATCGCTTGGGCGCGAGTTGTTTGGCACAGGTCTATACCCAGCTTGGTGATAGCCCGGCAGATGTGGTGTCTGCTAGCCGCCTTAAAGGCTTCTTCGATGCCATGCAGGCCCTTATCGAAAAGGGATTGGTGCAGGCTTACCACGACCGTTCAGACGGCGGTCTATTTACCACAGTGGCAGAAATGGCCTTTGCGGGTAAAACTGGGGTAAGCGTTAATCTTGATGGCCTTGCAGGCAACGACATCGCTGTACTGTTCAATGAAGAACTAGGTGGCGTAATTCAAGTGCTTGAAAGCGATATGGATGCCGTTAACGCAGTACTGACTGAATTCGGTTTAACTGAATTGACTCACGATATCGGTACGCTTAATAGCACGGATATGATTGAGTTTAACCGCGATGGCGTTGCTGTACTTGCGGATAGCCGTGTATCCATGCGTACTACCTGGGCGCAAACTACGTTTGAAATGCAAAAGCTTCGTGATAACCCAGAGTGTGCAGAGCAAGAACACGCTGCGAAGCAGGATGCTGCAGACCCTGGTTTACATGTAGCACTGTCTTACGATGTTAACGAAGATGTAGCCGCGCCTTATATTGCCAAAGGCGTTAAGCCGAAAGTGGCCATTTTAAGAGAGCAGGGCGTTAACTCCCACCTTGAAATGGCGGCTGCATTTACCCGTGCAGGTTTTGACGCTATCGACGTGCACATGAGTGACGTGTTGGCGGGTCGTATTACTCTTGAGCAGTTTGCGGGTCTTGCTGCTTGTGGCGGTTTCTCTTACGGCGACGTATTAGGCGCAGGTGAGGGTTGGGCGAAGTCTATTTTGTTCAATAGCATGGCGCGCGATCAGTTTGAAGGCTTTTTTACCCGCAACGACACGTTCAGCTTAGGTGTATGTAACGGCTGTCAGATGCTATCGAATCTTAAATCATTGATCCCTGGCACAGAACACTGGCCGCATTTCGTGACTAACCAGTCGGCGCGATTTGAAGCCCGTGTCGCTATGGTTGAAGTGATGGAGTCTAAGTCTGTGCTGCTAGATGGCATGGCGGGCTCGCGTATGCCAATTGCGGTGTCGCACGGTGAAGGTCAGGCTGAATTTGCTAATGATAATGCGCTATCGCAAGTAGGCGAGCAGGTGGCTATGCGTTATGTAGACAACTACGGCAAGCCAACAATGCAATACCCAGCTAACCCGAACGGTTCACCGCAAGGTATCACTGGTTTAACGTCTGTAGATGGGCGCAGCACTATTATGATGCCTCACCCTGAACGTGTATTTAGAGCCGTTGCAAACTCATGGTGCCCAGACGATTGGCAAGAAGACGGTGCGTGGATGAGAATCTTCAGGAACGCCCGTAAATTCGTTGGCTAGGTAAATTGGCTATTGAGTAAAACAGGGGGAAACCCCTGTTTATTTACCTTAAATATACCGATTAATAAATGTTCATACTTTAGAATGACGTCAAACCTTTGGCAAAGTGTCAAAAATCTGATTTTTGCCCTTGTCATCAAGTTGTCACTGATCTATTGTAGTGCAAGCAAGGAATGCGGCTTGGTTACAGGAGTTGAATTAGGGTTGTACTGGCTGAAGTAACATTGCTTCGCTGGTTTAAATAATAAGAGACGACCAATGAATCGTTCTTCAAAAGGGTTTGGCTTAACCGGAGTGGCTGTAGCTGTAGTGCTGATGTTCGTAACTGCTGTTTTTAGCACATCTGCGAAATCTGCCGAAGCTCCAACAACGCTAAGTGTGCTGTCTTCAGTTAAGTAGTCTGAAAGAAAAATTCTAACGCCCGTATCAAGTCACTTGATACGGGCGTTAATCATTGGGGCTATTAAAAAGCTTAAAACGAGACGAACGAAATGCACAGCCGAAGCCTGCAAAACTTGTCTCTCACTTTATCCTTTCTTATTTTTTTCTCGGTTAATCAGTTTTTGCTGAGGGTGCTTTTTTAGCAACACATAAGTAGCACCAAATCCGCCATGCATAGGCTGTGCGGTATGAAATGCAATCACTTCATCTAGCTCTCTTAGCCAGTGATTGACATAGCTTTTCTTGAGTGCTGGAAAAGGCTTGCTGTGTTCTCCCATTCCGTGTTTTATGATAAGCGCCCGTACCCCTCGTTCATGGCTTGATGTTATGGTGCTGTATATCAGGTCTCGACTTTGCTCTAAGGTTTTGCCCGACAAGGATACATTAACCTCTAAAGGGTACTTGCCAAGGCGAAGCTTTTTAAATACGCCGTCTTGAATACCAGGCTGTTGAAAATAAATAAAGTCATCTGCTGGAACAGGTTTCACACCTTCCATGCTCAACGGGTTAGCAAGCTTGTCGCGAACACTAACCTTCAGGGCGGCGCGCTTTTGTTTTTCGGCCAGCGCTTTTTCTGGGTCGTGCAGTAAAGCCTTATCGTCTGATGCGATAGGTTTAACATCCTGCATTTCTGCAAAAAATGAATCGATATCGTCGTTTTTAAATTGGCTCATTTTCATCCCCATACAGGTTACTTCATTTTATGCGTTGGTTAGCGTTGGCGTGGATACATTATCCGTAACCGTCCTTACCTAATTGCGGCATGTTTTGTTTAAGTTAATTGTACTGCGGCTAACCAACACTGGTGGTATAGGTTACTTATACGTTATTCAATGTGAGTTGATCCACATTGTTTTACTTAGCGGTGACATTAAATGTGGTCACCCATTAGGGGTATTAGGTGGGGATGGATTTTAAAAAATCACGTTTAATAGATAGCGCCTGGTTCAGATAGCGCTTCAATCGCGTTCCATTCTTGTTCGGTAAACGGGCTATCTTCTTCTGGCTGCGCATTGCCTTCAGCGTCATTTTGTTTAGGGTAGTCGAAAGTCATAATGCTCTCCTATTTCGGAAAGTATTACCTAAAGTAGACAAAATACAACCAAAGTAGTGAGGGGCAACTGATTTTTAGTAGGGGAAATGTATAGACATCTTTACTTAATTGCTAAAGAGAACATTAAAAGTGGCGTCCCCAGCTGGAATCGAACCAACATCTAAGCCTTAGGAGGGCCTTGTTTTATCCATTAAACTATGGGGACCTAATGCGTGACACCTACATTATACGTAGTTCGATAAAATACGAAACCCTTATATTAATCAATGATGTGCAGCTGCTTCGAGGGAAATCTTTTATACCTTTTAAATTCGGTGGTTGTACAGAGAAGACAGACGTTATCGGTTTATCATTTCACAAGCAAAAAAAAGCCCTGATGCAATGACATCAGGGCTTTAAGGTTTAAACTAGGCTACGTTAAATATCGGTAGGCGGTAGTTTATCAATGGCTGTCTTGAGCACGTCTGACTCCGTAGGTGAAGCCGTTCCAATATCGCTGCCACTTTCTTTAGACGTATCACCAGCAACGGTCTCAGTCCCACTTAAAGAAGTGCTATCGCCAGTTGCGTCAGCAGACGTTGGCTCGGTTGCAGGTAGAATTAAATCTTCAGGTGGAAGATCGATATCGACTACATCAACCGTAACTTCAGTGACAGGACCTCCCGAAACAATATCACCTTCTTCAGGAAGGGTGATGGTATCTTCCGGTAGTGTTCCTGAAGTAACAGGCTCAGGCGCTGTAGTTTCAGGCGTTGTTGAAACAGGGTCGCCAATATCCACAGTCGTTGCTGGTGGTCTCTGGCGAGTTCACCGTCACCACAGGCTCACCCATATCAACGGCGTTACCGTCGTTTATAGCATCGAGGGCCTGAACGACGACATTTTGACTTGCCGTGCTCGCCGAATTACCGACCTCATCTGTCACTGTCGCCACTACGGCATAGGTGCCTGCTGGTAGCGGTGTGCCAGTTAAATCCAGGCTCCAGTTGCCGCTGCCATCAATAGTAAGTTCAGGGTCAGTGCCAAAGGTATAGGACGTTCCATCAACGGTAACAGTTAGGGTAGTATTGTCACCAAGGTCCACCGTTCCATTAAAGATAAGCGTGCTATCGCTAGTTATAAAGTCTCCAGCCACGCCAGAGTCGTTTGAAATACTATCGAACGTCACCGTTTGGCCATTATTGTTTTCATCAATACTGGTATCGATAACAATCGAACCTGTAGCTGAGTCAGAATTACCCACAGCGTCCGTAGCGGTAACCGTTGCCGTATAATTACCTTCAGCGAGTAATGCGACAATATTGTCAGCTAATGTCCAGGTACCGTTACCATTATTGGTAGCGGTGTAGTCATTCCCGTCAATAGTCACCACTACAACCGCGTTCGGATCGTTTACCGTACCGGTAAGTTCTGGCGTGGTGTCGTTGGTGGTTAGATCGTTAATGGCTACCGTAGGTGCAGTGGTATCAATTACTAAAGTACCTGTGTCGGTATCGGTATTACCCGCCTCGTCGGTCACGCTGGCATTAATCGTAAATTCACCTTCGGCCAATTCAGCCGGTACGTCTGCGCTGTAAGTTCCGTCAGCCTGCACAATGGCGGTCACGGTTTGCGTGTTGCCCGCGCTATCAGTAATGGTAAGGGTAACGGTACTGCCCGGCGTCGCGTCAGTGGTACCGGTAAGGGTTGGCGTGGTATCGTTATCCGAACCTGGCGCATTTATAATGATTGTCGGTGCGGTAGCGTCTATTTGGCCTGTCGTTGAGCCATCAGCGGTATTGCCAGTTGGCTCAAGCACAGTAGCGTAGACAGTAAAATCACCGTCTGCTAAGGCATTAGGAACATCTGCGCTGAACGTACCATCATCTTGAACAATCGCCGTGAGTGTTTGAGTGTTTCCTTCACTGTCTGTCACTGTAAAGGTTACCGTGCTACCAGGAATGGCAGAGGCGATACCTGTAATGGTCGGCGTTGTATCGTTGGTTAATCCAATAGGGTCTAAGGTTAGCGAAATATCTTGGGCTTGCTCTCCGGTCCCCGAGAATTCAGTTGGGGTTATGTCATCGTTATTGTTGTTATTTTGTTCAAATTGAAAGCCTACGGGGTCAACGTCTTCATTGATGCGATCTACGCGTACAAAGTTACTACCACCACCGGTACCAGCGCCGCCATCAAGACCTGCCGCTGTCGCTTCTAACGATTCCAATATATCGCCTTCTCCGGCAAGTACGTCTAAAAAGTCACCGTTCTCTTGAGAGGCGCTCTCAGTGCCTTTAACGCCGTCGAGCAGTGCTGCAAGTTCATCCACGCTTTCATCAAAAACTGCAAACTCGTCGTCGGTATTGCTGTCAGTAAAGTCTAACTGTAGAGGGAACGATACGGTCTGCCCTGTTGGCAATGTGCGAAGTTCACCGTTTACGCTAACGGTAACGGTGGTATCTGGTGAAATATTTAAAACATCGCCCTCGTTAACCGCCATACCTGACACAGCGTTAATTTGCTCGCCTGTTTCACTACGTACTAAAGAAGCTTCACCATTTACTTCCACAATGCTTACGTCGGCCATAAGTCTCTCTCAATAAAAATAGATATTTACGCTATATAAAAAGCGTAGCAGGGCTTTTCAATTTCGTTACCGGACCGTAGTACGGATAGGCTTTAGCCATTGGTATAAAGGCGTTAAAAAAACTAGGTAATTCCCCCTAATTTATTAATTTTTAGTCTAATAATGCGCAACTGGGTTTGCATAAAATTTTACAGCGTCTACTTTTTTAAAGTAAGAAACGGCACAAATGTCGTGAAGAATCTACATAGTGAGATGCATGTATGAAGTTTATTAAAACAGTGCTTTCTAAAGTTGTAATAGGAGCAGCTGTCGTTGTAATAGCTAACGGTGCTTTCGCTCAAACTAGTGGTGAGGGAAGTGCCTCAGCGAGTCTAGAGAGTTACGTTCGTAAGGTTGTTAATCAAAACCCTGAAGTGCAAGCCAGCTGGCGTCAGCTTCAAGTTGCAATGTCAGATGTTGATATCGCTCGCGGAGGCTTTAGGCCCCAGGTAGACGTATTGGCGACGAGTGCCTACACAGATAGAAATTATGGTTAGACCGAGAGTACATGGGGCACACAGCTGAAATCGCTCTAACCCAAATGCTTTATGACGGGTTTTTAACAAGTAGCGAAGTTAAGCGGTTCAAACAAGCGCAGGTGGTAAGGTACTTTGAATTACTGGGCGAGGTGGAGCAAAAATCGCTTGATACTGCGCTTGCTTACATGGACGTACAGCTGTTTAGAGAATTATTAAGACTGGCCGAAGAAAACCTTATTACTCACGTTGATGTTTTCAAACAGATTGAAGAAAGCGTTGAAGTGGGGGTTGGGCGACGGGCCGACCTAGAGCAAATCAGTGGGTGACTTTCTCTTGCTGAATCCAATGTATTAACCGAGTTGTCTAACCTTCACGACGTCACCGCACGTTTTCTTCGTTTAGTGGGAGAGAAACCTGCAGATAGATTAACGCCTGTAACGTTAAGCTCTGCTTATGTAGACGCCAGTGTGACAGATGTTAAAACGTTATTGACCAATGCCTATGGCACTAACCCGCAATTTAACGCGGCAATTTACAATATAGATGCACAACGTTATGGAGTAGACAGTGCGAAAAGTCTGTATCACTCTCAAGTTAATTTGACGGCGAGCTAAGGTGCACAAACGCGAGATCAAGCGGCACTGAATAATACAATCACTGAGGCTAGCGTAGGGGTTAATTTCTCGTACAATCTGTATAACGTGGGCTCTGACCGCGCAGCAATTAGGCAAGCATTGTCTCAGGTGGATCTTGCAAAAGATTTAAGAGACAAAGCGTGTATCGATATGCGACAAACGGTGCAAATTGCTTACAACGACATTATCAATATCACCGAGCAGCTTCCTTCGCTAAACGCGCATAGGCTGTCATCAGATAGAGTGAAGTCAGCTTACATGGATCAGTTCACTATCGGTGAACGTTCGCTATTAGATTTACTTGATTCTGAAAACGAATACTATGAGTCGAGTCGAGCTTATTTAGAGGCTCAGTATACCCTTGAGAAAGCGCGGGTTAGGCTTTTAGCTGCCTCGGGCAGTTTGGCGCAAACATTAGGTATTACAAAAGAAGGCGTACCTGACGTACTTGACATGGCAGAAGAAAAAATCAGCTATGATCCCAACTATGTTTGCCCTGTCGTACGCACTAACTTTGAAGATGAACGAAACATTCTTAAGCGGGATTCTGATGGTGATGGCATTGTAGATTTGTGGGACGACTGTGTAGACTCAACGCCAGGGGCTATGGTTGATGATTTTGGCTGTGAGGCAAAAGAACCAGAGCCGAGTGCTGCCGACTTCACTCTTGACGACGCTCAAATAATCGACTCTTTTAAGGTAAACATAGAGTTTGCATCTAACTCCACAGACGTGTTGCCAGAATACGAAAACAATTTGCAAGACGTCATTGACGCGCTAAATGCTAATCCAAATTCAGGGGTGATTATTCATGGTCACGCCTCACTTGATGGCGATGCAGCATATAATCAGCGCTTGTCAGAGCGAAGGGCGAAGGCTGTTGCGTCTCTTCTTATGACGAAAGCTGATATCGCGCCTCGTAGAATTACCGCTGTTGGCTACGGCGAAAGCCGCCCCTTGGTTAATGAAGAGTCTGAGGCTGCCAATGCGCGTAACCGTAGAATTGAGGCGGCTATTATCCAGCTTCCCTCTAGCGAATAGCGATGCGGCAGACCTATATGAAGGATAAAAAGGTCGTACACGACGTATCTTATTTAGAGCAGCAGGGCGGGGTGTTGATGGATTGTTTAATGACAATCTGTCACGCACATCATTTAGATGTATCACGTGTAAGCTTACTTAGTGGGCTACCGTTAGACCACGGTGAGTTATCTCCCACGGGGTTTGAACGGGCCGCTAAAAGAGCTGGGCTTGCTAGCCGGACAGTTAAGCGTGATATTGATCACATTAACACGGCTCTATTGCCCGCTGTTTTAGTGTTAAACGAAAAGCAAGCATGTGTCTTACACGGTTTATCGCCAACACATGCCAGGGTGTCTTACCCTGAGCTGGACGACGCTGTTGTTGAAGTGGCAAGGGAAGAGCTAAGCGCTAGATATACTGGCTACGTTATTTTCGCTCGCCCTGCAATGCAGGCGCAAGAGACAAATGCAAACATTGATAAATCGTCGGTAGGGCACTGGTTGTGGTCGTCTATAAAGACTGCGAAAGGGCTATACCGAGACGTGCTGTTAGCGTCGGTTTTTATCAGTCTTCTTTCTATTGCGCTGCCTTTATTCGTGATGAACGTGTACGACAGGGTTGTGCCTAACGCGGCGCTGGAAACCCTGTGGGCACTAGCAATTGGCGTTTTGATGGTATTAGCAGCCGACTTCTTGCTGCGCATGCTGCGTCAATATTTTGTTGAGCTAGCGGCAAGCCGTTTAGACGTAACTCTTTCTGCAAAAATCATGGAAAAAGTGCTATCGATAAACTTAGCGAATAAACCTGCTAAGAGCGGTGCGTTTATCAACAGCTTACAGTCTTTTGAAAGTATCAGGCAGTTTTTTGGCTCGGTAACGCTGGTTGCTTTAGTGGACCTACCCTTCGGACTTTTGTTTGTCGTCATTATTGCAATGATCGATATCTACCTGATTATCCCAATGCTTATTGGCGCTACTCTCTTATTTCTGTACGCAATGAAAGCGCAGCGAGTCATGCGCTCGTTGTCTGAAGAATCGATGGAAATAAGCTCGCGTAAGAGCTCGCTTGTTACTGAGAGCGTAACATCGTTAGAAGACATAAAAGCATTTGGTTATCAAAGTCGAAACCAGAGCGCGTGGGAAAAACAGACCATATTTCTTGCTAAAGTTAATGCGAAGCTTCGCTTAGTTTCCATGTCGGTAAATAACGCCGCACTTTGGATTCAACAGTCGGTAGGCGTGGTCATTATTTTAACTGGCGTCTATTTAATTATCGAAGGCGTAATTACGCAAGGTGGTTTGATTGCCGCTTATCTTTTATCTAGCCGCGCGATGGGGCCTGTTTCACAAGCCGCCTCGTTGTTAGCCCAGTTCCATCACGCGGAAACCGCCAAAAATGCCCTTGATGAAATTATGGCAATGCCTAGTGAATCGGGCAGTAATAAGCAGATTAAGAGCAACGTTGTACTAAAAGGCAATATAGATGCAAACCAACTCTGCTTTAAATATCCCGATGAAAATGTACTTGCACTTAAAGACATTAACCTCTCGATTAAACAAGGAGAGCATGTTGCCATTTTAGGGAAAAATGGCTGCGGTAAATCTACACTTAATAAACTCATTATGGGTTTTTACCGGCCTGAATCGGGACAGCTCTTGATGGATGGTATCGATTTACAACAATACGATCCTACGCTGTTGCGCAAGCAAATTGGTTATGTTCCCCAAGAAGTGAGCCTTTTTTATGGAACGCTTAAAGACAATATCATGCCTGAAAACTTGAACATGGATGATAGTGATTTCTGGGAAATATTAAGCCAATGTGGTTTAGCAAAATTGGTCAATAGTAGCGCGAATGGGGTAGAGCAAATAGTTGGCGAGCGAGGCTCTCTACTCTCGGGCGGACAGCGACAAGCGGTCGCTATGGCAAGGGCGCTTGTTCGCGATCCATCTATATACATTATGGACGAACCTACCTCAGCGATGGACTCGACTAACGAAGCGCAAATGAAAGAGACCATAAAAGCCGCGACCGCAGGTAAAACTCTTATTATAAATACCCATCGTACGACCTTGCTTGACCTTGTAGAACGGGTAATTGTGGTTGAAAACGGAAAAGTCATTGCAGATGGCAAAAAGGAAGACGTACTTGTGCAATTTAGAAAGCCAAGTCAAACAACTAAGAGGGCACCATGATTTTAAAAAGTGGTGGTGAGAAAAAAGACTGGCTTCAACGATTAATGCGCGGGTGGCTTGCGCCACCTCCGGGGCAAGATTGGGTGTTAGAAGCCGAGTGGTCACGGATTATGCAAACGCCAGTAAAGGCAAAGGGGCTATTGTACCTCGTATCCATCGTACTTTTTCTTTTAGTGGTTTGGTCGTATTTTGCCGAAATTGACGAGGTGGCAAAAGGCGATGGGAAGGTTATACCGTCTCAACAGCTGCAGGTGCTGCAATCGTATGACGGTGGAATCGTTCAAGACATTTTAGTGACAGAGGGGCAAACCGTAAAAGCGGGGCAAGTCCTGCTTAAGGTTGACCCGACGCGATTTCTATCCAGTCTTGAAGAGAACACCACACAATTTGCTGCACTCGCAGCAAAAGTGCAAAGGCTATCGGCGCTTACTCAAGGTAAGGCGCTGAGGTTTAATAAAGAGTTGCAAGCGCAGGCCCCCAGCATTGTCGAAAACGAGCGCAAGCTTTATAACTCGAATCTGGCGGAGCTTGACGAAGTAGCCGCTGGCTCAGACTCACGTATTATGCAGCGCCGCCAAGATGTGGAAGAGGAACGTGCAAACCTTTCCCAATATCAAAATGTACTGTCTCTAACGAGAAAAGAGTTATCCGTTACAAAGCCGCTGCTTGCTTCAGGTGCCGACTCGGAAATCGAAATTCTCAGGTTAGAGCGACAAGTGGTAGAACTTGAAGGCAATATCACAAAGTCTAAGGTGGCCATCGAGCGCGGACTTATTGCTATCGAAGAAGAAATCATAAAAAAGGAAGAAAGCCGATTAAGATTGGTAAATCGTTGGAATCAAGAGCTTACTGATGCTACCGGCGAGATGGCTACTTTGCAGCAATCCCAAACCAGTTTAGAGGATGTGGTATCGCAAGCTGATATCAGATCACCCATCAACGGCACGGTTCAGCGGTTACTTATCAATACGGTTGGCGGTGTTATAACGCCAGGTAGTGCCGTGGTTGAACTTGTACCTCAGGATGACCAACTTATCGTAGAAGCCAAAGTTTCGCCGAAAGACATCGCGTTTATTCGACAAGGCCAGCCAGCTATTCTTAAGTTCAGCGCTTACGATTTTACCATTTATGGTGGCATGTCAGCAGAAGTACAACATATTAGTGCCGATGCTATTACTAATGATAAAGATGAAACTTACTACTTAGTAAGATTGGAAACAAAAAGGAGCATAGCAGATGAATCCCTCGACATTTTGCCGGGGATGATAGTTCAGGTTGATATATTGACGGGGAAGAAAACCGTGCTTAATTATATATTATCGCCATTGTTCAACGTGACAGCTTCTGCGCTGAGGGAGCGTTAAATGAGACATTTTATTGCCGAAAAAGGTTTACAAGGCGCGCTAACTCAGTACTCATGGACAAAATATAATACCGTTACCAGTATTGAGTGTAAGGAAAGTGACTGCATCTGGATATTAGCTACCGAAGGTGACTGGCGCCAACAACTTATCGCCGCAAAACAGAAAGTTTCTCAGGTGGTATTACTTACCTACAAGTATGATCGTTTAGAAATGCAGACAGCGCTGATGCTAGGAGCAAGAGCTTATTGCCATGCCCTTGGCGCTGAATCTTTATTAGCATCGGTAGCTCGCGTTATAGAAGCTGGGGGCATGTGGCTACCTAATGAGTTACTGTCTGTCACGACGTCAAACGTTGCCACAAACCTTCAAACGAAGCGAATACTACCAATCCTTAAAAGCCTAACAAACAGAGAAAGGGATGTACTAAGCAGTATCCTAGATGGGCTTAGTAATAAGGAAATAGCGCGGGAACTCGGTATCACCGAGCGTACCGTCAAAGAATATGTCGGTACGCTGCTTAACAAGTTCCAAGCTAAAGACAGAATTAGTCTGCTGCTTCGCTTAGGTGAGTTTAGTCATCTAAAAGATGCTCTATAACCTCAATATGAGAAACCACCCCGTCAATACCAAGCTCGATAAATAAATCTTGGTGATCAGCACGTTTAACGCCATCAGCGTATACATTAATACCAAAGGTGTGAGCTAACGAGCAGAAGCCTCTGATAAATGCGTGATTGGCGGGATTAAAGTCGATGTCCGCCATAAAAGCAGAATCAATCTTCACATAATCTAAGCCCATCTCTTGTACGTTTAATAATTGAGAGAAAGACTCGCCAACGCGCTTAAGGCCAATCATGCAATCTTTGGCTTTTAGCGTGTTACAAAAATCTTTAAATTCATCTGGGAAACGCGTGGCGGTAGACTCACGTACTTCAAAACATAATTGTTTCGCAGCCGTCTCGTTCGTGCCTATTTGAAAATACAATTGGGCTAAAATTTCTTGGTCTAGCATAAACTGCTCGGGGCACAGGAACGCGAACTTCGAATGTGTGCCTGTACGGTTTATATAGTCGATTAAGCTAGTAACAGTGGTTAGTTCTAATTGAGTGAGGCAAGAGCCCTAAATAGCGAGCCCAGTGGGTATAAAACCCACTCTTTCTTAACTCGCCATCAATAGTAACTCCCGCCCAACTTTGGTAGTGAACCAAGTTTCGGTCAATATCCAATACCGGAAAGTTGAAGGTTTCTACATCGCACTCTTCAATTGCGCGTTTTAAGTCTTGTTCCCAACGCTTCTCTTCTATCAAGCTAATAAATTCTTTAAGTGGCGCTTCAATAAACGGCTCTTCCAATTCGACCATTTCAGCCTCATCTATCATTGTATCTGCTCGCATCAAGGCGTCAGAGAAACTATCTTCAGGGCGAAGTTTAACCACTGATTGGAATACTTTAGGGTCGCCTTCGCGGCTAAACACACTTAAGCAAGCGCCGTGAACGGCTTCGGATATCGCCACAGCATCATGGGTTTCAGTAAGTAGAATGGCGAACTCATTCTTTTGCATTCGTGCAATACGACTGTCTGTAAAAAGGTGATGATGCAGTGAAAGGCAATCGTTAATTTCATCTACAAAATCGCGAATGCGTCTCTTGCGAATATTGGCAGGGGAGCGCAGAAAGCCCTCACCTTCGGTAAACCTTAAGAAAAATAGGCAGTTAACCCCTTCAGTATCGCGAAAGGCGAGTTGACCCTTAAGAATAGAGATAAAGTAGTCTCTGTTGGCAACGCCTGCCTCGTCGTCAAACTGGGTTTTATAACGCATAAGATCAAGGCGCGTATTCTCTTCTTCCATAATCTTCTTGGAGTTAGCTGCCAAAAAGTTCATTGCGCGAACTACCCGTTTAAGCTCTAGTGTCCTAGGTTCGGGAAGTTGAACAAATTGCATTTCTTGAAAGGATTCTGCTTGGTCAACAACACTATCAAGAGGTCGTATAATAAAGCGAAGCGCCCAGCCGCCGATAAGGCCTGAAAAAATACCAACAAGCGACAAACCAAAAATCAGGCGGTGGGTGGCTCGCCACATTGAGGCCACTGCAAAGCTAGTATCGGTCTCCACATATACCGTACCGTACTGTCCCCATCCTTGACTGACTTGGGCGATTCCGGGCTCTACATAGGGTGAGAAGTTTTCTGCAAACCAACGAGGGGTGTTTTCATCCAGCACCACTTCGTGAGTGTGAGCAGACACTATCTCGCCGTCAGCTTTCTTTAGAACGATAGAAGCATAATGCCCAATATCAAACTGGGACATAATAAAGAGGTCTAAGGATACCGGGTCTTTTTCAAGCCCACTTAAGGTGAGGGCCAGCATGCTGGCATTATCTAAATTCTTCGCGTAAAGCTGCTCTTCTACGTATTGCTTGGTGGTTATTCCATGAATTGTCACGCTACCTGCAATTGCAACAAGGACAACGACTACAATGGCTAGCTATAATTCTCTTGTTATTGACATAAACTCCTAGGACCTTCTGCTAATCCCCTCTTGCTTCATGCGCTCAATTACGTCGCGCCACCTAGATAGTCTGCTGGTAGACGAAGAAACCTGTGCAGATTTGCCAGGCAGCCAAATACCAGAATCATTAAAACTGAAAACAGGTATTAAGTCTGTTCGCTGAGAGCCGGGTAAAACATTAGACACTAAACTGTCTAGCACCAAGGGATCCGATGAAGGGGAGTCATAGTATCCTAAAACCATGTGCGCTTGTGTTACTCGGCTTCTACCAATCTTCGCTTTAACGTAAATAAGGCGAAGTTTAGAACTATCGATACCTAAGTGTAGCAGAGCTACGTATTTTGCAATGGCATAATCCTCACAATCTCCGCGAGAATGGCCAAAAAGTTCAGATGGTGTGGCCCAGTAGTCTTTTTGCTTGAAAACAACGTCGTCGGTTGCGTATTGAATATGCTCGTCGAAGAAAGCGTTTACGGCCATTAGTTGCTCGTTAACCCCTTTATTTTCAAGGGAATTAAGCATAAGCTCCAAGGCCTCTACATGTGAAGCCTTATCTGCTCCAAATTTTTCTTTAACTTCCTGTTCGAGTTTTGGAAACTCGATAATATAGTGATCCTTGATTTGCTGGCCAGCTAGTAGCAGAGCTACGAAAGCTAAGCAGTGCGACGCAAATAGGGAAAGGGTCATGGTTTTTGTTTATTTTTAGACTAAAGTATAAATGAGGTTGCTAGGACGAACATTAAACTTAAGTATTGATTGTTATACGTTGTTATAGATATAACACGGCTATGCTGATAAACCAACCATGATTTTTCTCGGGAAATTATTTAATAGAGGCTATTTTTTTACTACAAAATCATTTTCTTGGATGTTCGCGATAACGCCTGTACCTGTGTTTACCACCGTTGATGAATTGCCAAAGGCACGGTCGACAATAAACGTGCCAGGGTACACAGCATACTGAAGGTACGTCCTGCCAAGGTTATCTATTACTTCTTTAGCTTGATAGAGATATAGTTCATCTTTCTCAGAAATGCCATTATCTCTTCCTAAAGAAATTGAAATTTTGTTGTTTGCAACGCTAATTACCCTGCCTGTTATAGGCTGGCAAGCAGTGGATTCTTTGATATCTTCTATTGCCTCGCTGATGCTAACGTCAATGGCTTGACCATAGCGGGACTGCCAAAAGGTTGACGAAAACTCATCAACATCTTCGAATCTGTCAAACGTCCACTCTTCTTGATTTTTATACGACGAGGTATAAAGCAGACCCCCATTTATTCCGTCATAAACCTGTAGTGACATTGAGAACGCGCGCTCTGGTGTACTATCACGCCACGGTGTAAACACAGACGGGGTATCTTTTGGACCCATACTCAAATCGTCAATAACGCCAATAATCACAAACTGAGTGTTACTTTGGGCCGATAGGGAGCGTATGTTCTCTGCAGTAAACCGGCTGTCGAATTTTGCCGTATGAGGTGCAACATAAGTAATGCTAAAGTTGTCAGTCTGAGCTTTCATTGCGTCTACGAGTCGCTGAGTGAAAGCTTTGTCGAAATTAGGCATATTGCCATGGGTCAAATGACCTCTATTTCTAATTCTAAAGTGTGTAGTGGCGAAGTGTTTCTCATCAAGCTGTGCATCGCACGCTTTACCTTTAGGAAAAATATCGGCACGGACACGCACGGTAATCACCTCACCGTTAAAGGTTTCGTTAACTAGCTCAAGCTGATTAACTTCGCCGGTAGAGCGGATTGTCATTTCTTCGTTTTTAAGCAATCCATTGGTTAGTTTGGCAACACTTTGCACTGAAGCGCCGGCAAACAGCATGGCCTGTTTTAACGCTTCTTGCGTGGCCGTGCGTTTAGCTGCTTCTTTATTACCATCTAGCACAACTGCTTGCCCCGTGGCCTCATACCACGCGGCATGCGCTTGCCCAATAAAAAAAACTAATAGGCAAACTACCGCCACAGCAATATTAAAAAATTTCGCCAGAGTTGTTCTGCTTATGCGTTGCACCACACACTCCTATTGTTGCTCAGTCTATGCGCCAGATTAATACCACGAACTATGCGAAAAAAGTGCCAAGTGATGTGGGTTTTCTATAATAAGTTAAAATGGGCGCACATCTTGCTTTCTTTGGGCTATATCAGCGAGTAAATGCGTGCCGGATGTAGGCAGGCGAATCGGTGAATACCGAAAAATTAGGCGTTAGGTCAAACAGGCCATCGAGCGTTGTCATAGCGTATCTAATAGAAGCTAACAAATAGTTAAGCCGTCAGTAACCTGTTATTGATGCAAATTGAGGTTTAGATTCATGTGCTTGAATAAATTGAAAAAATCGAAAGTGTTTATTCAGTCTTCCATTCTCGGTTTCGCTCTCAGTATAAGTGGCTGTGGCATTATTGATAAACATGTCGAGTGGGAGACGGTTGAGCCAAAAAGCTATCCCGTTCTGAAGGCCATTGGCTATGCGCCGATTTCATCTCAGCGAGGTGAAAGTGATAGTATGAAATTGATAATGGCAATGAAAGCGTCAAAATTAGATGCATACAGAGAACTCACAGAACAAGTTTATGGTCAAAAAATTGAAGGCAGCCAATCAGTTTCCCATCTTGTTGTAGAGTCGGAATCGTTGCGAGCCTCAGTTGAAGGCGTGATAAGAGGCGCTGAAGTCGTCAAAACTTATCCGGTAGGGGAGGACACCTACGTGACAGAACTCTCTTTAGATATGCAGCAAGTTTATGATATTTATTTATCTACCGCGAAGCCAAGAAGAGTCAAAGACGTAAAATACTATTAGGAATGGGGCGATATAAAGCAGCGCAGGCTGGGCTGCTTGGGTTTATAGGGCTAAGCGCTGACGCCAGAACCTAAGGTTCCGCCTTTTGGCTTTCCCTTCTTATCATACGTAAGCGACTCTTTTGCACGCACTTCCATCATCAAATTCCGCAGGTGTGTGAGGCGTAGCTGTCCTTGCTCCACGGCTTTTTGATTGACTTGTGTGCGGTACTTGCAATCGTCAAGTAGACGCTTTGCTTGCTCCATTAAACCTTCATCGTATTGGGACAATGAGGCAGAGCCGGCAAGAGTACGTTCAATATCACTATCAAGTGTTTGAATGGATGTGAGTAGCTGCGTTTTTTCGTCTAGTACTTTCATCAACGATTCAGCGTCACGAGAGCTTATAAGCTGAAGCTCCTTCTCAAGCAAGGCAACAAGTGTAGAGAGTTGCTCTACTTGCTTAGCTATTGCTTGGGATAATGGGCTGTTTTGTTCAGTCACTCTTACGCTCTACTATTCACTTGATTATTTTTATTTGGTACCGAAAATTTCACCTTCAAGTTTCGCTATTTTGTTAGCGAGCACTTCTGGATTCACTTTATATTCGCCACTTTGAATCGCTTTCTTTAAACGATCTACTTTGTCTTGATTAACAGGCGCTTCAGTTCCTTTTTTCTGCACTTGATTTAGCTGCTGTGCAGATTGAGTCAGCGACACTGAGTCTTGACGTGGCGCTGGAGCCGTCTGCGCGCTTTGTGCCGCAGCCTGTTGCTGAGACTGCTGCGTCTGGTTTTGTTGCGCAACCTTCCCATTATCAACGGGTGTTTTAGGTAACCCATTGTTTATATTATTAATAGCCATAATAAGTCCTCACTACTTTTTTGCCTCTGTAAAGTATATCGGCCTTTACGCTTATTTCTTTAACCAAATTATGCACAAAAAAGTAGATATTTACTGCCTCAATTACAAGTGTATCACGACTTCTTCAGGGCTTGCGACTCTAGCGATTACTGCTTTTCTGCTGCTTGCGTTTAAAACCTTAATATTATCACCCACGACGCCGTCTTGTTGCGCAATACCGGCAGTCTTAACTTCCATGCCAGCTACCTCAGCAGTAATAGTAATTCTATCGCCTTTGCAGACAAAGCATAGCATATTCGATTGGATTGCTTGTCCGTTAGTTACTCGGCGCTTCATTCTAGCGCCAATAAGGGCTTCTAAATCGGTAAAAGCGGTATGCCGCAATCGTCTAACGTCAACTTTTGCCAGTGTTAAATTAGAAGAAGTAAGAACCGTGCCAGGACTGACGGCTCCTTGGGTAACAACGATTTCTTTTGTGCGTGTAACTTGGCCGCTGGTAAACAAATACCACTCATTATTTTGACAGCTAACGCGCACCGATATATACGACTGACTTAGCGCTTCTTGCGAAGCATTATACTGAAAACCGGTGGGGCAATCTGGAATATTTATCCTATCGTCTATCTTCACAATAGCCACATCAATGCTAGTATCCTGCGCATTATCAGTAAGTTGAGAGAGCAAATATTGCTTTGCGCCTTCTTCTACGCGTACGTGATTAGTCATTGCCGCTAAGCAATTTATTGAAAACACACTAAGTACAACGCATAGAAGTAAGCGAGTAAGTGATTGGTGTATTGTAGCGTTATTTGGTTTCATAGTGACTTTTCGTGTTCAGTTTACGAGTTATTGACTATGCTTAGTAACACCAGTGTAAATCCGCATTGGATTTAATTGCAAAGCGTATAGTAAGGTCAATAGGCGCTAGTCTCAACGCAGGCTTATCAACGCTGTAATAATTGGCGATTACAAAAACAAAAATGACATTAAGTGTCATTTTTCTGTCGTTTGACCTGCAAAAATTTAGTGATATTGTCTATCTTTACTATGAGAGGCAATGATCATGCCCAGTATTATTTAGAGGTGACCTATGTCGGGGATTTTAGATTCAGTAAACCAGCGCACGCAGCTTGTTGGGCAGAATCGCTTGGAGCTGTTGCTGTTTAGACTGAACGGCCGCCAACGCTTTGGGATCAATGTTTTTAAAGTGCGGGAAGTGCTGCAATGTCCTCCGCTAACCGCTATGCCAAAACTCAATCCTCTGGTGCGGGGGGTGGCACATATTCGTGGGCAAACTATTTCAGTTATCGACTTAAGCATGGCAACGAGAGGCCGACGGATTGAGGACCTTTCTAATGCCTTTATCGTTATCGCAGAATACAATCGTTCGGTGCAGGGTTTCTTAGTGGGCGCTGTGGAACGTATTATAAATACCAACTGGGACGCAATTATGCCTCCTCCACAAGGTACGGGGCGAGCAAGTTACTTAACCGCGGTTACTGAAGTTGAAAATGAATTGATTGAGATCCTTGATGTAGAAAAAATTCTCAATGAAATTTCGCCGCTTAATGCAGAAGTAAGTACTGAGGTAGCAGAAGGCTTAACCACAGAGGGCCAAGAAAACAAGATTATCTTTATTGCAGATGATTCTTCAGTGGCTCGAAATCAGGTTAGAAAAGCATTAACGTCGCTTGGCCTTGAAATTGAGCTCGCGAAAAACGGCTTAGAGGCTTTGAAGCGGTTGAAAGAAATCGCTGAAGAGTATGGCGATGTAACTAACCGTGTTGGGGTTTTAGTGTCTGATATTGAGATGCCGGAAATGGATGGTTATACGCTGACGGCGGAAATAAAAAATACGCCGGAATTACAAAAGCTTCACGTTGTGCTTCACACTTCACTTAGTGGTGTATTTAACCAAGCAATGGTACAGAAAGTCGGCGCTGATGATTTTATCGCAAAATTCCACCCTGATGAGCTTGCGACCGCAGTACAAAAATGGCTAATGACAGAGTGCGAATAACGGAGCAATATAGGATTGGCTAATAAAGACGTTTCGCCAGCAAGTTACCTGAAGTTCAGAGAATTCTTAGAAAAGCAGTGCGGTATAGTACTAGGTGATAATAAACAATATCTAGTGCGCAGCCGCTTGGCTTCCTTGCTCTTCAAATATAAATACGAGTCGGCTGACGAACTGATTGATGTCGTTGTACGAGGTTTTGACAGATCTTTACTTCAAAGCGTCATAGATGCAATGACGACCAATGAGACCCTTTGGTTTCGCGACAACTATCCTTTTGACCTTCTTGTTAAAGACCTGCTTCCTAAGTTATCGGCAAAGAACCAAAAGATACGGATTTGGAGCGCAGCATGCTCTTCCGGTCAAGAGCCATACTCCATCGCTATGTCTGTACTTGAGTATCAGCGTCAGCGTCCCGGCGCTTTGCGTGCGGGGGTTGAAATTATTGCCACTGACTTGTCCTCTGAAATGTTGCAAAAGTGCGAATCGGGCATCTATGACGAGCTGTCGTTGGCTCGGGGTTTATCGCCCCAACGACGACAAGCATTTTTTCAAAAAAATGAAAGCGGTTTGATGCAGATAAAGCCTGATGTTCGCCGGATGGTAAACTTCAGAAGCCTTAACCTTCTTTCAAGCTATGCCGCCCTTGGCCGCTTTGACATCGTTTTCTGCCGCAACGTGCTCATTTATTTTTCAGCAGACATCAAGCAGCGCATACTGCAACAAATTGCCGGACAACTGCAGTCTGAAGGCATACTTTTCCTTGGCGCTTCTGAGTCTATCAGCGCGGCAAGCGATACATATAATATGGTGAAGTGCCACCCTGGCCTCTACTACCAGAAAAAATGATCTTACTTATCGGCCTGATAAATAATAATTTTTTATCGATCAGGTCGACCACTATTTAAAAAACCTCCGTCAAAAACTCATTATGGCATCTGCCTTGCTAACTATTTTCGTAGACGACATTTACACGGAAACCGTCACATCTTAATTCCGTCAAATTGTCACCATTAAATGTTTATAAGTATGTCAGAGGTCATGTTATGGCTATTAACCTAGATAAACTGGTTGGCTTTCAGGAGTCGGCGCTCAAGATACGCACAGAGCGTATGGAAGTTATTTCAGGGAATCTAGCAAACGCAAATACGCCAGGCTACAAAGCGAGAGACATCGACTTTAATAAAGCGATGCAGTCGGCAATGCATGAGGCATCAAGCAACTCATCAAGCCGGGCTTCTTCAGGTCTAGTGCGGACAAATGATCGCCACTTAAGCGGCAATCCTTCGTCAGTAGCGGCAAACTTTGACATGCAGTACCGCATACCTACTCAGCCTGATACCGGAGACGGAAACACGGTAGAAGTACAAGCGGAAAGAAACCGATTTTTAGACAACGGATTGCGCTACCAAGCTAGTCTTGAGTTTTTGAATGGAAAAATTAAAGGCATGAAAAAAGCGCTTAGCTCAGGAGGCCAGTAGTCATGAGTTTATTTAACGTAATGCAAATATCGAGCACGGGGATGGAGGCAGAAAACGTACGCCTAAATACCACGGCCAGTAATATTGCCAACGCAAACTCGGTTAGCAGTAGCTATGACGAAACTTACCGAGCACGTCATCCCGTTTTCGCAACGGCACTACAAGACGCTATGCGCGACCAGTCAAAAGGCGCAGGTGTTCAAGTTAAAGGTATTGTTGAAAGTGATGCACCACTTCAAGTTGAGTACTCACCTAACAATCCTATGGCTGATGAAGATGGCTATATCTACAAGCCGAACGTGAACATTGTGGAAGAAATGGCAAATATGATGTCAGCATCAAAAGCGTATGAAACCAACGTACAGGTAGCTGATACAACAAAACGCATTTTCCGTCGCGTACTGCAGCTAGGTCAAGGGCAGTAATTTGCCTCTTGAGTAATGTGAGGATTAATAAGTGAACACTATTAATAACACCGGCTTAAATACTGATCTGTATTGGCAGGAAGAAACCGTCAAGATAGCTGATGGAACTGAACAGCAGCTAACGCAAGAAGACTTCTTCTCAATGCTAACAGAACAGCTTGCCAACCAGGATCCCACTGCGCCCGTGGACAATGACCAAATGGTCGCGCAAATGACCTCTTTTACTATGGCTGATGGTATCTCTCAGCTCAACGAAAAGTTCGAATCATTTGCTGCTTCAATGACGTCAAATCAAGCGCTGCAGGCATCGAGCTTAATTGGTCAAAACGTACTTGTTCAAGGCAACGTTGGTTATATGGCAGCTGAAGGTGACGGCCTCTCCGGCGTTATCGTGAACGAAAAAACCGTTCAGAACATGACTATTTCCATCGAGAACCAGTTTGGCGAAGTGATCAAAACTATCGATGCAGGCACACAAAGTGCTGGCAACATTGAGTTTGAATGGGACGGCAAAGACCAGAACGGCAATCAAATGGCGCCAGGTGAATATGTCATCAGCGCTACAGGCGAGCTAAATGGTGAAGGTGTTCAATTAAACACAGCCGTTAATCGTCATGTTGGAAGTGTAAGCTTGGCAGGTAGTGGCCAAGGCGTAATTTTGAATTTGGATGGTGATGTCAGTATCAATCTTGATGACGTCATTCAAATCGGCAGTTAGCAGGAGAATCAATAATGTCTTTTAATATTGCACTGAGTGGCGTTTCAGCCGCACAAAAAGATTTGGATGTGACCGCCAACAACATCGCAAACGTAAATACAGTTGGCTTTAAAGAGTCACGTGCTGAATTCGGTGACGTGTATGCCGCATCGCTTCTCTCAGGTGGTAAAACGAAAGTAGGTGACGGTGTACTAACCCAAGAAGTTGCACAGCAATTCTCACAAGGTAGCCTTCAGTTTACCAACACGTCGCTCGACTTGGCGATTACGGGTAACGGTTTTTTTGCGACAGTACCAGAAATTACGTCGCGTGACTTTTCATTCACTCGTGCTGGCCAGTTTAAGCTAGATAGCGACAATTTCGTTGTAAACAGCAACGGCGACAATCTATTAGGCTTCCCCGTAAACTCTGATGGCACCAGTGCATCCGTTGCCCTAAGTACAACGGAACCAGTACGTATACCAGACTCGTCAGGCTCACCTGCTCAAACTACAGAAGTTGATATTCGTATGAACTTACCTGCTGGTGATGCGGCGCTAGACCCCCAGGATTTCGATCCAGAAGATCCACTAACCTACAATGCAGCAACCTCGGTTACGGTTTACGACTCATTGGGTGATAGCCATGTAATGACGTATTACTTCATAAAAGATGCTACCCCTGGTGTGGACAATGAGTGGTACGTCGCTACTGCCGTGGACGATACGCTTGTGGACATGACGGACTCAGCTGGCAATGATACAGACCCAACTACCGCAGTTAACAGTGTTGGTGGCAACACTGGTAATGCAGTAACCGCATCTAAGCTGATTTTCTCCCAAGGTGGTGACTTTGCTGGCATGGAAACACCAGATGGGCTTGCTACGCTAGACTTCAAAATGCAAACTGAAGCGTTGGGTGCGGGTATCCTTGCAAATGGCTCGGATCCTACCCAGCAAATCAGTATCGATTTTAATCTAGACGTTAATAATGCAACGCCAAACGAACCGACGCAGTTTGCATCAGCGTTCGAAGTGACATCACTTGAACAAGACGGTTTGCCGGTAGGCCGACTTACCGGTATTGATATTGGCCCTGACGGACTAGTACGAGCCACGTTCTCTAACGGTACTTCTGAACCCATTGTTCGCGTTGCACTTGTTCGTTTTTCAAATGAGCAAGGCTTAACTCAAGAAAGCAGCACGCAATGGAAAGAAAGTATTCTTTCTGGTGAAGCACTAGCGGGCGAAGCAACAACCGGTACCTTCGGTGAGATTAACTCTTCGGCCCTTGAACAAGCCAACGTTAACCTGACCACTGAGCTAATCGACATGATCATTGCTCAGCGTAACTTCCAGGCAAACTCTCGAGCGCTTGAGGTTAACAACTCACTTAACCAGACTATCCTTAATATTCGATAATTAAGGTCAAGGCTTCGGCGTTGAGGCAATAAAGCGGCAATTTTCAGGCGTGTAAATTCGCCTGAGAAGCCCACAAAATGTAAAGGTCGCATAAATGCGGCCTTTTTATTTTTCTATATATTTCAATCCAATACCTTTCGTAAATTTCAATTGTGTTAAATATCCACAGATTGGCACTGCCTTTGCAAAATCTTGTTTAAGGTTTAATCAGAGTCAAAAGTTAGTCATGGATAAACTTCTCTACATTGCAGCAAGTGGCGCATCCCAAGACCTATTAGGAACGGGCATTCGCGCTAATAACCTAGCTAATGCACAAACCACAGGTTTTAGAGCTCAGCTAGAGCAGGCAAGGTCAATGCCGGCGTACGGCGAAGGCTTGCCGACCCGCGTGTTTTCTATGACTGAAAGCCCGTCTAACAATTATGAGTCGGGTCCAATGATTAAAACGGATCGAGATTTAGATGTGGCCATTCAGGGGGATGGTTGGTTTGCTGTACAGGATGAAAACGGCCAGGAAGCGTATTCTAGAGACGGCAACTTTAAGCTAGGCGACGACGGAATTTTGACAGATATTCACGATCGTGTGGTGCTAGGTGACAACGGGCCGATTTTTCTGCCAGTACCTTTAGATAACCTTAACATTGCCGCCGACGGCACCTTGTCCATGAGACAGTTAGGCGCCCCCGCAAATGTCATCGAGGAGGTAGGGCGTCTTAAGTTAGTTTCTCCAAACTACGCCGACATGGAACGCGGCAATGACGGCTTGTTTAGAATGGAAGATGGCTCAATAGCGCAAGCCAATGCCAACGTAAAAGTAATGTCTGGCATGCTTGAAGGCTCTAACGTAAATGCAGTGGAAGAGATGGTAGATATGATAAGCCTTCAGCGTCATTACGAACTTCAAGTAAAAGTAATGAAACAAGCAGAAGAGCTTGATACCCGCGGCAATTCTTTGCTGCGCATCCTGTAAACGAATTTTAAATATCGTTGCTATATGAGCAACGTCGGAGGTCAACATGCATCCAGCATTGTGGATAAGTAAAACCGGACTAGACGCCGCACAGACCGATGTGGCAGTGGTGTCTAACAACCTAGCAAATGCGTCAACCGTAGGCTTTAAAAAAGACCGCGCGGTGTTTGAAGATTTGCTTTATCAAAACATTAATCAGCCAGGTGGTCGCTCTTCAGCTGATACCGAACTTCCTTCTGGGCTTATGCTTGGTTCAGGTTCAAAAGTGGTGGCTACGCAAAAAGCCCACACGCAAGGTAACTTGCTAACCACTGAAAACGCGTTGGATATGTCAATTCAAGGGCGTGGCTATTTTGAAATACTGCAGCCCGACGGCACTATCGCTTATTCACGTAATGGTCAGTTTTCACTTAACGACCAAGGGCAAATTGTTACCTCAGGAGCTGGCTTTTTACTACAGCCTGAAGTAGCCGTGCCTGAAGATGCGCAGCAAATCACTATCTCTCAAGATGGTGAAATTAGCGTAAGTATTCGAGGACAAGCAGAGCCTCAGGTATTAGGGCAATTAAATATTTCTGATTTTGTGAACCCGACGGGCCTTCAGCCTACGGGACAGAACCTTTTCGTAGAGACAGCGTCAAGCGGTGCGCCTATTCAGGGTATACCTGGCTTGCAAGGGTTAGGTTATATCTCTCAAGGCACGCTTGAAACATCGAACGTAAACGTAACTGAAGAATTGGTTAATCTTATTGAAAGCCAACGCTTGTATGAGATGAACTCAAAAGTTATCTCATCGGTTGACCAAATGCTTGGTCAGGTTATTCAGCAACTGTAATGGGTAGCATCATGCGTATTCTAGGTTTATCTGCTGCACTACTTATACTTGGCGGCTGCGCCAGTACCAGCGAACCACCGGTTCAGGCCAACGACCCGTCGTTTGCCCCTGTGGTGCCAGATTACCCGCGTGAAACGGTCGTAGAAGATGGTTCTCTGTTTCGTTCACATATGGCGAATAGCTTGTATTCAGATGTTACAGCCAGAAGAGTGGGAGACATCATTACCGTTACGTTAAGTGAGAATACCCAAGCGAGTAAGTCCGCGGATACATCTACTGCTAAAGACACGAACGTGAATCTTAATCCTATTACAGGGTTGGCAGGTCAAGCCATTAACATAGGCGGTGAGTCCATACAGTTAGGCGTAAGTTCGTCACGGGACTTCTCAGGAGATGCCGCAGCGAATCAAAGCAACAGCTTAATTGGCGCTATTTCCGTTACCGTAGTCGACGTTCTGCCTAACAGCAATCTTGTTATTCGTGGTGAGAAGTGGTTAACGCTAAACCAAGGTGACGAGTACATTCGGCTTACCGGTATTATTCGCCCCGCAGATATTAGCCCTGAAAACGAAATCGTTTCGACTAAGGTGGCCAATGCACGCATCCAATATTCAGGTACTGGCTCCTTTGCGCGTGCGCAAGAAAAGGGTTGGTTAACCAAGTTTTTTGATTCTACTTGGTGGCCTCTTTAGGTTTAGGAAGGAGAGTGAACATGCGTTTATTTTCAGCTGTACTTGCCGTTTTCACACTGCTTTTATCTTCTCAAGTAGCCGCCCAGCGCATTAAAGATTTGGCGAGTATTCAAGGGGTGCGTAGTAACCAGTTAGTTGGTTATGGCTTAGTGGTTGGTTTACCTGGAACAGGTGAACAAAGCCCGTTTACTGAACAGAGTTTTAGAACGATGTTAAGTAACTTTGGTATCAGCTTAGACGCTAATACCAAGCCAAAAATTAAAAACGTAGCTGCGGTAGCAGTGCATGCGGAATTACCCGCATTCGCTAAACCTGGCCAAACTATCGATATTACCGTGTCGTCAGTAGGTGAAGCATCGAGCCTTCAAGGTGGAACTCTACTTCAGACATTTCTTCGCGGTGTTGATGGCAAAGTGTATGCGGTGGCGCAAGGTAGTTTAGTTGTTAGCGGTTTCGGCGCGCAAGGCGGCGACGGTTCGCGTATTGTTGTGAATACGCCAACAGTAGGGCGTATCCCAAACGGTGCAATGGTAGAGCAGTCGGTACCTAGTGGTTTTGCCAACGGTGACACGTTAACACTTAACCTTCATTACCCAGATTTTTCTACCGCAAAAGCGCTGGCGGACACAATCAATGAACGCTTAGGCGCACAACCAGAAAATGGCTACATTATTGCTAAGCCCATTGATGCGGCATCGGTTCGCGTTACCGCCCCACGTGATGTAGGCCAGCGCGTAGGTTTCTTAGCAACCCTTGAAAACTTCGAATTTACACCAGCAGATGCACCAGCACGGGTAGTGATAAACAGCCGCACGGGTACTATCGTCATCGGCAGCGACGTACGGTTACTGCCAGCGGCCATTACTCATGGTGGTTTAACGGTAACCATCTCAGAAAATCAGCAGGTGTCTCAACCTAACGCATTTGCCGACGGTCAAACCGCCGTCACTACACAATCTATTGTGGATGTGGATTTAGCGGATAGTCGCATGTTTAAGTTCGAACCAGGTGTAACGCTTGACCAGCTTGTTCGCGCCGTTAACGAAGTGGGCGCCGCACCGGGCGATTTAATGGCTATTTTAGAAGCATTACGTCAAGCAGGGGCTTTACGTGGTGAGCTCGTTATTATCTAACAGCGTTAAGCGAAGCATGGCGGAATAAATACGATGGAATCACTCAGCACAAAAAGCCAGCTTGATATGGCGCGCAATGTTCACGACATGGGCAGCATTAATAAAATGCGCGAAGCCATTGCATCAGGCGATGAGACTGTATTGCAAGAAGCTGCCCAGCAGTTCGAAGCTATCTTTGTGCAAATGATGTTGAAGTCTATGCGTAAAGCACAAGATGCCCTTGCCGATGAAAATAGCCCGTTCAATTCTCAGCAGGTAAAGTTCTACCGTGATATGCACGACCAACAACTTGCTACAGACTTAACCTCGGGAGGGGGCTTGGGCCTTGCTGATGTCATTGTAAAACAGCTGGGGCAAACGGAAGACAGCTATACACCCGCTAGTGTAATTAGAAGCGATGGCGACATCTCTTCCTTAAACAGAAACCGCATACAAAGTGTTGCTCAAGCACAAGATGTAGCGCTTTCTTCTAGCTCGATAAAGAGTCAGTCAGCGCAAAAAGATGCCATGTTTGAAAGCCCTGAACAATTCGTTGAAAGCCTAATGCCAATTGCAGAAAAAGTTGCAGAAAAGTACGGCATGGATCCGAAAGCCATTATTTCACAAGCTGCGGTGGAAACGGGTTGGGGAAAGTTTGTTATCCATAAAGCTGATGGAAGTAGTTCACACAATTTATTTGGTATAAAGGCCAATAAAGGGTGGGGTGGTGAGCAGGCCATCGTAGATACCCTTGAGTTTAATAACGGTTTACCACAAAAGCAAAAAGCGGCGTTTAGATCTTACTCTTCGGTAGAAGAGGCTATGGAAGACTACGGACGCTTTATTACCTCGCAGCCACGCTATAGCCGTGCTGTGGAAAATGCTTCTGATGCTGCGCGTTACACAAATGCACTTCAAGAAGCAGGCTATGCTACCGACCCTGAATACGCGAGCAAGATTATGGCAGTGTATAACAGTGACCGTCTTAGCGCGTTGATGCCATAGATTAGGGCCATAGTTTAGGGCCATAGGTGAGGAGAATACAGTGAGTTCTGTTGATTTATATTCATTAGCCACAAGCGGCGTAAACGCTAGCAACAAGTTACTTCAGACTACAAGTAATAACATTGCTAATGTGAATACGACTGGCTATGTTCGCGAGCGCACTGAGCTTCAAAACAGCCAAGTATTTGGTGTTGAGATTGGCAATACCGAGCGGGTAATCAACGTATTTGCACAGAACCAGTTACGTCGCGATATTACTGCAGTGGGTGAACTCGAAGCATTTTCTAGTAAAACTACGGCCATTGATAATCTTCTGGCCAGCGAAGCTAACTCGATTTCAAAGGGGTTAAGCGAATATTTTTCTGCGTTACAAACTGCCGCTGATGACCCAACCAATTTGGCGTCACGTGAACAAGTACTGAGTAAATCAGAGTCTTTATATAACCGAATGAGAACCTTGTCGGATTATATGCTAGAAAAAGAGGAAGAGCTCAACCTAGAGTTCACGTCGATGGTGAATAGAGCAAACACCTTGATTGGCAATATTGGCGACTTGAACCGCAACATAGTGATCGCCAATGGTAACAATACGAGCGATCAACCAAGCGCTCTGCTTAACGAACGCGACCAAGCTATCGACGAACTCGCCTCTATCATGGGTATTACGGTTAAAGAGAGCACTACGCAAAATGGTGCTGTAACCATTAATCTTACGTCAGGTGAGTCACTCGTTCTTGAAAACGGTGCATTCAACCTTTTTGAGTTAAGCTCTAGTGCCGATTTAACGACAAAAGAAATAAAGTTAGAAACTGACTTTGGTTCACAAACAAAGAGCAATGCATCGTTACGAATTTTGGAAAGTGACCTTGGCGGCGCATTGGGTGGATTGTTCGAATATCGCAACGAAGTGCTTGGGCCGACAATGCGTGACGTCGGTCAACTGTCGGTTGCGTTCGCTGATGCGATGAATACTCAAAATAAATTGGGTATGGATTTAGACGGTCAAATTGGCGGTAATATTTTTGATATTCCTTCGTTCAGAGGCTTAGCCTATGAAGACACGAATGGTGACTACGTAGTTACCGCACAGCTCACTGAAGGCAAGGGCGCTGAATTAACTGATGCGGATTATAAAATTGAAGTAACCGCAGTGTCTGCTGGTGTACCTAGCGAAATAGAAATTACATTTTTAAATCCTGATGGTACACCGAAAAAAGACGGTTCTGGCAATGATATTATTTTTTCAAACTTTGCCGTATCACCGGGCTTTAATGAACTACCCGGTGGCATTGAAATCGACTTTTCGGGCGGCGACCCGTATGCAGTTGGTAATGAATTTTTGATCCAGCCCACTAAAGACGTTGCGTCAAACATAAGCTTAGATACAAATCGCCCTGAAGATTTAGCCTTCGCCAATCCGGTAAGAGCCGGGGCCGATAGCACAAACTTAGGTAGCGCTAACGTTATAGACGTAACCGTTTCAAATACGGAAGTGGGAACGTCCGCTTTTGACGGCGCGGGTGGTATTCTAAATTCAGCCCCTGCTCAAATTAGTTTTACTGCAGCCGATACCTATGAAGTGTTAGACGGTAGCGGGACGGTTTTAGCTACTGTTACTGGTACAACAGATTTAACGAACCTTATTGGTCAAGCGGGAATAAGCCCTGATCCAGGGTTTGATCTAAGCTTAGATGGTGTACCGAAAGCCGGTGATAGCTTTTCAATTAGCTATAATACAGATGGTTTCAACGATAACAGCAACGCGCTTAATTTGGCTGCTATTCAAAATGAAAACAAAGTGCAGGTAAGTAGCGAGGCCACGAATAAGCCACGTACGTTCCAAGATGCCTATGCGTCAATGGTTGGGCGCATTGGTGAAGATGCATCAATGGCCAGTGTTTCTCTTGCATCAGCTGAAGCAATGAAAGTTCAATCGCAAAATTGGTTTGAGTCTGTGTCAGGCGTAAGCTTGGATGAAGAAGCAGCTAACTTGATAAAATACCAGCAGAGCTATGCTGCTGCAGCACGTATTTTGTCTACGGCTCAAGAATTGTTTAATACCATTTTGCAATCAGCAAGGTAAGTGAGCTATGCGTATATCAACGAATCAAATTTATGATCAAAACATGCGCTCGATTATGCAAAATCAGGGCGATTTGGCAAAGACCCAAGAGCAACTTGCTTCCGGTAAACGCATCATTACGCCCAGTGACGACCCTGTTGGCGCTGCGAAGGTACTTCGTTTAACCGAAGAAATTGATGAGCTTAATCAGTTCCAGCGGAATAACGATTTGGTAACAGGCTCACTTGAGCAGCAAGAGGCTGTGCTGACAAATATTACCAACTCTATTAATCGTGCGAGAACGCTTATAGTTCAGTCTGGGAATGGAATTTTAGATGATCCTGACAAGCGCGCAATTGGCGCTGAACTAGAGCAAATCAAACTTGAAGTGTTTGATCTTATGAACACCCAAGATGCAGACGGCAATTATCTGTATGCTGGCTTTCAATCGGGTAATCAGGCGTTTGAATACAACCCAGCAGCGGGTGGGAATGCTATAACATTTGCAGGCGACCCCGGTGTGAGCTTTGTTCAGCTATCTAATAGCTCGAAGATTCAATCAACCAGTAACGGATATGAAGTTTTTGAAAACGTGCTATCGCGATTTAAATTTTCAGTTGATGGCACTACTGGAGCTACGATAAATACAGCCGCGGTTAAGCTGCAGGGCACATTTGATACCTTTTTTGACAAAAATTATGACCCGGTCAATGCTGCAAATAACGATTATAGCATTAATTTTTTAGCGTCAGGGCAGGCTGAACTTGTCAACCAAGGAACCGGTACGGTTGTCGATTCTGTTTCCTATACCTCTGGTCAACCTTTCACTATAAAGGGAATGGAGTTTGATGCGACAGCCGCGCCTGGCGATAGTATCGACCTATCGTTTGATGCCCCAGAGAAAAAAAGCATGGCCCAGTCAATTCACGAAATTCAAACCATTCTGATGGATTCCACGATTGACAATTCAGCGCTGCAGGAGTCGATTGCAGATGCTTTAGTTGGATTAGATAACGGACTTGAGAAGCTTTCTTTGGAAAGGGCTTCCATCGGTAGCCGTTTGAATATCGCTGAGAGTACTTATGAAAGTAACCTTGATATGGAAATTGCGGCAAAAGCGCAGCGCTCATCTATTCAGGATGTAGACTACGCAGAGGCGTCTACTGAGTTCGCAAAGCAGGAAACGGCATTGAGTGCTGCGTTAGCTACTTTTCCTAAAGTAGCTAACTTATCGCTATTCGATTTCGTTTAGCGGTCATAATTTATCAAATCACTAACGCCGCTTAAGCGCGCCATATAAACTCTGGCTTGATTGTCGACATGGCTGGAGTAGTAAGAGATATAAAGGTTGTCGCCTTCAATCACCAAGCCCGGATAACTTGTGTCTCCGCCGCTTGGCAGCGTTTTTAGTTCAGTGAATATTTTAGTTACGCTATCAAATAGCCATACCCTGGTTGTAAATTGATGTGACCCCCAATCTATATGTCGTCCTGCAACGATATAAAGGTTTTCACTTAACGCCACGGCTGCGGGACCACCAATATAGATCCCCAAATCATGCCAGTTCCATTTGGTATAAGGCGGTTTTGACGTACCAAATTGCGCACTGAAAGTATCTGCATCTCGTCTTAAAAATACCGAGGCATTTCCGTCATCATCAAACAAGATTGTGCTTTCATTGGGGTAACCTTTACCTTGTTTGTCCAAACAAAAAGCCTCTTCCTTGTGAACATGCATTGAACGCGTTGGATCACCCTTATAGAGCGAAACTGAGTTCGCTCGTCGATTGTACGCAAAGCCATAAGCTTCTGAGTTATAGAAAGTACTGTTCCACAGCCACCAACCGCTTCTACCGTGACTATTCCCTGCAGACCAAGAATGGCCGGTGGTTGAGAAATAAGTCACCATTTTCGTGACCACTTTTCTACTATCAAGGAAGGATTTTGCATAGGTAGTAAGTATGAGACGAGAGCCATCGTATGAGAACTTCGGATCTCGTAGGTCTGCATTATTCTCTCTAATAATTACTCTGTTGCGAACTTGAAAAGAAGCTTTATCAAGAGTTAATACAATAACCACTCCGTCAGTACTGACATGGTCAGTAGCTTGTCGGTAACAGCACATCAAGGTTTTACGACTTTTGTCGAACGGATTTTCAATTAAATCAGTGAAAGCGCAATGAGTTGCAGGCTTGGATATGCGCTTTATGTTGAACAGCGTTAAACTATTTTTCACGCCAAATCTCCCTTAAAAATCCACGAGTTATGTCGTGTCTTACCGTCAATCTACGGCAATATCTTACCGCCTATCGGCAAAAATCGTAATTTTTTCTAAAGGGATTCTAAATGATGTCGATACAGTTTCTGAGAGAGCCAGTTCATCAATTACCCCTCAGGTCTTGATGACTATTAAAACAAAACGTCGGCAATGCCGACAGCCAGCGCACGCTGGACTGAGAGTGTAGGAGAGACTTTATGTCTATGTTCGTTAATACCAATGTATCCTCATTGAATGCCCAGCGTCAGCTTTTTGATGTTAGTAATTCTTTGAGTACGTCTTTTGAGCGCCTTTCTTCAGGCTTCCGTATCAACAGCGCTGCTGATGATGCTGCAGGTTTGCAGATCACTGATCGCTTAACATCACAAATTCAAGGATTGGATCAAGCCGTTCGCAATGCGAACGACGCTATATCTCTTACACAGACTGCCGAAGGTGCACTGGGTGAGACTACAAATGCTCTTCAGCGAATCCGTACGTTAGCAGTACAATCACAAAATGGGATCAACAGCACGGCCGATAGGGTAGCACTGCAAGAGGAGGTATCAGCTCTTCGCCAGGAAATGTCTCGAATCGGGAGCACTACAGAGTTTGGTGGTGTGTCGCTACTCGCCGGTGGCTTCTCTGCTACCTTCCTTGTAGGCGCGAATGCAAATCAGAAAATCAGTGTTAATTTGTCAAGAACGGGTGGATTTGGTGCCAACGGCCTATCAATTGATGGTGATGTCCTATCAGCAGGTGCTGCGTCAAGCATGTTGGCGGAAATAGATTCGGCATTATCCGTAATTGGGAGCACACGGGCAGAGTTGGGTGCGCTGCAAAACAGGTTTCAGTCAACGATAAGAAATTTAAGTAATATTTCTGAAAATGTATCTGCCGCGCGTTCTCAAATAAAGGATACAGATTTTGCCGCTGAGACTGCAAGTCTCACGAGAAATCAGATAATCCAGCAGGCAAGCACCACTGTGTTAGCTCAGGCTAACCAGCGCCCGCAGGCTGCATTACAGCTTCTAGGTTAATCGTAATTAGCGTGAAGCCAGGAGGTAGTGCTCTAGTTCACGTGCGTTTAAAGCTGGTCTTTTCAAAGCCAGCTTTATTATATCTCAGCCACTTAATTGTTATAAAGCCCGCCTACACACATATTTGTGCCTTCAATCCATAGCCCTAACACTTTGAAGTTTAGAGGTTTTTTATTTATTCTCTTTTTTATCTAAAAATTTGAAAAAACATCTAAAGTAAAAATCGATCTTTGACGATAACTAATACAAAGGGGAGATAAACGATGTTTTTATCCTCTACGCTTCTAAAGTTTATGTTTAAAAGCGTTAACAGCACCGTTTTAATTCAGGTTTACTTTAAGATTCTGAGTTTAAAAGTTAGGAAATACAGTGCTCTAAATCGACAAGAAGTTTTGAAAAAAATACTAAAGTAATTTCAAGTGAAGGTCGATAAAAGATGGAGTTTGCTGATAGATGGTTAGAGCTGCTGACCGGCGAGAATAGAGCCAGGAGGTAGTGAGAGGTTTGAGGTTCTGGAACACCAAACCCACCGACCAGCAAAGAGAAGAAACTTCTCTATTTAGCAAGTTCCATTGGTAGTGTGCCAATGAAACGTCAGAATAAACTGACAGAGTTTTAAAAGCACAGGTTATGCCAAATATTTAAATTAATTGCGCAAATAATAAGACCAATAGCGCCATACTCGAAACTGTTAGGAGAGACTCATGAGTCTATTTGTTAATACCAATGTGTCATCATTGAACGCCCAACGTCAGCTGTTTAATACAAGCAATAATTTAAATACTGCATTTGAGCGTCTTTCGTCTGGTTTCCGTATTAACAGTGCTGCCGATGATGCTGCAGGACTTCAGATAACCGATCGGATGACTTCTCAAATTCAGGGGCTAGACCAGGCTGTAAGAAATGCAAATGATGGAATTTCTTTAGCACAAACTGCGGAAGGTGCATTGCAAGAAACAACCAACGCTCTTCAGCGTATACGGACGCTAGCTATTCAGTCACAGAACGGTATCAATAATACTGCAGACAGAGTTGCGCTGAACGAAGAAGTTGAAGCATTGAGAAATGAGATGTCTCGGATTGGTTCTACAACTGAATTTGGCGGCGTAAGTTTATTGACTGGGGGTTACTCTGCGTCTTTCTTAGTTGGTGCAAATGCCAATCAGACAATCAGCGTGAATCTCTCGAGGTCCGGAGGCTTTGGCGCTTCGGGTTTAGGAATCGATGGAGACGTGCTTTCCGCAGGTGCGGCTTCTGCAATGCTGACTGATGTTGACGCCGCGTTGTCTATTATTGGAAGTACTCGCGCAGAGTTAGGGGCAACCCAAAATAGATTCCAGTCGACCATCCGTAACCTGAGCAATATATCCGAAAACGTTTCTGCTGCAAGGTCTCGCATCAAGGATACAGATTTTGCCACTGAAACGGCAGAATTGACCCGCAATCAGATATTACAGCAGGCAACAACTACAGTGTTGTCGCAAGCTAACCAGCGTCCACAAGCCGCATTGTCGCTTCTGGGTGGATAAAGTTGATATTATAGGAAGGAGTTGAGAGGCCATCCTAAAAGTGAAAAGGACGGCTTTATTGCCGCCCTTTTAAATAGAATGCCGACCAACAGGTCCGAGAATGTAGAAGTGTTGGTTGAGAGGCCAGTTTAATCTACTAAGCCCTGTTAGCCGGCAAAAACGAACTTTGCTCAATCTCCTAACGTGAGCAAATTGGCCGAGATGAACGTCTCGGCCTTTTTTATAATTGCCGAATCGTCTCACCAATCTCAAATTCCAGTAGAGCAACGCTAGAATTCATTAAGTTAATGCAGTTATGGTGCCAATTTTTATTTGTCTTCCTAAGTTCTACCTCTAATTGTCGAAAAAATTATTTCATCTATCCCTAGTCGCGACCAACTAGCCTTGTTTATTTATCTGAACTTCTATTGATCGAACACTTTTTGTCATTTGTCCTCTTGAAGCGATTGTATAGGTTTCAACAAAAGCACCCTCATATCACTGTATAAGTAATTTACGTGCATATTTTAATATAAGAAAAGCATGGGGTTAAAATTTTTCTAAGTTATTTTTCAAAATAATGGAAAAAAAAGCTCAAGAACTTAAAGTTTGAGCCGATACCTTTGTTGAGGGGTAATATACTTTTATATTAATGACAGATTAGTAAGCGTAGTGACCTTGCTAGTTTTAACTGGAAAGATCTGGCGGAAAACTTACGGTCAGGTCTCTTGGAGGTAGTAACATGTCTTTATTTGTAAATACTAACGTATCATCAATAAATGCACAGCGTCAGCTTTTTGACGTTAGCGATAAATTGAATACATCTTTTGAACGTCTTTCTTCTGGTTTTCGAATAAATAGTGCATCTGATGATGCTGCAGGTTTGCAGATTACTGACAGACTGACGTCACAGATTCAAGGCTTAGATCAAGCCGTAAGAAATGCCAACGATGCTATTTCGCTTACTCAAACTGCAGAGGGAGCGTTACAGGAGACAACCACTTCTCTTCAGCGTATACGAACGCTTGCTGTGCAATCGCAAAACGGTATAAACAGCACAGCTGATAGAAAAGCTTTGCAAGAAGAGGTTTCGGCACTTCGTCAAGAAATTTCTCGCGTGGGAGCAACAACAGAATTCGGTGGCGTTACATTGCTTGCAGGTGGCTTTTCCGCAAAATTTCTTGTTGGTGCAAACGCTAATCAGACGATTAGCGTGAATCTTTCAAGAACAGGTGGATTTGGTGCTAATGGCTTATCGATAGATGGGGATGTCCTTTCTGCTGGTGGAGCATCTAGTATGCTTGCCGAAGTGGATGCAGCGCTGTCGGTATTGGGAGCACAGCGTGCGGAGCTTGGCGCACTGCAAAATCGTTTTCAATCAACAATCAGAAATCTAAGTAACATCTCAGAAAATGTTTCAGCTGCGCGTTCTCAGATAAAAGATACAGATTTCGCTGCTGAGACAGCGGCTTTGACTAGAAACCAGATAATTCAGCAGGCATCTGTTTCTGTTCTTAGTCAGGCTAATCAGCGCCCACAGACCGCGCTGTCTTTGCTCGGGTAAGCTATACTCTAAAAGTCGCACAGTAATTCAGAAACGGGGCCCGCTTTATTGCGAGCACTCGTTTTTGTGTTTTAGATGGGGAGATGGTTCGTGGAAATTCAAAATACGCAAGGTGGTCAAGTATTTGCTTCGCCCTCTATAGGGAGAGATGTCGAGCCTCAAATACGAATAAAATCAGAGACTGGTGTTATTTCTCAAACACTGGACAATGACAGTAAGTATAAAAACACTAATGCAGATGAACTTACATCGAGTAATGAACAAGTTTCTACTCAAGTAAGCCAATTAAACGCCGATAACAAGTCACCAGAAGCGAAAATTACGCTTGATGAGGCGGCTAAGAAGGTAGAATCTTTTTTAAAGACTCAAGATCGGGACCTAGCATTTTCAATAGACGAGGAAACTAATCGCTCTGTGGTAATCGTGAAAGACGCGCAATCCGATGAGGTTATAAGACAGATTCCTTCTGAGGATGTTCTCGAACTTGCTGAAAGAATAAAAGACTTGCAAAACGATATTGGACAAACGGTAGGAATGTTCGTAGATCAACAAGTCTGATGGGGTAAATTATGACGATACAATCATTAGGTGTTGGCTCAGGGCTAGCTTTAGATGATTTGGTGCAGCAGCTTATTTCGGCTGAAAGGCAGCCAAAGGAAGAAAGCTTAAATGCGAGAGAAGAGGCTGTAGAAGCCGAAATCTCTGGTCTAGGCCAAATAAAGTCTAAGCTATCTGAATTTAAAGATTCAGTAGACGAACTCCGCACTGATAGTGACATAAACGGTAGAGAGCCAACCGTAAAAAACCCTTCTGAGGATAGTGATGTTCTCTCTGCTGAAGCGTCTTCCTCTGCATTGCGAGGCAGTTACTCCATTACAGTGGATCAGTTGTCAGCAGGAAGTCGGATAACGACTAACGCTGGTGATTTTTCGTCGAGTTCAGACGCTCTTTTATCTAGTGGAACCGGTTCTTTGACGTTTGCAGTAAATACAGATAAAAGCTTTACTATAGGTGTAGATAGCACAACCACACTTGCAGACCTACGAGAGTTGGTAAACAATTCTGCTGATAACTTTGGTGTGACTGCTAATATTATTGAAACCGGAACTGCTGAAGGACCAAGACTTGTTTTTGTTTCAGAGGAGACCGGAGTAGGTAACGACCTTTCTATCACAAACGATAACGCAGAGCTGGACCGACTCTCGACGGGAGGAGGTGCGTCTAATATCTCCGGGAATAATATTGAGTTAGCAAAAAATGCCATTGCAACAGTAGACGGGATTACCGTTGAAAGTAGCAGCAACGAGTTTGATAATACTATTCAAAATGTTTCTTTCACTGTCAATGAGCTATCTCCAAAAGACGCTAATGGTACAGCTCTCGCATCAACTCTAGGAATAGGTTTTGATAAAGAGGGATTGGAACAAAAAATTAGAGATTTCGTCGATAACTACAATGGGTTAATCGATGAAATTGGAAGGCTTACTAGATATGGCGAGTCAAGCCTTGAGGATGATGGAGCGTTAGCAGGCGATTCTCTTTTAAGAGGTATGCAATCTGGCCTTGCAAAAATAGTCAGTGAGAATGTAAGCAATTCTTCTCTGGGAGGGCTCTTCCGGCTTGGCGTAGAACTTGATAAAGATGGCAAGCTAGAGATTGGGTCTAGTGATTTTGGACTAGGCTCTGGAGAGGAGCGTCTCAAGGATGCGCTTGAAGATAGTTTTGATGATATTGCAAAACTATTTACAGATGAGAATGAAGGAATTGCGGTAAGGATATACAATTTCGTCGATGAATTTTCTTCTTCTGACGGGCTTATCAGCTTGAGAGAAAAAAGTGCGAAGGAAAGTCGGGAAAACATCAATTCAGCCCGAGAAGCACTTGAATTACGCATGATTAGTTTTGAGCAAACTGTGAGATCAAAATATGTGAATTTAGACAAAACAGTTGCGCAGCTTAATCAAACTGGTTCTGCTCTATTTGCAGCGCTTATTTAAAAAATAATTGGAGTTACTATGTCATTACGGGGCATCAAGGCATATCAAAAAGGTAATCTGAAGCAAGATATTTCAACAGCGGACCCTCACAAACTCACGTTATTATTAATTCAAGGTGCGTTAGACCGAATTGCCTATGCAAAGGGGGCAATAGAACGTAAGGATTTAGTAGCAAAGTCGGGTTTTATATCTAAGTCGACCTCTATCATCATGCACCTAAGAGATACTTTAGATTTTAATGCGGGCGGTGAAATTTCTAATAATTTATATTCTTTGTATAGCTATATTTTAGACAGAATTAATGAGGCGCATTTGCATAATTCGGTGGAGCCGCTGGATGAATCTTATAGTTTATTAGAGCCAATAAGAGATGCTTGGGCTCAGATACCCGAAAGCGCGAAGCAAGAAGCGTATGCGAACCAACAAAGAGAAAGTCTTGGATGAGTGAAGGCCTCACCGTCGACTTAAACCATCAGCATAGTCCACTATTTTTGCGGATAGTCAATTGGAGGATTCAGCAGTACCTCCTAGATATTGATAGATTTTCGGAAGAGTTTGCTTACGCTACTCAACTTCGGCACAAAATTGTTTTAAGGGAGCTAAAAAAACTCAGCGGCGAAGTTAGGCGAAATTTTGTAGAAAATGAGCTAAATGTCAATAGAGACCTCGAAGACCTTACTTCACGCTTGCTCCACGATGCAAAAAGTGAGGTAATACAGCTTAAGAGAAATGAAGCTGCGGTTAAGAGATACAGATAAAGATGCGTAAAGCAATCCAACTATTCCTCACTGAAAACGAAACACAAGAGAAGCGTGAACAGTCTTTTTCCTCATTAATCAATAAAAACTTTAATCAGAGTTTAAAATGTTTCCAGCGTATTGTTCCTTCGATCTATTCTCTTATTAAACAATCCGGAAATGGTCACCATTCAGTTTATATAAACCGTGAAAGCGAGCTAGATATTGTTGAATATGAATCTGGAAACGTGTTTTACGGTACGAATAGAACCAACGCTATCTCAGCTCATGTAGAGCGCTTTCTCCATAGTCCCCATGTACTGCAGCTTGGTAAAACACGATCGAAAGATGAGGCAATTGATACGCAAAACCTCGATGGTCTCGTCGTTTTCGGTATTGGTTTAGGCTTACATATTTACGAGCTTATAATAAAATTGAAGCCCAAGCATCTTGTTGTGTATGAATCCAACCCGGATTTCCTCGGCTGCTCGCTATACTCTGGTTTCTGGCCAAAGATTTTTGATTATGCTCAAGAACAAAATATCTCTCTTTATTTCCAGATACCAAATAATGGTAAGAGCCTTTACAGTGATCTAAGTGAGCTAAAGCAAGCCTTTGCTTTGGAGCGTTTTGCAGTATATTTTCATTATCATAATAGCGTTTTCGATGATATTTTTGATGAATTAGTATCGAATAACTGGTTTCTTTCTACGGACCTAAGAGAGACGGTTGAAAAGAAAGGCTTTGAAAATTATCTGCCAAAGTGGGCTCCTGTTGTCGATACTAAGAATTGGCAAAAGTTACCTGATACTCATCAATTGTTCGAAAGTAATATAAAGGCCTTTGAGAAATATTTTCCAGAGATTGCATCTGAGTTCAAAAACTATAGAACCAAGCATTGGCAAGTCGTTGTAAACCGAAACCAACAAGCCAATTTAAAGAACATAAAATGGAGAGAGTTTCTTTTAGGTGATGACCCCGTTGGCGAGTCTGAAGAAATATATAAGCTATTTAGAGATAATCCTAGCAAAGATGAACTGATTTTGGGGTATGCAGGTGGCAAGTTATCTCCATACTATCACCACCAAACAGTAATGAAAGTGCAAAAGGAATTTCGTAATTATAAAAGTGAGAGCGCTTCGATAGGGCAAAAAATAAAGTCAGTATTAATGTTCGGCCTAGGTATTGGTTATCAGCTCGAATTTCTTATGAAGTCTCATGATGTTGAAAAGCTTTTTCTTTATGAGCCAAACAGAGATTTTTTCTATGGATCCTTGTTTGCTATTGATTGGCATAAAATTTTAGAGCAAATAGATAAAAGCGGTGGAAGAATATATCTAAATATAGGTGATGATGGCTCGAATCTGGTCCAAGATTTTCTTACGCAATTTCATAATGTAGGTACTTATCATCTTGCAAATACTTATCTTTTTAAAAGCTATGACAACGACATTCTTGAACCTACGTTATCGAACCTACGCGAAGACTTAAAACTCATTGTAGGTCTTGGTGATAATTTCGAAAACTCCCGTTATATTATTTCTCATTCGAAGTGGGCAGTAGAAAATAGAGTGAAATTTTTGCTTGAACGTAAAAAATCGCCGCGGGAACTTGAAGATGTCCCTGTTTTTATTGTTGGCAACGGCCCTTCGCTAGATAGTTTATTTCCCCTTCTGAAAGCTGAAAGAGAAAACGTAATCGTCGTAAGTTGTGGAACAGCGCTACAGGCCCTACATAAACATAACATAGTTCCTGATTATCACGCTGACATCGAAGTGAATCGTTCGACTTTTGATTGGACCGCACGAATAAAAGACAGGGAGTTTTTGAAACGGATTAAACTTATTAGTGGAAACGGAGTTCATCCAGATACGGCAAGTCTTTACAAAGATGTCTTTTTATCACTTAAAAATGGTGAAGCAGCAACATTAATGCTTACATCGCTTATGAGTGAACTTAATTTTTCAACGCTCAGAAACTCTTACCCCACCGTATCTAATTTCGCTATTGATTTTGTTGTTGAAGCTGGGTTTAAGCAGATTTATTTGCTTGGCGTAGATATGGGGTTTGTTGATTTGAAGCATCATCACTCTAAACACTCCGGATATTATACCTCAAGTGGTAATGAGCTTTACGATTATCAAAAAGAAAATAATACATCGATTGTTGTTGAAGGTAACCTCAGGCCATACGTCAAAACGAAATATGAATTCAAAATGTCGAAAGCAGTGATTGAGCGAACTCTTTCTTCTAGTGATGCTGAAGTATATAACTTAAACGATGGTGCAAAAATTAAAGGTACTATTCCGCTAGATCCAAAGAATGTCCTAATCACCTCTACGCCAGATTCGAGAAGAAAACTTACAAACTGGCTTGAAAACGAGGCGTTTCAAACATTAGATAGTGAGCGATTTAAAAAACGATTCGAAGAAAGAATCAAGAATACAGACCTATTAGAGGGCATAGATAAGTTGAGAGTCCGTGCTGATGTTGAAGTCGACACTCGAGAGGTCGTTGAAAAGCTAATTTTAGAACAACGTAAAATACTGTTTGATTACTATCGTGAGGGCAAGCCAGTCGTCCTTTATTACCTCAATGGTTCAGTCAATTACATAAATACAGCGCTGAGTAAAGCGCTCAATATAATGGATGACGAAGAGTGCTTAGAGCTGGTAGATGAAATATTAAGCCATTGGCAAGAGTTTTTAGTAACAATATCTCAAAGTATGAATGTCGTGCCCTACGAGCTGGATTTTATTACGAGTTTTCCTAAAGAGCGACAAAAAGCGGTCACAAATGATTATTATCTAGATAATGGAATATATGTCAGCACAGAAAACTACGAACTCGGCTTAGGACAAGCTGTCAATTCGCTAGCTCTCGATATACGCGAAAATAATAAAACCGAAGTAGTGATTACGAAGTTTGATGGTCAAAAAAGGGCAACTAGAATGTCCGACACTAAAATTTGTTATCTTATATTCGAAGAAAAATATATTGAGCAGGCTCTTCAAGAGAGGTGTGTCGGCGATACTATTGTTTATATACCAGAATATCTAAAGATGTGTGACTGGAAAGATACAGGATTTGAGTCAATAGAACATTATATTTGTTACATCTCGCTATTGGCTATGACATGTCATCGAGAGATTGAGGTTGTTGTGCCGAAGCTTCCTTCAAATAGTGCTGAACAGGCTTTGTCGCTAAATCCGAGTTTAGGAACCTCACGTTCTTTTCACGTCTATGAAGCCTATCACTTTTTAGTGTTTTCTAAGGCTTTGCTAGGAGAAAGTGAAAAATCTACAGGATCTGGTGATCGTTTCAGGTACGTACCATTTTTGAAAAGCGCAAATCTTGAGGTTACACAAATCCTTGTACGTGACCATAAAAGAAAATGAAGCTGTGGTAAGTCTGATGAAGTTTTTAGTAAAGAGGAATAAAGACAGTGGCCTATAAAACAGAACAAGAACAATTCTGGGCGGGTGATTTTGGAGATAGTTATAGTGATAGGAACGACTCTGAATCACTACTCTTTTCCAAAGTTGCAATGTGGTCGAAAATGTTGCGTTCGGCAAACAATGTGACATCTGTGCTTGAGTTGGGCTGTAATATTGGCTTGAATTTAGTTGCACTCAAAAAGTTACAACCCGCGTTGTCCTTAAAGGGATATGAAATAAATAGAAAAGCAGCGAAGCGAGCAGAAAAACAGGGGGTTGCAGATATTGTTACAGGTTCAATTCTTGAAAAGATAAGCAATGATAAATTCGACCTAACATTTACGGCAGGTGTGCTTATCCATATAAACCCAGAATTTTTACACTGCGTTTATGATAACTTAGTAGAAAACTCTCGTCGTTATGTTCTTGTCGCTGAATATTATAATCCATCTCCTACCGTCATTACTTATCGGGGCGAACAAGACAAGCTATTTAAGCGAGATTTTGCTGGCGACCTGACTGAGCGCTATGGAATGAAACTTGTTGACTATGGTTTTCTGTATAAGCGTGACAACTGGGCGCCACAAGACGACATTACGTGGTTTCTTTTAGAAAAGTAATACACCATTGCTTGTTGAGCGAATAGAACCTTAGTTTTGAATACTCGGGCGTAATAGCACACTAAAAAGTTTTGTGATTTTTAGGTCTTTTAGCATGCTGTGAAGTCCAGCATGAAAAACGCGACGTTATCTCGTGTCCTCAGATATGAAAATCCAGCGCCGGTGAAAAGCCGCTTACTTGCTTCATTTTTAATTTTTATACGAGCCTTTATTACCGTAGGTCTTTGAAATTTCTTTTTAAATCTCTCTAACGCTGCCGTTAGGCATCTTTTAGCAAACCCCTTTCCTCTGCAACGTGGATTAAGGTTGATCGATACTTCTGCATAGTGGTAATGCACATCAAAACGAACAAATCCAACAGGGGCTGAATTTTTCAAGTAACACAAAATAAGCAGTTTTCTCTCATCATTAAGGGCATGTTGGAGCCAGTTAATATGCTCATTCCAGGTGACCGGCATCGAGTTTAATGACATGGCAATTGTGTGCGGATCGTTGCGCCACTCAAACAAGTATTCTGCATCGTCACGCGTCACGAAGCGGGTCAACATATGTATTTTCCGTTCGAACAAGGCACTATCGGATAATGCTCCATGAAAGAGGACTGCCTCTCTTTACTGACCGACACACCTGCTTCCCAAGGATATGTTTTAGGTGTTTTATTGGCAGACCAAGACCTGGGCGAATAGCTCGAACGTTCTCTCGCGTGAGTAATTCCCCTTCCTTGATATCTTTTACAATGTAGAGGCTGCGCCTAAGTTTACGCGAGTTTATTTCTGATTCTGTGCATCCGTATGAAATTTTGCCAATAGCCACGCGTGCACGCTTTGTTTCGTTGACTAAAAGAGCAAATTCATCCGCTTCAAGGGAAAATGCTGCGTCTACACCGCCAGCATTTCTGTCTATTACAAAATGCTTCTCGATAACGGTTGCACCGAGAGCGGTTGCAGCAACTGCGGTACCAATACCTGTGGTATGGTCTGATATTCCTACCTGGCAGTTAAACAATTGCTGCAGGTGCGGGAGTGTTGCTAAGTTTGCGTTTACTGGGTCTGCAGGGTACTGGCTGGTGCATTTAAGAAGAACATACTCCTGACAATTGTTCTGCTCAAGTATCTCTACAGCCTCGGCTATCTCAGCAAGGCTTGCCATGCCGGTAGATAATATTACCGGTTTACCCGTTTTAGCGACCTTAGCAATTAATTCATGATCAGTGTTTTCAAATGATGCAATTTTGTAGCATGGAACGTCGAGCGTTTCTAAAAAGTCAACTGAGGTTGCATCGAACGGCGTGCTAAATGCAACCATACCTCTTTCTTTCGCCCTTTCAAATATCGCTTTATGCCATTCCCAAGGAGTATGTGCTTTTTTGTACAACTCATAGAGAGAGCGGCCCTGCCAAAGGCTTTGTTTGTCATCGATAAAAAACTCACCACTCTTAATGTCGATAGTCATAGTGTCGGCGGTATAGGTTTGTAGTTTAAGAGCACGAACGCCGGCGTCGGCGGCAGCGTCTACCATTTCTAAAGCCAGTGTTAAACTTTGATTATGGTTACCTGATAACTCAGCAATAATAAACGGAGGCTCATCTTTACCTATGCTAAATGGTCCAATCTTTATGGTGTTCACTTTCTTTCTCTCATGCTTGCTGTAAAGGTAAAGGCTTTAGTAATGATAAAACGTGTTTGGTCACGCAAGGAGTTCCGCAGTGTCGAGGAACTATACTACCAGCGCATTCAGACATAGCCTGTAATGTGCTCGGCGATTGTAGTAAAAATACAAGAGCTCTTGCAAGGTCCGTTACAGAAACTTGATCCCAAAATCCGAGGTATCTACATACGTTTTCTTTTGATAAGCATCGCGTCGTTTCAACTTGGTTTTCTGCCACGCATACAACGAGAGCAGGGAGCATTGAGATGCAGCGTTCCCAGTGCATTGAACCACCCGCACCAACCATCAGCGACGCTTTTTGCATAAGCTTCGCTATTTGGTCGCTATCTATATGTAAGCGTATGTTGTGCTCAGTAATCTGTGTTATTTGATTAACTTTTTCTATCACGACTCTTTTCGTTTGATGGCCGCTTCCAATTACGATATCGACCTGTAATTGAACATCTTTAATCGAAGCGATAGAGTCAAGTGTTAAAGATGTCATGTTAGCGGGGTCACTGCCGCCGAAACAAACTAGCACTCGTACTGGATCACGCTTGATAAAATCAACGGTTGGTTGTTCATAAAACTCCTGTCGCAATAATGCGTACTCTGGGCCGAGCAGCATTTTACATTTAGGTGGAACTAAAGTTTCGTATCGATTAACTCTATCGGAAAAGTTGACATCCAGCAGTAAATCACAATAGTGAGGGCGGTTTGCTAAGTCATCGATAACCATCACTTTCGCGCCAGTTAACGAAAGTTTTTGTTCGAATGTTTCATCTAGTTGATAATGATCAACTATCCATAAGTCAGCGTCCACATGCTCAACATTGCTATCAATTTGTTTCACAACTTCATGGTTGAGGTTACACGGACCATAACGCTCTTGTAATAGGGTCGATTCTTGAGAGTTTACAAAAGTGATACTATGGAGAATGTCGGACGCGTCTAACATATTTTGAATGCCCTTAGCTAATGTGAGGCATCGCATAACATGACCCGTGCCTATTTCTGAGTTTGCGTCCACTCTAAAAGCAATTTTTAAGATTAGCGCTCTCCCATTTCTTTCAGTATTCTGAACATCACTTCTGCACGCTTCCAGTCCTCGAATGTATCAATATCTTGAACTAGATAGGAAGGAAGCTTTAACATTCGTGAGTATTCAGAAAATATTGGTTTGGACGTGTCTAACCACGTCGATGCTTGCGCAGCATAAAGTTGCCCCGCATCATGGTATGCATGTGGTAAATCCTGAGAGCGCTTGTTGATATCTATAGCACTATAGGGCCGAATATTACCGCTTTCGTCCTCTAATAAGGCTCTTTGTATTGGAAAGGAAAACCGATGGGCAGTAAATACGTAATCGGCTTTTGCTTGTTGCAGTAACTCAACCGATTGATCTATTAGCTGCGCTGTGACAAAAGGCGCGGTAGCATAAAGGCATAAACAGTATTTAACGTTATTTTTGAGGGCTATGTAATCACTTAGCGCAGAGCGGATAACTGGAGTGGTACCTGTCATATCATCAGCGAGGGATTTATCTCGCATAAAGGGAATTTCGGCTCCATATTCAATAGCAACGTTTGCGATTTCATGATCATCAGTAGAGACGATAACTTTATCTATTAACTTGCTGTTTATTGCAGCTTCAATTGAGTAAGCAATAATTGGTTTTCCGCAAAAGCGAGTAATATTTTTCCTTGGAATGCGTTTGCTTCCGCCTCTAGCGGGAATTATAGCGATATTCATTTTTTTGGATATTCACTTTCAAAAGACATCTCAGACATTCACACACTTGGGTATCAAAGTTATAATGCCAAAATTATTCGTCGAGTTCGTCAAGCAATGTGGATAGTTTGTCGACAATAAACTCAATTTGTGAAGATGCTAAATCTGGAAAAATGGGTAAGGTGATTGCCTGTTGGTAATATTGCTCTGTGTTAGGAAAGTCTCCAGCGTTAAATCCTAATGCCTGATAATATGGCTGAGTATGAATGGGAATGTAGTGCAAGTGTGCAAAGATTCCTGCGTTTCTAAGACGCTCAATAAGTGTCTTTTTTTGTCCCTGACTCATATCGAATATACGAACGACATAAAGATGATAGCTAGAGTAGCTTTGGTCACTGACCATTAGTGGACAAATTCGCGGGTAAGACTTGATTAGCTCATCGTACTTTTTAGCGAGAGCATTCCGCTTCTCTATAAATACTGAGAGCTTTTTGACTTGGCTAACCCCTAACGCTCCTTCAATATCGTTCATCCTGTAATTATAACCAAGACTAACTTGTTGATAATACCAAGGACCATGAGAAGGTTCCGTCATTAACTCTTTAGCATTAGTGACACCATGGCTCCTGCCCATCCGCATTGATTCTGCTAGTGCTGGATCATTCGTCATTGCCATTCCACCTTCCATAGTGGTTATTATCTTTACTGGATGAAAACTAAAAACGCAAATGTCGGAGTATTGACAATTTCCTACAAAACTACTTTTATACTTTGCCCCCACGGCATGAGATGCATCTTCAATGACTCGAAACCCATAATGCGATGCGAGAGTCGCTATACTCTCCATATCACACGATTGCCCTGCAAAATGCACGGGAATTAAGACTTTTGGTAACGTGTTTGTTTCTTTTGCCTTTCTCAACTTGTTTTCTAGCGCGGTGATACTCATGTTGCCGGTTTCAATATCAATGTCTACAAAATCAACGATAGCATTGCAGTAAAGAGCGCAGTTTGACGAGGCTACAAAGGAGTTTGGGGATGTCCAAACTCGATCCCCTTCTCCCACCGATAGTGCTAGGCAAGCCAAATGTAACGCTGACGTAGCGCTATTCACCGCGACAGCATATCTCGCTCCGCAGTATTTAGACATCGCATCTTCGAACAGAGGAACTTTGGGGCCTTGGGTAAGCCAATCAGATATTAGTGTTTCAACAACCGCTTTGATATCTTCATCATCTATATGCTGTTTGCCGTAAGGAATCATCACTTATCTTCCTGATCAAACGTCAAAATTTCATCTACCGTAAGAAAATGAGAGTTTGTGTCTGACACGTATTCAAAGCCATCAACTACTGAATTTCCCTTTTCACCGAGAGCGTTAGTTTTGAAGTCGTTACTTCTATTGAAAAATTTAATAGCTGGCGCAATCACGAAGTGGTCATCATACTCAAAAGTATGAAAAGCCATGTCGCCAGGGCACATCATTTCGTGAAGCTTTTCACCTGGTCGAATGCCCACAATTTTTATTGGCACGCCAGGTGCCATAGCTTCGGCCAAATCAGTAATTCTAATTGAAGGTATTTTAGGAACGAATATTTCTCCGCCAAGCATCCGCTCGAAATTCTTTAGAACAAAGTCTACGCCCTGTTGAAGGGTTATCCAAAAGCGGGTCATATCTGTATGCGTAACAGGAATATGGTCTGTACCCTCTGCAATGAGCTTTTTGAAAAAAGGAACAACCGAGCCACGGGAGCCTACTACATTTCCATATCTCACTACCGAAAATCGAGGTTTTCCTGAGCCCACCATATTATTTGCCGCTACAAATAGCTTGTCGGAGGCAAGTTTAGTAGCGCCGTATAGGTTTACAGGATTAGCCGCTTTGTCTGTCGACAAGGCAATGACTTTGCTTACCGAATTATCAATAGCTGCGTTAATAACATTCTCAGCACCATCAATATTAGTGCGGATACATTCAGTGGGATTATATTCAGCAGCAGGGACTTGTTTCATAGCGGCTGCATGAATAACGTAGTCAACACCCTGCATTGCTCTGGTAAGGCGGTCTTTGTCACGAACATCGCCTATGAAATAGCGCATGCATGGAGCGTTAAAATTCTGCTGCATTTCGAACTGTTTGAGTTCATCACGCGAATAAATGATTAAGCGCTTGGGGTTGTAGCGTGATAACAAGTTTTCGGTGTATTTATGACCGAATGAACCTGTACCACCTGTTATCAATATAGACTTACCGTCAAACATAGATCACCCACGATTTTTATGATTATCGTTTAAATATATCATGTGTCGGCAACAATGCCATAAACCATTAGGCCACAACGATTATTCATCAAAAATAATTACAAAATAGAGGTATTCAACTACCAGTATGTTTATTTGAAAAGTGCCAAAGGCTTAGGCTCAAAAGCGCCTCTCGTTTATAGTTTTACCTTAGAGAGTATGAACTTTTATACTTTGTGTTGATTAGAAGTTATACAGCGTTATGCTATATTTGGATGAAGTGTTAATGAGAGGGCGCAATTATGCAAATCAATAACAGCAGCTCAACATCGCTAATTGGTCAAATCCAAGAAAAGCAGGACAACTTGTTTGAGAAACTGGCTTCTGGAAAAAAGGTAAACAATGCCTTAGATGATGCGTCGGCCCAGCAAATCATCGACCGATTAACATCTGAAGTTGAAGGTAACCGCCAGTCATTGAACAACGTATATGACGGAATTTCAGTGGCGCAGGTTGCTGAAGGTGGATTAGGTAGCATCAATGACGACGTCAATCGCATTCGCGAACTTACACTTCAGTCTGGAAATGGCGTATTAAGTAGTGGCGATCGCCGCGCTATCCAATCTGAAATAACACAACTGCAAGAAAATATCTCTCAAACTATCGAGCAAACCAACTTTGCAGGCAAACCATTGCTGTCAGAAAATGGTTCGCTAGATTTCCAGTCAGGCGCAAATGCAAATCAGTCAATCAGTATCAATACACAAGATATCGCATCCCAGTTGGGCGGCCTACTTTCTATTGATATTACGGCGGGTACAAGTGTGAATGAGGCGCTTGAAGCAGCAGACGCCGCAATTGAAACTATAGGGAGCGCCCGCGGTGATTTAGGCGCAACGCAAAACCGTTTTGAAAGCGCGGCACGTACTCTTACGCAAGCTAACGTTAATACCGCTGAAGCCAGAAGCCGTATTCAAGATTTGGATTTTGCACAAGCTGTCTCTCAGCAAGCATCTAACGATGTATTACGTCAAGCCGCGCTCACCGTACAGGCGCAAGCCAATCAGCAAGAAGGGCAGGTTTTGTCTTTACTGAGCTAACCAATTTCTCGCTAATATTTGGCGATATTAATCGAAAGAAGCAGGGTAACCTGCTTTTTTTATTGGTACATTTCCCAAAACAGCGGTTGCGCTCCGATCTTTTGCCGTTACAATTTAGAAATACGCTAAACTGTAAATAATAACAAAGCGTTCTCGGGGAATTGATGAAGAACATTTTGCTGGTTAGTGACAACCAGGAACTCATTCAAAACTTGGAAACTATCGTTACCTTCATGGGAGAGTCGTGTCAATCACGCGGCTTTGCTAGTTGCGAACGGTATTTACAAGATAGTGGGGCTGACGCCGTTCTTATTGAACATGCGTCGTCACCGACTGTAAGCAATCTGGTTGAAAAGTTTCCACACATACCGTTTGTTGCGCTAGTTGAAAATAACAGCCAAGCAACGGCAGGTCGTAATTTAGTGAGTGTGATAGCAACACCGTTAACTTACCCCGTGTTAACGCAAGCAATACACCGCTGCCAAGAATATTCTCGCCGTAAGCCAAGTTTATCTCGCACTGCGGGCACCAAAACGCGATTGTTTAGAAGCCTTATCGGTAAAAGCGAGCAAATTCAAATTGTCCGCCGCTTGGTAGAGCAAGTGGCCCCAACCGATGCCACCGTACTAATACTTGGTGAATCGGGTACCGGTAAAGAGGTCGTGGCACGTAACGTTCACTTTTTATCTGAGCGAAAAGATGGCCCCTTTATTCCGGTAAACTGCGGTGCTATTCCCGGCGAGCTGCTGGAAAGCGAGCTTTTCGGCCATGAAAAGGGAGCGTTTACTGGCGCTATTAGCGCACGAAAGGGCCGCTTTGAATTAGCAGAAGGCGGCACGCTGTTTCTCGACGAGATTGGCGACATGCCGCTTCAAATGCAGGTGAAGTTGTTGCGTGTGCTGCAAGAACGCACTTATGAGCGAGTAGGGGGAAACAAGCCCCTTCAATGCAACGTACGCATCATTGCTGCAACTCACCGCAACTTAGAAACCATGATCAGCGAAGATAAGTTTCGCGAAGACTTGTACTACCGTCTTAATGTCTTTCCTATCGATAGCCCTGCACTTAGACAAAGAAAAGACGATATCCCTTTACTACTCCAAGAGCTAAATAGTCGTATCCAAGGTGATGGGGTGGAAGGTGTGCGCTTTACCGAGCAAGCGATCGCCTCGTTAATGGAGCACGAATGGGCGGGCAACGTTCGTGAGCTGTCTAACCTGGTTGAACGCTTAACAATTCTTTATCCTGGTCAAATCGTTGATATCGCCGATTTACCTGAGAAATATCAATACGGTGATGTACAGGCTTACGAGCCTGATTATCCAGAAGAAATTCTTGAGCGTGAAGCATTCAATGCACTCTTTGCTGAAGCGGCCGCGCAAGAGCCAGAAGAAGACCTTAATGAGCAAAGCCATGAGGGTTTGAACGGGATGGTTTCTTCATCTTTACCTGAAGAAGGGGTTAATCTCAAAGAGTACCTTTCTGAGTTGGAAGTAAACCTCATTCGACAGGCATTAGACAATCAAGATTGGGTGGTGGCTCGAGCTGCCGACAAACTTGGTATGCGCAGAACAACGCTTGTCGAGAAAATGCGGAAGTACGATATTCAACGTACTGAAGAAGCGTAATGTCAGGTAATTGACGTTGCGCTTTTCTTTTAAATTCTTCTCTATCTAATTGATAAATAAGCCAATGATGAATTGGCACATCTTCTGCTTTATCTAAGTCATAGTTTAACAGCGTCTGCAATTTGACGAGGGCAATATGGCTTTTGACAGCACACCACAATCAACTGAGTACTCAGCATCAAGCTATGCGTTAGATAGTATTGATAATGCGATATCTCGTGATGAATACGACCCCTCAAGCAGTGACGATATTTCGTCTTTGCGGTTGCAGGCGAGTCGACTTGAACACTTACTTCAGGTAATGCCTGCGGGCGTTATCGTTATAGACGGTAAAGGGATCGTACGCCAAGCCAATGAACAAGCGAAAGCACTGTTAGGTGAACCGCTGGAAGAGGAAGTGTGGCGAAGTATTATCACGCGCTCATTCAAGCCCCGCGCTGACGACGGCCACGAAGTCTCACTTGTTGACGGTCGCCGAGTGAAGCTTTCTATCACGCCGTTAGAAAATGAGCCTGGACAATTAATTGTTATTACCGACTTAACCGAAACGCGGCAGCTGCAAGCACGCGTGAGTCATATGCAGCGCCTGTCTTCTTTGGGAAAAATGGTAGCATCTTTGGCTCACCAAATTCGTACGCCTCTTTCTGCGGCCATGCTCTATGCGTCTAATTTAACGCGCAAAGGCTTAAGGCAAGAAGCACAAACTCAATTTGCAAACAAGCTAACTGACAGGCTTAAAGAGCTAGAGAGCCAGGTTAACGATATGCTGCTTTTTGCAAAATCGGGTGAAGAGCAGGTGGTAAGCAACATTACGTTAAGCGAGCTTCTTACTTCAGTAGAAGGCAGCGCCCAAACAATGATAGTGCAAGCACATCAAACATTAGGGTTTTCTGGTTTTGAACAAGAGGTGTCGATAACCGGCAACCTTACTGCACTTCAAGGTGCGCTATTAAACCTTATTCACAACGCCAGCCAAGTAACACCAAAAGGTGAGCTTGTGGCTGTTGACGCTTCGGTCTCTGGAAATCGTTTAAATATCGCTGTAACTGATAAAGGCCCAGGCGTACCTGAAGGCCTCAAACACAAAATATTTGAGCCATTTTTCACCACAAAAAACAACGGCACCGGCCTTGGTTTGGCGGTGGTTAAGTCGGTCGTCAATGCGCACAACGGTACCCTTAGTGTATTTAATACACCTGAAGGCGGCGCTTGCTTTAGCGTTTCTTTGCCATGCAAAGCGAGTACTCAATCATCACATACATTGACCCATGTTGCGTAAGCCATAGGAGAGGATCATGTCTAAAACTACTATCTTAATTGTTGAAGATGACGCGGGGTTGCGCGAAGCACTCTTAGACACGCTTTTACTCGGCAACTACAACGTGGTTGAAGCCGACTGTGCTGAACAAGCGCTAATGATGTTATCAATGCAAGCGATAGACTTGGTTGTTAGCGATATCCAAATGGGTGAAATGAGCGGCCTTACGCTTCTTAAGAGTATTAAAGCAAAATATCCGAATATGCCAGTATTGTTAATGACCGCTTACGCCACTGTTAACGATGCGGTGCAAGCAATGCGCGACGGTGCGACTGATTATTTATCTAAGCCATTCGCACCAGAAGTGCTGCTAAACCTTGTAGGGCGCTACGCACCAGCACAAAAAATCGAATCTCGCACGCCAATCGTCGCAGACCCCTCTAGCTTGAAGCTGCTTGAACTCTCTCGAAAAGTCGCCAAGTCTGAAGCGACGGTAATGGTGATGGGGCCTAGCGGTTCAGGTAAAGAAGTGTTATCCCGCTATATACACGACCAGTCACCGCGCAGCGATGCGCCTTTTGTGGCCATTAATTGCGCTGCCATTCCAGAAAATATGTTGGAAGCGACGCTATTTGGTTATGAAAAAGGGGCGTTTACCGGCGCTATTCAGGCTTGCCCGGGTAAGTTTGAACAAGCCCAAGACGGTACGCTTTTACTCGATGAAATTACCGAGATGGATCTGGCGTTACAGGCGAAACTACTTCGCGTACTGCAAGAGCGTGAGGTGGAAAGGCTTGGCGGTCGCAAAACGGTTAAGTTAAACGTGCGCGTTATCGCTACAAGTAATAGAGATTTGAAAAAAGCGGTAGAGGCAGGTGAGTTCAGAGAAGACTTATATTACCGCTTAAATGTGTTTCCAATTGAATGGCGACCCTTAAGTGAGCGCCCCGGCGATATTGTTCCTCTTGCTGAACACCTTGTGCAGCGCCACGCCAGTTCACAAGGGTTAGGTTCAATAAGGCTGAGTGCTGCTGCCCGTAACAAGTTGTCGCAGTACGGCTGGCCGGGTAATGTGCGCGAATTAGAAAACGTGGTACAACGCGCGCTTATCCTTTGTGAAAATAACGAAATAGACGCCAGTGATCTCATGATTGACGAAGATATCTCAGCGCCCGTTGAAGCTGTACAAGAGCAGGCTGACGAAAACAGACTAGGCTCAGAGCTGCGTTACCAAGAGCATCAAATTATTCTCGATACACTGGTGTCGTGCAACGGCAAGCGTAAAGATGTCGCTGAAAAGCTGGGTATTAGCCCTCGTACGTTGCGTTATAAACTTGCTCGAATGCGTGAAGACGGCATCGAAGTACCTGCATAACGTTAAATACTGTAACCCCTTGCTTCCCCTCAAACCTACCCGTCGCCTTTGCTACTAAAAAGGCGGCGGTTTTTTGTTGCTCCTATGTGGTACAACGTCATTAATTTGGCTGTACGCCAAAAATTATTGTTAAGCTTTTGAAATTAAATGGTTTTTAAAGTTGGCAAGCCCTTTGCTAAATCACTCTTATATATTCGCTATTCGCCGCCGCATTGCCGGTAAATGAAGAAACACTAGGAGTGGTTATGGACGTTAAAGCCAACAGTTTGTATCAAGAAATGCAAAATATGATCGGGCAAACTCGTCTTCAAGTTAATGAACCTCAACAGCAATCGCTTAATGAGATCAATACCTCTGCAAGTGACTTCTCGACCATGCTAAAAAATGCGGTTGATGGCGTGAATAATATGCAGCTAGAGTCAAAAGATGTGCAGCAACGTTTTGAGATGGGTGACCCTAGTCTAAGTTTGGCGCAGGTTATGTTAACTAAAGAAAAATCGGGCATTGCCTTTGAGGCAACTGTTCAGGTACGAAATAAAGTACTTGAAGCCTATAAAACAATAATGAACATGCCGGTGTAGGTGGAGTAGGTTATGGCTGAAGCAACAGGTACAAACCTAACGGTTCCTGACCAAAATCAAGCGGTGGACAACGAGCCAGAGAATAAATCTGGCTTTATGGACACCCTAGGCAGCGCTGACATGATGCGTCAAATGGCGCTCGTCGTCGTCCTCGTTATTTGTGTGGCTATCGCTATTTTTATTCTGATTTGGTCACAAGAGCCTGATTATCGTCCACTCGCGAAAATGGAAACTCAAGAGCTTATAGAGACGCTTGATTACATGGATGCGAATCAAATTGAATATAAGCTTGAAGGCAATACGGTTTATGTGAGAAGCGATGAGTTCCAAAATATTCGGTTAGGTATGACCCGTCAGGGATTAACCAATAGTTCTGATGCGGGCACAGACATTATCATGCAGGACATGGGCTTTGGGGTAAGCCAGCGGGTAGAGATGGAGCGCCTTAAACATGCCCGAGAGCAGCAAATCGCCGCGACAATTGAAGATATTGCCAGTATCCAAAAAGCGCGGGTATTACTCGCCATGCCCAAAGAAAACGTGTTTGCACGCAGAGAGAAAAAAGCGTCAGCCACTGTGGTGCTAACCGCAAAGCGTGGCGCAGTAATCGCCGGTGAAGAAGCTGATGCGGTTGTTGATATCGTGGCATCAGCGGTTCAAAACATGGAGCCGTCTAAGGTGACGGTGACCGACAGTAACGGCCGCTTGCTAAATTCCGGCTCACAAGACTCGATGAGCGCTCGTGCTAGAAAAGAATACGAAATTGAGCGCCAGCGCGAGCAAGAGTACTTAGAAAAAATTGATGCTATATTAATACCCGTACTGGGTATTGGGAACTACACGGCGCAAGCCGATGTTGCGATGGATTTCACTGCGATTGAACAAACCCAGCGTAGCTACAACCCAGACCTTCCGGCTGTTCGAAGCGAGATGATTGTAGAGGAAAACAGCGTAGGAGGCGGTGTTGGCGGTATTCCTGGCGCATTATCAAATCAACCTCCGCTGGATTCTAATATCCCAGAAAACGCCGTGGGCGGTAGTCAACAAACTATGCCTGGACGCACGGCAAAAGAGTCAACGCGCAACTACGAACTTGATACCACCATTAGCCATACTAAAAAGCAAACGGGCGTTATAAGAAGGCTTAGCGTCTCTGTAGCGGTTGACTATACTCAGGTAGCAGGCGAAGACGGGGCAATGACTCCTACACCGCGTAAACAAGAAGAAATCTTAAATATTCGAAGACTTCTACAAGGCGGTATTGGTTTTGACGTGACCCGAGGCGACTCGTTAGAAGTGGTAAGTGTACCCTTCACGCGAATGGATACCGGCGAGATTGAAGACGCACCACTGTGGGAGCAACCCGGTTTTCTGCCAATTCTTAAGTTAGTTATTGGTGGCTTGGTTATAATCGTGCTTATCATTTTTGTGATTCGACCTATGCTGCGCCGTCTTATCAACCCAGATGAGACTAATGAGGCCGATGAGTTTGATGCCGATGAAGGCTTAGACTTAGGCGATGACACAATTAGCATGTTAACGTCTGACTTTGACGAAGGACAGGTTGGCTTTGCGCCAGATGGCTCACTTATGCTGCCTGACTTGCACAAAGACGAAGATGTACTTAAAGCCGTACGCGCCCTAGTGGCCAATGAACCAGAATTATCAGCCCAAGTAGTGAAGGGCTGGTTAATGCAAGACGAGTAGTGAGATAAGATTATGGCTGAAGAACTTGCCAATGTTGAAGAACCGTCATACGACGTCAGTAAATTAGAAGGCGTAGAGAAAGCTGCCATATTACTACTAAGCTTATCTGAAGAAGACGCGGCGCAGATATTAAAGCACCTTGAACCGAAACAAGTGCAGAAGCTGGGTTCTGAAATGGCGAAAGTGGACGATATGACGCAAACCAAAATCACGTCAGTTCACAAACACTTCATTGAAGAGATTCAGAACTACAGCACTATTGGCTTCCAGAGCCAAGACTTTGTTAAGCGAGCGCTAACTGCGGCGTTAGGTGAAGATAAGGCGGCAAACCTTATCGATCAGATCCTAATGGGCAGTGGCGCAAAAGGTCTAGATTCACTGAAATGGATGGACTCTAAACAAGTTGCCAGCATTATTCGAAACGAACACCCGCAGATTCAAACCATTGTCATGTCGTATTTAGAGCCAGAGCAAAGTGCCGAAATCTTGGCGCAGTTCCCTGAAAAAGTTCGACTTGATTTGTTAATGCGTATTGCGAATTTAGAAGAAGTACAGCCTGCTGCGCTTCAAGAGCTAAACGAAATTATGGAGAAACAGTTTGCTGGTCAAGCGGGTACGCAAGCAGCCAAAATGGGCGGCCTGAAGTCTGCAGCGAACATCATGAACTATCTAGATACCGCAATAGAAGGTCAGCTGATGGACGCCATTCGCGAGCAAGACGAAGAAATGAGTCAGCAAATTCAAGATCTTATGTTCGTATTCGACAACTTAGTCGATGTGGACGACAAAGGTATTCAGGCAATATTGCGCGAAGTTCAGCAAGATGCGCTGCTTAAAGCCATTAAAGGGGCTGACGAAGAGCTTAAAGATAAAATTATGCGCAACATGTCAAAACGCGCTGCTGAAATGCTTGGCGATGATCTGGAAGCCCTTGGTCCTGTGCGAATCAGTGAAGTGGAGACCGCGCAAAAAGAAATTCTGTCCGTTGCTCGTCGACTTTCTGACTCAGGTGAAATCATGCTCGGTGGCGGTGGTGGTGAAGAGTTCCTGTAAGCCTTTCATAGGAATGTCTTTCAACGCTATGACCAATAAAGCCTAGGTAAATATATGACCGGTAATAAAAGTTTCAGTGAACACGAAATAAGTGAAGCGAAGAAGTGGGATTTACCCTTCGTAGACGACGCGACCGCGCCTAGGAAAGATGAGCCAACTAACGCCTTAAATAAACGTTCTGATTGGAAGTACGAGCCTCCTGAAGTGGAAGAGGAAATACTTCCACCCACTGCCGAAGAAATTGAAGCTATACGACAGGCAGCCTATGACGAAGGGTATCTAGAAGGCAAGGAAAAAGGGTTTGAAGAGGGCAAAACAGAGGGGCTTGAAACAGGGCTTAGTGAAGGCCAAGAACAGGGCCATGCCAAAGGGCTTGAACAAGGCTTAGATGAAGGCCGTCAGCAAATGGCTACCCAGGCAGAAGTGTGGCAAATGCTTGCGGACAAACTTCACGATCCACTCTCACAAGCCAATGATGAAACTCGCGACCAACTGGTTAAACTTGCGGTTACGCTTGCAAAGTCAGTTATTAAGGTAGAGGTAAGCACTAACCAACAGGTTATTCTGCAAGCGCTAAGTGAAGGCATAAAAGCCCTTCCTATTAATCAAACCGAATACCAAATTCATATGCACCCTGACGATATTGCATTGGTTAATGCGCACTTTGGTGACGAAGAAATGTCCAAAAAAGGCTGGAATTTGGTGGAGGCTCCCGCCATGGAAAGGGGCGGGTGTGATATTACCACGGTGCACAATGCCGTTGATGTGTCGATTGAGCGCCGTTGCCGTGATGTTATTGAAAAATTTTTGCTAAACCAAGGGCTATCCGATGACTAGCCCGTGGCATAGTCACTTTGAATCACTGACTAAGCAGGTCACAACGCCACCTGTAGTCGCAGCAGGGAAACTCGTTCGCGGTATCGGCCTTACCCTTGAAGCGGTAGGTTGCCAGCTGCCGGTGGGTAGTCAATGTTTAGTGCAGACTGTGGAAGGCGAGATAGAAGCAGAAGTGGTTGGCTTCGGTGATGATATTACCTATTTGATGCCGACAGAAGCGGTGCGAGGGATAGTGCCCGGTAGCCGCGTTATGCCATTAAACCGTCAAAGTGGTTTGCCTGTTGGAATGGGCCTTTTAGGCCGCGTGGTAGACGGAAACGGACAGCCACTCGATGGACTTGGTGAAATTGATGCTGAAGCGAGAGCCCCCACCACGCGTCCTCCTATGAACCCGCTTATTCGTCGTCCTATCAATGCGCCAATGGATGTGGGCGTGCGCGCCATTAACGCACTCAATACGGTAGGCGTAGGCCAGCGTATGGGGCTGTTTGCCGGTAGTGGCGTGGGTAAAAGTGTACTGCTTGGCATGATGACCCGCGGTTGCGAAGCCGATGTGGTGGTGGTCGGGCTCGTCGGTGAGCGTGGGCGGGAAGTGAAAGAGTTTATACACGACATACTCACCGAAGAAGAGCGTCAGCGCGCCGTTGTTGTCGCTGCCCCTGCAGACACCTCCCCGTTGATGCGCCTTAAAGGCTGCGAAACAGCGGTTACCATTGCTGAATATTTTCGCGACAAGGGGATGAAAGTTCTTCTTCTGATAGATTCCCTTACGCGCTACGCGATGGCGCAGCGTGAAATTGCCCTTGCCGTTGGCGAGCCGCCTGCTACTAAAGGCTACCCACCGTCGGTGTTTGCTCGCCTACCTGCATTAGTCGAGCGTGCCGGTAACGGCAGCGAGCGACAGGGTTCGATAACGGCTTTTTATACCGTATTAACCGAAGGTGATGATTTGCAAGACCCCATTGCTGATGCGGCGCGCGCCATTTTAGATGGCCACGTTGTACTATCGCGCACTTTAGCCGATAGCGGCCATTACCCGGCTATAGATATCGAAGCGTCAATAAGTCGTGTTATGCCAATGGTGGTGAGTGAAGAGCACCAGCTTATGGCGCGTCGCATTCGCCAGGTTTACTCAAATTACAAACAAAACCAAGACCTCATTTCTATTGGTGCTTATGCCAAGGGCTCAGACCCACGTATAGACTTAGCGATTCGTGCAGAGCCAGCGATTAATGCATTATTGCAACAAGGTATGAAGCAAGTCATTCCTTATGACGAAAGCTTAGAAGGTATGGCTGCCCTAGCTAAAGGGCTAGGGCAGGGGTGATGTGCTTTGTAGTAGAGCGTAGGTGGTCATTTGTGAACATGAAGCCAGAATCCTTTATCAAGGTATCGACAAATGTCTAAACAACTAGAACGTTTAGCCGAGTTTGAGCGAGAAAAAGAGCAGCGAGAAGCGCGGTATTACCAGCAGGCTCAGCAGAATGTTAATCAGCAAAAGCAAAAACTAACCAGCCTTGAGCAGTATCGCATCGACTATATAAAAGGTATTCAGCAAACCGGGCAATCGGGTGTGACGGCTACCTACTATCAGCAGCATCTATCCTTTGTGGGAAAATTAGATAAAGCGTGTGAACAACAGATGCAGGTGATTGCTCGCGCGCAAATGGCGGCAGACCAGCGTAAGCAAATGTGGCTTAAACAACAGCAAAAAGTGAAAGCGGTTACCTTGCTGCTTGATAAAAAAAAGCTAGCTCAGCAGAAAAAAGAAGCAAAAGCAGAGCAAGCAATGATGGATGAATTTGCTACCCAGCGTTTTTTTCGTGCCAAGCGCTCACCTTTTTGACATTTTTTCGCACACATAGCCAGTTTGGCGCAACCCTTGCAAAACTCTTCTTAGAATGTACCACCACAACTTATTTACGTAACGATTTACGCTACTTTGCCGTTGGCTAATGCGATTTAAAGGCCTAGGCGATTAGCATTGGCAAAGACATTATTTAAGAAATATTACGCCTTATGAAATGTCGAGTAAGTCATTAAAAAAACGTAAGTGTATGTAAAGTATATGGGTGTTGGTCGTTTAGTTGTTTTTATTTTTGCTTAAGGCTTGAAGCGTTTGGCGCAAAGAAACCACTTCGGGTTTACGCCTTCTATGATGAAGTCGAATTAAATGTAGGACGGTAGGACATTATGCAACAAGTTGCCGCACAAAAAACAGACATTGCCGCATTACCCTTTTCTGCCTCTAGCACAGCAAAAGCAGTAGAGACTGGAATCGGTTCACAACAAGATGCTAATAGCGAAAATAATCAGGCATTTAATCGACTTTATCAAGATGCTAAAGCTTCGCGCTCAGACTTCGTGCTTAATGATAAGTCGAGTCAAACTCCGAGCAGCCGAGCTCAAGACCGAGCTGCTTCTGAACAAATGGCTAAAAGCGCAAAAGATAAAGACGCCGGCCATACGGACCTACCCGATAATCACCGAGCGACCGACCGGGCAGACGAATACGATAGCAGCGCACAAGCCACTGAGGCAGAGGCGCAACAAGGTCGCGTTCGATCAGAAATTGAAGATACTCGGGAAACCCAAAAGCGTGAACTTGCGCAGCAGCTTGTCGCTGATGGCGAGGCAGTGGAACAGCGCAGCGTTACCGAGGCTAAGTTTGTTTTAGGCGAAGGCGGTAAAAAAGATGCTGAAGCTGGGGTAATTACCACTCCTGGAACGCCGGATGCAAAACCCATTAAAGAAGACGAGGCTGAGCCTGATTGGATTGCCTATGTTGAAACCGTGGTAAACGGTATGGCAAAGGGTGAGCAGCAAAGTGACAATAATAAGGGTAATACACCCACTAGCCAGGTTGCCGAGTTAGTCGAGGATAACGTTGATGTGCTGTCGGTTAATGAGGCGGGGAAGCTTTGGAAACTGCCTGAAAACGTAGACGCTAGCGATGCGCCTTCTTTACTTGCACACTTTCTTACGCAGCTAAATAGCGAGGGTGAAGCTAGCTTAGAAAAATTTTCCGATAGCGCCCTGTCACATGAAGCAAAGCAAACGCTTAGTGCGTTAGCTTCCCTGTTATCTAAGCAAAGTAGTGAAGGCGAACACAACGGTAGAGACACGTCATTTGAACCGTCAACAATTCAACAGTTTTCAACTGACGGTGAAGCAGAAAGTGAAGATAGCCTTTCGGCACTTTTGGCGAAGCTCATGGAAAGTAGCAGTGCTGAAGAGACAAGTAAGCCTGTTGATGCAGGCGCACTTGCATCTAACGAGCTAGATGCCGAAGCCCTTGATTTAAAAGAACTTGGAACGGACGAGCTAGATGCCGAAGCTCTTGATTTAAAAGAACTTGCAACGGACGAGTCGTTAATTTTAAGTTTGATCGCCGATGAACTTAATAACGTGCAAGAAGAGGGCGCTGAAGAAAGCGAGGCGTTAATTGATGAAACCCTTACAGAGTTAGCTAGCGATCCTACCATCACGCAAGGTGTTAATGGTAGCGTCATTAGTCGCGGTGAAACTAACAGTGCCAACGCTGCCAATGCAGCAGGCGTATCAGCTCAATCAAGTACAAATGTGCAAAGCGCTGTGATAGATCAGTCTCAGCAAGCGACAGAAATACCATCTGACTTGCTAACGGCTATCAGTGAGCTTTCGCCTCAAAGTGCACAGAAAGCAACAGAAGCCTTCGCAGAACGCATGGTTGCAACCATGCCCAGCGGTCAACAGCAACAGGCCGTTAAGGCGAATATCATAGCCGGTATTAATGAATTTCAGCAGCAAGTTGAGCAGGGCATAGAGCCGGGTATTGACTTAAGTGGTATCGTGGCTGACGCGGCAAAAGACGCGGCGGTGAGTACTGAAATGGTGGCATCTATGACTGCCAAAGTAGATAGTCAGGCGAGTCAGTTTTTAAACTTAATGTCGCAGACACAAGCAAGTGCACAACACGCTATTTTAGGTCTAGTGGCGCAAACTGACACCGTTATGCAGGAAAATAGTCAGCTTCGCGCTGAAGCGTCAAAAACTCAGCAGCAATTTGAAGGCTTTGATAAAGCGGTCAATATTCATAAAAGCGAAGGACAGCAACAGCTTAACGAGAAAATTCGCTGGATGGTTAATGCTAGAAACACGATGGCAGAAATTCGTTTAGACCCGCCTGAGCTTGGCAGTATGCAGGTTCGCGTTAACGTTGCGGGAGACGCCGCAAGCGTTAGCTTTGTGGTGCAGTCACAGCAAGCAAAAGACGCACTGGCAGAGGCCATGCCGAAACTGAGAGATATGCTGTCAGAGCAGGGCATTGAGTTAGGTGATGCTGAAGTGCGAAAAGATAACTCGTCGAACAATGAACATGGCCAGCAACTTGCAGGAGAGGCTAATCAAGGCCGTGGCGAGCGTGGAGAAAATGACGGCCTAGATGAAATGGAAGGTACACGTGTTATTGAACAGCCCGTTACGCGTGCAGCGAAAGGCGGTATCGATTTTTATGCGTAGGTCTGTGAGTTTTGAAGGCGGCACCACAATTACCAATAGGTAGCATGGTGAGAATACCCCTAGGCTGCTATGGTTGATGTAATTATCAATGAGTGCCTTGCAAAACCTGTAAATTGCTTTCTAACTTCTTAGATAAAGATAAGCATATACAAACAATGGCATTGCCATTTTTGAAGGAACCTTGATAATACGCTTTTTCTAGGACTACTGACGAGTTACACATGGCTGATGAAGAATTACAAGTAGAAGACGGCGGTAAAAAGAAAGGCAAAATGATGTTGATCATTATAATTGCTGTCGTTCTTGTTGGGGGCGGAGCTGCCGCTTATTTCCTACTGTTCGCAGGTGGCGATGAGCCCGCGGCTGAGCAGCTTGCTGAAACTGATGCTGCAGCCGCAGCCGCTACCGCACCAGCCGCTGGCCCAGGAAATGCAGAAATGGGCACCGCACTTTATGTTGCTATGCCTCGCCCCTTCGTTTTTAACGTACCTGGGTCGGGAAGAGACCGCCTCGTGCAGATAAAGGTTCAGCTATTGGTACGAGGTTCTGACAATGAAGAGTTAGCGAAAACGCACATACCGCTTATCGAAGGTACATTGCTACAGGCATTTAGCACATCTAATGCAGACGATTTGGTCACTGAGGCGGGCAAAATAGAACTTCGCGAGCAAGCGGTAAGTGAAGTCCAAAAAGCATTAAAAGACATTACGGGTAGCGACGTGGTAGAGCGCGTATTGTTTACTGGTTTTGTCATGCAGTAATGCATTGATTTGGTAAGGTAGAAGACGGTGAGTGATTTATTATCTCAAGATGAAATCGATGCCCTATTACACGGGGTAGATGATGTAGAAGAGGAAGAGGTTGGCGATAGCGACTCTGATGCTTCTACGCTCGAGTACGACTTCTCCTCGCAAGACAGAATTGTGCGTGGGCGAATGCCTACGCTCGAAATTGTGAATGAACGCTTCGCGCGCCATATGCGGGTGAGTTTATTCAACATGATGCGCCGCTCTGCTGAAGTATCGATTAACGGTATTCAAATGATTAAGTTCGGCGAATACATCCATACGTTATTTGTTCCGACCAGCCTAAATATGGTGCGCTTCCGTCCCCTTAAGGGAACTGGGCTCATTACCATGGAAGCGCGTCTTGTTTTTATTTTGGTAGACAACTTCTTTGGTGGCGATGGCCGCTATCATGCAAAAATAGAAGGCCGAGAATTCACGCCTACGGAACGTCGTATTATTCAGATGCTGCTTAAAATCATTTTCGAAGATTATAAAGAAGCATGGGCGCCGGTCATGGACGTGTCTTTCGAATACTTAGATTCGGAAGTCAACCCGGCAATGGCAAACATTGTAAGCCCCACCGAAGTAGTGGTTATCAGCTCGTTTCATATAGAGTTAGACGGTGGTGGTGGCGACTTCCACGTGTCGTTGCCATACTCAATGCTAGAACCGATACGCGAACTGCTAGACGCCGGTGTTCAAAGCGATAAAGAAGATACGGACTTGCGCTGGAGCAAAGCGCTTCGCGACGAAATTATGGATGTGAAAGTGGCATTAACTACCCACATGTTGGATGTCGATGTGCCTTTACGCGATGTGATGGAGTTTAAGCCAGGCGATATAATTCCGGTGGAAATGCCTGAAACTATCACAGTGCTAATCGAAGATTTACCTACGTTTAGGGCTAAGTTAGGCCGAAGCCGAGATAACTTGGCGCTTAAAATAGTAGAAAAAATTGCAAGACCGACTTCAGTGAAGTCTGAGCTACAGTTATTAACCCGCGGTGGGCGCATTATAGATAATGACGCAGAACTGCAAGTACTCGAAGAAGACCTGTAAGGTAGAGGGGAGTTCCCATGAGTGAAGATGGTATGGACGATTGGGCTGCGGCCATGGCCGAGCAAGCCGAATCTGAAGCTGATCAAGAAGCCGGTGACAACGAAGATGTTCAGGTTGCCGAACTTGACGAGTTAACCGACGATGCGCCGATCACCCAAGAAGAAAAGAAAAAGCTTGATACGATCCTAGATATTCCCGTGACTATTTCAATGGAAGTAGGTCGTAGTCAAATAAGTATCCGAAATCTGCTACAGTTGAACCAAGGGTCTGTGGTGGAGCTGGATCGTGTTGCCGGTGAGCCATTAGATGTATTAGTAAATGGCACGTTGATTGCTCATGGTGAAGTAGTAGTGGTCAACGACAAATTCGGTATTCGATTAACGGATGTTATTAGTCAAATTGAGAGAATCAAGAAGCTCAGATAAAACTTCTTATATACTAAGGGGTTGCGCCTTGCTGCCCCTTTTATTTAGCCAGCTAGCTGTCGCTCAGTCGACCCAGTCAATTACCAATCCCACGTCCGTACTGTCAATTTTCCTATCTTTGTTGCTGGTTGTCGGCGTTATTTTTGCGTTAGCCTATGTTATGCGTCGATTTAATGTCACTGCGATGGGAAACAACCAAATGAAAGTGGCGGCGAGTATGGTGGTGGGGACCAAAGAAAAAATAATGGTCATTCAGGTGGGCGATGAGCAGCACCTAATTGGCATCACCGGTCACAACATTTCTCATCTAAGTAAGCTTGAAAAAAATCTCGATATACCTGCTAAAGGGATGAGCAAGTCAACCGGTGAACAAGAAAATGGAGCCGATGCTTTTAAGCAAAAGCTCGTAGCGGCGATGGCGGGTAAACTCAACCCTAATATGGATAAGAATAAACCGAAGGAAGAATCGAGCGATGCGTAAGTTTGCCTGGCTACTTTTAACCCTGCCATTACTTTTATTTGTAGAGCCAGTGTATGCGCAACAGGGCATCTCAGCGGTTACAGTTACGACAAATCAAGATGGCTCTCAAGACTACACCATGACACTACAAGCGCTGTTCATTATGACGGCGCTCAGTTTAATACCCGCCTTTATCATGATGATGACGTCGTTCACACGGATTATTGTGGTGTTGTCCATTTTGCGTCAGGCAATCGGTTTACAGCAGTCACCGTCGAACCAAATACTCATTGGGGTAAGCTTATTTCTCTCTATGTTTATCATGGCGCCGGTGTTTGAAGAAGTGAATGAGCGGGCTTTACAGCCCTACCTCAATGAACAGCTTACAAGTTTAGATGCACTGGAACAGGCAAAGGGCCCTATGCGCGCTTTTATGCTTTCCCAAACCCGTGTTAAAGATTTAGAGACCTTTGTACGAATAGCGGGAGACGAGGGAAAATACGCTGATACAGATGAAGTGCCGCTGACTATTCTTATTCCAGCCTTTGTAACCAGCGAGCTTAAAACCGCCTTTCAAATTGGCTTTATGCTGTTTATTCCGTTTCTTATTATCGACTTGGTTGTAGCTTCAATATTGATGGCTATGGGTATGATGATGCTATCCCCCATGATTGTATCTTTACCTTTCAAACTCATGTTATTCGTACTGGTGGACGGCTGGAATCTCATTTTCGGCACACTCGCGACGAGTTTCGGTATGGGCGTCTAGGAGGGCTTATGTCACCAGAAGTCTTTGTAGAGATACTGCGAGAAGCCATGTTTATGGTAATCGTGCTGGTATCGGCGGTGATTGTTCCAAGCTTGATTGTAGGCTTGGTCGTCGCTGTATTTCAGGCCGCTACCAGTATCAACGAACAAACCATGAGTTTCCTGCCTCGCTTACTCGTTACGCTATTGGCATTGAGTTGGGGGGGGAACTGGCTGGTACAACAACTGATGGATTTCACCTTTAGAATGGTCGATATGATCCCTCAGGTTGTAGGCTAGAAGGTCTAATTCGTGGAAGTCGAACTCGCCACTATCAATCAGTTTCTTGCCGACATGCTCTTACCTTTTATGCGTATAAGCGGGCTGTTTGTAGCTATGATTGGCTTAAGTGCAAAGTCTATCCCTCCGCAGGTTAGGGCGCTTTTAGGAATAATGCTAACCCTTGTCATTATGCCGGTTGTACCTCCTTCACCTATTGAAAACTTAGTGAGTGTCGGTACCTTTTTAATTGTTATTCAACAATTACTGATAGGCATCGCTATTGGTTTTATTTCGATGATGGTATTGAACACCTTCGTGTTAGCAGGGCAGATCATCGCCATGCAAACCGGTTTGGGCTTTGCTTCGATTGTCGACCCGGTTAATGGTATTAACGTGCCGGCGGTCGGGCAGTTTTACCTTATTTTAGCGACCTTGTTGTTTTGGACACTCGACGGCCACTTGTCGATGATTCAAATGATAGTGATGAGTTTTGAGGCTTTTCCAATCGGCGAGGCGTGGTGGACAGGCGAACAGTTTCGCGATATTGCCCATTGGGGAGGCTGGATGTTCGTTTCCGCTATTACGCTTTCATTGGCGCCTATCGTCTCGCTGTTAATTGTTAATTTGGCCTTTGGTGTAATGACAAAAGCTGCGCCACAGCTGAACATTTTCAGCATTGGTTTTTCCATTGCTCAGCTAATGGGGCTGCTGATTATTTGGATAACGCTAGATAACTTTACTGCGCACTTTGAAACCCAATGGTTTAGGGCTGAACAGTTTATGTGTGAATTATTGAATATTTGTCCTTAGACAAGCAATACGCGTCGTTCGCAGAATATGGTATGACTGCGATCAGGTTAGGTGAGTAAACTCGTAACAGAGAAGAACAGACTCGAGCATGGCAGATTCAAGCGAAAAAACAGAAGACCCCACGGGGAAGAAACTCGATGATGCCCGAAAAAAAGGGCAGCTAGCCCGTTCCCGTGAACTATCTACCACCTTGGTGTTAATAGTCAGTGCCGTCATGTTTCTATTTGTTGGTGGCTGGATAGCGGAGTCGGTATTTAAACTTACCCGCAGAATGTTCATTTTATCTCGTGATGAAACCTATGATATCACCCACATGTTTGGCGCGTGGGGCGAGGCATTTTCAGCAGTGGGCCCTGCCGTACTGCTATATATGGTTGTCGCAATGATTGCAGGGATCTACGGCTCTATTGCCCTTGGCGGTTTTAACTTTACGTGGGAAGGGGCAAAGCCTAAAGGCTCTAAAATGAGCCCGATTCAAGGCTTCAAACGCATGTTTGGCACCAATGGCTTAGTTGAGCTTCTTAAGTCTATTGCAAAAGTAGTGGTTATTATCGGCATGGCCATTGGCGCGCTGCTGTTCTTTGAAGATGAAGCGCTGCATTTAGATATGGAGCTTTATCCGGGCAACCTGTTTCACGCTATGGACATACTTAAATGGGCTTTTCTCATTCTAGTATGTGGCATGATCCCCATCGCGCTCATCGATGTGCCTTATCAAATGTATAAGCACAACAAAGAAATGAAGATGACCAAGCAGGAGGTGAAAGACGAAAGGAAAAATGCTGAAGGCGACCCCATGGTTAAAGGGCGTATCCGTCGATTGCAGTATCAGGCTGCAACGAAAAGAATGATGCAAGAAGTCCCTCAAGCTGATGTCGTGGTGACTAACCCTACCCATTTTTCAGTGGCCATTAAATACGATGAAAAAGGAATTAGGGCACCTGTGGTTGTCGCAAAAGGCGCCGATGAGTTGGCCATGCATATCAGAAAAATAGCCACAGCGAATGATGTTCCGCTCATTCCTTCTCCTATGTTAGCGCGGGCAATCTTCTATTCCACAGAAGTGGATGATGAAATACCCAACGCCTTGTTTATGGCGGTAGCGCAAGTTCTCGCCCACGTGTATCAGCTTAAAGCTCACAGAGCAGGTAAAGGTAAACGTCCCAAGCCATTGAAACGGGATCTGCCCATCCCTCCCGAGTATCGCCGATAACACAGCCTTCCCCGCCAAGTTAGCATGAAAAAGATGCGGGAAAATGGACGGTTGTTAAAATAAGAAATGCCGTTAATTTAGGCAGTTAGTGCTGCTGCAGAAGGTGTTTGCTAAAGCTGGCACGTATGTTGAAACCCGCCTATCAGAATAGAATTAAGCGTCAATTTTCTGATAGAGAGACAATACGCAATGCAGTTATCCGGTTATCTTCAGCGTTTCGATAAAAATCAGCTGCAAAATTTCACCAGTGGTTTAGGCGCGCCTATCGTCCTCTTAGCCATAATGGGCATGGTTATTTTACCTATGCCGCCGTTCTTATTAGATGTGCTGTTTAGTTTTAATATTGCCTTGTCTCTGGTCATAATTTTGGTGGCAGTACTCACACAAAAACCTGTCGATTTCGGTATTTTCCCGCTTGTGTTGCTTATCGCTACAGTACTGAGACTGGCATTGAACGTAGCGTCTACCCGTGTTGTTCTGCTTTATGGGCACGAAGGGGGGGATGCTGCAGGTAAGGTTATCGAGGCCTTTGGAGCAGTGGTTATCGGTGGTAACTATGCGGTGGGTATTGTTGTTTTTGCTATTCTTCTAATTATTAACTTCAAAGTGGTTACCGCGGGTGCCGGGCGTATATCTGAAGTAAGTGCTCGCTTTACTTTGGACGCCATGCCAGGTAAGCAGATGGCAATTGATGCCGACTTGAACGCCGGCTATATCGACCAAGACCAAGCCCGTCAGCGCCGAGAAGAAATCACCGCAGAAGCCGATTTTTACGGCTCGATGGACGGTGCGTCAAAATTCGTAAAGGGTGACGCGGTCGCCGGTCTTTTCATTATGTTGATTAATATCGTCGGCGGGTTATTCATCGGCATGATCCAGCACGATTTGAATTTTGGTAGTGCTATTGAAATTTATACCATCCTTACTATCGGTGATGGGCTGGTTGCTCAAATACCTTCACTTCTGCTTTCTGTAGCGACCGCGATAATTGTTACTCGTGAAAACGAAACCCAAGAAATGGGTAAAGAGATCCGCGGACAATTAGGCAACACACAAGCGCTTTATATTGCATCGGGCGTGCTATTTGTGATGGGTATTATTCCAGGTATGCCCCACATTGCATTTTTAGGGTTCTCGTTTTTAATTGCGGGCGTTGCCTATTGGCAGACAGTTCAGCAAAAGAAAAAGGCTGCGGCACCGTCGGTCCCTGATAATGTGATGAAAGACGACACGGTGGCGCCAGAGGTTAAAGAGCTGGGGTGGGATGACGTTCAGCAGGTTGATACTATCGGGTTGGAGGTCGGCTATCGATTAATACCACTGGTTGATAAATCTCAAGGTGGCGAATTGTTGACGCGCATAAAAGGGGTGCGTAAAAAGCTCTCCCAAGAACTTGGTTTTCTTATTCCCCCAGTACACATTCGCGATAATTTAGATTTAGAGCCTAATACCTACACCATTGCTATGCTTGGCGTCACCATTGGCGACTCTGTTATCAGTCATGATGAAGAGTTGGCTATCAACCCCGGGCAGGTCTTCGGCAAATTAGAAGGTCGCGCCACCAAAGACCCTGCGTTTGGTTTAGATGCGGTGTGGATCAAGCCGAATAAACGAGAACACGCGCAAACCTTGGGGTACACCGTTGTTGATGCAGCTACCGTTGTGGCTACCCACCTCAGCCAGTTGTTAACTAACAATGCTTATCAGCTACTTGGTCACGAAGAAGCGCAGCAGTTACTCGATATGCTGGCTAAGCAGCACCCTAAATTGGTGGAAGGTTTAGTACCAGATATCTTGCCGCTAAGCACGGTGGTAAAAGTGCTTCAAACCCTACTATTTGAGGGCGTGCCTATTCGCGATATGCGCACTATTGTTCAAACCTTAAGTGAATACGGCACTCGCAGCCAAGACCCGGATGTATTGGTCTCTGCCGTTCGTATTGCGCTTAAACGTCTTATTGTCCAAGAAATTACCCAAGGGGCAAAAGAGATACCTGTCATAACCTTGGCGCCAGAGTTGGAACAGATGTTGCACCAGTCACTTCAAGCAGGTGGCGAAGATGGCGCTGGTATCGAACCAGGTTTGGCAGACAAGCTGCAAAAATCATTGCAGCAAGCCAGTCAGCAGCAAGAGTTAGAAGGAGAGCCTGCAGTACTCCTAACCTCTGGCATGCTGCGACCCGTTCTGTCTCGCTTCTTAAAGTATTCGGTTGTTGGGCTCCATGTGCTTTCTTACCAAGAAGTGCCTGACGACAAACAAATAAAAATAGTCAGTTCGGTCGGTCAATAATCTGACACTGGGTGATTGGAGAGGTTGCAATGAAAATTAGACGTTTCTTCGGCAAAGATATGCGTGAGGCGTTAAGCCAAGTTAAAGCTGAATTAGGCAGTGATGCAGTGATCATGTCGAACCGCAAAGTTGCCGATGGCATTGAGCTTGTTGCTGCCTATGATAAAGAGCCTGAAGCAAAACTCTTCACTCCTAAAACATCGCCTAAAGCAACCCCTAAAGCATCAGGTCAAAAAGCCGTGCCTAGCTTAAGTGAGATTATCGGTGATGATGGCCCCGACAGTTTAAAAGCTCTGTTAGAAAAGCAGCACGGCGGTAGTGCGCCTTCATCAAGTAATGCTTCAGCATCGCAGTCGCATTCAGCCAACCATAATCAGCCTATGTCTGCAAATGCGAGACATGCCAACGAAATTGCGTCACACCTTGATTTCTCAGAAGCCTTTATTGATGACGTAGAAAGCCAGCACCTTGCACAAGACGAAGGTAGAGCAACAACGTTTCCTGACCACCAAGCGTCAAGCTTAGACGAGGCACCCGTCTCTCAATCTGCAGAATTGGCGCAAATTAAAGAAGAGTTAGCGTCGTTGCGCGATGTTTTACAATATCAGGTTGCAGACTTGATGGAAGCAAAAAACAAGCGTCAAAAACCGGTACATCAATACTTGATTACCCGCCTAACGGATATGGGGTTAAGCAGTGCACTTGCCAGTCAGTTAATTAGCTATACACCAGCACACTATAATGAACGAGACGCATGGGTTTATCTTCTTAACCTATTGGCTAATCGCATAAATGTGACAGGAAACGATATACTTAGTGCGCAAGGTGCAGTTGCCTTAGTCGGACCGACGGGCACAGGTAAAACAACGACGGTTGCAAAACTAGCTGCTCGCTATGCACAAAAGTACGGTGCAGAGTCAGTAGCAATGATTACCATAGATACGTATAGAATTGCGGCCTATGAGCAGCTCGCGACATACGGAAAAATTATTGGCTGTACGGTGAGAAAAGCGCAGACTAGTGAAGAACTTGCGGATTTATTATTCCAACTTCGTCATAAGCGTCTAGTATTGATTGATACGGCAGGATTTAGCCAACGGGATAGCCGTTTAATTAAACAGATTAAGCAGTTTGATAATGGTCAAATGCCTAAAGTTAAAAAATATTTGGTAGCGCAGGCTAATACACAATATCCTGCCCTACAGCGCATTATTAAGGCTTATGATGATATCGAACTAAGTGGCTGTATTTTCACAAAGTTAGATGAATGCTACTCTTTAGGAGAGGTATTGAGCGCTGCAGTAGAATATCAACTGCCGGTTAGTTATGTCACCGACGGTCAGAAAGTACCTGAAGACATTAAGATTGCGGAGGCAAAATCTTTAGTTTCTGCCGCTGCAAAGCTTTATAAAAAGTACGGTTTGAATCATACTAGTAGCAACAACGCAATTAAAACAGCATAAGCAGTATGATTGACGACCAAGCGAGTAGCTTAAGAAAAATGAAGCAATCACGGTTAATCAAAGTTATCGCCGTCACCGGAGGTAAAGGTGGCGTAGGTAAAACAAACATTACGCTAAACACCGCTATCGCTATGGCGAAGCAGGGTAAGCGAGTTATGGTTCTCGACGCCGACCTCGGGCTGGCGAACGTAGACGTAATGCTAGGTTTGCGGGTTGAGAAAAACCTTTCCCACGTGCTATCTGGCGAGTGCACGCTTGATGAAGTGTTAGTCACCGGCCCCCACGGTATTAAAATTGCGCCTGCCACCTCTGGCACGCAATCAATGGCAGAATTATCGCCAACGGAGCACGCGGGTCTTATCAGAGCCTTTAGTGAATTGCGTTCGCAAATCGATGTACTCATCGTAGATACCGCGGCCGGTATTTCAGACATGGTGTTGAGTTTTTCAAAAGCTTCTCAAGACATCATGGTAGTGGTTTGCGATGAGCCCACCTCGTTAACTGACGCCTATGCCTTAATAAAGATTCTTAATCGTGAGCACGGTGTATTTCGCTTTAAAGTTGTGGCGAATATGGTTCGCGATGTACGGGAAGGTCAGGAATTATTTAGCAAATTAAGCAAAGTGACAGGGCGTTTTTTAGATGTTGCACTAGAATTAGTGGCAACCGTACCTTTTGATGAGAATATCCGCAAAGCCGTGAGAAAACAAACGGCTATTGTTGATGCGTATCCGGGTTCTCCCGCCGCTGTTGCGATTACTCAGCTTGCGAGTAGAGCCCTTACGTGGCCCATTCCGGCACAACCGGGCGGTCACCTAGAGTTTTTTATTGAACAACTCGTTGCAGAAAAAGCAGTAGGAAGTCAGCGTTGAACAGCAAGGCCGCCGCTTATCGTCAACAAACCGATAAATCGCAGTTAGTCGAACGACATGCGTCATTGGTTAAGCGCATTGCGCATCACTTGATTGCGCGATTGCCGGCCAGTGTTCTTGTTGATGACCTGATCCAGTCGGGTATGATTGGTTTGCTAGAAGCTGCGCGTAACTTCGACGGGTCGAAAGGCGCGAGCTTTGAAACTTTCGCAGGCATTCGCATTCGTGGTGCTATGTTAGATGAGATACGTAAAGGTGATTGGACCCCGCGTTCAGTACATAGAAATGGACGTGCTATTACCGAGGCTATTTCACAGGTAGAGAGCGAAACAGGCCGCGATGCGAGAGATTCTGATATTGCTGATAAGCTTAATGTAAGCTTGCAGGACTATCACCAAATGCTTAATGAGGTTAATGCGGGAAAGCTGGTAGGTATTGAAGATTTAGGTGTGTCGGAAGATGTAATTACTACTGAGCAGAGTAGAGGTAGTGATGCGCCGCTTGAAGATTTAATGCAAGGCGCGTTTCAAAAAGCGCTTGCCCATGCCATTACGACATTACCTGAACGAGAAGCAATTGTTCTTTCACTGTACTATGATGAAGAACTGAACTTAAGAGAAATTGGCGAAGTTCTTGATGTTAGTGAGTCAAGAGTCAGCCAAATTCACAGTCAGGCCATGTTAAAACTCAAATCACGAATGAAGTCGTGGCAAGCTGACGAAGAATAGAAATTAATAACAATTAACCCCTCATTGGAGGCTATTTTGGACAAAAGCATGAAAATTCTTGTGGTTGACGATTTTTCAACCATGAGACGTATCATCAAAAACCTGCTTAAAGATTTAGGTTTTTCTAACATCCAGGAAGCGGATGACGGAAGCACTGCATTGCCTATGCTGCAGCAAGGTGATTTTGATTTCGTTGTTACCGATTGGAACATGCCAGGAATGCAAGGTATCGATTTGCTGCGCGCAATAAGAGCCGACGACAAACTTAAGCATTTACCTGTACTAATGGTAACTGCAGAAGCGAAAAAAGAGCAAATTGTTGCCGCTGCACAAGCGGGCGTTAACGGCTATGTCGTTAAACCATTCACCGCTGCAACTTTAAAAGAAAAATTAGATAAAATTTTCGAACGTTTAGGTTGATCCAGACGCTCACCAGATAAATGAGGTTTACTGGATGACAACGAATGTAAACGTTCCAATTTCGTTAGAAGAGGCCAAACAGCTTGTCACCTATCTGGAAGAAGGTGACAACGCGTCTGCTAACGCTCTACTTGAAGCTGCCTCAATGAAGGAAAACGTTGAGCTATTTGCTGAAGTAGGAAAGTTAACGCGTCAACTCCATGACGCGTTAAATAATTTTCAAATTGACGACCGCATCAAAAACTTAGCTACCGACGATATTCCCGATGCACAATCCCGCCTAACCTACGTAATTGAAGAAACCGAAAAAGCAGCTAATACTACAATGGACGCTGTGGAAGCGAGTATGCCGATAGCGGAAATGCTGTCGGCGCGTATCGAAAAAGTGATGCCTGAGTGGAAAAAGCTCATGAACCGCCAAATCGAGTTGGGCGAGTTCAAAGCGTTATGTGCAGATTTAGACGAATTATTGGAAGACGGTTCGCTTCAGTCAGCTAAACTTACACAGTTACTTACCGAAGTATTGATGGCTCAAGGCTATCAAGACTTAACGGGTCAAGTTATCCGTCGCGTTATCGACCTTGTAAAAGAGGTAGAAGATAGCTTAGTTAATATGCTAACCATGTTTGGCGAGCGCGAAGGTGAAGAACAAACTAAACCATCTAGCATTAAGGCCGATAAGGTTGATGGTGTAGAGGCAGAAGGCCCAATTATTGACGCCGAGAAACGCGATGATGTCGTTTCTGGCCAAGATGACGTAGATGATCTTCTGTCTAGCTTAGGTTTTTAGGGGAGCGGGCGCATGTCGTTTGATGTTGACGAGGATATATTACAGGACTTTCTGGTTGAGGCTGGAGAGATACTTGAACAATTACAAGAACAGCTCGTTGATCTTGAGAACAATCCTGAAGATGCGGATTTGCTGAATGCAATTTTCCGTGGATATCACACAGTTAAAGGTGGAGCGGGCTTTCTTTCGCTCACAGAGTTAGTAGAAATTTGTCACGGTGCAGAAAACGTTTTTGACGTAATGCGCAATGGACAAAGAACCCTAACCCCAGAACTGATGGATATTATTTTGCAGGCCACTGACGTGGTGGTAGAGATGTTTGAGCGGGTTAAAGCTCGCGATCCACTCGAACCTGCAGATGCACACCTTGTCGACTTACTGCACAAATTAAGTCGCCCGGAAACGCCAGATGAAAACATTTTTGGCGCCTCTGAAGAGTCAGCCACTGCACCTGAGTCAGTTGCTGCGGAGCCTGAACTTGTCATTGAAGAACCTACAGCGCAAGTGCCTAGCGGCACAAGCGACGGCGGTATTGACGAAATAACCGAAGATGAATTCGAAGCGTTACTCGATGAACTTCATGGTTCAAATGCGCCAGGTCAATCTTCTTCAGCAAGTAAGCCATCAGTCGCGCCAGCATCACCTTCAGCACCCACGACACCGACCGCTGGCGGCGATAGCGACGATATCACCGACGAAGAATTTGAAGCGCTTCTCGACGATTTACATGGCAAAGGCCAGTTCGCAACTAGCGCTGCTCCTGCCTCTGAACCTAAAGCACCGGTAGCGCCCGCACCATCGAACTCAAGCAGCGATGAAGAAATTACTGACGATGAGTTCGAAGCACTTCTTGATCAGCTGCATGGTTCAGGTCAAGGCCCTACGCAACAAAGCGCAGCGCCTATTTCACCTGAGCCACCAGTAGATAAAGCGGCGACTGAAGCTGTTCAGAAGGCTAAACAAGCAGCACCTGTTAAAGCTGCGCCTACGTCAAATTCAGCCGCACCATCTAAGCCAGGCTCAACCGCGAAACCCAAAGCGGCTAGCCCAGCGCCTAAGAAAGATGATAAAAAGGCAGCTGCCGCAGCCCCACCGGCTGAAACCACGGTGCGGGTCGACACTAAGCGTCTAGACCAAATTATGAACATGGTGGGCGAGCTAGTATTGGTAAGAAATAGGCTAATCAGCTTAGGCATAAACAGCAACGACGAAAGCATGTCGAAAGCCATTGCGAACTTAGATGTAGTGACTGGCGACCTCCAAGGTGCGGTGATGAAAACCCGCATGCAGCCTATTAAAAAGGTTTTCGGCCGCTTCCCCCGTGTTGTACGTGACCTAGCGCGAAGCTTGAAGAAAGAGATTACTTTAGAGCTTGTTGGTGAAGACACTGATTTAGATAAAAATTTAGTAGAAGCTCTGGCAGACCCATTAGTTCACTTGGTTCGAAATTCGGTCGATCACGGTATTGAAATGCCTGATGATCGCGCCGCTTCAGGTAAGCCTCGTATGGGAACGGTTAAATTATCTGCTTCCCAAGAGGGCGATCATATTTTACTTACCATCGAAGACGATGGTAAAGGGATGGATGCCGAAAAGCTCAAGGAAATTGCCATCAGCCGTGGCGTTCTCGATGCAGATGCGGCAGCGCGTATGTCAGACGTTGAGGCGTTCAATCTAATCTTTGCACCGGGCTTCTCAACGAAGACAGAGATCAGCGATATTTCTGGTCGTGGTGTCGGTATGGACGTGGTTAAAACCAAAATTAACCAGCTAAACGGTACCGTAAACATTGATTCTCAGTTAGGAAAAGGGACCAGGTTAGAAATAAAAGTGCCTCTAACCTTAGCTATTTTGCCTACGTTAATGATTGTTGTAGGAAAACAGACCTTTGCGTTACCATTAGGTGCGGTGAACGAAATAATAAACATGGACATCAAAAAGACCAACACGGTTGATGGCCAACTAACAATGATAGTTCGTTCAAAGGCAATTCCGTTGTTCTTCCTTGGCGAATGGCTAATTCGTGGCCCTAAAGATATTAATAGAGAAAAAGGGCACGTGGTTGTAGTACAAATTGGTACACAACAAGTTGGATTCGTCGTAGACGCGCTAATAGGTCAAGAAGAAGTGGTAATCAAACCTCTTGATGCTTTGCTTCAAGGCACGCCGGGTATGGCGGGAGCAACCATTACTTCAGATGGCGGGATTGCACTTATTTTAGATGTTCCGAGCCTGCTAAAACGGTACGCGCGTAAACCCATCAAGTAAGGCGATGAATTAATAGGAATAATAATCCATGGTCTTTAAAGTCCTAGTGGTGGACGACTCGACATTTTATCGTCGTCGAGTAAAAGAAATACTCGACGATGATAGAGAGCTTGAAGTTGTTGGGGAAGCAAGAAACGGGCGCGATGCCTTAGAAAAAGCAGAGGCACTTAAACCTGATGTCATAACAATGGATGTGGAAATGCCCGTAATGGACGGCATTTCGGCGGTAAAGGCTATCATGGAAAAACGGCCTACGCCGATCCTCATGTTCTCTTCGCTTACTCATCATGGAGCGCAAGCTACACTCGATGCACTAGAAGCCGGTGCACTCGACTTCTTGCCGAAAAAATTTGAAGATATTGCTCAAGATAGAAAAGATGCATCGCGCTTATTATGTACTAAAGTTAGGTTAATAGCGCGTCGAGGTATTGGCCTTAAGCGTCCATCTTTTAGAGCCACAGAAACAAGAAAGCTACCGGATAACGCACCCAAGCAGGCGTTTTTTAAAACATCGGGGTTACTTTCTGGCCATAAAGACGCGGCAAAACAGCCCACCGTCTCATCTGTAAGGGCGACGGGAAAGCAATATAAATGCTTGGCGATAGGTGCATCTACAGGTGGTCCTGTGGCGCTACAAAAAGTGCTGTCACCACTACCTGCAGAATTCCCATATCCCATTTTTCTTGTCCAACATATGCCGGGCACATTTACCACGGCATTTGCTCAGCGCTTAGATTCAAACTGCAATATAAAAGTAAAAGAAGCTGAGCATGGCGATATAGTGGAGCCGGGCCACGCTTATTTAGCGCCGGGCGGTAAACAGATGTTGTTAGAAACCATAGGCGCGAATAAGCGTATAGCTATTGTCGATGCAAGTGCGAGCGACAAGGTTAATTATAAGCCCAGCGTTGATTTAACGTTCAGCTCGCTGGCCAAAGCCTATGGGGGAGATGTATTAGGCGTCATTTTGACAGGCATGGGCGCAGACGGCAAAGAAGGGTGCCGCATGCTGAAGGACAAAGGTGCGACTATTTGGGCACAAGACCAAGACTCCTGTGTGGTGTATGGCATGCCCCAAGCCGTAGCCGCTGCTAATATATCAAGTAAAAGCATTAATATTGACGATATTAGCAGTTGCGTTCAAACCGAAATGCGATAGCGGCTTGGACACTAACGGAATATAAATCATGAAAGTGTGGACAGTAGCGAATCAAAAAGGCGGCGTGGGAAAAACAACCACAACAGTAAGCCTTGGCGGGTTGCTTGCGCAACAGGGCAAGCGAGTGCTGATGATCGATACTGATCCTCACGCATCACTGAGTTATTATTTCGGCATTGACGCCGAAGCGACAAGTCATTCAGTTTACGACATTTTTATTCAATCAAACGCACTTTCTGCCGATAATGTAATGGACTGCCTTTGTCCCACTAAGTTGGACAACTTATATGTGCTTCCTGCCACCATGGCACTGGCTACATTAGACAGAACCATGGGTAGTGAACAAGGCATGGGCTTGGTGTTAAAAAAAGCGCTCGCCAAGATAGCAGATGAATTTGACGTAGCGATTATCGATTGTCCTCCCGTGCTAGGCGTATTGATGGTGAATGCACTCGCGGCATGTGACAAAGTTATTGTGCCAACGCAAACGGAATACCTAGCATTAAAAGGTTTAGACAGAATGATCCGCACCATGGAAATAATGGGGCGCTCTTTGAATAAATCATTTGATACAGTCATCATTCCCACTATGTTTGATAAGCGCACAAACGCAGCGTTAGCATCGCGCAAACGATTAATAGACGACTACGGAGAGCGTGTGTGGGAAGGGGTTATTCCCGTAGATACTCACTTTAGAGACGCCAGTTTAGTACAGCTGCCAATTTCGGCGGCGTACCCTAAAACTCGTGGTGTGTCAGCCTACGCAAAGCTGTTAGCCGTACTGGAGAATTAATACAAAAATGAGCAAGCAATCGCCTTTCGCCCGTGAAGAAGTGATGGAGGCCTACTTAGATAGCCTTCTCAAAGAACCAGAGACACCTGAAGATGTCACTGCGCGCACGGCTAAATTGCTTGAACAAGCGTCTCAACAGATGACTGAGTCGGCACTGACTCATGTAGACGAGTTGAAAACAGAGGCTGACTCTACGAGCGCTGACCCACAAACCGTAATCGCCGAAAAAGTTACCGCTTTTATCGAGACAGAAAAAGTAGAGGTTTCTGAAGACGAAGCGGCATCGGCAATAGAACCTCAAGTAGAGAGTCAAAATGAAACCGCGTTAAGTGACGCAAACAAAACAAAAATTCCACTAAAGGATACTCTCGGTTTTCGTTTTCAAGCGCTATTCTTTGAGGTCGCTGGTTTAACCTTGGCTGTACCATTAACTACATTAGGCGGCATTCATCAAATTGAAAAGATTGGGCCGCTGTTTGGCAAACCCGATTGGTTTATGGGTGTAATGTTGCATAGAGAGGCTAAACTAAATGTAGTTGACTCAGCTAAATGGGTGATGCCAGAAAAATATGATGAAAACCTCGCACAATCGCTCAACTACCGATATCTTATAATGTTAGGAGAGAGTGTGTGGGGCTTGGCAAGCGAAAAGCTTGTAAATACGGTCAATTTGACCTCCGATGACGTTAAATGGCGCGAGTCCACAGGTAAACGTCCCTGGTTAGCGGGGATGGTTAAAGAGAAAATGTGCGCGTTAATTGACGTTGAAGAATTAATATCTATGCTTAACAAAGGCTTAGGCAGTAACGACCAGACGCCATAGTATCGGGAGCCAGGTTCATGAGCGACGAAAGAATAAATAGCAATGCCACCGACAGTAACGACGAAGTCCTTCAATGGGTAACGTATCGCCTAGGTGATGAAACATATGGTATTAACGTAATGCAAGTACAAGAAGTATTGCGTTATACCGAGATAGCCCCAGTTCCCGGTGCGCCCGACTACGTATTAGGTATTATTAACCTGCGTGGTAACGTTGTGACGGTAATCGATACTCGCGCGCGTTTTGGTTTACCGCCAACAGAAATTACTGACAATACGCGTATCGTTATAATTGAGTCTGACGAACAGGTAGTCGGTATCCTTGTAGATAGCGTGGCAGAAGTGGTTTATCTGAAGTCTTCAGAGATTGATAGTGCCCCTAACGTGGGCACGGAAGAAAGCGCTAAGTTTATTCAAGGCGTGAGCAACCGAGACGGTGAACTACTGATACTTGTTGATCTCAATAAGTTGCTAAGTGATGAAGAGTGGGATGAGCTTAGCAGCATCTAAATAAATGAACGGGCGGCATGGTTAGTCATGCCTCCTGCGTTTCCCCAAGGGTTATATCCATGGATTGGCAGCTCGCTGCACCTACCGTGTTAGAAATTGTATTATGCGTTTTCATCCTTATACTTATCGTTGCTATAGGTGTAATTTACTCGCATGTATGTACACTTCGCGCCGCGCTAAATGATTGTGAAAATAAAAACGCAGAAGCTATTTTACGCGTAGAAGCCATAGCTAATAACGCCAATAATCAGCAAACTGAAGCGCAGGCAAGAACCCTTGTTATTACACGCCACCTGAAAGAACTAGAAGAAAAGCAAACCGATATTGAAAACCATGTTCGTGAGCTGAAGCTTCAAGACCCTTCACTGCGTCTATATCAACGTGCCGCGGAACTAGTGAAGCAAGGGGCAAGTATTGATGAAATCATTGAAGCGTGTGACATTCCGCGTGCCGAAGCTGAAATGTTGGTGATGGTGCACAAGCAACACAGCTAAAAACATTGGCAGAAGGTGATTAATCATTCCAATTCGTTTCTATCGACGAGAAAGTCCCTCCATTACGTTACTCAAAAAAACGTTTAGACGTCTAGACGTAAAGATGTTGACATATTCCCAGTTATAGACACAATACGGGTATTGTAATTTATCACTGGAGCCCTCTATGCCAATTCGTATTCCTGAGCAGTTACCCGCACAGAATGTACTACTAGGTGAAAACATTTTTACCATGGACATGGACAGGGCGGCTAACCAGGATATTCGTCCTCTTGAAGTGGGTATTTTAAATTTAATGCCGAATAAAATTGAGACAGAAGTGCAACTGCTGCGTCTGCTCTCAAACACGCCACTACAGATAAATGTGGATTTGATCCGCATAGACAACCAGGCGCCCAAGAATACACCCCAGTCGCACATGGACGCTTTCTACCATGACTTTTCGTCGGTGGTGAACAAAAAGTATGATGGCCTTATTGTTACCGGCGCCCCATTAGCGCTTATCGATTACGAAGAAGTGAAATACTGGGAAACCATGACCACTATTTTGGAGTGGGCGCAGCGCCACGTAAATTCGACGCTTTATCTGTGTTGGGCGGCCCATGCAGCCATGTATCACTTTTACGGCATTACCCGCGAACTGCGAGATGAAAAGTTTTCAGGGGTGTTTAAGCACAAAGTTAACGATCCAAATAATGAGTTATTAAGAGGCTTTGATCCGTCATTCTATGCCCCCCATTCACGCTACGGGCATATCGATACTTCGTTGTACAACAGTGTTGACGGGCTTAACGTGGTCGCAGAGTCTGATGAGGTAGGCGCCTATATTGTCGCCTCTGAAGACAAGCGCATGGTATTTGTTACCGGCCACCCAGAATACGACCCTGATACACTAAAAGACGAGTATTTACGCGACATTGCTGCCGGCCAAACACCGCCCATTCCGAAAAATTATTTTGAAGGAGACGACCCAGCCACGTCTCCCATTGTACAGTGGCGGTCGCACGGCAGCCTATTGTTTACAAACTGGCTGAATTATTATGTTTATCAGACCACGCCTTACGATTTAAGTCAGCTTGCTGAAAAGTCACAGCCAAAGAGGTAGCACGTGAGCAAAAATACAATATCTAGCGCGCAGACAACGCTTACAAAAGCCGCTAAAGAGCGCATTCTTATTCTTGATGGCGCTATGGGCACTATGATTCAGCGTCACAAATTAGAAGAAGATGATTACCGCGGAACACAGTTCTCAGATTGGCACTGTGACGTGAAAGGTAATAACGATATGCTGGTTATTACTCAGCCGGATATTATTTATCAAATTCACTGCGACTACTTCGAAGCAGGCGCTGATATCATTGAAACAAACACCTTTAACGCCACCACAATTGCTATGGCCGATTATGACATGCAGGCCCATTCGCGGGACATCAATGTGGCGGCGGCCAAGTTGGCCAGAAAAGCCGCTGACGAGTTTACTGCGAAAACGCCAAACAAACCGCGATTCGTGGCAGGCGTTTTAGGCCCAACAAATCGCACAGCCTCGATTTCGCCAGATGTAAATGACCCCGGTAAACGCAACGTAACGTTCGATGAACTTGTCGATGCGTACAGCGAGTCTACCGAGGCACTTATTGAAGGCGGCGTAGACTTAATCATGTTAGAAACTATTTTCGACACACTAAATGCCAAAGCCGCAGCTTATGCGGTGGAGTCGGTGTTTGAAAAGCTAGGTAAGTCTTTACCTGTTATGGTGTCTGGCACAATTACCGACGCTTCAGGGCGCACATTATCAGGGCAAACCGCCGAGGCATTTTATTATTCGATGCGTCACATCAGCCCGTTTTCTTTCGGGTTAAATTGCGCCCTTGGCCCCGACTTATTGCGTCAATACGTGGATGAAGTGGCGGCAATCAGTGAATGCTTAATTTCGGCACACCCCAATGCTGGCCTACCTAACGAGTTTGGTGAGTACGATATGGAAGGGCCAGAAATGGCCGAGCACATTAAAGAATGGGCGCAATCAGGGCTTGTGAATATCGTAGGCGGATGCTGCGGTAGTACGCCAGACCACATTCGCGAAATCGCTAATGCGGTAGCGGGTATAGCGCCACGTAACGTACCTGCATTTGAACCTAAAATGCGTTTGTCAGGCCTAGAGCCGTTTGTACACTAGGAGGGCATTATGAGCGCAGAATTTTCCACATTTATTAATATCGGTGAGCGCACCAACGTTACAGGCTCCGCTCGCTTTAAACGCCTTATTCTTGAAGGTGATTATGAAACCGCACTTGATGTCGCTAGACAGCAGGTAGAAAACGGTGCCCAAATCATCGATATCAATATGGATGAGGCCATGCTTGATTCCAAGCAGGCTATGATCACCTTCTTAAACCTCATAGCTTCTGAGCCCGATATTAGCCGCGTACCCATCATGATTGATTCATCAAAATGGGAAGTGATAGAGGCGGGCCTTAAATGCGTACAGGGCAAAGCTATTGTTAACTCAATTAGCTTAAAAGAAGGGGAAGCGCTTTTCTTACATCAAGCTAAGCTCATAAAACGTTATGGTGCTGCAACCGTGGTTATGGCGTTTGACGAAACCGGTCAGGCCGACACCCAGGCGCGTAAAGTCGAGATTTGTCAGCGCAGCTATAAACTGCTGACTGAAGACATCAGTTTTCCGCCAGAAGATATTATTTTTGACCCCAACATTTTTGCTGTAGCTACAGGTATCGAGGAACACGATAACTACGCGGTGGACTTTATTGAAGCTACCCGCGAAATACGTAAAACCTGTCCGTACTCACATATTTCCGGCGGCCTATCTAATATCTCTTTCTCGTTCAGGGGTAATAACCCAGTACGAGAGGCCATGCATTCGGTATTTCTATATCACGCAATTCGTGCGGGTATGGATATGGCCATAGTTAATGCAGGCCAGTTAGAGGTATATGACGAAATTCCACCTGAACTTCGCGAAGCCGTTGAAGACGTTATTCTTAATCGCAGAAGCGATGCCACCGAGCGTTTGCTAGACATTGCACCTAACTATCAAGGCGACGGTAAGGCCGCAGCAAAAGAAGATTTAAGCTGGCGCGAACAAGACGTAAATAAGCGTTTAGAGCACGCCCTTGTAAAAGGGATCACCGACTATATCATCGACGACACCGAAGAGGCCCGACAACAGGCTGAACGTCCGCTACACGTTATTGAAGGGCCTTTAATGGACGGCATGAACGTAGTAGGTGATTTGTTCGGCGAAGGTAAGATGTTCTTACCTCAGGTCGTAAAGTCTGCCCGCGTAATGAAAAAAGCGGTAGCGCACTTACAGCCCTTCATCGAAGAAGAAAAATCAGACGATGCTAAGAGCAACGGTAAAATTCTACTAGCAACGGTAAAAGGCGACGTTCACGATATCGGTAAAAACATTGTAGGTGTGGTACTACAGTGTAATAACTTTGAAGTTATCGATTTAGGCGTGATGGTACCAGCCGCCACTATTTTGCAAACCGCCAAAGACGAAAACGTAGACATGATTGGCCTGTCGGGGCTGATTACCCCATCGCTTGACGAAATGGTGCATGTTGCGAAAGAAATGGAGCGTCAGGGTTTTGAAATTCCGCTGCTTATTGGTGGGGCAACCACGTCTAAAGCGCATACTGCCGTTAAAATTGAGCAAAATTACCATGCCCCTGTATCCTACGTACCTAATGCCAGTCGAGCGGTGGGTGTTTGTCAGCGCTTACTTAATAAAGCGTCCCGTGACATCTACGCCAAAGAGTTAGCGAAAGAGTACGAAACGGTGCGCGAGCAGCATGCCCGTAAGAAGCCTCGCAGTAAGCCTGTCACGTTAGCGCAGGCTAGAGATAACGCGTTTAAGCCCGACTTTAACACGCTGCCTGTAAAACCTGCGACATTAGGTGTAACCCCTGTTACCGCTGATTTAGCGACACTGCGCAATTATATTGACTGGACACCGTTCTTTTTGACCTGGTCTTTAGCGGGTAAGTATCCTCGAATACTTAACGATGATGTAGTCGGTGAGCAGGCGCAGTCGTTGTTTAATGATGCCAACGCCATGCTAGATAAGATCATTGAAGACAACACGCTTCAAGCGAAAGGTGTTATAGGGCTATTCCCCGCCAATCGCGTGGGCGATGATGTAGAAATTTATAGCGATGAATCGCGCACAAAAGTAAGCGGAGTAGGCCACCACCTTCGTCAACAAACGCTTAAAGACAAGTTCGCTAACTACTGCTTAGCCGACTTTGTGGCTGAAAAGTCGAGCGGTATTGAAGACTATGTAGGCGCTTTTGCGGTCACGGGGGGCATAGGTGAAGATGAGCTTGCTGATAGTTATATTCAATCAGGTGACGACTACAATGGCATTATGGTAAAAGCCGTAGCCGACAGGTTAGCCGAAGCTTTTGCTGAATATCTTCATGAGCAGGTACGTAAACATTACTGGGGTTATGCAAAGGACGAAGCGCTAAGTAACGAAGCGCTCATTCGCGAAAAATATCAAGGTATTCGCCCGGCTCCAGGTTATGCAGCCTGCCCAGAACATACTGAAAAGCAGCTTATTTGGGATTTGTTGTCTGTTGAAGCGCATACGGGGATGAAGCTCACCGAAAGCTATGCGATGTGGCCCGGGGCGTCAGTTTCTGGTTGGTATTTCGCGCATCCTGACGCTAAGTATTTCGCGGTTGCTAAAATTCAAGGCGACCAAGTAGAAGACTACGCTAAGCGCAAGGGTTGGACGCTAGAAGAGGCCGAGAAGTGGCTTGGTCCTAACTTAAGTGACTAGCGTTGGCTAATAACCAGGTAAATAAACAGGTAAAAAAGATGCAATGCGAAAAGCCATTTAGCCAAGCCTGTGAAAATAACAAGCGCGCCATTTTAGGCGTGCTTGAACGCACGTTTGCGAATTGTAAGCAGGTGTTAGAAATAGGCAGTGGCACAGGTCAACATGCGGTGTTTTTTGCCGAACATTTATCCCATCTGATATGGCATACCAGCGACCAGCCTCAGTATCACGCCGGCGTACAGGCGTGGCTTGCTGAGGCTAGTTTAGATAACATAAGCGCGCCCGTGGCGTTTACTGTGGGATGCGACGACTTTCCTCATATTGACGTGGACGGCGTGTTTACTGCGAATACTGCGCACATTATGCAAAAAGAAGAGGCAAAACTTCTGATGGAGTTGATTGCCTCGAACCTGCCGCAAAACGGTGTTTTTTGCCAATACGGCCCTTTTACTCACAGTGGTAAATTCACTTCACAAAGTAACCAAGCTTTCCACTTATCGCTGATAGAAAGAGGCTACGGCGGTTACCGAGATATTGACGAGCTTACCGCTTGGGCAGGCGAGTTGAGCTTAAAAGAAGTGATCGACATGCCCGCTAATAATCACATGCTCATTTGGCAAAAGCGCTAGATGGCATTAATCAAAGGAGTAGCTATGAGCTTTAAAGTAAACCATTATTTCGACAACAAAGTGAGCTCGATTGGGTTTGAGTCTGCGAACGGACGTTGTACATCAGGTGTTATGTCACCCGGTGAGTACACTTTCTCAACCTCACATAAAGAGCTAATGAAAGTGGTAGAAGGCGAGCTTGTTGTCAAGCTACCAAAAAGCGACGAGTGGCAATCTTTTGTAACCGGTACGAGCTTCAATGTGCCTGCCAATGTATCGTTTGATGTAAAAGTCTCTACACCCACCGCTTATCTTTGCTTCTACAGCTAACACCAATAAAGATAAAGGTGGCGCTGGGCTTGGCTGTTAGGCCGGCTCAGCCGAAACGTTCTCAAGGCTTATGCGCCTGAGACAACGCTATAAAATCGTCAACAAAGCCCAACACGTCTTGGGCTTTTCTATGCCCTAAATAAAGGGTTTTTGATACGCCTACCTCACCAAGTGAGCGATAAGTGAGCAGATCTCGCTCCTTCGATTCATCAATTAGCCACTTTGGCAGCGCTGTAACTCCACGCCCGGCCGCCACCATTTGCAGGATAATTTCTGTGGTTTCAATCGTTTTGTGTTGCCTAACTGTGCAGTTAGCCGGCGTAAGAAAGTGGGTGAATATATCTAGCCTGCTAAGTTCTACCGGATAGGTAATAAGCGTTTCGTTAGACAGATCTTGTGGCTTTATAAACGGCTTATCAGCGAGCGGGTGATGTTTGTCCATAACCAGTACCTGCTCGTATTCAAACACCGGCGTATAAGCAATAGTATCAAGAGACAAAGGGTCGGGAGTTAGCAAAATATCTATGTCGTAGCCGTGTAGTGCTTGAAGACCGCCAAATGAAAAAGCGCGGCGAACGTCTACATCAACATCGGGGAACGCTTTTAAAAATGGTGCAACCACCTTTAAGAGCCACTCGAAGCAAGGGTAGCATTCCATTCCAATTCGCAAAATACCTTGTTTGCCATCGGCAAACCTACGCAACTGCGCCTCTGTGTGTTCAAACTGGGGCAAAACACGATGGGCCAAACCCAGCACACTTTGCCCCGCTTGTGTAAGCGTTAACCGTCGACCTTCTTTTTTCCAAAGAGGAACTTCAAAATGGGCTTCCAGTTTTTTCATTGCATGGCTTAACGCAGACTGCGTTAAAAAGAGTGATTTCGCCGCTTCGGTCATTGTGCCTTCGGCATCAATCGCTCTCACTATTCGTAAATGCTGTCTATCAATCATAATGTGTCACAACGATACTAACGGTTAAGGGCATGTTTGGGTGTATCATTCACAATCGTTACCGCATTGGAAAGACGAGTTTCAATGATTTCTTTAATGATAATTGAGATTTCCCTAAAAGTTTTTCTGCCCGGTGCTGTATTTCTCCACGCCAATGAATGCTGACGCTCAATAGGCATATCTGCAATTTCACACACGTGTAATGCCTCAGGTTTATGTAACTCAGAGTGAATATACAAGCCGGGAAGAAAGGCCACCCCCATTCCCATCACAACCATTTGGCGCAGTGTATCAAGGCTGGTACCTTCATAATCGCGCTGCAAATCTGCGCCAATTTCATCGCAAATACGTTGTACTTGATGGTGAAAGTGGTGTCTGTCTTCCAAAGTCAGTACTTTTTCACCGGTTATTTCTTCTGGTCTAACAAACGCTTTGCCTGTTAATTTGTGATCAGAAGGCGTCACAAACTTTAAAGGTTCTTTAAACAGCGGTTGCGTGATGAGCTGTGAATTTTCGCCAGAAAGGGGCGATAGAATAAGATCGTACTCCCCCCGCAATAAGCCGTGTTGCAGGGCGCTTGGTGCCCCTTCACGAACATAAAAACGCAGGCCAGGCTTGCGCTTGTGTAAATCGGGTAAAACAAACGGTAACAAATAAGGGCCAAGAGTAGGCGGGATCCCCAACCGGTATGTCACCACTTCACCTTCCGACAAGTCCCGGGCTATCTCGCTGAATCGCTGTGATGCTTGCAGCACCTCTTCTGCTGCGTCTAACAGCGCTTTACCCTGCGGCGATAATAAGGTTCCCGTGCGAGAACGCTCGAACAGCGTTAGTCCAAGGTGTGTTTCTAACGCATTAATTTGGCTGGTCAGCGTAGGCTGACTAATACCAAGAATTCCCGCAGCCTGCCTAAAGCTTAAATATTTCGCCACAGCCACAAAATAGCGGATTTGGTTAACTGACGGGCTTTTTCCGTTAAATTGCATGGTGTATTTACCCTTCTCTTACTAACCTTAGTAGTAGTGCTGTTTGTAGGGTGATAGTATTTAGCTATCGCGAGTTAGTATATTAAACTATTAATCTATCAGGTGAAACTGGCGTAATTACATAATCATTACAATTATTAAAAAATTGGGAGTTTTATATGGATCACGTTATCTCAGGTGTTGCTAAATTCCAAAAGGAAGTTTATCCGAATAAGAAAGCGACGTTTCAAAAGCTGGCTAACGGGCAAAATCCTGAAGTGCTTTTCATCACGTGTTCAGATTCACGTATTGACCCGAACCTAGTTACACAAACCGACCCAGGTGAACTTTTCATTTGTCGTAACGCGGGCAATATTGTTCCTCCGCACAGCAACCAAACAGGTGGAATGACAGCGTCTATTGAATTTGCAGTGGCTGCTTTGGGTGTTTCACATATTGTTGTGTGTGGTCACACTGACTGCGGCGCAATGAAAGGTGCGATTAACCCTGCTGGTCTAGACTCGCTACCTCATGTTAAAGAGTGGTTGGGCCATTGCCGTGTTGCCACAGACGTAGTTAAAGAGCGTTGTGGTCACGATGAACTTTCTATTGACGATTTAGAAGCGGTAACGAAAGAGAACGTAGTACAGCAGATTCAACACCTACGTACGCATCCTGCGGTAGCTGCAAAAATTGCAACCGGTCAGGTTAAACTTCACGGTTGGGTGTACAACATTGGCACTGGTGAGGTGCTTTATTATAACACCGAGTCGGGTGAGTTTGATGTCATGGACGAGTCTACTGCAGAAGCGCAACTTGCGCGCACCGAATAAGGCTCATAACTATGGTGAAAATCAATTTTTCTAATTTACGTGGCGATTTTACCGGTGGTTTAACCGCCGGTATCGTTGCTTTGCCACTGGCGCTTGCACTTGGTGTAGCGTCAGGTCTTGGCCCGATGGCTGGCCTTTATGGTGCTATAGCCGTTGGCTTTTTTGCTGCACTTTTCGGCGGTACACCAGCGCAAATTTCAGGTCCTACGGGCCCGATGGTTGTTGTACTCGCAGGCCTTTTTGCAAGTCTATCCGGCGATGCTAGCCTTATCTTTACCGCGGTAATATTGGCAGGTGTCTTCCAAATCGTATTCGGCGTACTTGGGGTAGGCCAGTATATTCGCTTGGTGCCGTATCCGGTGATTTCTGGTTTTATGTCAGGCATCGGTGCCATTATTATTATTCTGCAGTTAGGCAGACTGCTAGGCCACGAGCCTCCAGGCGGTACAATTGGTGCGCTATCGTATTTGCCTACAGCGCTTGCTGATATCGACTTTGCTACACTTGCTCTGGGCTTGGGTACTTTAGTTATTGCTTACAAGTGGCCTCCACAACTAGGAAAGTTTGTGCCTGGTGCACTTGCTGCGCTAATCATTGGCACCTTGGTAAGTCTAGCGCTATCTGTCCCTGTACTTGGCGATATTCCCACGGGCTTACCGAGCCTTCACCTTCCGGTGTTTGATCAAAGCAAAGCGCTACTTATTTTAGAAGCTGCTTTTATCCTTGCCGTACTTGGTGCAATTGATAGCCTATTAACCTCACTTGTCGCTGACAACATGACCCGAACTCGTCATGACAGTAACAAAGAGCTTATTGGCCAAGGTATTGGTAACACGTTTGCAGGCCTTATTGGCGGTATTGCTGGCGCAGGTGCAACCATGCGTACAGTGGTAAATATCCGCAGCGGTGGTAAGTACAACGTTTCAGGTATGGTTCACGCGTTGGTATTACTTGCCATTGTACTAGGTCTTAGTCCTCTAGCGGCGCAAATCCCTCATGCTGTTCTTGCCGGTATTTTGGTGAAAGTAGGTTTAGATATCATTGATTGGAGCTACTTAAAGCGTGCACACAAAGGCCCGCGTTGGGACTTCGGCTTGATGATTATGGTACTTGCCTTAACCGTATTCGTAGATTTAATCACAGCGGTAGGTGTCGGTGTAGTATTTGCGGCATTAGCTTATGTTAAGCAAATTGCTCAACTGCAAATTGAAGAACTCAAGAAGATCCCTGAGTCTTTAAATGACCCTAAGGAAAACGCGTTGCTTGAATCGCTAAAAGATAAAGTATCAATCTTTAGCTTCGGCGGCCCGTTAAGCTTTGGTGCAGCGGCTGATTTAGGTCACCACGTACGTGAGCGCGTGCGTCCGGGGGCTACCGTGACTATCCTTGATTTCTCTCGCGTACCGCTAATGGACGTGTCGGCTGCAATGGCGGTTGATACGGTAACTTCAGACGCATTAGCCGCGGGTCGTCAACTTGTTATTTGCGGTGCTAACGCAGAAGTTAACAAAGTGCTGGAGGGCGTAAATGAAGCGCATCCTGGTATTCCTAACTTCGACACGTTACATGACGCCTTGCTTTATGCAAAAAAGCAAGTAGACGGAACTGAAAGCGAACACACCAGTTTTCAAGCCGCAGCGCAGTCATAAAGTAAGAACAAGGTAAGATAATCCTTTCCCTTCTTTAGCCCTCCTTCGCGAGGGCTTTTTTTATGTCTTTTCGCTTATAAAACTTCAGATACTGTGTAGAAGCCTAAACATTGTTGTAATCTGTTTATTAATTGATTGTTCAATTAAACTTAACGCAACTGTAACAAATGCCCCCTATGGTAGTGGATAACAATTACACAACACTAATGGGAAATGCATGAAAACACACAACAAAATTTCGTTAGCCGTCCTCGCAGCCTTATCGTCAATGAGTGCGTCTTACCTCGTACACGCAGAGGAAGAGAGTGAAGCGACTAATGAACAACGCATAGAAGAGATTACCGTTGTAGGGCGAAGCGTTTCATATGCGAACAATGCGACTAGTGACGATATGTTCAAGCAGCAGGCTAACCTTAGCAGCGTTTTAGCTGCGGTTGATAACCTTCCAGGTGTCCTTATTAACGAAGGCGATACATTCGGTGCCGATGACTGGTCAACGTCTATTGTTATCCGTGGGTTTCAGGTAAATCTAAATGAACAACAGATTGGCATGACGGTAGACGGCATCGCCAACGGTAACTCTAACTATGGTGGTGGCGCAAAAGCGAATCGCTATATCGATACGGAAAACGTACAAGCGGTTGAAGTATCACAGGGTACCGCCGACATTGCCTCACGTTCTCACGAAGCATTAGGCGGGACACTTAACTTCACGACCATCGACCCTTCAATGGAACAAGGCTTGGTAACCAGCGTTACTGCAGGTGAGTTTGATGCGTCAAAGTATTATGTCCGTTATGAAACCGGCGAAATTTTTAAAGATACTTACGCATGGGTAAGCCTCTCTAGTCAGGAGAGCTCTGACTTTATGCAGCAAGCGGCAGAAAATACCCGTGACCACTTAGCCATGAAGTTTATTTCAACGGTGAACGATGTATCGCTTACCGGTTACCTGTCTTATGACGATACTCATGAAGACAATTATCAGCGCATTTACGGCCTAGCGCAATATGAGCAGAACCCCGATTGGGACCAGCTGACTGATGAGTGGACAGGTGTGCCATATCAAGATCAGGCTTACCGTCGCGGTTGGTCAACCCTGCGGGAAAACCTGTTCGCCTATCTTCAGGCAGAGTTCACTATCGGCCAAGTCGATTTTATGACCAACGTGTATTACCACGATAACGAAGGTCGCGGTGAATGGGTTCCGCCTTATATCGTGGATATTACCGATGATGGCACAGCGGGGCATTCTGAACTTGTAGTGGGCAACACGGTTTACGGTGGACAGGAGTTAGGACAAATCTATTTTGTAGATAGACAGGGCAATCAGTTAAGCCCCATTGAAGGGTGTCAAAGTTCGCTTACGTTCCCTTACGGGGGCGCTGGAGCACAATACGACCCGGGCTGTCATGAACAGGGCGCGATTCCAGTTGGTTCATATCGCCACACCCACTACGATAAAGAGCGTGTCGGGGTTAACGCTGACGCTGTGTGGTACACCAAAATTGGTGATTTTGATAACACAGTGCGCTTTGGTATTTGGTGGGAAGATTACGAGCGTGGCGAGTCTCGTGATTGGCATAAAATTACCAATTCATCTATCAGCGTAGACTACGATAATGTGCCTTACTGGGTGCAGTACGACAGAACCTTCCCTGTTGATACGTTAATGTATTATGTTGAAGACGAACTAGATGTTGGGTTTGCTCGCGTTCGCTTAGGTGCCAAGAAGTTTAGCGTTGATATCGAGAAAAGCGATAACTTTGATGCTTCCAATAACCTTGCGGTAAATACCGATTCAGATACATTATTTTCAGCAGGTATCGTAGCGCCACTTCCTTACGAAGGACTTGAAGTTTTCGCAGGATATGGGGAAAACTTCGCCGCTATTAAAGATGCTCAGCTTGAGCGTAACGATACTGACCTTCGTTTTATCAAGCCGGAAACAGCAGACAATATTGATGTTGGCTTTCGTTATGCATCACCAGGTTTCAACGCTAGCGTGACCTATTACAATATTGAATTTAACGACCGCATTCAGTTTACCAGTAACGAAACGTCAGAAGGTATCGACTTTTTAGAAGCCGCCGCGGGTGGATATAAGAACGTAGGAGGTATTGAGTCTAGCGGTTTTGAAATCTCTGCTGACATTACGCTTACGGAAACACTTTCACTGTTTACTTCAATAACGCTTAGTGAATCTGAGTATGTAGCAACCGTGGGAAGCTCGGGCACCCAGTACGATACCCTTGCCGAGGCTCAGGCCGCAATTGCCGACCCAGATAATGCCGAGGTGTCATTAGTGGCCATTGAAGACAACACGGTAATAGGCACACCAGATACTATGGCAGTGGTTAGCCTTGATTGGGCGCGCGATAACTACTTCGCCGGTCTTTCTACCAAGTACGTAGACAGCCGCTACCTCGATATCAACAATGCGGCACAGGTAGATGATTATATCGTTAGCGACTTTTACATCGGCGGTTTTATCGAGAACATTGGCCCCGGTGTTGAAGAGCTTGAAGTACGCTTAACGGTGAACAATCTGTTCGACGAAGATTACGCTTCAACTATCGCCCCAGGCGCATTTTGGATAGGCGCGCCACGCGCTGTAGCAGTGAACGCACGCTTAACCTTTTAATCGTGATATCATGCCTGGGGCAGCGCACCGCTGCCCCAGGTTTATTATTTGATTTAAGGTTTGGAGTTGTAGCATGCCCAAGGTGGGAATGGAGCCAGTTCGTAAAAAGCAGTTAATTGAAGCAACGTTGGAGGTGATGGCAGAGGTTGGCTATCACGGTACGACAATCAGTCTAATAAGTAAAAGAGCAGGGCTTTCTTCAGGAATCATTAGTCATTACTTTGGCGATAAACAGGGGCTGATAGAGGCGACTATGCGCCACCTTCTCGAGGCACTAAAGATCACCAAGCGCATTGATGACCCACTTAAACGCATTGACTTCATCATAGAAAACAATTTTTCTCAAACGCAGGGCGCGAGTTCTGCAACCAATACGTGGTTTAACTTTTGGGCATTGTCACTTCACAACGAAGGCTTGCACCGCTTGCAATGTATAAACCACAAGCGCTTAGAGCGTAATCTCGCTTTCAGCTATCGCAAATTGCTTAAACCAGAACAAGTGAAAAACGCTGCGGCATCGACAGCTGCGTTGATTGACGGCTATTGGTTGCGTTATTCAATGGGAAGCGTAGGTAATGGCGACTTTACAGAAGAGGTTACTCGCTGTAAGCAATATGTGCGAGATCTAATTACTCAATACGCGAAGTAGTAATCGGATTCGTTAAGGTAGGGGACGTTTTTAGCAAGGCTGTTTGACTAGCGATACGCATTAAACGCTGACGGCAGGTTAAAAAAGGCGGTAGGTTCATAGCCTACCGCGCTTTTTGCAACGTACTGACCCGCCTTGAAGGGGGGCCAGGTTACCTGTTTAATTACCAGATTCTTACGCGCTTTTCTGGTGGAAGATACAAAGCATCACCTGGTTTTACGTCGAATGCTTCATACCAAGCATCGTGATTGCGCGGTGCTTGAGCACGGTAGCGACCTGGAGCGTGTGTACCGGCACGTAGCTGGTTAAGCATGCTCTCTTCGGTGCGTTTTTCTTTCCACACTTGTGCCCATGCCAGGAAAAAGCGTTGATCGCCGGTTAGACCATCAATAACGGGTGCTTCTTTACCGTTCAGGCTTAGTTTGTAAGCGTGGTAAGCCATAGACAGACCACCCACATCGCCGATGTTCTCACCTAGACTGTTGCGGCCGTTCACGAAGTTACCTTCAATTGGCTCGTATTGACTGTATTGTTCAGCCAGCATGTCTGCTTTTTCTTCAAACGCTGCGCGGTCTGCGTCGGTCCACCAATTGCGCTGAATTCCGTTAGCGTCAGATTTTGACCCTTGGTCGTCGAAGCCATGGCCCATCTCATGACCAATAACTGCGCCAATAGCACCGTAGTTAACGGCTGGATCGGCATTAGGATCGAAGAACGGCGGCTGCAAAATAGCTGCAGGGAATACAATTTCATTGAACGAGCTATTGTAGTAAGCGTTAACGCGCTGAGGTGTCATGCCCCAGCGATTGCGGTCTGTTTTCTCAAGCTCGCGCTCAACCGATTGGTCTTGGAAGAACGTGCGTAGATTGCGAACGTTACCCACTAGGTCTTTATCGCTAATAGTCACGCCGTCAAAAAGCTGCCATTCATCTGGGTAACCAATTTTTGGGTTAAAGGCCATCAACTTTTCTTTGGCGTTAACCTTGGTTTCTTCACTCATCCAGTCAAGGTTTTCAATACGCTCACCGAGTGCAGTACGCAGGTTTTCTACCAGTTCCGCCATTTGCTCTTTAGAGCTTTCCGGGAAATACTCATTCACGTAGATTTTGCCGATAGCAAAACCGAGTGATTCAGTACCAGACATCTGGCTTACCGCGCGCTTCCAGCGAGGGCGAGGCTCTTGCTGACCACTTAACGTGCGTCCGAAGAAGTCAAAGTTAGCAAGGTAAATTTCTTCTGAAAGGAAGCCTGCGTTGTTAGAAATCGTATGATATTTCAAATACGACTTCCAATCCGCTAAGTCAGCTTCATTGATAATTTTAATCACTTCTTTGACTGGCTCTGGCTGCGTGATATTGAGCTCAGGGACTTTATAACCTGTCTGTGCGAAGTAAGTATCCCAGTCAAAACCCGGGTATTCATCAGATAATTTACTGCGCTCAATTTGGTTAAGCGTTAGGTCGCGATCACGACGCTTTTCCCGTGGCCACTGTATTTGAGCAATTTGTGTTTCAAGCTGAAGAATATTTTGTGCTTTTTCCGCCGCATTTTCCTCTCCAGCAAAGTTAAGCATTTGCTCGATGTGAGCTACATAAGCTTCGCGAATTTTAACAAAGCGCTCGCTGTCGCTAAGGTAATAGTCGCGATCAGGAAGGCCCAAACCGCCTACACCCACGCTTAGTTGATATTCGTTGGGGTCTAAGCGGTTGTACCACATTCCGCCGTAGATTGGCGTGCTTGAACCAACAAGCCAGCTATTGCCGAACGCCTTAGTAAGGTCGGTGGTGTTTTCAATACTATTAATTGACGTCAGTACGTCTTCAATGGGCTTAATACCTTTTTCGTTAATAGTATCTGTGTCCATGTATGCAACGAAAAAGTCGTGAACAAGCTGCTCTTCAGCGTTAAGCGAAGACTTCTCCATTAAACCATCAATGATGTTTTTCACCTGCTCTTCACTTCGCTCAGCAAGACCAGTGAAAGCACCATAACGGGTTTTGTCTGCTGGCAGTTCATAGTTGTCATACCATGTGCCGCTTGCATACATGAAGAAGTCATCACCCGGTTTTACTGCTTCGTTGCGTGCAGATAAGTCTACGCCAAAAGAGCCAAGCTCAGCTTCGTCGTTTGCTTCAGGCGCTTCAACTGCGCTTACCTGATCGTTTGTTTGTTCTTTTGCTTGGTCAGGCTGGCCACAGCCTGTAAGCCCTAGCGAAGCCGCAATAGCTACGGCTAAAAGTTTATATTTCATCGTTTTTCTCTTTGTGATTATAAGTGTCGTCGTTAGGTGCAGTGACACTTGTCGTTTTTAAAGTAGGCACAAATTCCTTGTTAAACGGTAAAGCATTCCGTGCCTGATTAAAATAGCTGCCGATATGCGGGGTTTCTCTGTGTAAAAAGTCTGCTACAGCACGGTGAAACGCCGTATGTCGTAACGTGTGATGTGAGCGACAATAAGTAGGCTCGAAGCCCCGTAAAATTTTATGCTCACCTTGTGTGCCGGGATTGAATAGCGCTAACTGGTGCGCGATTGCAAATTCAATACCTTCGAAGTAACAGCAGGCGAAATGAAGCCCGTCAATCTCTTTTAACGCGCCCCAATATCTGCCGTATAAACCCGTATCGTCAAAAAAGAATAATGCGCTGGCAACAGGCACATCATTTTCAAAAGCAGTGACAATAAGCATATTGTCACTTAAATTTTCTACAAGTTGTTGGAAAAAGACATCATTTAAATATCCCACATGACCACTTCGCTTTAAATAGGTTGCTTTGTAACATTTTGTGAAGAACTGAAGGGTGTCTGGCGTAATGGCTTGGCCTTTTTGATGGCTAAAGCGTATTCCTCGCTCATGTAGTTTTCGACGGCTTTTCTTGATGTCTTTGCGTTTGCGAGACGTTAACGCTGCTAAAAAATCATCGAAGTTTTTATACTGGTAGTTATACCACTGAAACTGAACCGCATAGCGGGTCAAGTAATAAGGGTCACGCGCAGAGGCATCGCCAAGCGTCTCATTTATTGCATCTTCAGTCTTATCGCTTGAGTGTCCGTGCGGGCTACAGTTTTCCGCTTGGGTCAATAGCTTAGACGTGATTTTATCGGTAAAAAGCCAGTGTAATGAAGACAGTGTCTCGCCATAGACTGACGCCACATAGTCTACAAGCTTGTTTTCAAGTGCATTAAAAAAGGCCGTACCGAACTCAATTTTACCGTCGGATAAAATTCGAGGGCCAGTGACAGGAGTGAAGGGAATGGCAGATATCCACTTGGGGTAGTAGTCGAGGCCGTGTTGCGCATAGGCATCGGCCCACGCATGGTCAAACACATACTCGCCGTAGCTATGCGTTTTCAAATAGCCGGGAATAATTGCATGTACCGTATCCTCTCCCGCGCCAGTGATCGCGATATGACAAGGCTGCCAACCCGATTCATTGTTGCAGCACTCACTTTGTTCAAGCGCGAGTAAAAAGTGATAGGAAAGAAATGGGCCTGCATCTTGTGCTAGCTTATCCCAGCGCGCTTGGGACAGCAGCGCAACGGAATTTATTATTTTTATCTGATAGTCAGTTGCTGTCATGCTTTGTCAGTCGTGTAGAAATCATCGTTTATTGGCGCAGAGATTATCGCTATTACGTAATATTTAGCGCTAAAATAGCCCTGTTTCTACGTTTTAAACAAAAGAGTAAGTTCATAAAAATGTCAGACTTTGACCGAAAAATCATTACCGACGCGATTACTCGCATGCTGGCACGACGAGAGCATAGCGTTAATGAAATAGCACGAAAGCTGCAACAAAAGGGAATAGCAAGCGAGGCGTTTACGCCTATTTTAGACGAGTTTAAGGATGCAGGAATTCAAAGCGATACGCGTTTTGCAGAAAGTAGAGCCCGCGCCCTTTATATGAAAGGTAAAGGTCCTCGCGCTATCAAGTTAGACTTGCAGCAATACGGTGTTGATGAGGGAACGGCAGAGCAGGCGTTAAACGAAATTGAAGCCGACTGGTTTGAAAGCGCGAGAAACGTAAAGGTAAAGAAGTTTGGCGAGTTTTACGAAACTGAATTTGCGTTAAGGCAAAAGCAGAAACAGTTTCTTCAATATCGCGGTTTTTACCAAGATCATATCGATTACGCGGTCAGCGAGAGTAGCTGCGAGAACTAAAAGTTAAAGTGGTAACTTACAATTTTGCAAAATACACACCTGTTGCAATCACGTGCATGAATATCGACTGTTTTTGTTGAATTTAAGCAAAATTTGGCCCTATCTCTTGGCCGTTACACTTAACAAAATTGCGCTATCCGTGGTATTGTTGCGCAAATTTGTGTGCATTTTAATTATCCCGAGAATTGTAATGCGGCATTGTACATTGAGTAATGGCAAAACGCCCCGATATAAAACTCATTAGAACAGGCAAATCGCACGTCTCGTAAATAGAATAAAGGAAGTTAGGTTTTCAATGACATTATCAACTGCTGACTTACGTAACAAGTTTATCAATTATTTTAAAAGTCATGGCCATCAGGCGGTGGCAAGCTCGTCACTGGTGCCGGCAGATGATCCCACACTTCTTTTCACCAATGCGGGAATGAACCAGTTTAAAGATACGTTTCTAGGTACCGAAAAGCGTAGCTATACCCGTGCAGTATCGTCTCAGCGTTGTGTACGGGCAGGGGGCAAACACAATGACCTTGAAAATGTAGGTTATACAGCCCGCCACCATACCTTCTTTGAAATGATGGGTAACTTCAGTTTTGGCGACTATTTCAAGAAAGAAGCGATTGAATTTGCGTGGAACTTTCTAACAAGTGAAGTTGGGCTTCCTAAAGAAAAGCTATTAGTAACCGTTTACTCTGAAGATGATGAAGCGTTCGATATTTGGGAAAACCACATTGGTGTGCCTAAAGAGAAAATTATCCGTATTAGTACGTCAGATAACTTTTGGTCAATGGGCGATACAGGCCCATGTGGTCCTTGCTCTGAGATCTTTTACGATCACGGCGCGCACATTTGGGGTGGTCCTCCAGGAACACCTGAAGAAGACGGTGACCGCTTTATCGAAATCTGGAACCTGGTATTCATGCAGTTTAATAAGCAAGCTGACGGTACCATGGAGCCGCTTCCAAAGCCGTCGATCGATACTGGTATGGGTCTAGAGCGTATTTCAGCTATTTTGCAAAACGTTCACAGCAACTACGAAATCGATTTGTTTCAGAATTTAATTAAGTCTGCAGCCTCAATCGTTGGCACAGAGGATCTTGAAAATAAATCGCTACGGGTTATCGCCGATCACATTCGTTCGTGCAGCTTCTTAATTTGCGATGGCGTTATGCCATCAAATGAAGGGCGCGGATACGTATTACGCCGTATTATACGTCGCGCGGTACGCCATGGGTATCAGCTTGGCGCCAACGACATCTTCTTCTATAAACTGGTTGCTTCTCTTGCTAATGAAATGGGTGAAGCGTATCCAGAGCTAGTTGACCAGCTTCCGGTTATTGAAAAAGTACTGCGCGTAGAAGAAGAGCAGTTTAGTAAAACGCTCGCACGCGGTATGGCAATGCTAAACGACACACTCGCCTCGCTTGAAGGTGATACTGTGCCGGGTGATGTGGTATTTAAACTGTACGATACTTACGGATTTCCAACAGACCTTACTAACGACGTGGCTCGAGAGCACGAGCTCAAAATTGACGAAGAAGGTTTTGAAGCGGCAATGCAGGCTCAGCGCGCTCGCGCACAGCAAGCAAGCAACTTTGGGGCAGATTACAACAGCAAACTTGCCATCGACCATACAACGTCGTTTACGGGCTATACCGATGTGGAAGGCCAGGCGAATGTGGTTGAGCTAATTGCGGACAACGCATTTGTTGAAAAATTAGAAGATGGCCAAGAAGGCGTAGTGGTGTTAGACAGCACGCCGTTCTACGCGGAAAGCGGTGGTCAGGCAGGTGACAAAGGGGTGCTGCGCGTTGCCAACGGTGAGTTCATTGTCACTGATACCCAGAAAATGGGTAACGCGTTTGCGCACAAAGGAATAGCGAAAGGCTCTGTTTCTAAGGGCGATACAGCAACCGCCGCCATAGATTCGGCTAACCGCGAAGCCATTAAGAAAAATCACAGTGCTACCCATTTGCTTCACGCGGCGCTGCGCGAAATTTTAGGTGAGCACGTAACGCAGAAAGGTTCATTGGTTGAAGCGCCGCGTATGCGTTTTGACTTCTCGCACTTTGAAGCCGTTACTACAGAACAGCTTGCAGAGATTGAACGACGCGTGAATCAAGAAATACGCGCAAATCATTCACTGGCTACTGAACTAATGGACCTAGAAGAAGCCAAAGCCTCAGGTGCAATGGCGCTGTTTGGCGAAAAGTACGACGAGAAAGTTCGCGTGGTAACTATGGGGCCATTCTCTGTTGAGCTATGTGGTGGTACTCACGTAGCGCGAACTGGCGACATTGGTTTGTTTAAAATTACCAGTGAAGCGGGCATTGCATCGGGTGTTCGACGCATCGAAGCGGTCACTGGCGAGCAAGCAATTGAAGTCGTGCAAACGCAACAAGCGACGCTGTCGTCGTTGTCGTCATTATTAAAAACAGATAGCCAAAATGTACTTGAACGCGTAGTTTCTCTACAAAATCAGACTAAAGAACTAGAAAAAGCGCTCAATTCTGCAAAACAAAAACTGGCGAGTCAGCAAGGTGCTGATATGCTTAGTAATGCAGTAGAGATAAATGGCGTTAAAGTGCTAATCGCTAATTTGGAAGGTGTCGAAGCGAAGTCATTGCGTTCAATGATGGACGATATTAAAAACCGAATTGGCGAAGGTATCGTAGTACTAGGTGTGGCTAACAATGCGAAAGTGAACCTCATTGCTGGCGTGACTAAAAATCTCACTGATAAAGTTAAAGCGGGCGAGTTAGTTAACTTTGTCGCATCACAAGTAGGTGGTAAAGGCGGCGGTCGCCCTGATATGGCTCAAGCGGGTGGCGATAAGCCTGAAAACTTGGGGCAAGCGTTAGATTCGGTTAACGTTTGGTTACAAGATAAGCTATAATTATTTTTGTGTATAACAGTGAGTTTTTGAAGTGACGCAGAAACATGGAGCCACTGTCGCTACCATCGGGTCGTGCCGAAGGGTTAGCAAAATTCAAAGGATTACGTTCAGTATTAAGGAACAGGAGCAAGCAAATGCTTATTTTGACTCGTCGAGTTGGTGAAACACTTATGGTAGGTGACGATGTAACCGTTACTGTACTAGGTGTAAAAGGGAATCAGGTACGTATAGGTGTGAATGCACCAAAAGAAGTTTCTGTGCACCGTGAAGAGATTTATATGCGCATTCAGGCAGAAAAAGGCGGTCAGCCAGGTTCTGCAGAATAATTGCATTATACGCTTCACAGGAAAAGGTCAGCTTATGCTGGCCTTTTTTGTTTGTGTTAACACTTATGACGTGAACGCCGTTGCCATGGCGGTCGTGCTTTTATGGCTGCAACCGCGGATTTTTGCAATACCAACTAAGGTTTGGCAAAGAGTAGGCGGCCACTGTCACTAGAAAGTTTGTTTACAGGCTTTGCGTATTCGCTTAATTGTTCTATACCTTAAAATAGTAGGGCCACCGCTTATAACCGTGTTTGGACGTGTTTTGTGCACGCTTCCTATTAATAACGCGCAGCATGGTACTAGAGGAAACTTTGCAAAATGAAATGGAAATTGGCCTAAAAACGCCGTTTTCATTTTATATAAATATACGATGTTGCCTAATGATCGATTTTGCGCGTTGAAAAAGCGTACGGTAAGGGCAACAGATTTTTTATTTAATTGCTTGTATTGCGAACAAATTACTGGTTTTTTGCACGAATCGTTTAAAATGGCAGCGAGTGAACAATTTCTTTATAAAAAAGGTTTGACTCAGGCCAATGAATCCGTAAAATGCACCCCGCAGTCAAGGAGAGGTGGGTGAGTGGCTGAAACCAGTTCCCTGCTAAGGAACCATACGCATTACGCGTATCGAGGGTTCGAATCCCTCCCTCTCCGCCATTATTATTCGTTGATAGTGACGGTCGACAACAAGTTTTTTGCGCGTGTGTAGCTCAGCTGGATAGAGTACCTGGCTACGAACCAGGCGGTCGGAGGTTCGAATCCTTCCACACGCGCCACTTATTTTAAAGCGTCACCTTTCGAAATAAAATTCGAAAGTATACAAGTTAACGCGTGTGTAGCTCAGCTGGATAGAGTACCTGGCTACGAACCAGGCGGTCGGAGGTTCGAATCCTTCCACACGCGCCACATTGAAGAGCCCACCTTTTTAGGTGGGCTTTTTCATTTCTGCTTCCCTATTTCTTCTATTTGTTTTCCCACTTTCGTGCAAGCGCGCTTATATAAAATTGATTTAAATTAAGTTCGATACGCTTTTATTGCAATTTTATTAAAAAATAATGCATTAAGTTTCATTTTGATGACTTCTATTCAATTTTAAGTGGTTTTTTATGCTGCATTGTTGTGTTTTCAAAACCCTCGTGATACTTATTCAGGTACAAAATAACAATAGGATTGAATATGAATTCGGAATCCGTCGCTAGTTTACTCGTTGAAGCAGGCTCGCTCATGCTGATAGGAATGGTGTTTGTTTTCTCATTTCTCGGTCTTCTTATCGTAGGTATACACTTAATCGCACGCTTTTGCGAAGCTTTCCCCGGTGATATTGAAGAGCCCGCTGTCAACGTAAAAAGAAACAATCAAACGGTACAACCCGGAATAGACGGTAATGTTATCGCCGCTATTTCCGCTGCAATTCATACCCATCGCCAAAATTCAAACAAATAAGTCTAATCAGGAGTTACCATGTCTAAGCCTCTGGCCCTTACCGAGCTGGTCCTGCGTGATGCCCATCAGTCACTACTAGCTACGCGAATGCGTATTGAAGATATGCTTCCCATCGCGGAAAAATTAGATAAAGCTGGCTTTTGGTCAGTAGAGTCGTGGGGCGGCGCTACCTTTGACGCTTGCATTCGATACTTGGGAGAAGACCCATGGGAACGTATCAGAAAGCTAAAAGCCGCCATGCCTAATACCAAGCAGCAAATGTTGCTACGAGGCCAAAACTTGCTGGGGTATCGACATTACGCTGACGATGTTGTGACCCGCTTTGTAGAGCGCGCCCATGAAAGCGGCGTTGATGTATTTAGAATTTTTGATGCAATGAACGACATCAGAAATTTAAAAACGGCAATTAAAGCAACCATAGACAGCGGTGCGCACGCGCAAGGCACCATTTCATATACCGTAAGCCCAGTGCACAATCTAAAGCTTTGGCTTGATATGGCCAAACAGCTTGAGGACTTAGGCGTTCATTCCATTTGTATTAAAGATATGGCAGGGCTTTTAAAGCCTTACGAATGCGAAGCGCTCATAACAGGGCTGAAGGAAACGGTAAGTGTACCTATTGCCATGCAGTGTCATGCTACGACAGGGTTAAGTACTGCCACCTATCAAAAAGCCGTAGACGCGGGCATTGATATGCTCGACACCGCTATCTCGTCAATGAGTATGACATATGGCCATACCGCCACGGAAACGATGGTATCGATTGTAGAGGGTACAGAGCGTGACACCGGCATCGCATTGCCAGAACTGGAAGAAATTGCCAGCTACTTCAGAGATGTAAGAAAAAAATACAGCAAGTTTGAAGGAAGCTTAAAGGGCGTTGACGCACGGATTTTGCTAGCGCAAGTGCCAGGCGGCATGCTAACCAACATGGAAAGCCAGCTTAAAGAACAGGGCGCTGAAGATAAATTCGAAGAAGTACTAAAAGAAATTCCACGGGTACGGGAAGATCTCGGGTTTATTCCTCTTGTTACGCCAACCTCTCAAATTGTAGGCACGCAATCGGTACTTAACGTACTAACAGGCGAGCGCTACAAGAGCATCACGAAAGAAACCGCTGGCGTACTTAAAGGCGAATACGGCGCCACCGCGGCACCAGTAAATAAAGCGCTGCAAGAGCGTGTGCTTGATGGTGCTGAGCCTGTGACGTGCCGACCGGCTGATAACATTGCCCCCGAACTTGATGCACTAAGTAAAGAGCTTGATGAACTCGCAGAGAAAAAGCAGCTTTCGCTTTCAGATGACAAAATTGATGATGTGCTTACTTACGCCTTGTTTCCGCAGATAGGCCTTAAGTTTATCGAAAATCGCGGTAATCCTGATGCGTTTGAACCTGCACCTAGTGCACAGTCATCGCAATCAGCAGATGTAGCTCAAGTAGAAAAATCTGCAGCAAATACGTCTTCATCTGGCAGCGAAACTTACGATGTAAACGTTGATGGTAAGGTATATCACGTAGAAGTCGCACCATCCGGTACCTTAAAAAGCGTAACACCAGCAGGTGCTGCTCAATCATCGGCGCCAGCGCCAGCGAGCAATACTCAGGCATCTGCAGGCACTTCCCAGTCTATTGATGCACCGTTAGCGGGTAACGTATTTAAGATACTTGTTAAAAACGGTGACAGTATTGCCGAAGGTGATGTAGTTATGATCCTTGAAGCCATGAAAATGGAAACGGAGATCCGCACTGCGTTCACCGGCACGGTAACGGAAGTTACCGTTGGGGAAGGCGATGCCGTGTCCAGTGGCCAACCATTAATCTTATTGGGGTAGGGCATGGATAAGTTAATGGTACTTTGGGATAGTACCGCGCTTGCGCATTTTGAAGCGGGTCAACTGATAATGATGGCAGTTGGCTTTGGTCTGCTGTATTTGGCAATTGTGAAAAAGTTCGAGCCTTTGCTGCTTTTGCCCATAGGGTTTGGCGCATTACTTACCAATATCCCTATTGCGGGGTTTTCTGAGGTAGGTGGTTTGCTTCACTATATTTATAAAATAGGCATAGATACAGGCGTGTTTCCGCTGCTTATTTTTATGGGCGTAGGGGCTATGACAGATTTCAGCGCGCTTATCGCTAATCCGAAAATGCTGCTACTGGGCGCCGCAGCCCAGTTTGGTATTTTCGCTACGCTATTTGGCGCCATCGCATTGAATCTGATCCCTGGTTTTGAATTTACGCTTAAAGACGCAAGTGCGATTGCGATTATAGGGGGCGCTGACGGCCCCACGGCAATTTTCCTAGCCTCTCGGCTTGCGCCAGATTTACTTGGCGCAATCGCTGTAGCAGCTTATTCATATATGGCATTAGTTCCTATTATTCAGCCCCCAATAATGAAGGCGTTAACCACAAAAGACGAGCGTGAAATTAAAATGGGTCAGCTTCGTCCCGTGGCCAAACGTGAAAAAATTATTTTTCCATTGGCGGTTCTGTTTATGACCATTTTGTTTCTACCGGCAGCCACACCACTGGTAGGAATGTTCTGCTTCGGTAACTTAATGAAAGAGTGCGGGGTTGTGGATCGCCTCAGTAAAACAGCGCAAAACGAACTTATTAATACCGTTACCATTTTCTTAGGATTAGCGGTGGGCTCTAAATTATCGGCAGACGCATTTCTCACCGTCGAGACTTTAGGGATTTTAGGCCTAGGCGCCATTGCATTTGGCATAGGTACGGCAGCTGGCGTACTGATGGCTAAGCTAATGAGCCGGCTATCGGGCGGAAGCATAAACCCACTTATAGGTGCAGCAGGGGTATCTGCAGTACCTATGGCGGCAAGGGTCGTAAACAAAGTGGGGTTAGAAGCTAACCCTCATAACTTCTTATTAATGCATGCTATGGGGCCAAATGTCGCCGGAGTGTTGGGCAGCGCGGTAGCCGCAGGCATTTTGTTAGCACTTGTCGGCTAGATGCACAATTAGGCTCTAGCCACGCTCAGAGCCAATACATTGATTGGTAAGTTAATAAGGTAAGGGGCAAAGGGTTTGCCCCTTTTTAATACCCAACGTTAAAACCCACGGTGGGCTTTAACGAATTGTGTTTTGCGGTACTAACGACTGATAAGCAGTGATAAGCTTTTTTGTTCGGGTATGCTGCGGCCATCTGAAAATGGTTTCTGTCTTGCCTTCTTCTACGATTTCTCCACCTTCCATAACAATCACCCTATCTGCAATGTGCCTTACTATACCTAAATTATGGCTTATAAAGACGAATGCCAAACCCAATTCTTGTTGAAGCTGAAGTATAAGGTTTACGGTTTGAGAGCGAATTGAGGGGTCTAATGCCGCGAAAGGTTCGTCAGCTACGAGTACTTTAGGTTTTAAAACAATGGCTCGTGCTAGTGCCACGCGCTGTTGTTGACCATCAGAAAGCATGTGCCGGTAAAAGTAATAATGCTCGCGCAGCAGCCCTACTTTTACCAGCATATCCTCAATAATAGGCTTGCGTTCTGCTTGAGATAAGCCGGTATTTAAACGTAGGGGCTCATCTAAAATTTTACCCACGGGAACAGACGGATTCATCGACTCCGCGCTGTGCTGCAAAATCATTCTAATATCGTGGGTACGTTTTTGCTGGCCATCTTTGGATTGGTATTTTGCTAAGTATTTGTGAGTATTAATCTCAATTTCACCCGCGTCAGCCGGCAATGCGCCAACCAGCAGTTTAGCAAGCAGTGATTTACCTGAACGGTTTTCACCGATAATGGCAATGGTTTCGCCGCGCTTTACATTTAAATTCACAGGGCCCAGTTGAAATACTTCTGGCCTTTTTAGCCAGCGTTTCTTTTCATTGTGAATAAACGTGAGATCTTTTACCTGCATGATATCCATTACAGCTTCTCCATGTGCAGCGGGTAGTGGCAGCTGTAGCTGTGATCATGGATTTTGCGTGCGGCAGGTGTTTGCACACAGGCACGCTGGGCTCGCGGGCATCTAGGGCCTAGTCGGCAACCAATTGGTAAATGCTGAAGCGTTGGGATAGAGCCGCTGAGCGTGGGTAGCAGTGACTTAGGGGGCAAGTCTTTCCTAAAGCTCGGCGCGCTGTCCAGCAGTGCTTTGGTATAAGGATGTAACGGGCGCTTTTTGATATGCTTCATTTTGCCCGACTCAACGGTCTGACCGGCATATAGAACCGTCATCGAGTGTGACATACTCGCAATTGCCAGCAAGTCGTGGCTCACGAAAAGAATAGATAACGAACGCGTTTGGTTTAGCCGAGTAAAAAGCTTAAGAATTTGTGTTTTAGTCGTGGGCTCCATACCGCGAGTTGGATCATCAGCAATCAATAATTTAGGCTGTGATACTAACGCCATTGCAATCATAAACTTCTGCCCAATGTCGGCAGGTATTTGGTGTGGAAACGCACTTAAGTAATGTTTGTGGTGCTTAATACCCACTTTATGCACCGTACTAATGGCTATCTTTTTACGCTGCTGTGCACGCTGCCAAAACCAGCTTCCTTGAACAAACTCATCAGGGATACTTTCCTCTAGCTGTTCGCCAAGGGTTGCCGATGGGTCTAAGCTCGCCTGAGGATCTTGGAATACAACGGCAATTTCTCGACGCATTACTTCGCGGCGCTGTTGCACCGACATACCTAATAAGTTTTCACCGTTCCAACTCATCCTGTCGGCCGTCAAATTCCATTGATTGGGTAGTGCGCCGCAGATAGCAGAAACAATTAAACTTTTACCTGAGCCAGACTCACCTACAAGGGCACGGATTTCGCCACTACTTACAGATAAGTTAACTTTATCCAGTGCTTTGATAGCGCCTTCACTACTTTGCATTTCTAAGGTGAGATTTTTAATATCAAGCATTGGCATATTAATGACTCACTCTTTTTCGCAGGGCCGAACGCAATCCGTCACCCACAATATTAATGGATAACACCATAAAAAATATTGCCATACCCGGGACGGCTACATTCCAAGGTGCAAGGTAAGCAACGTCTAGGCCGTCGGCTAAAATTACGCCTAATTCCGGTAGGGGAGACTGAGCGCCAAGGTTTAAAAAGCCTAAGGCGGAAATATCTATAACCGCGATGGAAAGCGCAAGGGTACTTTGCACCACCAGCATTTCGGTCATATTAGGCAATATAGAGTGAACGAAGAGTTGCCACTTGCTCGCGCCATCGAGTTTAGAGGCCACTATGTATTCTTTTTTCATCTCTGCCCGCACAAAGCTGCGAGTATGGTGCACGAACTGGGGGATAAGCGCCAATGTAATCGCCCACATGCTATTGACCAAACCTGTGCCTAAAATTGCTACAATAATAATGGCAATAAGCAGAGTAGGAATAGCCATTAACGCATCGAGTAAATGGTTAGCAATACTGGAGCGCACTCCTCGCAACATGCCTGCGAAGGTACCAAGACTAACACCCACTAGCATGGCTAGTACGACGGTAATAAACGCTGAACCTAGCGTTATTCGACAGCCATAGATAATGCGGGTAAAAAGATCGCGACCTAACGCGTCGGTGCCGAACAGGTGTGAAATAGATCCATTGGTTACCCAACTAGGTGGAATTAATAAGCCGTCTATATTTTGCTCTACTGCGTCGTAGGGCGTAATCAGAGGCGCAAAAACGGCGCACACGACAAACAGCGCGAGCATAATCAGGCCCAACATAGAAATGTGGCTTGCTTTAAAAGAGGCCCACGTCCGCTGCCACGGCGACGGATGGAACTCTTCGTCGTACAAACTAAACTGTGGCACGTTCGTATTTCTCTCTGCTTGGGTCAATCATGCGGTTAAACAAATCGATGAGGATTGTTAAAGTTATAACAACAGAAGATACCGCCATCATTCCAATTCGTAAGGCGGGATAATCCCGTTGGTAAATGGCTTGAATAAGCCAATTTCCTATGCCTGGCCATGAAAATAAGGTTTCAACGATCATCGCATTAGTAATAAGCGTGGTAATTTGAATAGCCATTAGGGGCAATATGGGAAGCAGGGCGTTGCGCAATATATGTCGGAAAAATATTTGCCAGCTTGATAGGCCGCGGGACAAAGCGGCTGCAATGTAAGGTCGGTGCTTTACATCAATAACTGAGCGTCGAGTTACTCTTATCATCGATGCGGTAGCGATAGCGCCGATTGAGAAGGTAGGCAATGCAATGTGCGACAGTGCGTCTTTAAACGCCAGAGACTTGTTTTCAATATCAGATAGTAAAATATCGATAAGGATAAAACCAGTTACAGGCTCAATGTCATATAGCAGGCTGATACGTCCAGACATCGGCGCCGCGTCTAACTGCAAACTGAAAATAAGAATGAGTAAAAGGGCAAACCAAAAAACAGGAAAGGAATACGTAGTAATGCTCACGCTATTAATAAGGTGGTCTGACGTTGAATAGCATCGAATTCCAGCGTAATAGCCTAGCGGAACACCAACGAATAGGGCCATTAGCATAGCGTAGGTTGCTAGCTCTATCGTGGCTGGCATCGCGATGCCTACCTCTTCTCTTAGCGGCAGTCCGGACGTAAAGCTATAGCCCCAGTCACCGGTGAGTAGGTTGCCTACATAATAAAAGAACTGAAAAATATAAGACTGGTCTAGCTTGAACTGCCGCTCTAAGGCTGCACGCTGAATGTCGTTTTCTGGCACTAAGCCTGTTAAGTTTTCCAGTGTGTCACCGGGAAAAAGGTAAGCGAGCGAAAAAGAGATAATCGCTAACACCAAAAGGGTTAACACAAATAACGTGCAGTATCTTACGAGAATTTGGATCACAGTGTTTTTTCTACTCCACCAAAGCGTACGCCGCCATAGGAATTAATTGTCATTCCTTCCAACTCATCTCGGTATGCCTGGTAGCGATAGGCATGGGCTATTGGAACTAACGGAAGGCGTTCATACAGTAATCGGTTTACCTGCCAGTAAATAGCTGTGCGGGCTTCAATATCATCAGTTTGAAGGGCGCTGTTAAGTAATCTATCATAATCTTCGTTACACCACATGGCGCGGTTTGTGCCAGAAGGGATAGCGCCACAGCTTAGCAGCGGGCGATAAAAGTTATCCGGGTCGCCATTATCTGCTGACCAGCCGATAAGCACAGAGTCGTGTAAGCCTTCTTGTAAATGCCGTCTAAAGGTTGTCCAGTCGTAGCTAACAATGGTTGCTTCAACGCCTACATCATTTAAATAACGCTGAATAAGTTCGGCCATTTTAGTGGCACTGGGGTTATAAGAGCGCTCTACAGGCATGGCCCATATTGTCATTGAAAAGCCAGGTTTTATACCTGCATCTGCCAGTAACTTTCGCGCTAAAACTGGGTTATAGGCCGTATCGTCAGCATCGTTTTGAAATGCCCAACTCGCTGCAGGTAGAAGGGTCTTAGCTCGCGTTGCGCTGTCAAAGTAAACGGCTTCTAACAGCGTGTTTTTATCAATGGCCACGGCTAAAGCGCGTCTTACATCGGGGTTATCAAAAGGCGGACGCTGAGTATTAAAAGCCCAGAAGCCAACATTCAGCCCTGGCTTTTCAGCGAGCGTAAGATCGTCTCTAGCCCTTATTACCTCAAGCTCTGTTTGAGCGGGAAAGGCAGTGGCGTCGCACTCGCCAGTCATTAACTTAGCCAGTCGTAGTGAGCTGCGTGGCGTAATATCAAAAATAAGCTGTTCAACTACGTGTCCGTCTGTCTTTTTAGAAAGACCATCTGCTATCGCTTCGCTGCTATTTTCACTTTTTGCGTTGGTTTCAATATTCTCAATATCGCGGGTAATGTTTGCATTTTCGGTCAATAACCGGGTGCGCCAATAGTTTTCGTGCCTAAGGTACTTTATGAAATGGTCTTTGCGATAGCTATCAAATTTAAACGGTCCGGTCCCGATGGGAAGCTCATCTATTTTGCTCGGTGTGCCGGCGTTGGCCAACTGAGTAGCGTATTCCTCTGACAATATTACCGCGAAATCTGTCGCTAAATTTGCTAAAAACGAGCTATCGCGATGTTTGAGTGTTATCTCTACACGGTAGCCGTTGATCCGTTCGACAGATTCAATGTTTTGAGCAAGGCCAATACTTTCAAAGTAGGGGTAGCGACCGCCGGACACATAGTGATAAGGGTGTGAGTTTAGTCGCCACCTGTCGATGCTAAATATTACATCGTCGGCGTTAAAGTTTCTTGTCGGCTCAAAATAACGAGTAGAGTGAAACGACACGTCTTTTCGAAGCTGAAAGGCATAGGTTAAGCCGTCATTACTTACAAGCCAGCTACTGGCTAAGCTTGGCACAATGCGGCCAGATTCAGGATCGAAATCGAGAAGCCTGTCGTAAAGTTGGTGAGAGGAAGCATCTGACGTTGTGCTTGACGTATCAAGTTGGGGGTTAAACGTCACTGGATTGCTTTCAGAGCAGTAAATAATACCCGTATTGTAAAACGCTTGTTTATTCTGTTTTGCACAGGATGCAACAAGAAGCGCTGTACATAAACATAATGATAAACGCTTTACCAAACTATGGGACATGCTTTACGCCTCGACGCTTTCAGCGGAAGAATCTAGTAAGTTATATTTTTTGAGATAGCCACGCAGCTGATGATATGTCAGGCTCAATTTTTCAGCGGTTTTCTTTTGATTAAACTGACTGTCAGCAAGTGCCTGTTTTATCATATCTATCTCATATTGTTGAGAGCGTTCTTTCAAATCTATGGGATATTCGACAGATTCTTGCTGATCGCTTGGCGTTAAAGGCGTAATGTCAGCGCTTTCTATCACATCTTTTGTATGGTCGGGTTGTGAGGACGCGATAGGACTTGCTGATTCAGAAGTGCTTACTCTATCCTTAGTCTTAACTCTACCCTGTGGACGATAAACGGATTCAAAGGGGTCAAGAATGATTTCGTGAACCGGTAGGTGAGGGTTGTTAGTGCGGTAAACGGCGCGCTCAACTACATTTTTCAGTTCTCGAATATTTCCGGGCCAATCGTAATCAAGCAGAGTACGCTTGGCTTTTTCAGTGAAGCCGCTAAAGAGCTCCATCTCCATCTCACGGGCCATATTAATGGCAAAATTTTCCGCTAACATCATGATATCTTCCCGTCGCTCTCGAAGCGGGGGGATGGTAATCACATCGAAGGCTAGCCTATCTAGCAAGTCGGCGCGAAACTCGCCTGCATCGGCAAGGGCAGGGAGATCTTCATTTGTCGCTGCAATAAGCCTTACATCGGTTTTCACTGATTTACTGCCGCCCACGCGTTCAAACTCCCCATATTCGACAACGCGAAGGAGCTTTTCTTGAATTAGACCCGAAGTATTGGCAAGTTCATCGAGAAACAGTGTGCCGTTATGGGCGACTTCAAAACGACCTTCTCGCCGTTTCGATGCACCGGTAAATGCCCCAGCTTCGTAACCGAACAGCTCACTTTCTAAAAGGCTTTCATTTAGGGCTGCGCAATTCAGCTTGATATAGTTTTGGTCCCAGCGCTTAGATAAGAAGTGAAGACGCGCTGCAATCAGTTCTTTACCTGTACCTCGCTCTCCTATCACAAGGACCGGTTTATCTAACGGTGCTATTTGTGAAATTTGCTCTAGCACTTCTAGAAAACTGTTCGCTTGACCTAGCAAATTGTCTTGCTGACGATACCTACTCATTAAAAACCTCAAAAGTTAGTCATTTCGACCAATTAGTAGTGTAGAACAAAAAATATTGAGAAACGAGCATTATTTGAACTTATAAAAACGGTATGAAAAATAGCGACTTAGCGTAAAGGTAGAGTTGGCAAGCATATTGAATACGATTAATACCAAGAGTAATCTATTTATCAAGTGTGGTGTTTTTTAACACTTACCATTTTTAGCAAGAGGTAATTATTATGGGTATCTTCTCGCGTTTTACAGATATTGTGAATTCGAATATTAATGCGATTTTAGACAAAGCCGAAGATCCTGAAAAAATGGTTAGATTAATCATTCAGGAAATGGAAGACACATTGGTTGAGGTGCGCTCAGCGTCGGCGAAAACCTTGGCCAATAAAAAAGAAATAGCCAATCAAATTGCGAAGTACGAAAGCGATGCAAGTGATTGGGAAGCAAAAGCAGAACTTGCTTTAAGTAAAGATAGAGAAGATTTAGCGCGAGCAGCACTGCAGGAAAAGAAAAAGTCTGCAGAAGCCGCAGAGACGTTAAGTAAAGAGCTTGCAATTGTTGAAGAGCAAATCAGCAAGCTTCAAGATGAAATTGGTCAGCTACAAGATAAACTGGCTGACGCGAAGAGTCGTCAAAAAGCCATTATCATGCGCCAGAAAACGGCTAGTTCTCGTCTTGAAGTGAAAAAGACGTTGGACAGCACTAAAGTAGATAATGCAATGGGACGCTTCGAACAATACGAGCGTAAAATTGATGATCTTGAGTCGCAGGTTGAAGCCTATGACTTGGGCAAGAAAACCTTACAAGATGAGTTTGCTGAGCTAGAAGCCAGTGATAAAGTTGAAGACGAACTGGCTGCACTTAAAGCAAAAGTAAAAGGTGCCAATAAAAGCACCGAAAAATCAGAATAAGAAAAATAGGGTGTACCCTTTGTATGCCAAACGCAGCAAAGGGTAAATACATCAGGGTTTGAGGAGAGATTGAGATGGATGAAGGTATAATAGCAATGCTGGTGATGCCCCTTGTGGTTTTCACAATATTTGTTGCTCCCATTTGGCTAATTCTACATTATCGCAGCAAAAAGCAAGTCAATCAGGGCCTTAGCGCTGAAGAGCATGCGTCGTTGAAAAACTTAGCAGAGCAAGCCGAAAAAATGAGCGAGCGCATTGAAACGCTAGAAGCCATTTTAGATAGTGAGGCGCCTGAGTGGAGGAATAGAGCATGAGAAATGGTAAACAGCTCTACCGAAACCCAGAGAATGCGCGTATTGCAGGTGTGTGTTCAGGCGTTGCAGAATACTTCGGTTTAGAAACATGGCTAGTAAGAATTTTAGTCGTTACCGGGTTCTTTTTATTAGCCGGGCCGTTCATTTTTGTCGCTTACATTGCCGCTTGGTTTATTCTAGATAAGAAACCTGCGGGATTAAACGAGGCGCCAACGCCCCCAGTTTTTTCACGGGGAAAAGGCTGGACTAACCCAAACAACGGTCAGGTTAAAAGCCCAAAGGTGGAGGTAAAAACCAAAGTCTGGCAAGCCGGCGAGCCACCTAAACAAGCGTTTCACGATATTCGAAATCGTTTCGAAAAAGCGGAAGAGAGACTTCGCAAAATGGAGACCTACGTCACATCTCGCGAATATCAACTTAATAAAGAAATTAGCCGTTTGTAACCCCCTTCAAAATTCTCTGCTATAAGTAATGAAAGCCGCTTTTTAATAGCGGCTTTTTCTTTTAAAATCAGCTGCTTTTGTTGTTAATGTAAGATTTATGTTACAGTTAAATCTTTACCCCCATTGCGCATTTGTCTTTTACAAGCGGCTAATTTCATTAGACTGATAGGTAAGTTTTTTAAACCTTATTGGTTACAGAAGTTATGCCAAAATCAACGCAATACCAGTCGAGACAATCTGATGAAAATGGGCTCATTCATTGGTCAGATGAAGAGAACCAAATTTGGTCGGAACTGTACGAAAGACAAATTCCGCTGGTAAAAGAAAGAGCATGCCAAGAGTACTTAGATGGGCTAGACCTGTTAAAGCTTAACGAAAAGAAAATTCCACAGCTGCCTGATATCAACAAGGTACTAATGGAAAAGACCGGTTGGCAAACGGCTGAAGTGCCCGCCTTAATCAACTTTGGCGAGTTTTTTAGGTTACTGGCTAACAAACAGTTTCCAGTTGCCACCTTTATTCGCTCCAGAGAAGAGTTTGACTACCTGCAAGAGCCCGACATTTTTCACGAAGTATTTGGACACTGCCCGCTGTTAACCAACCCAGCGTTCGCGCACTTCACACATACTTATGGGAAACTAGGACTGGCGGCGAGCAAAGAAGACCGGGTATATTTGGCGCGGTTGTATTGGTTTACTGTCGAGTTTGGCCTAGTGAGAGCGAAAGGGGGGCTTAAAATATATGGTGGCGGTATCTTATCTTCGCCGGGAGAGACCATTTACGCGTTAGACAGTGATGAACCGTTGCGTAACCCACTTACTGCAGTTGATGCGCTGCGAACGCCGTATCGCATTGATATTATGCAGCCGCTTTATTATATCCTACCTGAATTCGACCACTTATTTGAATTGGCCGAAATGGATATTATGGCATTGGTTGAAGAGGCTAAATCTCTGGGGTTATTTTCCCCACTTTTCCCGCCTAAAGAGAAAAAAGCGAGCTAACACTATTGTTAATTAAATGTGTTTTATATAGGATGCCGCTCGTTGTAGTGGCATTTTTTTTTACGCCCGATTTTACCTATCGCTCGTCATTACCTCGCTCTTGCCACTACCAATTTTAACCTTCTGTAACATTTATCTTGTTATCTTTTTGTAAAAGTATGATACTCTGTACATATATGTTTACAAAATAGCTATAATACCCTATGCGTCTAGAAATCAGTTGTCAGGATCGTCTTGGTATTACTCAAGATGTGTTAGATATTCTCGTAACCAAAGAAATAGATTTACGCGGTATAGAAATCGATCCCGCGGGAAAAATTTTCCTTAATTTTCCCAATATAGAATTTGTCGACTTCCAGCATCTCATGCCACAAATTCGCCGTATCGATGGTATTGATGACGTGAAGACCACGCTTTTTATGCCTGGTGAACGTGAAAAGAATCAGCTTTCAGCAATTTTAAGAACGCTGCCTGACCCTGTTTTTTCCATTGATGCCAAGGGAAACATCGTGCTGTGCAACGAAGCGGTAAGCGCGGGCTTAGAAATGCCGACTAGCGACATTGAAGGCACAGAAATTAGTGAAGTCGTAAAAGGGTTTAACTTTACTAAGTGGATGGACGGTAAATCGCCGGGCCCGCAGTCGTCAAAGGTTAAGTTTATTCAGCAAGATTATCTTGCTGATATGTTGCCTATTACCGTACCTGACGGTGATAAAAATATGATTATGGCCGGTGCAGTGGTCATATTGAAATCTGAAATGCGTTTGGGCCAGCAATTTACTGCTTTCCATCAGTCGCCTACGGATAGTTTTGACCGCTTTATTGCGCAGTCACCGTTTATGAAACGCGTGGTGCATGAAGCCAAACGCATAGCCGATTTAGATGCCCCTATTCTTATTTTTGGTGAGACGGGAACAGGGAAGGAAATGATTGCGCGTGCGTGTCATCAATCTAGCCGTCGAAGTGAAGGTGCATTTTTGGCACTAAACTGTGCGTCATTACCCGATAGCGTGGCGGAGACCGAGCTTTTTGGTTATGCGGCAGGCGCGTTTAATCAGCCGAATGCTAAAGTGGGACTTTTAGAGCAGGCGAAAGGCGGCACCCTGTTGCTCGATGAAATTGCTGACATGTCGTCACAGCTTCAGGCTAAATTGCTACGGGTTTTAGAAGACGGTGAATTTAGACGCGTAGGCGATGCTGAGCCGGTTAAAGTGGACGTACGCTTTATTTGCACTACCTGCCGAGACTTAGGTCAGCTGGTTGAGGAGGGGCGATTTAGAAAAGAGCTCTATTATCGCCTCAATGTACTTAGCTTGGTCATGCCATCATTAAAAGACCGCAGGCAAGATATCGTGCCCCTTGCCGAATCGTTTATTGTGCAGCATAGCACAAAACTGGGAAGACGACCGGCGAAGCTTAGTAAGTCATGTGTCGACTTTCTGCAGCAGTATCCGTGGCCTGGTAACGTAAGACAGCTACAAAATGCCCTTTATCGCGCATTGTCGCTGCTGGATGGTAAAGAAATTACTAAAGAAGATATTCAGCTTCCCAGCTGTGCACCTAGCGTAACCTACATTGACGAGAACTTTGAAGGTACCTTAGATGAGGAAGTTAAAAAGTTTGAAAAAGACTTGCTAAAACGCTTATACCCCTCCTATCCAAGTACCCGTCAGTTAGCGAAAAAGCTTGGTTTAAGCCACACGGCGATTGCTAACAAACTTCGTGAATACGGTATTAATAAAGCAACCGTGAAGTTGTAATGACAAGGGCGTGGCGAGCGAGCGTTTATTGCGCTGCGTTATAATAACGCGGGGTTTACGGGCGCAAGCTCGCACGACTTATTTCAACGTCAAACGGTAACTGCCGACCATTTAGCTACAAATAAAATAATGAATAGGTAAATAGCTCGGAAAACCGGCACATGGCTTTTCGCTGTACGTTAACCTCTCTACACGCCTTAATTTGCGTGTTACGAAAAATTTACAATCAACGCAAAGCTAGTGGGATAAAGCGGCGCGTACCTTATTAACGCTTGCTGCCGTACACCCTTTCTTACAGGCCAATAAAACTTCGTCACTGTAAGTCTTCTCACCTATACAAACTAGTGGCATAACTATACTACGCATTTGTATAAAGTGTTGGCGTGCTTGTGCGCTCGTTATTGAGTATGTAGTGAGCGTTAAAAAATATGAAAATAGCCACGCCTGCCAACCGTTTTCGAGGAAAGAAGAATGAAGTTAGCAACCTATAAAGATGAAACCCGAGATGGCTGCCTAATGGTGGTGTCGAAGGACCTTTCTCGAGCATGCAGTGCACAAGACATTGCAAAAACAATGCAGGATGCGTTGGACAATTGGAAGGAAGTTGCGCCACAGCTTCAGATGAAATACCAGGCACTTAATGAGCAAAGTTGCGAAAGCGTGACTTTTGATGAGTCTCGCTGCGAATCGCCGTTGCCAAGAGCATACCAATGGGCAGATGGCAGTGCGTACGTAAATCATGTGGAACTGGTAAGAAAAGCACGTAATGCAGAAATGCCTGAAAGCTTTTGGACAGACCCACTGATGTATCAAGGCGGGTCTGATGATTTTATCGGCCCAAAAGACGACATTATCCTTCCTAACGATGATTGGGGAATTGATTTTGAAGGTGAAGTTGCAGTGGTTACCGACGATGTACCGATGGCATGCACACCGGATAAAGCGTCAGAGCGAATTCGCCTTATTATGTTGGTCAACGATGTATCCCTTAGAGGTCTTATCCCGGGGGAATTAGCGAAAGGGTTCGGCTTCTTCCAATCAAAGCCTGCGTCAAGCTTTTCACCAGTAGCGGTAACGCCAGATGAATTAGGAGACGCGTGGAAAGACAACAAAGTGCATTTGCCGCTGCGTTCAACCTATAACGGTGAACTGTTTGGTAAGCCTGAAGCCGGACAAGATATGACCTTTGATTTTGGGCAGCTTGTTGCTCATGCAGCAAAAAGCAGAAACTTGGGGGCAGGGGCTATCATAGGCTCAGGCACTGTGTCTAATAAACAAGGTACTGACCATGGTTCAGCCATTGCTGAAGGTGGTGTTGGTTATTCGTGTATTGCCGAAGTACGTATGATTGAAACCATTCGCGACGGTAAGCCTTCAACGCCATTCATGCAATTTGGCGACCGAATTCGTATTGAAATGCTTGATGAAAACGGGAACTCAATATTTGGCACTATAGAACAACAGGTAAAACCACTTAGCTAAAATAAGTAGTGGTAACAGCCGCTGATCTAATGAGCCGTATTGCGCGCATGTTGCGAGCAGCGGCAATTAGCCTGATTTAAGGCGTTAAACACTACGATGACCCAGCGCAATGTAAAACAGGCGAGGTAATACCATGAGTATTAAACTTTATGGCTACTGGCGTTCAACCGCCTCTTATCGTGTGCGAATAGCACTAAATTTAAAAGGTGTTGAATATGACTATGTGCCCGTACACTTGGTAAATAATGGTGGGGAGCAGCATAGTAGTGAGTATTCACAGCTGAATCCTGCTCACTTGGTCCCAACGCTGGTCGACGATGATGAGGACATCATTCTCAACCAGTCCTTAGCGATCATTGAATACCTTGATGAGCGATATGAGAGTGAGTATCGTGTTATCCCTGAGCATCAGACAGAACGGGCAAGGGTGCGAGCGTTGGCGCAAGATATTGCCTGCGATATACAGCCTATTGGAAACCTTCGCGTGTTAAATGCGTTGAAAGGAAATTTTGAAGCATCACAGGATGATGTGGCTAAGTGGGCAGCCCATTGGATAACCCTTGGATTTGACGGTATCGAAAAAAGGCTGCAGACCCAAGCGGGTAAGTTTTGCTTTGACTTTGATGTTACGCTTGCAGATATCTGTTTGGTGCCGCAAGTTTACAACGCTCAGCGGTTTAACGTAGACATGAGCCGCTACCCGCTTATTAGAAAAATAGCAAAAAACTGTAACGAGATTGACGCATTCAAAAATGCAATGCCTGAAAATCAAGTAGACGCCAATTGAGTGGAAGGGGCGGAATATGTACTCTGACACCCAAACTTGAGCTACTGACGTTTAATGGGAAGCTCGGTGGTATTTTTAACCTGCTTCAATGCAAAGGTTGAGCTTAGGTGGTCAACGAGAGGCAGGTGCGTTAATTTAGTCTTAAGCAAAAACTCATATTCTTCAATGCTCTCTACAATCACTTTTAGCAAGTAATCTTTTTCACCACTGGTGGTGTGGCACTCCACAATTTCATCAATGTTTTGTACCGCACTTTCAAAATCAGTGAGCGAGTCACCGTCGTGGTTTTTCAACGTGACGTAAATAAAAACCGATACACCTAAATTAAGCTTTTTGCTATTGAGCAAGGTGACTTTACCGAGAATAATGCCATCGGCTTCCATCCGCTTTACCCGTCTCCAACAAGGAGTATGAGATAATCCTACGCGTTGGCTTAGGTCGGCCATTGACACCGTGGCGTCTTGTTGAAGAACGCGTAAAATCTCACGGTCAAATTTATCCAATTTCATTAACACTGTTTCCGTCGCTTTTATGATGTTTATTATATATCAAAAAAAATTCTAGGATAGCTATCCTAGAAAAATTGTATTCAATTCTTATGCGTTTCAGTTTGTAAATGTCATTAACAAACTTTGCAACGCCTGTCCTCAGGACAATCAGATACACTTGGCAAAATGTTGGTGATCTTTGCGAAGCCCGCAAGTGTAACGCAAAACACCATCAGACTCTCATTTCACCCCAAGTGGATGGTGTGTACTTTTCGTGACAGCGCCATCTTGGGAAAGTTTTAATTCACCACAGTTGTAATAGGGAAAATATGTCAGTTTTTGATCACCCAGAGTTCGATAATCATGAACATGTTGCGTTTTATCACGATGAAGAAGCGGGCCTGAGTGCCATTATTGCTGTACACAATACGAATCTGGGCCCAGCGCTTGGCGGCTGTCGTATGTGGCCTTACGTAAATAGTGGTGAAGCGCTAACTGACGTATTGAGACTTTCAAAGGGCATGACCTATAAAGCCGCCATGGCGAACCTTGAACTTGGTGGTGGCAAATCTGTCATTATTGGCGACCCTCGAAAAGCCAAAACGCCAGAAATGATGAAAGCTATGGGTAAGTTTGTAGAGTCGTTGGGGGGTAAATACTTTACGGCTGAAGATTCTGGTATCTCAGTGACCGACTTACAAACCATGGCAACTGAGTCAGATTACATCGCAGGGGTACACGCAAAGTACCACTACGCGGGTGAGGTGCCCGATGGCAACCCTGCACCTTCAACGGCGTACGGTGTGTTTGTTGGCTTAAAAGCCACAGTAGAGTTCGGCCTTAAGCGCAGCTTAGAGGGCGTAAGTGTGGCTATACAAGGTATGGGGCACGTTGGTTATCGCCTTGCTAAGCATCTTCATGAACATGGCGCAAAACTCTATGTTGCCGACATTTATCCTGAAGGGGTAGAGAAATCCGTATCTGAACTTGGCGCAACAGCAGTAGCGCCAGAAGAAATCTTAAGTTTAGATGTAGATGTTCTCGCTCCATGTGCATTAGGTGCAGCTATTAACGACCAAACTTTGCCTTTAATAAAAGCTAAGGTTATTGCAGGGGCGGCTAATAATCAGCTGGCTCGTGAGGACATGGGTGAGTTATTGCAGCAAAGGGGTATTCTTTACGCGCCAGACTATGTGATTAACGCAGGTGGTGTTATTGATATCTTCCACCAACGTATGGAAACGAGTTCAAACGAAGCGTTGCGCGCACATATTGAGCAAATCGGCGATACACTGAAAGAAATTTATACCCGCGCAGAGCAAGAGGGGGCGGCGACTAACCGCGTAGCAAACCTTATTGCCGAAGAGAGATTTAATTTAAAGGGTTGAAAACTCAGAGCCAAATAGTCATAATGCGCCCCGCACTCAAGCAGGGGCGAATGACTTTGCTTTGAATGCAGTTTCTATGGTGGGCTTTTGGTCCTCCCGCAATGATACTCTGTGAACTCGGTCAGGCCCGGAAGGGAGCAGCCGCAGCAGACGACTCATGTGCCGGGATGTGGCTGGAGGCCCGCCACCCAAACTTCCTTATTCGCTAATCTCTTTGTTTTTTTCTGTTTCATCCAAATACTTTATTGCTTTACTGATAGCGTGCTCTACGTTCATTTCCATTTGATTTCGCTCGCTCTGTGGTAAGTAAAACGCCATATCAACTTCATACCGTATATAGCGGGGCGGCACTTGGTTTAATGCCAAACAGCATAAATCGGCCAAGTAGTCTGGACTTTTACTTCCATCTAACCCTAGTTTGTTGATTCGCTCGAGTACCAAGTGCTCGTAATAATTATGAATGTCGTCATCTAGCTTCATGTTCCCTACCTTTCTTATTTTCTCTGCGACACATGTTTATTTGTCGTCTTTTTAGTGAGCAATATATACGTCATTGTTAGATGTGTGTATTGAACGGACACATTTTTATACACGTAAAGCGTTCGGCTCTGACCTTAGCTATATATCCTTATAATGTATAGCTTGTATTCTGTGGATGTCGAGACATCGGTGCTAGAATTGCGCGCACATTGAAAAAGTTATCAATAAGCACGCGTTGGTTTCTCTTCATCTTGATGTAGGAATGAAAACGGTTTATCGAGTGTATAGCGCTTAATAAATAGAGTGATAAGGCAAAAACGACATGAAAAAGAACATAGAGCCCTGCTATTACGGCGATTATCTGCAATTAGATAAAATATTAGGGGCCCAAGACTTACAGAGTGAAAAATACGGTGATGGGGCTCACGAAGAAATGCTCTTTATCATTGTGCATCAGGTTTATGAGTTGTGGTTTAAACAAGTCCTTCACGAACTTAACGCGGTAATTGATACATTCAATCAAGAGGCGGTAAAAGATCAGCAACTCACGCTGGTGGTACACAGACTGCAGCGCATAATTCAAATTCAAAAGTTAATGAATGACCAGATTGCCATTATGGAGACCATGACGCCTCAGCAATTTCTTTCATTCAGGGACTATCTGGTTCCCGCTTCAGGTTTCCAAAGTATTCAGTTTAAACGGTTAGAAATATCCCTTGGCTTAAAGCGAGAGTTTCGCATTGATTTTGATAAGCAAAGTTTCTACAACCGTTTAACTGATAAAGACAGAGCATTATTAGAAAACCTCGAAAATAAACCTAGTCTGTTTGAATTGGTTGATAAGTGGCTGTCTCGAATGCCATTGCTAAAAACAGAGGATTTTGATTTTTGGCAGTATTATAAAGATGCGGCTGACGAAATGTTGAAAGATGATCATCACACCGTCTCAACCAGCGACATGTTGTCTGATTCAGAAAAGCGACAAGAGATAAAAGACTTGCAAGCGACCATAGAAAACTTCGACGCGTTGTTTAATGAAAAGCAGTTCGAAAAGTTAAGAGGCGAGGGCAAGTTTCGTTTAAGTCATAAGGCCTTACTATCAGCACTGTTTATAAAGCAGTACTCAGAAGAACCAATCTTTAATCTACCTTTCCAACTTATTACTGCGTTAACCGAAATAGACGAGCAGTTGACAATCTGGCGTTATCGTCACGCTATGATGGTTCTGCGCATGTTAGGGACCAAAATAGGGACAGGGGGCTCATCAGGCCATCATTATCTTAAGAAGACCACAGAATCCAACCGTATTTACTTAGACTTCTTTAATATGGCGACCTTTCTATTACCAAAAAGCGCATTGCCGGATTTACCAGAATCCGTTCGTCGACGGTTAGGGTTTTATTTGCAGTAATAAAAGCAATAAATAAGCGGATATTTTCAACTTTCTCAACCACGATCGCGTAACAGAAGTTAACGAGATTTATGATGATGAAAGTTCAGCTGATCCAACGAACCCAGATGTTAACCCAAATTACGGATTACCGACTGCGTGGCAAACACCTAGATACGTTGGTTTTAGCGTAAACTACTCGTTCTAATTAACGGGCAGAGCAGAAATTTAAAGATAGGGCGTGGGTATACTTTAGTTGTATATTCCGCCCTTTTTGCCCAAGAGTACACAAAGTGAACGGGGAGGTTGTTTTATGAGCTCTCAGTGTTAAATGTAAGTTAAAATTTACAAAAGAAGGTAAAAAGACGAAAAAAAATTGAACTTTTACAGAACACCCGTCTGATCCCAGTTGACCGTTCGCTTAGGATGTGGTTATTATCAAAGTGAGGCTTTGACCTTACTAATAATAATTCGTTATATAAACGATTTAAGAAACACACACTAAGAGCTTTAGTGGTCCAGGGAGACAATACATGTTTAAAAGAACAAAAATCGCTACTTCTGTAAAAGTAGCGAGTATGGTTGGCTTCGCCGCAGCAGCAGGAATTAGCGTTCCTGCTTTTGCGCAAGACAACACACAGATTGATGAAGCGACAGTTGAAAAAGTTCAAGTTGTTGGTTCTCGTATCCGTAAAGCTGACTTTGCGACAAACGCTCCAGTAGCGACTGTAGGCGTTGAGCAATTCGAACTTACTAACTCAGTAAACACCGAAGCGCTACTTAACACACTTCCTCAGACTGTTCCAGGTCTTGACCGTTCTTCAAACAACCCAGGTGGTGGTATTGCAACGGTTGACCTTCGCGGCTTAGGCACGTCGAGAACACTAGTGCTAGTTGATGGTGTTCGTGCAGTTCCAACGACTTCGGCGGGTACTGTTGACATCAACACTATCCCAGCAGCGCTCATCGAGAATGTTGAAGTATTAACCGGTGGTGCGTCAGCGGTATATGGTTCTGATGCGGTTGCAGGTGTTGTAAATTTCTCTTTGAAAAGAAATTTTGAAGGCGTTGAGTTCAACACAAGCTACGAGCAAACCCAAGACGGCGACGCAGATATTTGGAACACGTCATTAACACTTGGTGGAAACTTTGATAATGACAAAGGTAACGCTGTAATCAGCTTCCAGTACACTGAGCGTGAAGCTTTGTTTGCTGACTCTCGTGACGTATCACGTATTGCACTTACTGACCAAACTGACGAAAATGGTAATTTCTTCCTAGAACCATTTGGTTCATCAGGTGTGCCTGGAACGTCTATCTTCAGCAGTGCATTACCAGAAAATTTTGGCGGCGCTGCAATTTTCAATCCTGACGGTACTATTCGTCCGTTCGTTCGTAGTGGCCAAGAAAATGACTTCTACAACTTTGCTCCGGTAAACTACTTACAGCTTCCTCAAGAGCGTCATAACATTACTGCGATGGGTCACTATGAAATTACTGACAACGCAGAAGTATACATGCGCGGTAGCTTTGCAAATAGTAACGTACCACAGCAACTAGCACCGACACCTATTTTCCAAACGTCGACATTTACACTTGATGGCAATCCATTTATTGACCCTGCATCGCAGCAAATCATCTCTGATGCATTCGGTCAGGGCGTAGACACTGACGGTGACGGTATTGATGATCAGGGACGTGCGTTTCTTCGTCGTCGCCTTCAAGAAGTTGGTCCTCGCATAGTAGAAGACGACAGCCAAATGTACTCGATGCTTGCAGGTATCAGAGGCTCGTTTGGTGATTCTGCGTGGACATACGATGGTTACTTCCAAGTTGGTCGTGTTACACAGAACTCGGTACAGCTGGGTAACGTAAACCGCGGTCGTTTCGACCAAGCGCTACTTCTTGCCACTGACGATAACGGTCAGGTTATCTTAGACGCAAACGGCAACCCGAGCTGTGCGGACACAGGTGCGAATGGCGGTTTAGTTGGCTGTTCTCCTCTTAATCTTTACGGTGAAGGTAACATCTCTGCTGACGCTGCAGAGTTTTTGCGCACACGCGTAAATGCTGACTCAACTTACGAGCAGAAATTAGCAGCTTTTACTGTTAGTGGTGACACTGCAGATTGGTTTGAACTACCAGCAGGTGCAATTGGTCTTGCGTTTGGTATTGAACACCGTGAAGAAGATTTTTCATTTGACCCATCACAGGACCTTGCTGCAAGCACTATCGCTGGTTTCAACGGTTCACCACCGGTTTCTGGTTCATTTGACGTAAATGAATACTTTGCAGAAGCATACATTCCAATTCTTGAGGGTGCACCATTTGCAGAGATGGTTGATTTAGAGCTAGCATACCGTTACGCAGACTGGTCTACAGTAGGTGGAACAAGCGCGTTTAAGATTGCTGGTTCCTGGGCAGTTAACGACATAGTAAGAGCTCGTGTTGGCTTCAACCGTGCCGTGAGAGCACCTAACATCGGTGAATTGTTCCAACCGCAAAGCCAAGGTTTCCCGTCAGCGGAAGACCCTTGTTCAGAAGCTAGCGGCAATGCAGATAGCCCTAACGCAGCAGCAATTCGCGCAGTTTGTGAAGCGACTGGTGTTCCTGCGGATGCAGTATTCACTGGTACCCTCGATGCGATTTCTGGTCAAACTCCAGGTCTATTTGTAGGTAATGAGAATCTTAAGGAGGAAGAAGCTGACACATTGACAGTAGGTCTCGTTGTTACGCCGACGGACGACCTAAGCATCTCAATCGACTACTTCGACATTGAGATTACTGACTCAATCGCAACATTCTCTGGTGGTGTAGCAAATATTCTCAATACATGTTACACATCTGCTGCTGGCGGAATTGATTCAGCACAATGTAACGCTATTACGCGTCGCGAAGACGGCTCAATCCAGTCTGTTCTTGCTCCTAATGAAAATACGGCACTAACTGAACTTTCTGGTGTTGATATTATTACCGACTACGCAATGGAAATTGCTGGTGGCGATATGCGTATTAACTATCTTGGTACGTTCTTGGACAACAGCTCAACAACGTTCCCAGGTAACTTCGAGATCGATTGTACTGGTAAGTTCGGTAATGTGTGTGGAGAGCCAACTCCAGAGTACACGCACCGTATGACAGTAGCATGGGGCATGGATGACTTTGACGTTCAGTTACTATGGAGATTCATCGGTTCAACTGACGACGATGATGATGGTGCTGAGTACTTCAGAGAGTCAACTGGTTCTGTTAGCTACTTTGACCTAACCGGTACTTATCATGTTACTGAAGGTGTTAGCTTAAATGCAGGTGTTCGTAACTTGTTTGAGCGTGAGCCTCTACGTTTTGGTAACAACGCGGAACAATCAAACACATGGCCTGCAACATACGATGTGTTTGGGCGCACGTTCTTCGTAGGTGTAACTACTCGCTTCTAAGCTAGGTTTCACACAAATTTTAGAGGGCCAGTTTTACTGGCCTTCTTTGTTTGAATTCCATATATTTTCCGTTCTGTTTCGCTTTTTATAGAAAGGCAAAAGAAATGTAAATTTAAAGCAATATACAGAAGGTATTTGAAAATGCAGTCGTGGGAACAGTACTGGGCCGAGAACGATCCCAATGCACCCGTTTTTTCTGACGGTGTAGGTAAAAATAGGCAGGAAGTAGTTAACTTTTGGCAAGCCGCAATAAGCGACGTACCGCCTGGTTCGACTATTATTGATATATGCAGCGGTGCAGGTGCCGTTTTTGATACTTGCACTAACATTAATCAATACAATTTATTTGCACATGATGGTTCAGAGAGGGCGAGAGTTCACCTGAAGCGAAAATATGCTAATGCTAATGTGTTGTCGAATGATGATTTAGCAGCGCGTAAGGAAGCATTTGCTGATATTCTCGTCAGCCAATTTGGAATTGAGTATTTGGATAAAGATGCGCAAAAAATTGCAATAAGTATGCTGAAACAGGGGGGAGCTTTTATAGCGCTTATTCATTCGACAGATGGCTTCATCCACAAGAAATACCAAAAAGAACACAAACAACTTATCAGCCTTATATCAGAGTCGATGTGTGTTGAACTTCTCCAAATATTTAAACGCTCTACCAGTGAAGGTAAACCATTATTAACAGAGTTTGACGCGCAGTGGTCTAAAATAGGGTTAGATACTGGGAACCTCTACGGCGGTGCGTTGGCACTATTCAATGGCGGAAAGCAGCTAATCTCTAAATACAACAATTTTGCATTACAGGACGTCGAAAACTGGTTTTTTGGGATTGAACAGCAACTTAAACTAGCAAAAACTAATATAGAGCAAATTCTAAGGGTAGCACTTGACGAGCAGCAAATTGTGAGTTTTTGTGAACAGCATGAAATCACAAAAGAACTGAGTATTGAACCTCTTTTCATAGCCAGTCAAACGCTACCTATTGGTTTAGTTGTAAAGGGGACAAAGTGTTAGAGCAAGCACTACAAAAAGCAATGTTATTGCAAAGAAATAAGAACTTTGCTGAAGCAGAGACGATTTACGTTTCATTAATTGCTCAAGCCCCTAATGATGTAAATTGTCGTTACTTGTTTGGTACATTATTGCATGAGCAACATCGATACAAACAAGCGCACACGCACTTGAGCATTGCCTATCGGCTTGTTCCAAACAATGCTGATGTTGTTTATGCGTTTTCAAAGAATGCTCTGAAAATACAATCAAAAAGTGATGTGTTGCACGCCATTACTCCATTTCTCAATATAAACAGGAAGATTTTTAGGCTGTATGTAAGCACGCTTAGCATTAGTGAGTTGAATGTCCTGGTGACAAATGCAGTGAATAATCGTTTCTGGCAGAACTATGAATTGGGAAAGCACTTCTACAATCTTCAGTACTTTGAAGAAGCAAGGGCACTTATATCTCAGGCATATCGCGTGTCGCCAGACGAAGAGGATATTTCAACACTACTTGCTCATTGTCTCTCTAAAACTGGTTATTATTCTGATGCCATAAAACTATATGAATCTCTGGCAAGGCGTTCTCCTAAAAATTTTGACGTCCACTTTAATCGTGGTGTAGCACTTTACAATAGAGGGGAGCGAGAGCTAGCAAATCAAAGTCTCAAACGGGCACTTGCATTGAAAGCAGGTCATGCACAAGCGTCAATTTATTTATCTACCTCTCACTATGAACTTGCAAATATTGACGAGTCGTTAAAAACACTCGAAACTGCTCTTGAAAAAACACCGAATAGTATTGTGTTGCAGGCTGCTTGGATAGACTTACTAATACAAACCGAAAATATCGATGATGCAGAACAATATATCTCCTCATTGTCACGATCGAGGCAGCTTGAAGAACCCATTTGTATTTTATTTTCTCGACTTTGTTGGCAACGAGATAAATGCAAATCATTGTCATTGTTACAGAACCACGACTATCGTCATAGCGTTGGTATGGAGCTTATCAAGCGTTACTTGCAACTGGGTTACCTTGAGCAAGCTAATAAGACATTAAAGTCGTTTTATGATATTTCGGCTAATACCGTCGAATGGAAAGCTTTATGCCACACGTATTCGCGCCTGCAAAAAAAAGCACTTCAAGCGCCTCTTGAAGAGTATCGGTTTCTAGTTCAGTCTTTTGACCTATCAAATAATCTAGACCAAGAGCAGTGTAATGCACTGGCGCTCTATTTGAGAAACCGGCATTCGCATGCGACACAGCCAAAAGCACAATCCGTGAAAGATGGAACCCAAGTTTCTGGCGTGTTATTCGATGCAGAGAATCCGGTACGTGATGCCTTACTGCGTTGTATAAACCAATGTTTTGATGAATATCAACATTCTATTGAAGATAGGTCGTGTTCGTACTTGCTGCTACCGGACATTAAAGGTAAAAAATTAAAAATCCGCGAGGGCTGGTCCATAAATCTCGCAGAAGGCGGATATCACGCTTATCACGTGCATCAAGAGGGGGCGTTAAGCGCAGTGTTTTACGTAGATTTACCAATTGAGATCGATAAAGACGATAATGCTGGATATTTAGGGTTTGGTGTTCCTGAGTTTTCTCTAGACGAGCCATTAGAGCCTGAATACGTTGTTATGCCTAAAAAAGGGAGATTAGTCGTTTTTCCTTCGCACTTTTGGCACGGTACTATCCCATTCTCTAGCGAAACCCATAGACTCACTATTGCGTTTGACGTCGAGGCCTTGTAGAACTGAACCTCATAAAATTATGCAAGTTTGGAATTCTAAAATTATGGAAGTATTCTTTAACCCTACCGTTGATTTAACCCAATACAAGCAGGAATTTGGCATTAATAAGCGGGTACGAATTAGTGACTTCTTAGATATAAGTAAAGCGAAAGCCCTATCAAAGACGCTGTGTGAAGATATACAGTTTAATACAGCGCTTTTTCATGAAGGCAAGAATGTTGAGCTAACAAACGAGCAATGGAACTCGCTCACAGATAAACAGAAACAGTCAGTATATCGTCAATTAATGACTAATGCGGCATCGGGAATAGGGTTCATTTACGGTCGCCGCAAAGTGCAAATAGATGACCCGGTGTCTGACTTATCGAATGCGTTTTCTGCTATAAATAACGATACCTTCTTTGAGAAGATTAGGGCGCTTACTGGTATGTCAGACATCAATTGTGTAAACATGCAAGCCACGCGCTATAGCCCTGGTCAATTTCTGACTAGACACAATGATGTAGTTGAAGCCGAGAGGCGCAGACTCGCATATGTGATTAATTTAGCACCTCAATGGCATCCAGACTGGGGTGGATTGCTACAATTTTACGAAGAAGATGGTACGACCACCGAAAGCTGGGCACCAGAATTTAACACATTGAGTCTCTTTGATGTTAAACACATCCATAGCGTCAGTTACGTTACCCCGTTCGCTCAGCAGCCGCGATATGCATTAACAGGTTGGTTTAAAGCGACTTAACCAATGGCTTCTTTGAAAAATAGCGACGAAATCACGACAAGTTTATATTAATCGATTAAGGAATATACGAACGTTTACAACCGTTCACAATTGTAACTTCGCTGAAAACTGATTGTAAAACCAGCAAATAGCAGTATTACCGTGAAGTGTAAACAGGGAGTTACTTGACTAAACGTAACATTCCATGTGAGTATACTACGTTCGTAGTACTGGCTATTGAAGTCAGCGCTACATTCCTGAAACAAAATTGTGAAAGTTTTATACGCCCCTTGCCCGAATATTTTCCTATCGGCGAGGATTCAAATAAGAAATTTGGTTGGGAACTATGTCCAAAATGAGCAAGAGAACTCTTATTGCTTCTACTGTTATGGGTGCATTCGCACTAACAGGTAGTGCAGTCTCTGCAGATACGCTTGAAGATCTTCATAAAGAAGAAGCGAAAATCCACGCGGCTGCAGCGAAATCTCAAGAAAAAATCAACACGTTGTTTGAACAGTCTCAAGAACTACTTGTTGAGTATCGTCAAACAGTAGATGAGACAGAAAACCTTAAAATCTACAACGACTACATCGCTAGCCTAGTTGCAGACCAGCAACGTGGTATCGACTCTCTACAGCGTCAAATCGACAGCATCGAGCAAACTAAGCAGGGCATCGTTCCTCTTATGTTCCGCATGATTGACAGCCTAGAGCAGTTCATCAAGCTAGATCGTCCAATTCACCTAGAAGAGCGTCTACAGCGCGTTGAGCGTCTTCGCGATCTAATGGCTAACTCTAACGTTACTGTTTCTGAGCAGTTCCGTCAGGTGCTAGAAGCCTACCTAGTAGAAGTTGAATACGGTACGAAAATCAACTCTTACCAAGGTACGATTGACGACGCAGGTACAGAAGTTACTGTTGACTTCTTTAACCTAGGTCGCGCAGCGCTAGTTGCACTTTCTCTGGACCAAACTCACGCATGGGTATGGAACAACGAAAGCCGCGCATGGGAAAAACTGGGTGACGAATATCTGTCTTCAGTTGTTGACGCAGTTAAAATGGCTAACAACGTCATTCCTGCGGATCTGATTAAACTACCAATTAGCGCAGCGGAGTAATTGTTAATGAAACCAGTATTCAAATCTCTTTTAGCCGCTGCGACAGTTGCAGTTGCGGCAACCGGAGCGCAGGCTCAGGAAGCAAAGAGCCTTAAAGACCTTCTAGATCAGGTTCAACAGAACCGCGTTTCTGAAGCTCGTCTAGATAAAAAACGTGAAGCTGAGTTCCAGTCTGCACGTGCTGACAAGCAAGCGCTTCTTCGCAAAGCTCAATCAGACCTAAAAGCTGAACAGGCTCGTGGTGACCGTCTACAGAAGCAATTCTCAGACAACGAAGTTACTCTTAACGAAAAAGCTGCTGAGCTAGACCAAGCGACTGGTACGCTTGGTGAAATGTTCGGTGTGGTACGTCAAGCGTCTTCTGAAGCTTACGGTCGTATCTCTACTTCAATCGTTAGTGCACAATTCCCAGGTCGTGGTCAGTTCCTAGCTGAAATGTCAGAAGATTCTAAAGGTCTTCCTAACATTCAAGAACTTGAAGACCTTTGGTTCGCGCTTCAAAAAGAAATGACTGAAGGTGGTGAAGTTGTTAAGTTCACTACAGAAGTTGTTAACCTTGACGGCGGTTCTTCACAGCAAGAAGTTGTTCGTGTTGGTACATTTAACCTTGTTGGTGAAGCTGGTTATCTAGCTTACGATTCAGAAGCTGAAGTAGTTCAGCCTCTAGGTCGTCAACCAGACGGTCACTTCGTAGCGTCAGCTGACGAACTAATCGACGCTACTTCTGGCATCGTTCCTTTCTATGCTGACCCTTCTCAAGGTGCAATCCTTGGTCTACTGAAGCAGAAAGCGACTATGTCTGAGCGTTACCACGCTGGTGGTCCAGTAGGTTATACAATCACGCTAATGCTTGCTATTGGCCTATTGATTGGTATCTACAAAATGATCACGCTAACTATCGTTGGCGGCAAAATGCGTTCACAGCTTAAGAACGTAAGCAATCCTTCTGAAGGTAACCCTCTAGGTCGTATCCTTAAGGTTTATCAAGAGAACAAGACTGCTGACGCAGAGAACCTTGAGCTTAAACTTGATGAAGCAATCCTACGTGAACTTCCACGTATCGAAAGCGGTATCAACGTAATCAAGATTTTCGCAGCGATTGCTCCTCTACTAGGTCTACTAGGTACAGTACTTGGTATGATCGAGACGTTCCAAACCATCACACTATTCGGTACTGGTGACCCACGTATGATGGCAGGAAGTATCTCAATGGCTCTTGTAACTACGGCTCAAGGTATTATCGCGGCTCTGCCTCTAATCCTTACTCACAGCATCGTAGCTTCTCGTAGCAAATCAATCATCCACATTCTTGATGAGCAAACTGCGGGTATCGTAGCTGCTCACACAGAGTCGGAGAAAGCGTAATATGAATTACCTGATTGGATTATTCGAATCGGTCAGGGACTTTATCGCTACCGGCGGTGACGTACTTTACTTCGTTGCTGCCGCGCTCTTTCTCATGTGGGTTTTAATGATTGAGCGTTACTGGTATTTAACCTCGGTCTTCCCAAAGGTGAAGAAAAACATCATCGCGAATTGGGATGCCCGAGCAGATACCACATCATGGTATGCGCATAGAATCCGTGACGCGTGGATTTCTCAAGCGTCAGACGATCTAAACGCTAGAATGCTGATTATCAGAACCATTATTGCAATGTGTCCGCTAATCGGTCTACTTGGAACAGTAACCGGTATGATCAGTGTTTTCGAGACAATGGCAACACAGGGCACCAGCAACGCTCGTCTTATGGCCGCTGGTATCTCTATGGCAACTATCCCGACAATGGCGGGAATGGTAGCCGCGCTATCTGGGCTGTTCATCAGTTCACGTCTTGAAGCGAAGGTGAAGCTGGCAAGAGAAGGGCTAGTTGATAGCCTGCCACATCATTAGAGAGAGAGATTATGGCTCGAAAAGTCAGAACCGAGGAAGAAGATGCACAGATCGACATGACGCCCATGTTGGATATCGTGTTTATCATGCTGATCTTCTTTATCGTTACCACTGTTTTCGTTAAAGAAGCAGGGATCGAAGTCAACAAGCCAGATGCGAGCCAGGCGATTCTTCACAAAAATGCAAACATTTTCATCGCCGTAACGGAAGACGGAAATGTTTGGCTAGACAAGCGTGAAGTTGCGCCGGACAGCGTAAGAGCGAATATAGAAAGACTGCTTACCGAGCAGCCTACTGACTACGTAATCATTCAAGCTGATGTTAAAGCTAAGCATGGTTTAGTAGTTGAAATTATGGATCAGGTTAAAGCCGCTGGCGTTAACCGAGTCTCGGTAGCGGCAAGGGGATAAGATGTTACGTATACTTGTATCTATTGTATTAGGTGCTGCGGTCGCATTTGCCCTGTTCGTTCTAATGGCCAAGTTGATTGAAAATTCATCTAGACCAGCAGACGAAGTACCGCCTGCACCGGTGATCGATATTGTAATGCAGGAACCAGACGACCAAACGCAAACGCGTACTCGTGTTCCACCACCGCCTCCGCCTCCGCCTCCACAGCCTCCGAAAATGGAGCAAGTTGAGCCGGAAACAGCGGAACCTGATGCAGATGGCTTTAGCTTAGCTATTCCAGCTATCGACACAGGTGGTGTTGGTGTAAACATTGGTGGTGTTGGTGCTATGCAACGTGACGGTGAAGCAACACCTATCGTTCGTATCGACCCGAAATATCCACCTGATGCAGCCCGTGATGGCCGTGAAGGTTGGGTAAGACTATCTTTTACTATCAACGAAGTTGGTGGTGTTGAAGATATCGAAGTTATTGAAGCTGAACCTAAGCGCGTATTCGACCGTGAAGCACGTCGTGCTCTACGTAAGTGGAAATACAAGCCTAAGATCGTTGATGGCAAGCCGGTTAAACAACCTGGCATGTTCGTACAGCTAGACTTTAAACTGGAGCAATGATCATGATGAAACGTACATTCAAAATGTCAGCCGTTGCTTTAGTGTTAGGCGCAGGTGCGGTGCTTTCAGCACCCGCTGCCCTAGCGCAGTCTGCACCTGTTGTTTGTCCTGGTTATGAAAAGGGTAAAACAACGCTAGTAGGTGAGCGTACCGGTAAGAAAGTTCAAAAAGCTTTTGAATTCTACAATGAAGACCAAGTCAACGAAGCGTTAAACGTGCTTTATGAAATCGACCCTTCGGACGATTTTGATAGAGCATACGTTAAGCGTTTTATTGGTAACTTGCTTGCTGCACAAGAAGGTCAAGGTGGAAAAGCGTTAAACTATTTGGTTGAATCTGTTGAACCAAAAGTGCTTAACGACCTTGAACACTCTCAAACACTTAAGCTATTAGGTGATTTGAGCATGCAGGAAGAGAAGTACACCAATGCCATTAAATGGTATAACGAGTGGATGGACTTCACGTGTAAAGAAGACGCAGACGTGTATACGCGTTTGGCACAGGCTTATTTCGAATCTAAGCAGTTAGCGAAGATGGTAGAGCCGGCAGACAAGGCAATTGCTTTGTATGAAGAGCCAAACAAGAACCCGTATGTGTTGAAGCTGACTTCTTACTACGAGCGTAAGATGTACCCAGAAACGGTTGCTGTTGCGGAAGATCTTGTTAGAACTTTCCCGCAAGAGAAAACGTGGTGGTCGCGTTTAGGATTTTTCTACATCTTAGTTGAAGACTATAAAAAAGGTCTTTCAACGCTAGAACTTGCTTATATGCAAGGTTATCTAGAAAAAGAGTCGGAAATTAAAACGCTTGCGCAGCTTTATCAAAGCAATGGTATGCCTTACAAGGCGGCCAAATTGCTTGAAAAGCACATGAAAGAAGGCTTGTTGAAAAATGATGCTGATATGATTGCTAATGTTGCTAATGCATATCACCAAGCTAAGAACTTTAAAACGGCTGCTAACTTGTATGCACAAGCGGCGGCTAAGAGTTCAGACCCTGAGCATTATCGTAAGCAAGGTACGCTTCTACTTGTAGCTGAAGACTATAAAGGCGCCATCAAAGCACTACAAAATGCCTTGGATCGCGGTGCTGAAAACCCAGAGAAAATTCACTTCACACTTATGGAAGCGAACTTCTATGCGGGTAACTTCAAGTCTGCTTACAAGCACGTGCAAGAAGCTAAGAAAGATCGCTCACTACGCCGCAACGCAGCAGCGTGGGAACCTTATATTAAGGAAAAAGCGAAGAACCGTGGTATTAACATCTAATATTCGGTCTTAGCCAAAAAAGCCTCCTTCGGGAGGCTTTTTTTTGCCCTTAATTTTGTAAGTGAGCTTTTCTCGAATGGGATTATATTTATAGGGCATTAATAACAGTCCGCATAGGTCATTAGACACTCAGCGAGATTTAAAATGTTCATAATCGCAGCGTGTCACCGCAGGTATAGTGGCTCTACGCCAAGCTGATTAGTTGTACTTTTAGGCTACAGACTTTCTATTTTTTGAAAGCAGGCAGAAGTGCTTCTCTTATAACAATAGTGACTTCTTTTAACCCACTTACTTTTAAATTTTCTTCGTTTAATGTAGAAACAAGTTGCTTCGCATTCATATCTGAATGTGTAAATACTTTTCTGAGAAAGCGCTTCGTGTTAATGATTTCAACAAGACGCCATAGCGTATACAGTATTGTGTTATTTGGCTTGTTCAGTTGAGTATTTGCGCTTGGTGTAGGGTGAGTCTCTGCATAACGCGCAATTTTATGTAATATCGGCCAAACATCATCTAAAGTGCGTGTGCCTTGGGTAAAATGTACTAACTTTTCTACATAGATTGTCAGTATGCTAATGGGCACGTTGTCTAACTGGTTATCGAATTGAAAGCTCTCTTTTAGCGCTACCAATTCAGAAAGCAGTTTTTTTGCTCTGTTGGAATGAGGATATAACGCTAGTGCACTGGTTTCGCCACTGGCTTTATTAGGCTTTCGCCCATAGTCTACAATCTCAAATCCATTTCTTGTCCAAAAGCTGTCTAACTTTTGTGTCGTTCCATAAGAAGTACAGATAGCGTCAATACTTTGCTTTTTGGCTTCATTACTAACTCTTTGTAGCAAGTAACTGCCCATACCCTTACTTTGCGCCACCGTATCGACGGCAATACGATTAATACGCCAATATCTAAACGTTGCTGTTTTTGCATCAGCAGACAACAGAGCAAGTCGCTGTGCACCTAAATGCCCTTTAGGACGACGCTTTCCAGAGGCAATCCCCAATGCGGTATCGTTCAGGTAGTCGCTACCTTCAGCGTTTATGATTGCAGCACCTATCACGTTGTCGTTGAATTTAAGTATGGCAACAAGTACATCCGGGCTATCCATCAAGCGCATGAAATCATCGGGCGTAGTTTGATAATGGGCTAATGAAAGTAGCGACATTATTTGCTGAAGCGCCTCTTCGGAAATACTTTTAAACAAACTTATGGAAAAATCGTAATCTATCGATGCATTAATACTGTTTTTGAAATTAATCTCGCCAATATTGTGCGCCGCATCTCTGTCCTCAAATAAACAAGTCGTATTGAAAAAGGCTTCAACGGGATCGTTTTCGAACCATCGTAACGGCGTTGACAGTCTTAGATGAATAGCTGATGGCGGTAAACTAGGGATGAGTTTGTGAATAAAGCCACTGCCTGAGCCTTCATAACCCAAAAGCGTAGTACTGAGCACCCACTGCTTGTGGTTGGCTATGATCCGGTATACATCCGGGAGGGGGATTGAAGCCGCTTCATCAACAATTACAACGTCGTACTTTTCATCTTCTGTGGTATATAACAAGGCACTGTCAGGGGGCACCCATTTTACACTGCCAAACGTCGCTGCCTCATTCTTATCACCAAGGATTAGTTGGGTTTGAATGTTAGCGGTGGATGGTTGTTGTGTTCTGACACCTGCTATTTCGTACTGTTGAATACGTGAAAGCACGTTCTTCACATTATCAAAGCGTTCACTGGTTAATAGTACATTTTTACCCTGTCTGATTAGGCTTTCAATGAATATACCTAATAATGATGACTTGCCTCTGCCTCTTGGGGCGGTAATCAGCGCGTTTAGTTTATTAAGTGAGTGTGCTTGATATAAACGACTGTATGCCTGCTCTTGCTCTTCTGATTTAAATAGTGAGCCTCTATAGACGTTTGATGTTAAGCCTTCGCTAATACGGTACATAGCCGTATCTGGAAGTGTGGTTTTTTCTTCAGTGTGAAATGCCACGTAGTCGTTGTTACGCAGGTGCTTTATAAAGCGTTCGAGGTATCGACTTTGTGTAAGCGTAAAACCCTCCGACAGGAACGAGACCGAAATATTGTTGACCCATTCACTCAATGCAGGGCAAATAAGTATTAAACAACCACTGCGTTTAACGATCCCCGCCACTGCCATCACGTCGCCAGGTTTGAATGAATCGCGACAGTCTAATGTGGCAATGTCACATTCGCTCCCCAGTACTTGTTTGCGGTTCTTTCCCTTAAGTGTATCGCCAGCAAAATTCACAACGCTTATAGATGAAACTTCATCTACAAAGGCTTGAACGCTACGTATGGCAGCTTCACAAAAATCATCATTGCCAGATATTACAAGCATTCTCCGGTGAAGCGGGCAAGTCACGTTTGATAAGTGTGAAGCGTGAGAGCTTTTTTTGCAGCCATTTTCGCCGCTATTTTCAAAGTAGGGGGCTAATAGCCATTCGCGTAATTGAGTTAGCGCCATGAATCAGTTTTTTCGGTATAATCTAACGCTATAGTAGCGATTTATTATGAGGAATTCGAATGCGCTTTCTTTCTCGGCGTCTAGTTATGCCAAACGACCTTAATTACGCCAATTCTTTGTTCGGTGGCCGCGCGTTAGAATGGATAGACGAAGAAGCTGCAATTTGGGCTATTTGTCAGTTAGAGACTAATTGCTTGGTAACTAAGCATATTGGTGAAATTAGTTTTGAATCACCGGCTATGCAGGGTGATATCGTAGAGTTTGGTCTAGAAACTAAAGCTGTGGGCCGTACGTCTATTACCGTAAGCTGCTTGGTACGCAACAAAGCAACCAAGAAAACCATCTGTTTTGCAGACGATATCGTTTTCGTAAAGGTTGACCCTGATACGCGTCAACCAACCGCACACGGCAAAACGTTGGAAGGTTTAAAAGCACAAACTGACGATGAAGTACGTCGCCTAAATATGAATATTGACGCTGAATAGCCCTAAGCTTTCAACGCCTTATATCATATATAAAACCTTACGTTAGCTTAACGTCTTATCTGCTTGACGGCGTGTATCGAACTGGTAGACTCCGTCGCAGAAGTTGAGTTTGCTAGTTTTAGCAGCGCAACACTATACCAAGGGGTGTCCGTTTTCGGTCTGAGATCCACATTCGTGGGAACCCTTAAACCTGATCCGGATAATACCGGCGTAGGGATGGTTCACAATATAGCCTTATCACCTGCCGTTAGACCCGGATCTTTTTTCTTAAATAAGAATAAGAGATCCCATGTATAAAACACTTTTCACACTTTCACTGCTTGCTAGTTCCGTTGCGGCCTATGCGCAACAAACCAATGTAAGTAACACTTCAGATAGCACGCCATCAGATATTGAGCGCGTCATCGTATCTGGTGATTTTCGTCAAACTACACTCGACCAGTTAAGTGCTAGCGCGACCATTTTAGATCAAGAGCGTCTTCGCAGTAGACAGCCGAGCCATATCGACAGTGTGCTAAACAGTATTCCAAACGTAAACTTTGCAGCTGGTGCGTCTCGCGGCCGCTTCGTGCAAATTCGCGGTATCGGAGAGCGTAGTCAGTTCGCCGAGCCTATCAATCCTTCTGTAAGCTTTATCGTCGATGAATTTGATTTTTCAGGCCTTGCTGCGGCAGGTCTTATTTTTGATACTAAACAACTAGAGGTATATCGCGGACCTCAGGCTACCTTATACGGCACAGGTGCATTGGCCGGAGCGGTTAAACTCTCCAGTAATGACGTGGGTAGCGACGCCCCAGACTACGTTGAAGCCCGCATTGGCAACAAAGAGAGTTACCGTATTGAAGGCGCCACTGGTGATGATATCAACACTGATTGGGGCTATCGTGTTGCGCTGGTTCATAATCGTAGTGATGGCTTTGTAGAGAATACGTTCTTAAATAGAAGCGATACCGCGAATATCGATGAAACAGCACTGCGCTTTGCCGTTGAAGGCAGTGTAGATGAGCGAACCACACTTGCACTTACTTATCGCTGGTACGATATCGATAACGGTTACGATGCATTCTCGCTAGACAATGACAACAAAACGCTGTCTGATGAACCTGGATTTGACGAACACCAAACCCACGCTGTTAGCGCGCGCTCTACAACCAATACAGCAGCGGGCGACTTTATTCTAATTGCCACCCATGCTTCTCACAATATTGCTTATGGCTACGATGAAGACTGGACATTCACAGGGTTTCACCCGTGGGGTTATACGTCTTTTGACGCCTATTATCGCGATGTAGAAACACAGACCGGAGAGATGCGTTTCGTGTCGTCTGACAGTGCCGCACTTTTTGATGGTATGACTGACTGGACAATAGGCGTATTTTATAAAAGCACGGAAGAAAAGCTGCTGCGTCAGTACACTTATTTGGATAGTGACTTTGCCAGTGAATATACGCCAACGACTACTGCTATCTATGCTCAGACTGAGAGCCGGTTGAATGAAAACCTAGTGCTTCTAGCAGGGTTAAGAGTAGAAAACTACGATTTTGATTACGCTGATAACAACCAGCTCACTCGCGCGTTTGACACCACCATGGTAGGCGGGAAAGTCGCGCTTCAGTATACACAGGGCGATCACTTCTATTACGGCAGTATTTCACGCGGATATAAAGGGGCAGGCTTTAACCCCGACAGCCGCGTGAATGACAATCAGCGATTCTTCGACGAAGAGTATAACTGGAACTACGAAGTAGGCGTTAAGGGCCCATTACTTACGCCTGACCTAATTGCTCGCGCTGCAATTTTCTATATGGATAGAAAAGATACTCAGGTGAGCGATTTTGACGTTATCACTCGTGATGACGGTACGGCAGGGTTCGTAGATATTATTGATAATGCTGATTTAGGTACAAACAAAGGAGCCGAGCTGGAGCTTAGCTGGATTGCTAGTGATGCATGGCAGCTTGATGCAAGTGTTGGTTACCTAAGCGCTACCTTTGAAGGGTATACGCTTGCAGACGGTACTGAAGTGTCTGAGCAAAGACAGGCTCAATCACCTAAGTGGACCGCAAACCTGTATAGTGAGTACGCACTTACAGATAACATGCTCTGGCGTGTAGATGTAGATTACAAAAGCGAATACCGTTTTTCTGACGGCCATGATGTAACCTCGCCAAGTACTACGCTGGTTAATTCGGAGATTGTGGTGTTACACGGTGATTGGCAGACATCAGTGTGGGTACAAAATGCGTTTGATCGTGAGTTTTACACCCGTGGATTCGGTGGTTTCAGCAACGACCCTCGCGATGAGTATGCCTTCGATGAGCCATATTACCAAATAGGTAACGGTCGTCAGTTTGGCGTTACTGTTAAGTACGCGTTTTAAAATAAAAGGAAACAGACATGCAAGTTATGGTTGAACTGTCGTTGTACCCATTGGTTAACGAATACATTCCACCTATTCAAGATTTCATTGATAGGTTAAATAGCTATAGTGATATTGCAGTTTCAACAAGCTCAACCAGCACGCAGGTTACAGGTGACTATGGTGTGGTTATGAAAGTACTTGGTGAAGAAATGCAAAGGACCCATGAAGAAGTGGGGCAGGCTATTTTCGTGGCCAAGTTCTTAAACTTCGATGCCATGCAATCTAGAAAACCATCTTAATGGCTAGCTTTTTTTCTGAGTTTACCTCACAAATTGCCGCTACTTCGCTTTTAGAGTGGGTAGCGGTTGTCCTCGCTATTGCCTATGTGCTGTTAGCCGCAAAACAGAACAGCTGGTGTTGGCTGTGCGCCTTTGTGAGTACCGCAATTTACACCTGGCTATTTTGGCAGGTGACTTTGCCATTTCAGTCTGCGCTTAACTTCTTTTATATGATAATGGCGGGATACGGTTATTATCAGTGGTCGAAAGGGGCGGAAGACGGCGATGTTAAGCCAGTGCTTCATTGGCCTCTCTGGGCTCATTTGCTCATTGTGCCGAGTATGTTATTGCTCGCTTGGGTTCTGTCTGAGGTGGCAGGCTCACAGTTCAATAGTGAGTACCTACTATTAGATGCGAGCATTAATTTATTGAGTGTAGTCACAACATTTATGGTGGCGCATAAAATCCTGCAAAACTGGGTTTATTGGTTTTTCATCAATTTAGCGTCCGCCTATTTATACCTGCAAGTGGGTTATGCATTATCTGCTTGCCTGTTCTTAGGCTACGTTGGTTTTGCGGTATTTGGGTATTACCAGTGGCTAGTACAATATAAAAAACAAGGTGAACAGGTTGGATATCATCGCCACGCTGCAAAAGGCGCTTAATCTTAGCGACAGTGCGAAAATTTCGTCACACCCTGCTGGAGCGGTAAATCACGTTTACCGCGTTCAAGAGCTCGCAGATAGTCAGTTACCCTTGATTGCAAATAACCTTCAAAGTAGTGGGCAACCAAAGTCGGATCATAACCCTGTCGACTTAGCGGTGAAATGGATGGGCGATGATGACTTTAGTGGGGTTAATCGTGCGCACCAATTTGCTTTGCAGCAACAGCTTTATAGGTTGGGAGTAGCGCCGCAACCTATATGGTTAAGCGATGATGAAACCATCTGGGTTGAGCAGTGGCTAGAGCACAGTGAAAGTGGGACGCTTTCAATGCTTGAGCTAGCCAACACCCTCGCTCGTATTCATTCTTTGCCCATTACCGCTAGGCCATTAGATTTAGCATCAAGATGGCAGCATTATATTAAAGTTGCACAGCTCGATATGAGCAGTGAACTTTATTTAAAAGCCCTATCATTGCGGAAACAAGTAATAAAAAGTGAACAAGACGATGACGACTATGTGTTATGTCATAATGACTTGCTAACTAATCACTTATTACTGAGCGAAGATAACTCACTCAAAATTATTGATTGGGAATATGCCGCCATGGGAAACCGCTACTTCGATTTAGCAAGTTGCTGCCTTATCAATAAACTTGAAATCAATGAAAGTAGAGAGCTCGTTAAGCATTACGCCACGCTAATGAATATCGATGAGCACGACGCGATAGCGAAATTTGACCTGCACACCGAGATTGTCGCTATCACTAATGACCTGTGGTTTGCTGCGCTTAACGCCAATAAGGTCTAATTGTCATAAACTGCTCCGCACTTAAAACTGACATAATATAAAAGTCAGTGTAAAAGCGGGCAATAAGACAAAATACAGGTGATGGATAAAGCCTGTTTGGTGTTATTCGATTGAAAAAACAGCGTATTGCGTGTTAATTAAGCATGCAGTGCATGGTAGTGATAAAAAGGCTTTACCTTTTTAATGTCATCCGTATAATGCACAGCGCGCTAGGGGTGTAGTTCGAATTGGTAGAACAGCGGTCTCCAAAACCGATGGTTGGGGGTTCGAGTCCCTCCACCCCTGCCACTTTCTCTTCTTGTGAACGTTTACGTTCAAATCCTAAATCGTTTCTCTGTTAAATTCTTCTTCAATTTTATTGGTTTTTGTTGCTAGTACTTAATTTGCTGCAGCTGTTTTATTTCCTCTTATACCAAGGGCTAGGTATTCTAAATTCGCGAATAACGCTTATGAATTAGCGCTTGAGCATTAAAGAGCAAGTACAATCCAAGCAAAAGAACGCGATAGTTATTCAACCAAGCCTGCAACTTTAGTAAACTAAACAAATACAATGAACTATCCACGTTAGGTGTTTTTGCGCAATGTCTCTTACTTCATATCAGCAGGCGGTTTTACAAGAAATGGGGATCCCGGTTTGGATCACCAAAGACGCCTACACTGAGCTAAAGCAGGAAGACCAAGCGAAACAAAACAATACCAATGCAGTACAACGCAACGTCGGCACTGGTAGTAGTTCATCGACACAATTACCCTTCAGCCAAAACGCTCAAATCAATAAGCCGCCTTCAACGCCAATATCTCAAGAAGAAAAGCAATCACGTCTTGCTCAGTTGCGGGCAAATGTTGGCAGTAGCGCGAAAGATAAAGCTAAGCCTAAAGACAGTGGGGCAGCAAAACTTTCCACCTATGGCGCGTCGCACGATGAAGGGAAAGTAGGGCAAACCGAAACAGGTGCTTCACAGTCACACAACATTTCGCCGTCTTTCGACAATGCGGTTACCTCGCAAGAGTCTTTAACAAAGTCTATTGGCGCAAAAGGGCCGGTATCGCCTGAAGGTATTCCGTTAAGTGCCGAACAGAAAGCAAAATCACAGCAATGGCTAAAAGATTTGCAGCTAGCCTGTGTTCAGTTGGGTATACCGTCACAGTGGGCTAGCACCATTATGATTGGCCGTACGCTATCGGTAAGCGAAACGGCCATTATATTACCAGCCACACCGCTAAAACTCTCAACTGTGCAAAAACGGGAACTGTGGGCGCAGCTTATCAGCGCAGCACGCGAATTAAACCACCCCGCTAACGGCCAGTAGTTTTGTCGATGAAGTTAACAAGTGTACCGCCACAAGGCTTTAACGAGCACATTGAACTTGCGCATGCTATCCATCAAGAGGCACTAGTGTCGCCTTGGAAACTAAGTACCTTCGCGGACTGTTTCACCAAACCCTATTACGGGGTGTTTGCCTTTGAAAATGACAAGATTGTTGGCTATGCCATCATGCTTGAGGTCGTTGATGAAGCTACGCTGATGGATATTGCGGTAGACAGTGGCGCAAGAGGCAAGGGTGTAGGTCGCGCTTTAGTTGATTTTGTCATTGAGACATCGGTAAAAAATGCAATGCGTGAAATGTGGCTAGAAGTGCGTGAAAGTAACCATACTGCTATTGCGCTTTATGAGAGCTCGGGGTTTGAGCATATAGAAACCCGCAAAAATTATTACACCGTAAAAAATAATGATGACGGGCATGACAAGAGTAATGGAAACAGCGTACAAAAAGAAAACGCTAAAATTATGAAGTGGACAAACCCCTCCTTCTAATATTCCCGTATAGCAAAGTTTCCACAAGGTTTTAAAAAGTTGACCATTTGGTCGATAAATTGGCATCTTTGCACGGTCAGGAAGGTTTTAATCCCTTGCTAATTCACTTATATTTGCGCCCTCAAAATTCTCCGCCTACATTCAGCTTACTAGGCGGTAGAAACTTCTCTTTAACGCAGTTCGTGTAATTGGATTTTTTAAAACGCATGTCTTCATCATCGGTGGCGGAAAAAGAGCAATCAAAAGGCATTAAAATGCTTTTGGTTGCGGTGTTGTGTTTAGGACTTAACTGGCCAGGCATGAAATTAGGGCTTGAGATTGTAGGGCCTGTATGGATGGTGTGCTTGCGTTTCTTGTTAAGCCTTCCCGTACTCGCGCTGTTTGTACTTATCACCAAAAAACGTTTACCGGTGCTCAATCGTAAAGATCGCTCGGTGGTGTTTGTCGTTGCCTTTTTCCAGTTTATCCTATCAATGGGGCTTATTACTGTCTCACTGCAGTTTATTCCTGCCGGCACGGCCAGCATTCTTATTTACACTACACCGCTTTGGATGCTGCTTATCGACACTCTATGGTATCGGCAACGTCCGCCTTCTAAGCGATTAATTCTAACCGGTATATCTACCATTGGCTGTGCAATGATTTTATTTGCTTCGGGACAACCGGGCGCATGGCTACCGCTCTTTGGTATGTTGCTGGCATCTGCATTGTGGGCGGTCGCTATTCGAAGAGTGTCTTTTCACAAGTGGAAGGGAAGCGTCATTGAAGCTGTCTTCTGGCAGTTTACCATTGCAGGTTTCGCCATGCTTGCTATTGCACTGATAGTTGAACCAACACCTAACTTTGGGGCTTACGATATAAGCGATTGGTTACTATTGGCGTATATTGGGCCAGTGGCAACGGGCCTCGGTTTTGGCCTCATGGTAGCGGCGGGGCCTAAATTACCCCCAGATAAAATTGTTCTTATTAGCACACTTACGCCGATAGTGGGTTATGTAAGCTCTGTGATATTGCTTAAAGAAACGCTACTGCCTATGGTTATGGCCGGTGCAATATTGATGATAGCCGCGCTAATAGTAAATGGCCTTCCTCAAAGCACACTTAAAAAGATATTAGGTAAAGGCCACGCGAAATAAAGGTAAGTTAAAGAGTTAGTCGAGGCTGTATAAAATCTAAAAACGCAGAGATACGAGACGATACTGCACTATTTTTATAGTATACCGCTTGTACCGACTCTCTGCGATTTGGGCTGACGATATCGTCGCGAAATAGCGCTACCAGCGAGCCTGCACTGATATCTTTGTGTACCATAAAGTGAGAAAGTAACGCGATACCTTGACCTGCCAAGCACAGCTGGCGAATAGTTTCGCCGCTTGACGCACGAAGACTGTACTGCAAGCTAATATCTTGCTTGAGCGGCCATTTATTTAGACTTGGTGAGTCGCTAAAGCCAATCAGTTTGTGTTTGTTTAGCGTGCTAATGCCACCTTCGTTTTCAAATAGGGGATATTTTTCAAGATACTGGGGGCTTGCCACAATATGCAGCTTACTTTTTCCTAAACGTCTAGCGTGCAAGTTAGAGTCGCTTAAATCACCAATACGTATTGCGATATCGGTTTTATGTTCCAACAGGTCGATAATGCTGTCGTGACTGGTGATATCGAGTGTTATGTCAGGAAATGCTTCTCGAAATTCACCCACTAACGGCGCTAGCTGGTGGAACACAAACGGGCTCGCAGCATCAACCCGAAGTTTTCCAGAAGGAGCCCGCTTTAATAGCCGTAATGCTTCTTCACCTTTTTCTAATATATTTAGCCCGTCTCTGGCATATTGCAGGAAAAGCTCACCTTCTTCTGTTAATTCCAGCCGTCTGGTAGTGCGATTCAATAGAGTTACATCTAAGCCATCTTCAAGACGAGTAACTGCTCTACTAACTTTTGCAACCTGCTGATTGAGTAGATTGGCAGCACTGGAAAAACTACCTGTATCCACAACGGTTAGGAACGCTTCTAAATCTTCAGTTTTTGATGAGACTGGCATCGCACACCTTATATTTTCAAATATCGCAAAAGTATTTTGTCATTAGTGCTGTTTTTTGCAAATAAATTTATCGTCAAACTGTACGCACTTTATTAATGGCTTTCAAAAAACGGTGTAGTTGTTCGTTCTAGAAGCCAATGGTGGCGTTGTTAATCAAGCCATCTCGTTAATTACTTTTTGAGGATAATTGAAATGCCTATTGCATTATTTGCGTTAACGTTAAGTGCGTTTGCTATTGGCACAACAGAGTTCGTGATAGTGGGGCTTGTCCCCACCATTGCTACTGATCTTGGCGTTACGTTACCGAGCGCAGGCTTACTGGTAAGCTTGTACGCCGTTGGTGTTGCCGTTGGCGCACCGGTTCTTACCGCCCTTACGGGAAAGTGGAACAGAAAGCATGTTCTGCTTAGCTTAATGGCGCTATTTGTGGCTGGTAATATTCTTGCTTGGCAAGCGCCTAGCTACGAGAGCTTAATTTTAGCTCGCATTTTGACAGGCTTAGCGCACGGTGTGTTCTTTTCCATAGGGTCAACTATTGCTACAGGGCTAGTGGCGAAAGAAAAAGAAGCCAGTGCTATTGCCATTATGTTTACGGGCTTAACCGTAGCCTTGGTTACTGGCGTACCTTTGGGTACCTGGATTGGTCAAAACTTCGGTTGGAGAGCAACCTTCCTTGTGGTGTCTGCGCTTGGCACGCTTGCGTTAATTGGCAGTGCGTTGCTGGTACCGAACAATCTTAAACAAAGTAAACCGGCCACCTTGAGTGAACAAATGAAGGTGTTGGTTCAGCCTCGTCTGGTATTAGTGTATCTAATGACGATATTGGGCTATGGCGGCACATTTACGGCATTCACCTATCTCGCTCCTATATTGCAGGAAGAGGCGGGGTTTGCGCCTTCAGCTATCAGCTTAATTATGCTGGTTTACGGTGTATCTGTCGCGGTAGGCAATATTTATGGCGGCAAGCTTGCTGACAAAAAAGGCCCAATCCGCGCGTTAACTATCATCTTTTCAGCCCTTGCAGTCATCTTGTTTGCCCTGACGTTTACCATGGGCAGTAAAGTTGCCGCAGTGATCACCGTTTTAGTGTGGGGTGCCTTTGCCTTTGGCAATGTTCCAGGACTTCAGGTGTACGTTGTTCAATTAGCAGAGAAGTTTACCCCTAATGCTGTTGATGTGGCGTCAGGTTTAAATATCGCGGCATTTAACATTGGAATAGCTGTGGGCTCAATTCTGGGCGGTGCAATTGTAGACGGCATGCAGTTATCTGATACCGCATGGATTGGCGCAATCATTTCTGTTGCAGCGTTACTTGTTACACGTTACAGCGGCTACTTAGACAAACGCGCACAAGCTTGAGCGATGAAGCGCCCATAAAACGCCACCGATTCGGGGTTGAAACTGGTGTAAATGGGCTTATCAAAGAACTCAATGCAATGAAAGAAGCGGGTGTTGATCATATTGGCCTGCACTTCAGACGTAATACGCAACCAGTAGAAGACGCTATGCAGCGCATTGCTGACTATGTATTACCTCACTTTCATAAATAACGGAACCAACAAGGAGGCATCATGCCGAATGTAAATCAGTCACAATCTAAAATTCCTTCGCTAGGTGTAGGCACGTTTCGCTTAAAAGACGATGAAGCCTATAACAGCGTGACAATGGCACTTGAAGTGGGTTTCCGTCACATTGATACGGCGCAAATTTACGGCAATGAAGAAGCGGTAGGTCGCGCTATTAAAGACGCTATTGCAAACAATCTTGTTGCACGTGAAGACCTTTATGTCACCACCAAGGTGTGGAATGACAAGCTGAATAAAGCAAGCTTTGTGGATAGCGTAAAAGAGAGTTTGGAAAAGCTTCAACTGTCGTACGTTGACCTGCTACTTATTCATTGGCCGTCACCGGAAAACGGCGAAAGCATGGAAGAGTACCTAGGTGAATTGCTGCGCGTTAAGGAGCTGGGACTCACAAAAGAAATTGGTATTTCTAACTTTACCGTGGCACAAATTGAAGAAGCGGTGAGTATCTTGGGCGAGGGCGTTATTGCCACGAATCAGGTAGAGGTACACCCTTATCTTACTAATGAAAAAGTGCGTGCAGCGTGTGAGAAACACGGTATCACAGTGACAGGATATATGCCGTTTGCTGTTGGTAAAGTGTTAAAAGACGAGACCATCATTGCAATTGCAGATAAGCATGGCGTGAGCACTGCTGAGGTAGTGGTAGCCTGGGAGCTGGCCCATGGTTTAGTCACTATTCCATCGTCGACTAAGCGCAAAAATCTGGAAACCAATTTCAAAGCGCTTGAACTTACCTTGGACGCTGACGATATCGCAAAGATTGACGCGCTAGATTGTGGCGACCGTCAAGCTAACCCAGATTTTTCACCTGCGTGGGACTAATTTGATGTTGCCAAGCGCCAACTGGCGCTGGCTTCATTTTTACCCACAATCAAGTAAACGTGTGGTGTCGTGTAGGCTGGAATTTGTTAAGTAGACTGTGTACTACATAAATAACGCACAGGCTAAGTGCAATAGCTACGACTACCGATGAAAAGCGATACAGCGCACTATAAATAATATCCTGTTGTGGAGAGAGTGACTGGCCGTACAAAATGCCAAATGTGGTAAGTACGCCAAAGCCAGTGCCAGCACCACCACCGCTAAGTACATGCTGGCGGCTGATGAAAAATACTAATATCCATAAGCTGAAACTTGCGAAAAACAACGTGTCACTGTAGTTGAGCAAAATGAGCTGGGCGAGCAGGGCAAGATTACATCCAATTAGCGTGCCCAGCGCTCGCTGCCAGCCACTCAATGTGGCTCCTTTCCAACACAGTGGAAAAAGAATCAATACACTTGCTGCTTGTGCTGATATCGAATCTACTAAGTCGAAGGTTTGAAATACAGCAAACGATAGCGTGGCGACAGTGGTGCATAATATGACCTCGTGGCGAATACTTGCTTTATCTTTTGCCGCTTTGGGCAAAGGCGTGCGCGGCTCCTCATCGGGAAAAACAATATGCAAAGCGAATGCAATTATCAATGCCAACAGAATTGCACCGATGTTTGATATCACTAATGCGTAGATATCTATTCCATCGCTGCTGTAGCTGGCAAAGTGTAGCTGCAGCGAAAGTCCTACAAGGGAAAACGCACCGAATAAATACAGCGTACCTTTACTCATTTGCCAAAACAGAAAAGCGAAAGTGATGGCGATTAGCGGCGTGATCAGCAATGGGTGGCTTCCGAACAAGCCGTATACCACTAAAACAGCCGCCGCCGGAAAGATGGTTGCGGCAAGAAATTGTCGAATAATGTGACCATTTAAAACGGCTACCAGTCCAAGCAACAAAATAGGGTACAAGGTAAAAAATATCGGATTAGGCCAATCCAGCGCTTTCGATATAGCAAAGCCCAACGTGGCGCCGGAGGCGATCCTAAGCATCTGCTGGACATCATTTTTACTTAGCTGTGAATCCATAATTTAAGTCTAATAAATGAAGTGCAGCAGGCTTATAAAGTGAATTTGAATGTGCGCTGCCACACTTTCAATAGGGTTGTCTGGAACTATCTGCACGGTAGCGCGAGCGCCACTGGTGAGGTGGCTTAACGATATGTCTTGTTCTTCAAGCTTAATGTGGACGCGTTGGCGCTGTGCATCTCGTACCCATCGATTCGACTTTTCAACGCTTGCAAGGATGCCGTTGGCGGCGAGTTGGCCGTCGCTGACACCCGCTTCAAATTCTTCGACTGTAGCTTCAAATACTTTGCCCGGTAGTGCATCAAAAACGACGTTAGCGCGAATGCCTTCTTTTACATTGGCGAGTGATTTCTCTCGAAAATCCGCGACCACATCTAGTGTGTTATCGACAACTGAGGCAAGGGGCGTACTTTGTTTAGCATAAGTGCCTTGAGTTACCTGCATGTTTGCCATTATGCCGTCATGCGGTGCTTTAATTTTGGTATAGGCTAAGTTCAACTCTGCCCGTTTAACCGCATTTACCGCTTCTAGATATTTTAGGTTTTTGTCACCTTGCTTACCTCTTGCAACAACTTGCTGGTTTAGATCGGCTTCAAGCGCACTAATTTCAGCTTCAGCGCTTTTAAGTTGCGCGTACGCTTTGTCCACGTTTTGTTGAGATACCGCTCTAGTTTGAACTAAGGAATTAAGTCGTTGAAATTCACTGTTGCGTTCGTCGTAAACCGCCGATGCAGCCTCTATTTTGGCTCTAATCGCTTCCGCTTTCGCATCTATCTGAGCATTCTCTAACTCTACATTTGCCAAATCAATTTGCGCCTTTTCAAGGGCAATTAGGTAAGGTGTCTCGTCAATGACAAATAAAACCTGCCCTTCCTTTACGGTTTGGTTATTTTTGACAAGCACCTCATTTATCGGCCCATTTATCTGAGGAGAGATTTGGGTGACCTTATGATAGACTCTCGCCTGTGGTGTCATTGGCATGCGTATATCTGCAATAATAAAGTAGATAAAACAGATGGCAAAAGCGACTAAAGCCAGCTTTATGTACCTAGCAAATTCCTGATCTGGGGTTCGTTGACTCACTTAAGTGACTCCAATAATTTTGCGGCATTAACTTCAATTTTTTGAACACATTCAGCCATAATGCGTAATTCTTCTTCAGATACTCCTGCGTACACTTCATCTCGCAGCGCCATCAATGTACTTTCGATATCATTCATTCGACCTTTGCCCATATCAGTGAAGTAAAGTAAGCGACTTCGTTTGTCGTTAGTATCTGTAATGCGTTTGATTAACCCGGTAGTTTCGAGCTGTTTAATCGTGCGAGTTAAGCTAGGCATTTCTATTTCCAAGCTTTCAGCCACCATCTGTTGCGTACAGCCCTCACCAAGTAACGACATATGAATCATTACGCGCCATCTAGACTCTGTAAGGTCGAGATGAGCGACCGATTCAGTGACAGTTCTTCTGCACTTTTGCGCAGTGCGGGCAAAAAGCGCAATAAGTTGAAGTGGCATAGGTTCTGAAAATGACATGTAAAAACCGTTTATTTACTTAGCATGCTAACTATTTTATTTGTTTAGCATGCTAAGTAAATGGCATTGAGATGAGAAAGAGATTTTGTAAGCTGAGCGTGAATTGAACGGGGGGAAGGCTCTCCATTGAGCAGGAAAATGGGGAAATTTGCCTTACGGTGCCCGAAAATCAGGCATACTCTCTCAGTCCTTTTTAAGTTAATGCAGCCTTTGTGGAGTGATTAAAGCGTTAATAACGACTTTAGCTTTTTGAGATATCGACGGCTCACGGGAACTGAATCTCCCGTCTTCATTAGAAGCGTAGCAAGGCCATTATCCAAGAGTTTAATTTCCCCAACGCATGATAACCTCACCAAGTATTGCCGGTGACATCGAACAAGCGCGGTTCTCTCTTCTAAGGTTTTCAATGTGAGCTGCGTGTCTGCTTGTTGTTCTAGCGATCTAACATGTACGCCCGCCACATCGCTGTAAGCAAAATGAATATCAGATTCGGGTAGCAGTAATATGCGCTGATGACCTACGCAAGGAATATGTACTAACGTGGGGGAGGCAATAGCGTCAATGTCAGTTTGGGGCTGAGTTCTCTTTTTAAGCCTGGCAAGTGTTCATAGGTTGGACATTAAGGATTCACCGAGACATCCCCCGACCTTCCGCGCCTTCTCAGGTTCAGGCTTGTGCAGGACGGCTGGTTCCCCCTATCTGGATTGCATCAAAACATGTGATCTTCGCTTGCAAGCTCGCTTCTTTTCTTGGGATTTTCAACCTCAAAAGGGAATGAATTTTTAACCTTAAAGGTCCAAAACAATGAGCGAAGAAATTAGAATTTATGTTGCAGACTTAGCCGCATACAACAACGGCATATTGCATGGTGTTTGGATAGATGCCACGCAGGACATCGATAACATTCAAGAGCAAATTAACAACATGCTAGCCAGCAGCCCAGAAGAGGAGCCCTTACCTTATTAGGCAGGGGCTTGTTTTCAAAAGCGCTTTTTGGGCTCAGCGGCCATGTGGCCTTAATCGCTCATTCTTCACTTGTCTTGCCGCCAAGCCGTCAAGCTGAGCCAAAAAGGTTTAAATAATGCTGGCTATTGGTACTTATTGTACCGATAGCGCCCTTGTTTTAAACTATGCTGGTTTAAAAGTTTTCATATTTACGGCGTTTAGCGCCGTGAAACTCTAAGGTAGTAAACTGGCGCTTAGTGTGTTAGTTTATATAAGTTGGATTTCACGGCGCTATTCGCCGCGAAATTGGTAAATGATAAACTATAGAAAGGTTTTTGCGCTTGGATAAGGGCACTACTTCACAGGAAGATGTAGCGAAAGGTGCTTATAAACAGTCACTTAAGACGCTTTTACCCTATGGCATGCTGGCTACTAAAAAGTGGTTAGCAGAGCAGGGCTTAAGTTCTCATGCACTGGATAATGCGGTCAAAACTGACACGTTATTGCTATTAGCTACAGGTGTTTACAGCCAGTATTCCCGATCTTTGAGTTGGGAAGGTGTTGTGGCTTCGATGCAGAGGATGGAAAAAACCGAAGGCTCTAAACTACCTCCTATAGTGGTTGGCGGGTTATCTGCGCTTTCTTTATCTGGCTTGTCGCAATATTTGTCAATGGGCAGCAATCCGCATATCCACCTTTATTCGGCAGGCAGGTTACCAACGTGGTTAGCGCGGCTATCATTACCCGTAGAGTTTGAAGGGCACAGCACAAGCAAACTATGGCCTGAAAGCTTAACGACGAATAAAGCGTTCATCAAGGAACATGAGTGGGAGGCTGAATTGCCGCCAGTGTATTTCTCATGCCCTGAAAAAGCCATATTTGAGTTATTGATGGATTTGCCAGATGGTGTGACCTTTGAGCATGCCGACGAGCTAATGCAGGGCTTAGTGAACTTATCTCCCAGAAAGCTAGATGAGCTTTTACAAATCTGCAAGAGCGTGAAGGTCAAACGGTTATTTTTCTGGTTGGCAAAGCGCCAAGCCTATTCGTGGTTCAGTAAGCTTAATGTCAAAGACTATGACTTAGGCTCGGGCAAACGTGTTGTGGCAAAAGGTGGCAAATTGGATAACGATTTTTTAATCACTGTTCCATCTCACATGGCAACGGATGGCGAAAGGCTTTTGGATGGATAGAAGCAGTATTTACTACAAGCAGGTACAACTCTTGATGCAGGTTTTGCCTTTTGTCGCTAAACAGGAATGTTTTGCGCTTAAAGGTGGCACGGCAATCAATCTCTTTGTCAGAGACTTTCCGCGATTGTCGGTTGATATTGATCTGGTCTATCTGCCAATGACAGGTCGCGAAGAGGCATTGCAGGAAATCGGTGAGGCATTAGATGGCATGAGCGCAGATTTGAAGACAGCGTTTAGTGATATTGAGCTAACCGAGGCCTATAAGTCAAAGCGCGATGCCTTAAGACTGGTTGTTGCTCGTAATGGCGTACAGATTAAGGTGGAGCTGTCGCCAGTGCTACGAGGCACAGTGTATGAGCCGCAGCTAATGGAAGTATGCGCAGCTGTAGAAGATGAATTTGGTTACGCTGAAGTGCCTGTAGTTGCGTTGGCTGACCTATATGCTGGCAAAATTTGTGCAGCATTGGATAGGCAGCACCCAAGAGACTTATTTGATGTGAAATGGCTCTTGGAAAATGAAGGCCTTACAGATGAGATACGCAAAGCTTTGCTTGTGTATCTCTCAAGTCATAATCGGCCAATGGCCGAATTGCTCAGGCCGCAATATAAAGATATATCGGCCACTTATGCAGGTGAATTTGCAAATATGGCTGAAACAGACGTGCCCCTAGAAGAGCTTGAGGCCGTTAGAGAGCACTTGGTAGAGCTTATTCATCAAGGGCTAACCGATAGTGAAAAAGCATTTTTACTGTCGTTTAAAAACCGTGAGCCAGACTGGTCGCTACTTGAATTGAGTGAAGTTAGTGAGCTTCCGGCCATTAAGTGGAAACAAATCAATCTGGCTAAAATGCCAGATGAAAAACATAAGCAGGCGTTAGAAAAGCTGAAAGAAGTACTGGGTGTATGATTTATAGCGCTTAGTCATTTTGCTAGAATGACGCTCAAATTTATCAATGCTTTGATGGGAGGTTTTGCTGGCTGTAGGCCTTGGCAGACTACTTGAAAATCAGGGCTTAGAGTTAACTTTATTTTTTGTACAAACTTTTGTACAAAACGGGAATATTGACACATGGCAGATGCCAATTTTATCAATGAAATCAATAAGCGAAGGACTTTTGCTATCATATCGCACCCGGATGCGGGTAAAACCACGATTACCGAAAAAGTATTGTTATTCGGACGCGCCCTGCAAACTGCCGGTACCGTAAAAGGTAAAAAGTCAGGTCAGCATGCTAAATCTGACTGGATGGAAATGGAAAAAGAGCGTGGTATCTCGGTAACCACCTCGGTCATGCAGTTTCCATATAGCGATCACTTAGTTAACCTGCTGGATACCCCAGGGCACGAAGACTTCTCTGAAGATACCTATCGTACACTGACGGCGGTGGACTCATGCCTTATGGTTATCGACGCCGCAAAAGGTGTAGAAGACAGAACCCGAAAGCTAATGGAAGTTACCCGTCTGCGCGATACGCCGATTGTGACTTTCATGAACAAGCTTGACCGCGATATTCGCGACCCCATGGAACTACTTGATGAAGTAGAAACCGAGCTTGATATTCTGTGTGCACCAATCACGTGGCCAATTGGCTGTGGTAAGAGCTTTAAAGGTGTGTATCACCTTCACCGCGACGAAACTATTTTGTATCAAAGCGGCCAGGGTCACACTATCCAAGATGTGCGCATCATCAAAGGGTTAGATAACCCTGAGTTAGATACTGCAGTAGGAAGTGACCTCGCTGAAACCTTGCGTGACGAGCTTGAGCTTGTACGCGGTGCATCTAACGAATTTGAACAAGAGCTTTTCTTGGAAGGCCAGTTAACGCCAGTATTTTTCGGTACAGCATTAGGTAACTTCGGTGTTGATCATATGCTTGACGGTTTGGTTGAGTGGGCACCTGCGCCACTTGGCCGCGAAACCGAAGAAGGGACTATCGAAAGTACCGACGGTAAGTTCAGTGGCTTTGTATTTAAGATTCAGGCCAACATGGACCCGAAACACCGTGACCGCATCGCATTCTGTCGTATTGTGTCGGGCAAGTACGAAAAAGGCATGAAAATGCGCAACAGCCGTTTAGGTAAAGATGTGCGTATTTCGGATGCATTGACCTTCTTGGCTGGTGACCGTTCATTGCTAGAAGAAGCCTATGCCGGCGATATCATCGGCTTGCACAACCACGGAACCATTCGCATAGGGGACACCTTCACGTCAGGCGATAACTACCGCTTTACGGGTATTCCAAACTTTGCGCCTGAGCTATTTAAACGCATCCGCTTGAAAGATCCGCTTAAGCAAAAGCAACTGCTGAAAGGGCTGATCCAGCTTTCTGAGGAAGGGGCGGTGCAGGTGTTTAGACCGCTTGCCAACAACGATTTGATTGTTGGCGCAGTAGGTGTGCTTCAGTTTGACGTAGTTGTCGCTCGCTTGAAAGCCGAATATAACGTAGACGCGCTTTATGAGCATATTAACGTGAGCACTGCCCGCTGGGTTTACTCTGACAATGAGAAGAAGCTTGATGAATTCCGCCGTAAAGGTGAGCAAAACCTTGCACTAGATGGCGGCGATAACTTGACGTACATCGCACCTACTATGGTGAATTTACAGCTAGCGCAAGAGCGCTACCCTGATATTCAGTTCAAGAACACGCGCGAAAATTAAGCTAATAAAGATTAAACAAAGACACAATATATTATGAATATACATGCACTATTAGTTAACCGTTTCACTGAAGCTCTACAAGAGATGGGCGTAGAAAATGCGCCGGTGCCAGTTTCGCGCAGTGCTCGACCAGAGTTTGGTGAATATCAGTTTAATGGCGCCATGGCGCTGGCTAAGCAGCTTAAGCAAAAGCCTCGTGATATCGCAGAAAAAATCGTTGAGACAGTAAAGCTCGACGATATTGCCAGCAAGCTAGAAGTGGCGGGCCCTGGCTTTATCAACGTTCATTTAAACGACACATGGTTGGCTAACCAGTGCGAATTATCGTTAACCGACCCTCGATTAGGCATCGCAAAGTCGCCTGAGCAAAACATTGTAGTAGATTACTCATCGCCTAACTTAGCGAAAGAAATGCACGTAGGTCACTTGCGTACCACCATTATTGGCGACGCAGTAGTTAAGGTACTCGAGTTCTTGGGTCACAATGTGATTCGTCAAAACCACATGGGGGACTGGGGTACACAGTTCGGCATGTTGCTTGCGCACCTTTCTGATAAGTTGCAAGAAGAAGTGGCTGAAACAGCGCTCTCTGATCTTGAAGACTTTTACCGCGAAGCCAAAGTACGCTTTGACGAAGAAGAAGGTTTTGCCGACCGCGCCCGTGAATACGTAGTTAAGCTACAAGGTGGCGATGCTCAATGTCTGGCGCTGTGGGAAAAGTTCATTGACGTGTCTATTACTCACTCTGAAGAAGTGTACGACAAGCTAAACGTAAGCCTTACCCGTAAAGATATTATGGGTGAGTCGGCTTACAATGACGACTTGGCCAACGTAATCAGCGACCTTAAAACGAAAGGCCTTGCAGTAGAAGACCAAGGTGCGCAGGTGGTGTTTATACCTGAGCTTGCTGATAAAGAAGGTAATCCTGCGGTTTACATCGTTCAAAAGTCTGGCGGCGGCTATTTATACGCAACGACGGACCTTGCGGCAATGCGCTATCGCAGCGGCAAGTTAAACGCTGACCGTACGCTTATTCTCACTGACGCGCGTCAAGCGCTGCACTTCAAGCAAACTGAAATTGTGGGCCGTAAAGCAGGCTTCATGAAAGAAGAGCAAACTTACGAGCATTGTCCGTTTGGTATGATGCTAGGCAGTGACGGTAAGCCATTTAAAACGCGTACTGGCGGCACGGTTAAACTGGTTGAATTGCTTGATGAAGCCGTTGAGCGTGCGGGTAAACTCATTGCTGAGCGCGACAACGATTTAAGCGAAGACGAGCTTAAAGAAGTTGCTCGTAAGGTGGGTATTGGCGCTGTGAAATACGCCGACCTATCTAAAAACCGCACGACTGATTACATGTTTAACTGGGACTCCATGCTAAGCTTTGAAGGTAACACCGCGCCTTATCTTCAATACGCCTACACCCGTGTGAAGAGTTTGTTTAGAAAAGCGGGTGTTGATATGGCTACTATGCCGGTAGATATCAAGCTTGTTGAGAAACAAGAGCACGCACTAGCCGTATTGCTTATGCAGTTTGAAGAAGTGATTGGTATGGTATCGCGCGAAGCGACGCCTCACGTGTTGTGTACGTACCTTTACGATGTAGCGTCAG
>Ga0114906_1000004_pt1 | contig 157168 bp, 147 predicted proteins | sample MalvirDeepMed_M9_FD_89687 | JGI IMG/M metagenome (GOLD analysis project Ga0114906, IMG submission 89687) | Marine viral communities from the Global Malaspina Expedition - Malaspina viral metaG DeepMed_M9 | ecosystem: Environmental > Aquatic > Marine > Oceanic | place: Mediterranean Sea...
CACAAGCGCACGCTTTGCGCCAGCACGCTCGGCTTCAAGGATCAGGTTCGGCCAGATCTCGCCTTCGCCAAAGATGCAGAGGTCCGGCTGCCAATGGCGGATGAACCGCCGGGCGATGCCGGGCGTGTCCAGTGGCGCCATCAGGTGAATGGCACGCTCTGGCAAGACGGGGCCAAGCAGGCGGGCAGATGTCTGCGTCTGGCTGGTGAAGAGGAGCATCAGATCCGGGCGCAATTCCAGCAGGCGTTGACCGAGTTCGAGCAGAAGCTGGCTTTCGCCGACGCTGGCCCCGTGCAGCCAGACCAGCGAACCGCCGGGCATGCGTCTCGGCAGATTGCGGGCCAGACGCTCATTGATGCGACTATAGTCTTCTTTGCCGGCACGGGCGCGCCGCTTCAGCACACCCCCTAAAAATGGAGACGCTGCGCGGGTAGCCGTTCGATATAATTGAATGCCGGCTGTCATGGCGTCTGGGAACCCGCTTCTTCTGAGTTTTTGTAACCAGCCAGCATGTCGGCCCTGCGGGTCGCCTCATCAAGACGTTTTTGCAATTCAGCCTGAATCTCGTCTGGCGCGCGTGCGCGGTCAGTGTCCATTGGTGCGCCGAAAACAATGGCGCCTCGGGCGAAGGGGAGGGGAAGGATCAGCCGGTCCCAGGTGGAGAGGCGTTTGGCGGGGCGAATGGAGAGCGCATAGGGGAGAATCGGGACGCCGGCTCGCTGTGCAATCATGATGGCGCCGGGGCTGACCTTTTCTGCCGGGCCGCGCGGGCCATCTGGCGTGATACAGACCGCCTTGCCAGATTTTAGCAACTTCACAGCCTCTGCAATGGCGCGCACACCGCCCTTGTCTTTTCGGGCTTTCTTCTTGTTTCCAGCCGATCCGCGGATCGGGTGGATGCCCAGATGGCTGATGGCGCGGGTCACGGCTTCGCCATCCGGCGACAGCGAAACGAGCATTGCTGCACCATCGATTTGTCCGGGCCAATGCTTCATGCGACGTATCCAGCCGCTTGGGAGCACCATGATGCGGGAATGCCATGCGGCAACCACTATCCCGTTTTGCCTGGCCCACACCTTTTGCGCGACGGGTTCGCCTTCAACCGTCCATCTGACGGTACGCGCGATCAGCATCATCCACGCCCAGATTAGTGCGCCGAGCAGGCTGGTCATGAACTTGGAGCGGAACAGGGATTTCATCGCACCGACTTATACTGTGCTTCGTCGCGTGGACCATGAATTAGATGCTGCGGATGTGCTGAATGCAGATTGCCTGCAGGTGGGGACGCGGCAATGGTGGGCGATAGTGGGTTCGAACCACTGACCCCTGCCGTGTGAAGGCAGTGCTCTACCACTGAGCTAATCACCCGATTCTGCGAAGCGATTGGCGTAATCCGGGGGTCGATTGAGGTCAATAGCGGATGTCTGCTGGCACTGATTCTCGTTAAAAGCGGAAAAATCGCCATGCAAATTCGCATTCCTAGTATTCAATGCAATCGTTTGCGCATGCATCCTTGAGGGGAAAAATCTGCAATTTTTCCTCTTCGGGGGGCACATGTCCCCAAATCCGGGGACAAGGATTTGTCGGTTTCTAGCATTTTTTGAGACGAAACGGACATTTTTGTTCACGCTAACATGAATATGAACAAATATTCAGTATGAACAGATGTTCATCGCAAAACCTTACACTAGTTTCATTCGAAATTAGCCTTGAGAAAAACACAAAAGGTCGTCATGTTCCGGTCACACAAGGACGGCCCGGCTAACGGGCTGCGTGGTAAAACATAAGAAGGACAGGCGGGGGCCAAAGGCCTCAATAACAGTACAGCCTGGAGAGAGAGAAAAATGAAAGACTGGTGTGACGAAGAGGGCGCAAAGCGCCTGCGCGAGAAAATTAGTGCCTATTGGGCAGAGCGTGGCTACGAGGTTGATGTCGATCTGATCGATGCTGGCTTTGTGCCTGCCATGCGCTCCGCTCGCACTGATGTGCGCAGCAACATGGTGAACGGTATGCCGCGTCGCCGTATTGCAAATGAATCGGGCTCTGCCCGTCCAAGCTACCGTCCGCGCGAGCAGCGCGAAGCTACGGCCTAGCTGATCCAATTCTCCAAAACAGAGACGAGATCGGAATAGTGCTCCAGCACTATGTCGGGCCTCAATTGTTCTGGAGTTTCCTGTTCGTAGCCGAATGGCACGAAAATGAAGGGCAGTCCGGCATCCCGGGCTGCCCTTTCGTCTGTCCGGGAATCGCCGACCATGACTGCCTTGCCTGATACGCCGCCTGCCGCGGTGACGGTGCGCAGGATATGGTCTCCATCCGGTTTGCGGCTTGGCACGCTGTCAGATCCCACAATGGCGGCGAAATGCTCCGTCAGGCCTAGTTCGTTCAATAGTTGATCTGACAGATCCTGCTTCTTGTTGGTGCAGACCGCGAGCGTTGCGCCACGGTCCGCCAAGGTGTTCAGCGCTTCAGCAACCCCTTCGAAGGGATGTGAGTGATCCGCGATATTTCCTGCATAATAGTCGAGGAATTGCGTCAGGAACGCGTCGAGGTCTTCTTCTGAGGGCGCGATGCCGTGCGATTGAAGACCCTTTGTGATCATTGCGCGCGCGCCTTGACCGATCATGGTTTCAATCGAATCCAGCGGTACGGGGGCCAGATCGGCATTGGTTAGTACGTGATTAAGCGCTTCCAACAGGTCTGGCGCGGTATTCACGAGCGTGCCGTCAAGATCGAAGACAATGGTCCATCCGTCGAAGGGTTTTGTCATGACGGTGGTATTTCCTTTTTGGTTTCGCCTTGAATCGGCCTTTGGTCTAGGCGAAAGGACTTGGGAAATCGAGAGGTCAAATCCTGTGGAAACTCCGTCCAGACAACGCGCTGCCGTCATTCTAGCCGCTGGCAAGGGAACGCGGATGAAGTCCGATCTCCCGAAGGTAATGCACAAGGTGGCCGGGCGCCCGATGGTCGATTGGTCGATCGCGCTTGCCCGGCAGGTGGGCTGCGAACGCATCGTGGTGATTGCCCATCCCTCTCAACAGGTGCTGATTGATCACGTTGGCCCACAGCTTGGCGAGCAGAGCATCGCATTTCAGGATCCGCCAATGGGAACCGGTCACGCCGTGCGGTGTGCCGAGGACGCGCTCGCCGGCTTTGATGGCGACGTGGTGGTTCTATATGGAGACAGCCCTCTTGTGCCGGCAACGGCCATCGAAAGCCTGTTCGACAGTCTCGCCAACAACGCTGCAATCGGCGTGCTGGGCTTCGATGCCGCGGAGCCGGGTCTGTACGGTCGTCTGATTACGTCTGGCGATGGTGATCTGGAGGCGATCGTTGAAGCGCGTGAGGCGACACCGGAGCAGCTTGATGTGACGCTTTGCAACTCCGGTGTCATGGCAGGCGACGCCGATACCATGTTGCGCCTTCTGCAAAGCGTGACGAACGACAACGCCAAGGGTGAATACTATCTCACGGACCTTGTAGCCCTGGCGCGCGCAGACGGGAAAACCTGCAAGGCTGTGCGCTGCGAGGAGGAAGACCTGATCGGTTGCGATTCAAAGGCCGATCTTGCGCAAGCAGAGGCGATTTTCCAATCGAGACGGCGCATTGAGGCAATGACAAGCGGCGTTTCACTGATCGCGCCGGACACGGTTTGGTTCTCTCATGATACGGTTCTTGAGCCAGATGTCATTGTCGAGCCGAACGTCGTCTTCGGGCCAGGTGTCAAGGTACAGTCAGGCGCCACCATCCGGGCATTCAGCCATCTGGAGGGCGCCGAGGTCGGGCCAGGATGTTCTGTTGGGCCATATGCGCGTCTTCGCCCCGGCGCGATCCTGTCGAAAGATGCGTTCGTTGGTAATTTCGTCGAAGTGAAAAACACGACGATGGGCGAGGGCGCGAAGGCCAGTCATTTGTCTTATCTGGGCGATGGCGAAGTCGGAGCGAACGTGAACATCGGCGCGGGCACGATCTTCTGCAATTACGATGGCTATCTGAAATACAAGACGACAATCGGCGACAACGCCTTCATTGGTTCCAACAGCGCGCTGGTCGCGCCGGTGAGCATTGGTCGCGGTGCCATTGTTGGTTCCGGCAGTGTAGTCACCGACGACGTGATGCCAGATGCTCTTGCATTAGGCCGCGCACGGCAGACGCAAAAAGAACACTGGGCAGGTGAGTTTCGCGCGCGAAAAGCGGCGGAAAAAGCAGAGAAGAAGAAGGGCTGAGGCTGATGGCGAACGAAAAGGAAAAGGAGAACGCCGCGCTCGCAGCGATGGAGTTCGTTGAAGACGGCATGACCATCGGGCTGGGCACGGGCTCCACTGCAAAGTTCTTTGTTGAGCTGCTGGCCGAAGAAGTGGCCGATGGCCTTGTTGTGCGGTGTATCGAAACCAGCGAACAGACGCGGCGACTGGCCAGCAGCCTGGGTGTGCCGCTGATCCCGTTCGAACAGGTTGAGCGCATTCATCTGACCGTCGACGGCGCAGATGAGGTCGACGAGCAGGGGCAGTTGATCAAGGGGGGCGGCGCGGCCTTGCTGCGCGAGAAAATCATTGCAAATGCCAGCGATCACATGGTGGTGATCGCGGACCCATCAAAGCAGGTCGAGCGTCTCGGAAAGTTTCCCTTGCCGGTAGAGGTCACACCGTTCGGTTATACGATCACGGCAAAGCTGGTTTATGATGTGCTTGCCGCGTCGGGAATTGATCGTCCACGCGTCGAGTTGCGCTCACTTTCCAACGGTGAGCTGGTGGTAACGGATGGGGGCAATCACATTCTCGATTGCCATTGCGGCCGCATTCCTGACGCCGAAGCGCTCGCTGCGCGCTTGTCCAATGTGCCGGGTGTCGTGGAGCACGGTTTGTTCATCGGGCTGGCTCGCACAGTGATTATCGGCAATGAGAATGGTGCGACGGTGTTTGAATTCTCCTGATGGCGCCTCATATGGGGTGCGAAACCAGTAAAGATTCAAGGACACCTTCATGACTGACGCGACCTATGACTTCGACCTGTTCGTAATTGGTGGAGGATCAGGCGGCGTACGCGCAGGCAGGCTGGCCGCGTTGAGCGGCGCCAAGGTGGGCCTCGCGGAAGAATATCGCATGGGCGGAACCTGCGTCATCCGCGGCTGTGTGCCAAAGAAGTTCATGGTCTATGCCAGCAAGTACGGCAAAGACATCAAGAAGGCTGAAGGCTATGGCTGGTCGACCGGTGAGGTCTCCTATGATCACACAAAATTTGCCACGGCCATGCACGCTGAGGTCGATCGCCTGTCTGGCATCTATTTCCGCAATCTGAAGAATTCTGGTGTCGAGATCTTCGAGGATCGCGCGGAGTTTGTCGACAAGCACACGCTGCGGCTGAAGAACAGCGGCAAGACCGTAACGGCAAAAAAGATCCTTGTTGCTGTTGGTGGCCGTCCGTGGCGTCCTTCCGAGGATGAGTTGCCGGGTGTTGAGCATACGATCACATCTGACGAGATTTTCCATCTGGATGAACTGCCAAAGCATCTGGTGATCGCAGGTGGCGGTTATATCGCAGTCGAGTTTGCCCACGTCTTTGCCGGTCTTGGTGTGCCAACCTGCCTGGTCTATCGCGGCGAAGAAGTGCTGCGCGGGTTTGATGCCGATGTACGTACAGAAGTTCACGAGGGCCTCAAAGAGGCGGGCGTCCAGGTGATAACTGGTACCGTGTTCGAGGTGATTGAGAAGCGCGAGGGGGCGGACCTGCCGCTGCACCTGACCCTGAAAAATGGGCATAGCATCGACTGCGACGTGATCATGATGGGAGTTGGTCGCCGTCCGAACACGGAAGGACTTGGCTGTGAGAATGCTGGTGTGGACGTGAACGAAAAAGGCGCGATCCCGGTTGATGAATGGTCAAAGACAAATGTCGACAATATCTGGGCAGTTGGCGACGTTACGGATCGTGTTGCCCTGACGCCCGTAGCCATTCGCGAAGGGCACGCTTTCGCTGAGACGGAGTTCTATGACAAGCCCTGGCACTTCGACCACACGGACATTCCGACGGCTGTGTTCACTCAGCCAGAGGTCGGTACAGTCGGCATGACTGAAGCCGATGCCCGCAAGGAGTTTGGCGAGATCGACATCTACAAGACCAAGTTCAAGCCGATGAAGAATGCGCTGAATGGGGACCAAACGCGAACCCTTATGAAGCTGGTGGTGCGTGCATCCGATGAGAAGGTGCTTGGCGTTCACATCGTGGGCGAGGATGCGGCGGAGATGATCCAGATCGCGGGCATTGCGGTGAAAATGGGGGCAACCAAGCCTGACTTCGACCGGACCTGTGCGCTGCACCCATCCTCGGCAGAGGAGCTTGTCACGATGCGCCAGAAATGGGTACCGGATGTTCAGGAGGTCTAGGCGTCCATGATCGCGCCTGACGCCTAATCTCCAAGTAGGATATAGGCGTCGGACTTCGCATCGAACGCGTGCACCTGATCTGAATCACAGACCAGCATGGAGAGCCCGTTGCGGCGGGCATCCAGTACGCCAAGGCGCTTGCAGGATGTTTCAATCGCGATCGGCTCATCGCCTCCGGCGAGTTTTACTTCGCATGCAGTCAGCCGTCCCCAGCGGGACCAGAAGCCGCATGTGAGCGTATCTACGGTGCCGTCATCGTCAAAATCGAACTGAAGCGATTGCATCTCGGATGCGTCATCATTGTCCTCGAACATGCTGGACCGTAGTTCGGAGACGGCGGCGGCCTCGCGTTTGAACGTTTTCAGTACGAGCTCAGGTTTGTCGCCTTTCAGTGAGTATAAGTGGATGTCCTGCTTGAAGTCTTCCGTATTCTGGCTTTCGTTGAGTGAGACGAAGCGCGCCACCCAGCGCCCTTCATGGAGCTCAGCCGTTGGCGGATCCCACGCGTAGATGTCTTCAATCTCGCTCACGAGGAAGTGCCCGCTGCCCATGTCCGCCACAAAGTAGTATTTTGCCGGGCAGCAATTGCCGCCATCATGCACCGAAATCACGGCATCCAACGTGCCGTCAGCGTTAAAGTCTTTGAGTAACTCCACTTTTGGCGCGCCATAACCGAATTCGTGGATGGTGTATTCGAGTCCGTTCACAGTTGCCTTGAGAACTGCATTCTCCTGGAACAAAGAATACTCAGTGTCTTCCGTAAACCAGTAATCGGCCTTTCGAGTTGGTTCGTTGGGTTCGCCGCTGTGCGCAGGGGACGAGGTGCAACCCGCAAAGCAAAGCCCTCGCGGCAGCTTGCCGGGTGCCATGAACGGGCGGCTCGAAGACTTGCGTTTGTCGGAGACTTCGGCGAGCGCCTGATAGAATGCCACGACGGCGTCTTGTCCCGGTCTTCGAATTTCTTCCGCCAACGTATTTGCAAAGAGGCCGTCATCGGGTGTGGTTTCGCCCGCTGCTGTGGCGAAGGCTACAAGCATGCCCGGACGCTGCGATACGCGGGTCATGCCCTTGTCTGCAATGGATTTGGAGAAAGCGAACTTCAATTCATTGCGGCAGGCATCCGACACAACAAAGACAGCCTTCGCCTGCGTGGATTGGAGACTGGAAAGAACATCTTCCAATTCGACGCCTTTGCGGAAAATATGGCTCGCCGCCGTGATGCTCTCTCTGGCAGGGATCAGGTAATTGCGAGCCTCACGATCTTCATAGGCCGCCGCGCCGTGGCCCGAATAGTAGAAGAATGCGATCACTTCGTGCCCAGCGTCAGCCTCTTCGGAGATGCGAGCTTCGAACGCATCGAAGGCGTCTTCCATTCCGTCTTCATCCAGATCAAAGCCGGGCATGGTCTCGAAGCCGACATCGATGAGTGCCGCTTCCATCGTACGAACGTCTTGGTGCGTGTTGGTCAGCGCGCCGACTTCCGGGGGATAATCCTGATTTCCGATCAGGAGCGCGATGCGTTTCTCATCCGCCAGCGCCTGACAAGCGAGCACCGCACAGAAGAGCAGGGCGAAACAGTATCTGAACATGGACATTGTGCGTGTCCCCTATATCCACCTGCCGAGATACTAGGGGGACACCGCCAAGGTGTCACGCATCAAGCGTCTTCGAGGAGTAGTTTCAGCTCAAGCGCGACCGCCTTCAGGCTCTCGCGGATGGGTTTTAGTCCGCCGCCACGTCCGGAATGGATGGTCAGCTGTTTCCAGGCCGGTTGGCCTTCCTGAGGCGCCTTGACCTGGAGGTGTCCGGATCGGGGCAGGGCGGCCCGCATCAGGGCCCTCGCAAGATCGAACCCTGCCTTCGCATTATATGTGCCATTGCGCGCGTCCGCCTCGAAGGAGGATTGCTCAGAGCGGCCTACTGCGTTGAACAATACAGATAAGTCGGGTCGCTTGTCCGCCGGAATCTGCTCCTTGATGACCTGATTGAGCAGGCGCACGCCGCGCAGGGAATAGATGTCGGCATGCATGGGCGCCAGAACGCGGTCAGCGGCCTCAAGCGCGCACCGCGTCAGGAAGGTTGCGTTCGGGTTCGTATCGAAGACGATCAAATCATAGTCGCTGCGATAGCGTTCGATCGATTGAAGGAAATGTTCCTTGATCATTTCCAGCGCGGTTGGGTCTGAAGCAAATGCGTATTTCGAAATCTCAAACTGTCCTGAGACGAGATCCAGCCGCCCGCCGGGACTGCCTTCCCCCATGAGTTCATGCACGATTTTCTCTCGCCGGGTAGGGGCAAACGGATCGGTCGACAGAGTAAGCCAGGAATCTGCGGGACTGGAGGCGTCCCGGGCGTGGAGCCGGGACTTTTCAAACAAGGATATGACCGAACGATCTTCGGCGGCGCTGGAGTCCGCAACGTCCATTTCGAAAAATGTCTGGGTGAGATTATATTGCGGGTCGAGATCAATCAGCAGGATACGGCCGCCTAGCGCGCCCTGCCATGCGCCAAAGACCTGGCTGGTGACAGTGGTTTTGCCCACGCCGCCCTTCAGATTCATCACGGCAACGACAGGGCATTTCTTCTTGTAGGCCTGCTTGGTTTCGGCAACGAGTTGTTTCAACCCGTCCGGCGTCGTTGAAGACAGGCGCAGATGGGGGAGGACTTCGTGTTTGAAAAATCCGTTGAGACGCGCCTTGTCAATCTGGTACGGAATGAGCTTGAGGCCACGCGCCTTTGCCCGCTCAACATCCTGCTTTACCGCCTTGGACCGCACCGACGACGCGGACACCAGAACGATCATGGCGAAAGCGTCGTCAATGGATTGATTGGCGGTTTCGCGTGACCCGCCATCATTCGGCACGTACCAATCGGGGATGGAGGCAGCGCGCAGTGCTTCGTGCAGCTCGAGCAGCGCGTCGAAGTCTTTCGCGGAGTGGCTGATGAAGACGTGCGACATGATGGGGCGGGTGATCCTATGGTGACGACGAGCCTGCAGAATTACTAAAGGGCCAAATCATGATTCCGCCAGCAATCTGCTGTGAAATTATGGTGAAACTTGAGCGACTGCCTGCCATGTGATTAATGCGGCTCACGATTGGAGTATTTAAGATGACCTGGACCCCCTCAGACTGGCGCCAACTGCCAGCAAAGCATATTCCGGAAGACTATCCGGATTCTGCTGCGCTCGCTGCAGTAGAGGAAAAGCTGAAAAGCTTTCCGCCGCTGGTCTTCGCAGGCGAGGCCCGTCGTCTGAAACAACGCCTTGGTGAAGTCGCTGCCGGTGAGGCCTTCCTGCTGCAAGGCGGCGATTGTGCCGAAAGCTTCAAGGAGTTCCATCCGGACAATATCCGCGACACTTTCCGCGTGATCCTGCAAATGGCGGTAGTCCTGACTTTCGCGGCGTCAAAGCCGGTGGTGAAAGTCGGCCGTATTGCTGGCCAGTTTGGTAAGCCTCGTTCTTCTCCCGTTGAGACGATTGACGGTGTGACGCTGCCTTCCTATCGCGGTGACAATATCAACGGCATGGATTTCACGCCGGAAAGCCGTTTGCCGGACCCGGAGCGCCTCACGCAGGCTTATTCTCAGTCCGCAGCGACGCTGAACCTGCTGCGTGCATTCAGCCAAGGCGGCTATGCTAACCTCGCGAACGTGCACCGCTGGATGCTTGGCTTCGTAGACCGTAGCCCACAAGGCGCGCGCTATGAGCAACTGGCTGATCAGATTTCCAAGTCGCTTGACTTCATGAAGGCCTGTGGCGTTACGCCGGACAGCGTGCCGCAAATGGCGCAGGTCGAGTTCTATACAAGCCATGAAGCGCTTCTGCTGGGCTATGAAGAGGCTCTCACCCGCATCGATTCCACCTCAGGCGAGTGGTATGACACGTCGGCACACATGCTGTGGATTGGTCACCGCACCCGTCAGGTCGACCATGCGCATGTCAATTTCTGCAAAGGCGTTCGCAATCCGATCGGCATCAAATGCGGACCAGGGCTTGAGACGGATGAATTGCTACGCCTGATCGATACGCTCAATCCGAATGACGAGGCAGGCCGGATCACGCTGATCTCCCGTTTCGGATCGGATGGTGTGGCGCAGGGCCTGCCGCCGCTGGCACGCGCTGTGAAGCAGAGTGGCCGAACAGTCGTCTGGTCTTGTGATCCGATGCACGGCAACACGCTGAAGACGGATAGCGGCTTCAAGACCCGTCCAGTTGACCGCATTCTTTCGGAAGTGCGCCAGTTCGTGGACGTGCTGTCGGCCGAAGGCTGCTATCCGGGCGGCGTGCATTTCGAAATGACCGGCCAGAACGTAACCGAATGTATCGGCGGCGCTCAGGCCATTTCGGAAGAGGACCTGTCATCTCGTTACCACACTCACTGCGATCCTCGCCTGAATGGCGAGCAGGCTCTTGAACTGGCCTTCATGATCGCAGAGAAGCTGCAGTCCGTGGGCGCAAGTGGCACCCCGGCGCTGAAAGCGGGATAAAGAGACAGTTCCATGCGTACGCATCGCCTGGGCTGGCCCGCCTGGGCGCGGCCTGCCGACATTACTGACCTGTTGCGGCTATCGATACCGATCGCGTTTACGCGCATGTCGCAGATGTTGATGGCCGTCACGGACGCCATCGTGCTCGGCCAATACGCGCCGGGGCAGTTGCCCTATATTCTGAACTCCTGGCTGCCTATGGGTGTGTCGTTGGGGCTTGGGCTTGGTGTTTTGCTCGGCGTGCAGGTTCTTACATCAGAGTTGCTTGGAATCGGTCGCGAGAAAGAAAGCGGGCGTATTTTCAGGCGGGGCCTTTGGACCAGCGTCTGGCTTGGCTTCCTGCTGATGGGGCTGGTCTATTTCTCGGCGGATGCGTTGTTCACGTGGCTGTTCGTCGATATCGCGCCCCCAACCGATATCGAGGAGATCGTCGACCCGCATACCGTCGCCGGGTCTGTCGCATCTGTCACGCGCATCCTGTCCTATGGCATGGTCGGGTTCATGATCTCGACGGTTTGCGGGTACTATCTTGAAGCGTTGCGGCGACCGTTGCTCGTGTCCGGCGTCATGTATTTCGGTGTGTTCGTGAATGCGATCATCGACCTGGCATTGGTCGCCGGTTTCTGGGGCTTTGAACCGATGGGGGCAGAAGGCGTTGCGTGGGCAACCACAGGGTCACGCCTGTTCATAACAGTGTTGCTGCTTGTCGCCGTTGTTCTCCTGACGCCGGCTCTGCGAAAATCTCCCAAGGCGCCAGCGGACGAAGCGCGTCGCCAATTGTCTGTCGGCACGGGCACCGCAATTAGCAATGTTGCCGAATGGGGAGGCTTCAATCTGACCTTCGTCATTGCGACCTGGATCAGTCTCGCTGCCAATTCGGTCTATGGGTACGCCATCCAGATCATGGGGCTTTGCTTCATGTTTTATCTGGGCATTGCGACAGCGACGAGCGTGCGCGTGGCAGAGGCCTATGGACGCCGAAATCTGGATGAGATGCGCGATGCCGGGCGCCTCGGCGTGGCGGCGACGATCTTGATGGGCGTGGGACTGGGAATTATCCTGATCTTGTTCAACGACACACTGGCAGGCTTCCTGGTGAAAGATGATGCGATGATCGGAGGCGTGCATTTGGCAACCGGGATCGCAGCCCTGCTTGTCATGGCGTCGGTAGTGACGGTCTTTGACGGGTTGCAGGCCACGGCGTCCTTTGCCTTGAGGGCGCAGGAGATCGTCTGGTCGCCCAGCCTGATCCACATTGGCTCGTTCTTCTTGGTGATGCTGCCGGCCTGTTACTGGCTTGGCATCGCGGAGGGCCGCGGAGCGCAGGGAATGATGGAAGGCGTGTTCATCGGCGTGTTTACAGCAGGGATCCTTCAAACCATGTTGCTGGAATGGAAAACGGCGCGCCAGCCGAGCCGACGCGCCGTTTGAATTCCTGTTGTTCAGGGCTGGAAGGCCCCGAGGAACCCTAGAGGTCTTTCAGAGCCGAAGCCGGCTTGAAAGCAGCCGATGTCTTTTCCGGGATCTTGATTTCTTCGCCTGTGGCTGGGTTGCGGCCTGTGCGAGCATTCCGGGTTTTCGCCGAGAATGTGCCGAAGCCTGCGATGGCCACTTGCTGACGGTCTTTCACGGCGCCAGCAATTGCGTCGAAAACAGCGTCTACGGCTTTGCCAGCGTCGCTCTGCGACAGACCGGATTCAGCTGCGACAGCCTTTGTAAGTTCGCCCTTGTTCATAGGGGTTCTCCTCTAATGTTAAACGGCGATCCCCCGCCGTTGCAGCGACTTACCCACGATTCGTAAGGCGTGAATATGTCGAAACCCCAATAAAGACGGGCTATGCGCCAAGAATCCAGCCCTCTTCTGCCTGAATTTGCGAAATTTTTCCCTCATCAAGGGAGTTATTTGTGGAAATTCGCCTTCCCAGAACACCTTTTCCATCCAGGTCCGAATAATGGTGGGCAATCTGGCGTACCTGAGCGGCGTCGGGTGCCTCACCTTTTTCAGCTTTAAGGGGAACTAGCGATGGGTAAATTTCGGCGAAAACGATTTTTACGCCCTCCAGCGTTTCCTCAGTCATTTCGCCATCTTCGAACTCGAAAGGCCAGATACGAGACTCCGGCAGTGCCTGACGAAGTGCATGTACGTGCGGAATACCGGTAAGCGACTGGCTGCCGACGCTGCCCGTATAGGCGAGTTGCCAGACTGATTTGGGTTGGCCGAGTTTGGCGTCGCGCAGATGCGTCTCAACGAACCGGTACTCTGGCAAAGGCTGGCCGTCGAAGTCTGGCTTCGTGCCGGACAGCGTGGAAACGACATCCCTCGCTGGCGCCCCCCAGAACGGATAGGGGCCCTTGGAAATGGCGTAGTTCATGCCTGCAGCGATGGCATAGCGCGGATTTGAATTGTCCGGCTTGTCTTTCATTTTCGACGCCAGGTGGGCGTGCATGGCTTGCCAGGGCTTTTGGTCGGACACGTCCAGACCGAGCGCCGACGCTGTGCCTGCAGGGTAACCAAGTGAGAAATCGAAGCCGATCAGGACGCGATCTCCGCGCCCTGTCAGCTTGGCAATGATGCCTTCCAGAAAGGTCCGCGCTTTCAGGCGCGTATCAATGTTGGCAGACTGATACTGGAACTTCAGCCGGGCATCCTTAGCCAGGATTCCGATCCATATGGAGTTTTTCCCCGTCACAGGTTTTGACGCGGCGCTCCAGTCCACCATGATGTAGGCATCAAACAGACGCGACATAACTACCCCAGCTTGACCAGCATCTTGCCGGTATTGGCACCTTCGAACAGACCGAGAAACGCCTCAGGCGCCTTGTCGATCCCTTCCTTTACAGTCTCTTCGAATTTCATCTGGCCGGACGAGATCCACTTCGCCATGTCTTCAAAGAAAGCGGGCTGCATATCTGCGTGGCTCGATACGATGAAGCCTTGAATCTTAAGCTGTTTGCCAACCACTTGGATGATGTTGTGCGGGCCCACGGGCGTGCCGGTATCGTTGTACTGGGCAATCATGCCGCATTCGGCGAAGCGCGCCATTGGCCGTGCGCACTCGATCGCGGCTGTCAGATGATCTCCGCCCACATTATCGAAGTAGACATCGATGCCTTTTGGGGCTGCGTCTTTCAACGCCTTCACGAGGCCCTCATAGCCGCCGGCGGCTTTGTAGTCGATCACGTGATCAGCGCCGAGAGATTTCACGAACTCGCATTTTTCCGCACCACCCGCTGAACCGATGACGGTGCAATTCTTGATCTTGGCGATCTGGACAACAGTTGATCCGACAGCACCGGCTGCACCAGATACGAAGACCGTGTCGCCCTCTTTGAGTTCTGCGATACGAAGGATGCCTGCATAGGCCGTAAGGCCCGGCATGCCGGCTACGCCAAGGAACGCACTTTCCGGAAGGCCGACATCCGGCAGCTTTTGCGCCATCACCATTTCCGGCTTTGCAACCCATGCTGTCCGCCAGCCTGCCATCGAGGAGACCAGATCGCCTTCCTTGTAGTCCGGATGGTTGGAGATGGTGACGCGTCCAACCGCGCCGCCCTGCATGGTCTCGCCAATCTGGAAGGGAGGCACATAGCTTTCGCGATCATACATCCGTCCGCGCATGTACGGGTCGACGGACATCCACTCATTCTTCACTTGAATTTCACCGGCGCCGGGAGGGGCGACATCAATAGTGGTTTTCTGAAAGTCCGACATTTTTGGCATGCCAACCGGGCGTGCGGCGAGGGACCATTCCGTCGATGTGAGGGCTGTCATGATGTTTCCTTCCTGTGTTTTGTAGAGGCGTAAGTGGACCGGCCCCTCTTGCGTGTGAAGGGGGCGAGGCGAAAGAATCTGTAATTCTCTGTGTCTGCTCCGTCTGAACCGAAGGCTTGCGACTTGGCGGGATGCAGTGTCTTAAGGGACGGGTATGAGGGCCCTTCTGTTATGACCACATTGAAAGTAGGCGTCGCTGGCGCTGGAGTATTCGGTAACTATCACGCGCAGAAAGCGGCTGCTTCAGTTCGCACGGAGCTTGTCGGCGTGTTCGATATCGATCTGGAGCGAGCTTCGCGTATTGCCGGTCAGTTTGGGGCCAAGGGCTATGACAATTACGAAAAGTTCCTCGAGGATTGCGATGCGATCGTGATCGCCGTTCCAGCTGTCTGGCATGAGAAACTAGCGCGCCAGGCGATTGAGGCCCATTGCCATGTACTCGTTGAAAAGCCGCTGGCTTTGACCGGGAAAGCCGCGCGTGATCTCGCTGATGAAGCAGCTGCACGTGGACGCATCCTGCAGGTTGGGCATCAGGAGCGTTTCGTCGCCCGCGCAATGGGCGTGCTGGCAATTGAAGAAACACCCCTGTTGATCGAGTCGGTGCGGGCGGGGCCGCCAGCGCCAGACAATCGTGCGGGCGACGTTTCGGTAATATGGGACCTCATGATCCATGATCTGGATCTGGCCGCGATGATGATGGGAAATGAGTTCACTGGCGTAATGGCCAGCGGCAAGCGCGTCCATTCAGAACATATCGATGAAGCGAATGCGCAGTTCACCTATGCCAGCGGCGGTGTTGCGCGTTTGCGTGCGAGTCGCGCCGCCGAGGCTCGTGAGCGTACGATGCATGTCGTCTACCCGTCAGGCGAGATTTCGATCGACTTCTTGACGCGCCAATTGGTGAACACGACGCCATATGATGTTCGCGTCGACATTGCAGCGGATCTGCCAGATCCGCTGGGCGCAGCGGACGAAGGCTTTTACGCAGCCTGCTTGGGCCTCGGCCGCAGCCCGGTTCCGGCGCATGGTACGGTCGGCGCGGTAGCGATGGCAGAAGCGGCCGAACGGGCAGTCCTCGCCAAACTCGGCGAATAGCCAGATTTTCAGCGCTGTTGTTTCGGGTCGTTCTTGGGGGCAGGCGCCAAGCGCATCACCTCCGTCTGAAAGCGTTCGTCATTGCCGCCTGCCAGAAAGGGGAGTGCGTCGGAAATCGCTTTGACGAGTGGATCAAACCAGTCATGATCTGCTTTTGAAAAATCGGAGAGAACGTAGGGCATGACGCGCGATTTGTCGCCGGGATGCCCGACCCCAATGCGGACGCGTCGGAAATTCTCACCGAAATGGGCGATCATTGACCGGATACCGTTGTTTCCTGAATGACCACCACCCTGCTTCAGGCGCAGGCGTCCGGGGGCAAGATCGATCTCGTCATGCAGAACCACAATGTCGTCCGCAGACAGCTTGTAGAACTGGGCGACCTTTGAGAGCGCGCGCCCGGTTTCGTTGTAGAAGGTCTGGGGTTTGACGAGCAGCGTTTTTACGCGGTCCGGACCGACAAAGCCTTCTGCGATCTCGCTTTCAAATTTGGAGCGCCAAGGCTGGAACCCGTAGGCGGCATGGATCTCGTCCAAAACGAGAAAACCGGCATTGTGCCGGTTCTTCGCATACTTTTCGCCTGGATTTCCCTGACCGGAAAGAATGAGCACGATGGGGCCTCCCTCTTCCGAATTAGCAGGGTCTGGCTGTGTGCCCAGCCCCAGAAGGCCGGACACACGGGACCAAATCGCCTGGATCAGTCTTCAGACTCTTCGCTGGCTTCTGCGGCTTCACCGTCTGCATCATCACCTTCTTCGTCGGTGGTTGCTGCGGCTGCTGTGCGGCCAGCAATGGTCGCGATGGTGAAGTCACGGTCGGTGATGGTCGGTTCCGCATCGCCCGGCAGGTTGATGTCGGAGATCTTGACGTTGTCGCCGATTTCGAGCGCGGAAACGTCAGCTTCCAGCGACTCCGGAATGTTGCCGGCAGGTACGAGCAGTTCGACGGTGTGGCGCACAACGTTGAGTGTGCCACCTTTTTTGAGGCCTGGAGAGACTTCCTCGCCCACGAAGTGAACCTGGACTTCCACCTTGATCTTCTGGTCGCGGCTGACGCGGAACAGGTCAACATGCATCGGCTGGTCGGAAACCGGGTGCATCTGGATGGCTTGCGGGATAACGAGTTGCTTTTCGCCTTTGTGGACGAGCGTTGCGGTCGAGGACAGGAAATGGCCCGTCTCGATGGCTTTCAGCACTTCGTTGCGCTTCAGGGAGATCGCAACCGGATCTTCGCCGCCGCCATAGAGAACGCCTGGGACGAGGCCTTCGCGGCGCGCTGCGCGGGAACCGCCTGTGCCGGTGCGCTCGCGCAATTCGACGTTAAAGGTGATGTTTGATTTGGACATGGGTTTTCCTTTCGCCCTCGACTCCGCCTCTCATTTTCCGTTGATGAGGTAAGAAGCTGACACGCACGGCCTTGCGCCGCCGTTTCTGAAGGCGCGCGGATAGCCCATAAGGCCAGTAATGGCAAGGCTTCAGCGGCATGTGCGGCAAGGAGGCAGGTTTGAACGTTGCCTTCAGCACGGTTTCCGAAAATCCCTTTATCAATTCACAGCATTCGTGCAGCTTGGTTGTAACAAGGGCTGCGCAGACGGCCAGGGAGGAAAATCCATGTCTCAATTGCCGACAGAGGTCGACAAGAAAGGGTATTGGCGTGCTGTGGTCCGCCTGACCCTCAGCCTGCTCGTGATTTGGTTCGCCGTCTCGTACGGGGCTGGCATCCTGTTTCGCGATCTGCTCGACAATTTCTCGATTGGCGGCGCGCCGCTCGGCTTTTGGTTCGCGCAAAATGGGGCAATCTATGTCTTCGTCGTGCTCATCTTTTATTATTGCCGCGCAATGAACCGCCTCGAAAAGAAGTACGGCGTGGGGGTATAAACGGTGGGGTTGGATTTCTGGACGTACTTCTGGGTGGTCGGCACTTTCGGCACCTATATCGCCATCGCCTTGTGGGCACGGGCGGGATCAACGAATGATTTCTATGTCGCCGGCCATGATGTGCATCCGACCGTGAATGGAATGGCAACGGCGGCAGACTGGATGTCCGCCGCGTCCTTCTTGTCGATGGCGGGACTGATCGCATTCCTGGGGTATGGCGGCTCAGTCTACCTGATGGGGTGGACCGGCGGGTTCGTCCTGCTCGCCCTGTTGCTTGCGCCATTCCTGAGGGAGTTCGGCAAGTTCACCGTGCCGGATTTCGTAGGTGACCGCTATTACTCGACCGCGGCGCGTCTGATCGCTGTGATCTGCGCGCTTTTCGTCTCGTTTACCTATATCGCCGGGCAGATGAAGGGGGTGGGGGTCGCCTTCTCCGGCTTCCTCGGCGTCGAGTTCAACACTGGCATCATGGTGGGGATGGCGATCGTGTTCGTCTATGCCGTGCTCGGCGGCATGAAGGGCATCACCTACACACAGGTGGCGCAATATTGTGTGATGATCTTCGCCTATACCGTTCCGGCGATCTTCATCTCTCTCATCATCACCGGAAATCCCGTGCCGCAATTGGGGTTCATTTCGAACGTGCGTGGGGAAGATGTGGCCATGCTGGAGAAGTTGAACACGGTGGTTCAGGATCTCGGGTTTCAGGAATACACGCAAACCAACAAAACGATGATCGACATGTTCGCCATCACAGGCGCGCTGATGTTCGGAACGGCAGGGCTACCGCATGTCATCATACGCTTCTTCACCGTTTCCAGTCCTCGCGCTGCGCGCGTGTCTGCGGGGTGGGCACTGGTCTTCATTGCCCTGCTTTATACAACGGCGCCAGCGGTGGCTTCTTTCGCGCGACTGAACTTCATCGATACCGTCAACGAGTCGACCTATGTCGCGGACGATGCAGATTATGTCGCCGAAGCTGCGGAGATCGTTGCGGAAGGCGGAAAACCAATTCCCGAATGGTTCAAGGATTGGGAAAGAACCGGTTTGCTCGGTGTTGAGGACAAGAATGGCGACGGCGTCATCCAGTATCGAGCGGGTGACGAGAACGAAGTGACGAAACTGGATCGCGACATCTTCGTGATGGCCAATCCGTCCATCGCCAATCTTCCGGACTGGGTGATTGGCCTGGTTGTGGCGGGTGGTTTGGCGGCAGCGCTGTCTACTGCGGCAGGTCTGTTGATGGTGATTTCGTCATCCATCTCGCATGATCTGTGTCGGCGGACCTTCTTCACCAGCATGTCCGACAAGGATGAGTTGCGGGTCGCCAGGGCATCGGCGGCGGGTGCAGTCATCCTGGCCGGAATCATGGGGATGAACACTGCCAAGCTCGGCTTTGTTGCGCAGGTTGTGGCTTTCGCCTTCGGGCTGGCGGCTGCATCGCTGTTTCCCGTTATCGTGCTGGGGATCTTCTGGAAGCGCATGAACCGGGAAGGGGCAATCGCCTCCATGCTCACCGGGCTCGTCTCCACGTTCAGCTATATCTATTATTTCAAGTTCGTGGACACGGATCCGACAAATTGGTGGTTCGGCGTGTCGCCCGAAGGGATCGGCTTCCTGTTCATGTTCGTTTCGTTGGTCGTGGGCGTCGTCGTCGCTCTGTTTACACCAGCGCCTCCACAGGAGGTTCAGGATCTGGTCGAGGACATCCGCGTTCCGGGGACTCGCAGGCCACATGGCGCGGGAGATGTGGCCCAGATGCCGAGCTGACCAAGCTGAAATTTTGGAAAGTCCCCGGGTTTTCCCGAATCTGGATGTTGACGTTGATGCGAGGGGGCGCATCATCGCGGCGATAAGCGTATGCAGGAAACAACAGACCAAGAGGCGTTCATGACCGAAACAGCGAAAACCTATCCGGTACCTGCAGAGTTTGCAGCCAAGGCAAACCTGACTCCGGACAAGTATCGCGAGATGTATGAGGCATCGATCGCGGACCCGGAAGCATTCTGGGGCGAGCATGGCAAGCGGCTCGACTGGATCAAACCCTATACGGTCGTGAAGGATGTCTCGTGGGAGACGGGCGATTTGCACGTGAAGTGGTATTCGGATGGCATTCTGAATGTGTCCGCCAATTGCCTGGACCGGCACCTTGAAACCCGCGGGGATAAGGTTGCGCTCATCTGGGAGGGGGATGAGCCCGGCATGACGCACAAGATGACCTACCGCCAGCTTCACACGGCGGTGTGTAAGTTCGCCAATGTGCTCAAGAAGCTGGGCGTGCAGAAGGGCGACCGGGTCACAATCTACATGCCCATGATCCTGGAGGCGACATACGCCATGCTCGCTTGCGCGCGCATCGGGGCGGTCCACTCCGTTGTGTTTGGTGGCTTTAGCCCGGAAGCCTTGGCCGGGCGGATCACGGATTGTGAATCAAAGTTCTTGATCACCGCAGATGAGGGCGTGCGCGGCGGCCGGAAAGTGCCGCTGAAGGTCAATGCGGACAAGGCTGCAGAGATTGCAGGCGGCATGGTCGAGAAGATGTTGGTGGTCAAGCGCACGGGCGCAAAGGTCGGCATGAAAGAAGGCCGCGATCATTGGCTGCACGAGGCCGCGGAAGGCATTTCTTCGGATTGCCCGCCAGAGCCGATGAACGCCGAAGACCCGCTATTCATTCTTTACACGTCGGGGTCCACTGGAAAGCCCAAGGGCGTGTTGCACACGACCGGTGGGTATCTGGTCTGGGCTTCGATGACGCACGAATATGTCTTTGACCTGAAAGATGACGACGTATTCTGGTGCTCGGCCGATGTCGGTTGGGTGACTGGTCATACCTATATCGTGTACGGACCGCTTGCGAATGGCGCGACCAGCCTCGTCTTCGAAGGCGTGCCGACCTATCCCGACGCGTCACGTTTCTGGCAGGTGTGTGACGAACAGAACGTTACGATCTTTTACACCGCGCCGACTGCTATCCGCGCGCTGATGCGAGAAGGCGAGGAACCGGTCAACAAGACGTCACGCAAATCCATCCGATTGTTGGGGACTGTCGGCGAGCCGATTAACCCCGAAGCCTGGGAATGGTACTTCCATGTTGTCGGTGAGCAGCGATGCCCCATCGTGGATACGTGGTGGCAGACCGAGACCGGCGGTACGATGATTGTCCCCTTGCCGGGCACAACGGATATGAAGCCGGGAGCCGGCAGCCACCCATTCTTCGGTATCAAGCCTGTTTTGGTCGATGCAGACGGAACCGAGCTGCAGGGGGCGGCTGATGGAAATCTGCTGATCACGGACAGTTGGCCAGGGCAAATGCGCACTGTTTATGGGGATCATCAGCGCTTCATCGATACTTACTTTACTGCTTATCCCGGAACCTATTTCACGGGCGATGGCTGTCGACGGGATGAGGATGGATTCTACTGGATCACCGGACGCGTGGATGATGTGATCAATGTGTCAGGTCACCGGATGGGGACTGCTGAAGTCGAAAGCGCGCTCGTCAGTCATGATGCGGTCGCGGAAGCTGCTGTTGTAGGCTACCCCCATGATGTAAAGGGGCAGGGCATTTATGCCTATGTTACCCTGCGCCAGGGAGTTGATGTGGACGATGCGCTGGTAAAAAACCTGATTCAGCATGTGCGCCAGGAGATTGGCCCGATTGCGAGCCCGGATTTGATTCAGATTGCCCCGGGTCTGCCGAAGACCCGCTCCGGCAAAATTATGCGACGCATCCTGCGCAAGATTGCCGAGAATGAGTATTCGAACCTTGGGGATACATCTACGCTGGCTGAACCCGAAGTGGTCGATGACCTGATCGAGAACCGGCAAAATCGCTAGGGGCTAGATTGCGGGAAGGTCGACTACGAAACGCGCGCCGCCCTCGGCGCGGTTTTCGGCCCAGACTTTCCCGCGATGCGTCGTAACGATCTGCTGCACAATGGAGAGGCCCAGTCCGGAATTGTTGCCGAACGCGGTTCCGGCGGGGCGGTCCGTATAGAAGCGACTGAAAATCTTTTCGAGTTTGTCTTCCGGAATGCCCGGGCCGCTGTCCTCAACCATGATGCGGGCGATTGTTTGTGGCCCATCGTTGCTCTGGTCGACGATGACGAACACTTCGCCGCCTTCTGGAGAGAATGAACGCGCATTGTCGATCAGGTTTCGGACGACTTGGCCCAGTGGGCCATCGCGACCGCGTACGAGAAGACGTGCGCCCATCGTATCGTCGCGGAATTCGACTTGGACCGATCGATCATCCCGGCCGAGCCCCTCATAGGTCTGCACGACGTCGTGCACGAAACCGGCAATGTCCATTTGCTCGGTCGGTACGCGCGTCATTTCAGCTTCGAGGCGGGACGCGTTTGAAATATCTGTAATCAGACGGTCAAGGCGCTTCACGTCTTGTGCAATCACTTGCCGGAGCCGTTCCAGAGCGACAGGATCGTCCTGAACCCGTTCGGCTGTTTCAACAGCGGACCGAATTGAAGTGAGAGGATTCTTCAGTTCGTGCGCCACGTCCGCTGCGAATTGTTCGTTGGCCTGAATGCGTTCCAGAAGCGCTTCGGTCATGCTTTGCATGGACTCGGCGAGATTGCCGATTTCGTCTTTGCGACTGTTGAGCGCCGGGATGTCGATACTGTCAGATGTTCCGGCCTTGATACGGTCAGCCGCCACTGAAAGCCGGCGCAAGGGGCGCGCGATTCCAAGCGTCAGAAGAACGGATGTGATAAACGCGACGAGTACGGCTACACCAATGAACGGGATAAGGGCGGCGCGTTCAGACCGTATGATTTCGTCGATATCATTTGATTCCAGCGTCAGTACTCCGACAACGGCGGAGACCCTTTGGATCGGCATCGAGACCGAGATGATGCGCTGACCACGATCCGAAAAACGCTGGCTGGCGGCTTCTTGTCCGCGGACGGCAATCTCGAATTCCTCTTCAAAGCTCTGGGCAACCAACGCTTCGGAGCTGCGCCGTGGCATGATCGGGCCGAGCGTGTCACTTGCCCATTCCGAGAGGCTCGCGCCGAGCCGGGCAAAATCGCTTGGTTCCTGCAATGGGGGCAGGGCGTCGATATCTACGCGTTCAGAGAGATAGAAGCTGTCGCCAACCAATTCGCCGTCCGGCGTATAGATGCGGGCGCGAACTCGTTCAGGCAGGTTCAGCCGGACAATTGTCTGCCGGGCAGCTTCGACGTCCAACAGGGGCGCAGGTGTCGTGGCATCGTCGCCCAGAAGACTCGTGAAGATTTGCGCCTGCGCGACAAGATCCTGCTTCTTGGAGACGACAAAACCGGCGCGCATTTCATTCAGAACCATCGCGCCGATGATGAGGATGGCAAGGCCGGCCAGATTGGACGCAAAGATCAGCCGGGCGATGCGCGAACCGAACACTTTCGATCCATGCCGCGCGATCGCTTTACGACTGACTTTACCGTTCGCCATCATGGCCTGCCTGACTGCGTGCCTTCGATCAGGCGTCCGCAGCGACTTTCATGCTGACGATCTGGTCAGGATTGCGCGGTGGCTCACCCTTGGCCAGTTGATCAATGACATCCATGCCTTCGGTTACCTGCCCCCAGACTGTGTACTGGCGGTCAAGGAAGCTGGCGTTATCAAAACAGATAAAGAATTGGCTATTGGCCGAGTGAGGCGCAGAAGTGCGCGCCATGGAACATGTGCCACGCACGTGCGGCTCGGCATTGAATTCGGCTTTAAGGTCTGGCTTGGACGAGCCGCCCATACCTGTCCCTTGCGGGCAACCGACCTGAGCCATGAACCCATCAATGACACGGTGGAAGATGATGCCGTCATAAAACCCTTCGCGCGCCAGTTCCTTGATGCGCTCGACGTGACCGGGGGCCAGGTCTGGGCGAAGCTCGATCTTCACCGATCCTTTTGAGGTTTCGAGAAGCAGGGTGTTTTCCGGGTCTGCCATGAAGTTATCCTATTGCTTGTGCTAATCTGAAGTCTGGCTATTGAATGATGGAGGGAACGGCAAGTGGTCGACGCATTTTAGACGTGTCGCCAAGCCTCGGGAGTGTAGACATGTTTGCGCCCATCACATCTTTGATCCTTGTTTCAATCCTGGTCGCGCTGGGAGTGTTGCATCTTCTGTGGGCGCTGGGCAGCAGTTTTCCCTGCGCGAATGAACAGGCGCTGGCGCGCGCTGTTGTTGGGCGTAGAGGCATCACGAAAATGCCGTCTTCGCTGTCTTGTGCGGGCGTTGCGTTCTGTTTGTTTGCGGCGGCAGTGCTGGCGGGTCTGCTCGGTGGACATGTGTTCGCTACGGAATTGCTGTTCTTGCACAAGGCGGCGCTGGCGCTGGCGGGACTGGCGGCTGCGCTCGTGTTTCTGGGGCGAGGAATTATTGGCGTGCTGCCAGCTTTTGAACGGTCAGCGCCAGAATTGCCATTCCTGAGCCTGAACCGCCGCGTATATTCGCCTCTGAGTTTCCTGATAGGATTGGGCTTTCTATTGCTGGTCATCAGCTTGCCGAACTGGAGTTGGCGGTTCGGGGGCGGCTGAAACGGTCTCTAAGTTGATTGATGTAATCTATCGCAGACAATCCGTTGTCATCCGGGGAGGCCATCATTTGCGCAAATGCAAAATGGTTCAGGTCGGCGACGATTTGAGTGTGCGCAATTGCAAGGCGCCGGTGCAGTGTGCCCCCGATCCACTGGCCGAGATCTTTCACGCTGTCTGACTGGTTTGGGCGGGTTGGCCGCGCATCGACATGGATGATGTGCCTGGCGTTACGCGGTGTCGGTGGCGGATTGAGCCGCGATTTGGGAACAGGGTCCACACAGACAAGCAGGTCAACAAATTCGGGGTTGAGAGACCTCAGCACCCGTAACGCCGTGTCGCCGCCCCAGCTATGGCCGATCAATACCAGTCGGCGTCCAGCGGCGACCGCCTGACGTGCGCACTTCAGGCATCGGTGGGGGGCGTAGTGCGGGAAATAATGCGCCTTGCGATGTGCATCATGCGCAAACATACGTTGCCGGGTTTCAGCAAAGGTCGCGACGAGGCGCGTGCGGGTATCGCCCGCCCCGCCAATATAAATTTCGGTAACGCCGAGTCTATTCAGTGTAGCGGTAGCCGACGCCATAGAGGGTCTCGATCGCATCGAATTCATCGGTCACTTCGCGGAACTTCTTGCGAAGGCGCTTGATGTGGCTGTCGATGGTACGGTCGTCGACGTAGATCTGGTCGTCATAGGCGGCGTCCATCAGTTGGTCGCGGCTTTTCACGTATCCAGGGCGCTGGGCCAAGGCTTGCAGGATCAAGAATTCGGTGACCGTCAGGCGGACAGGATGGCCATCCCATGTGCAGGCATGACGGTTTGGGTCGAGTGTCAGTTTCCCGCGGACGATCGGCTTTTGATCGCCTTCTTCCGTGCCTGCAACGCCACCGCGCGCGCGGCGCAGTACCGCTTTCACGCGTTCGGCCAGCAGACGATTGGAGCAGGGCTTGCGCACAAAATCGTCGGCGCCGATGTTGAAGCCGATGACCTCGTCGATTTCCTCATCCTTGGAGGTCAGGAAGATGACGGGCAATTCCGATGTCTGGCGCAGGCGGCGCAGCAGTTCCATGCCGTCCATACGTGGCATCTTCACATCCAGAATGGCAATATCTGGCGGTGTTTCGGTCAATGCGGGCAGGGCGGCTTCACCATCATGATAGGTGCGGACATTGTAGCCTTCGGCCTCGAAAAAGATCTTCAGAGACGCAACGATGTTTTCGTCGTCATCCACCAGTGCCAAAGTCGTCATCGGTCTATCCTTCTCAGCCACAGCATATCCGCGCGCGGGATCTGGCCGTCTCACATTACGGTGTTCAAACATGGTTCGCGTCACGGCAAAAGCCCTCCTTCATCGCAATTGCAATGAAATCAAGGGATCAAGGCATCCGCGAGCTCACATTACGGCAATTTAAGGGATATTGGTCGCTGGTTCTGGCGCGGCGAATACGTGCTCTTCGCCCCATTCTTTCAGAGCATTCAGGATAGGTCGCAATGTTTCGCCTTTTGTCGTCAGGCTGTATTCGACCTTTGGGGGGACCACGGGATAGACCTCGCGGTGGACGAGACCGGCATCTTCCAGCTCGCGAAGTTGCTTGGTCAGCATGCGTTGGGTGACGTTGCCGACATCGCGCTGCAGCTCGTTGAAACGCTTCACACCGTCCAGCAGATGGAACAGCGTCACACCCTTCCATTTTCCGCCGATCACTTCCAGGGCCGCCTCGACCGGGCAGCCAGCGGAACAGTCATACTTTTCAAAGCGGGGCATATCTTACAGTATACTTTCTGTGCGTATAAGCCAAAATTGTGCGTACTTGCGCATTCAGCTTGTATCGATAAATCGGTGGGCGTCAACCAAGCGGGCCGATCTGGCCTGCCATACGCCACAATCGAACCCGTCCCGTGGAAGGATCACTCATGCCGCTGAATTCAATCCCTTCAATACGAAATGCTGTGCGTGGAGTTGGATGCGCAGCGTTGGTCACCTCGCTGCTGGGGGCATGCGCCACCGCCCAACAGGTTCAGGATCCATCGCCGCACTCCGAAATCGTTTTGACCTCTGACGTGGAATGGGGGCCTCTCAATCCTGCCCGTGGTGATGCGAGCCCGAGAGCCGGAACGCTCTGGGGAGATCGCGCGGCAGAGGGGGCTTCCGGGTTCCTCGTTCAGTTCAAGGAAGGCTTTTCCTCCCCGCCACATATTCACAATGTGACTTACCGCGGTATCGTGATTGAGGGACGAATTCACAATGATGATCCGGGAGCGGCGGATATGTGGCTGCCTGCCGGGTCTTTCTGGACGCAGCCAGCAGGAGAGGCGCACATCACGTCGGCCCAGGGCGCGTTCAACATGGCCTATATTGAAATCGATGAAGGCCCTTATCTGGTCGAACCAACCGAAAACGCATTCGACAATGGCGAGCGCCCTGTAAATCTGGACCGGTCAAACCTGGTCTGGCTGGACGCATCTGATCTCTCCTGGGGCGAGCAGGGTGGCGGCGCTGATGTTGCTTTCCTTTGGGGAGGTGAAACAGATACCAGCGCCCGCGGCACTTTAATGAAGATACGTGCTGGACAGTCTGTTCGTCTGTCCGCTGACCAGGCAGGCCTCAAGGTCGTCTCGATTTCTGGAGAATCCGAAGTTCAGATTGGCGATGCGCATGCAAAGCATGGGCTTGTGCCTGGCAGTTTTGTGTCAGGCGCGCCGGACGCTGCGAATGTGTTCGTGTGCAACGCCGAGGCGGACTGTCTGTTTTATGTCCGCAGCGAAGGACATTTCAAGATCACCTCTGCTCGGAACTGACCCTTCCCTCCCGAAACTTTCTCCAAATTTTCTCCTTGAAAGGACTATCTCATGGAACATGATATCACCTACTATGCCAAAAAACGACATACAACGAAGGCGTACGATCCGAACCGTCGCATTCCGGACGAAACGGTCGAGAAGCTGAAAGAACTTCTGCGCTTCAGCCCATCCAGCACGAACATTCAGCCTTGGCATTTTGTCATCGCTTCCACGCAGGCGGGCAAGGAGCGTGTTGCCAAGGCGACGGAGAAGTATCCGTTCAATCGACCGTCCATCCTCAACGCCTCGCATGTTGTGGTGTTTGCCAGCCGACTTGCCGTGGATGAAGACTATCTGCAACACGTGCTGGAGCAGGAAGACAGGGACGGCCGCTTCGACACGGACAAGGAAACTCATAAGCCAGCCATGCATGGCGGGCGGTCACTGTTCGTAAATCTGCACAAGCAGGACTTCAAGGATGTCCAGCACTGGATGGACAAGCAGGTCTACCTCAACCTCGGACAGTTCCTGCTGGGCGCTGCAGCGCTCGGTATGGACGCAACGCCGATGGAAGGGATCGAGATACCGGTTCTGGATGCCGAGTTCGGCCTGCGCGAGAAAGGCTATTCCGCCCTGTTCGTCGTGCCGCTCGGCTATCATGACCCGGAGCAGGACTATAACGCGTCCCTTCCGAAATCTCGCCTTCCGTATTCGGATATCCTGACGGAAGTTTAGTCCAGTAGCCGTCCCGGTCACTTGTCTGCCCCGGGGCGGACCCTGAACCTTCCGGGTCAGTGCGCTTCGGCCCAGTTGCTGGCGGCGCGTGCATCCACGACGAGCGGCACTGACAATTCAAGCGCCGGACCGGCGGCGCCCTGCATCGTGGCTTTCGCGGTGTCGATCAGCGCGTCGGCTTCTTTTTCCGGGCATTCGAAGACGAGCTCATCGTGTACCTGCAACAGCATGCGCGCCGACAAGCCTGCCTTGGCCAGCGCCTCCGGCATCCGGATCATGGCGCGTTTGATAATGTCGGCGGCCGAGCCTTGAATCGGTGCGTTGATGGCCTGACGTTCAGCGAAGGAGCGTTGAGGGCCTTTTGACTTGATACCGGACAGATTGATTTTCCGTCCGTAGGCGGTCGTCACGAAACCATTCTCTTTGGCGAATGCCTTGGTTTCGTCCATATAGGCGCGGATGCCGGGGAAGCGTTTGAAATACGTCTTGATGTATTCGCTAGCTTCGCCCTGTGGAATGCCCAGTTGGCGCGCCAGGCCGAAGCCGGAAATGCCGTAGATAATCCCGAAATTGATCGCCTTGGCCTGGCGGCGGACCATCGGATCCATGCCTTCAATTGGCACACCAAACATTTCACTGGCCGTCATGGCGTGAATGTCGAGACCATCGCGGAAGGCATTCTTGAGAGCATCGATGTCGGCTATGTGCGCCAGGATACGTAGTTCGATCTGGCTATAGTCGGCGCTGACCAGGACATTTCCCTCATCGGCAATGAAAGCTTCGCGGATCTTGCGGCCTTCTTCGGTGCGGACGGGAATGTTTTGCAGGTTCGGATCCGTAGATGAGAGGCGGCCTGTCTGTGCAACGGCCATGGAAAAACTGGTGTGGACGCGCCCCGTTTGTGGGTTGATCGCCGCTTGCAATGCTTCTGTGTATGTCGATCGCAACTTCGATAATCCGCGCCAATCGACGATGGTGCGGGGCAGGGTGTGACCTTCGGCGGCGAGCCCTTCCAGCACATCGGCGTCGGTTTGCCACGCGCCACTCTTGGTTTTCTTGCCGCCTTCAAGCGCCATCTCGTCGAACAGGATTTCGCCCAATTGTTTCGGGCTGCCGATATTGAATTCGCGGCCGGCCTGCTCATAGGCATCTGCTTCGAGCGCGGCCATGCGTTGAGAAAAGTCGGAAGACAGGCGAGACAGGTGATCGCGGTCCACCTTGATCCCTTCCTGTTCCATTTTTGCCAGCACCGGTACGAGCGGTCGTTCCAGAGTCTCGTAGACTGTCGTCACTTTCTCGGTCCGTAGCTGCGGCTTGAAGACCTGCCATAGGCGCAATGTGATGTCGGCATCTTCGGCGGCGTATTCGGTCGCCTTGTCCAGCGCGATCTGGTCGAACGTTTTCTGGGACTTGCCCGTGCCGGCAATCTCCTTGAACGGAATGGTCTTGTGCTCAAGATAGCGCTCGGACAGAGTATCCATTCCATGATTGTGCTTGCCCGCATTCAGCACGTACGACAGCAACATCGTGTCATCGATCGGTGCGACATTGATCTTGTGCGTGGCGAAAATGGACAAGTCGTATTTGATGTTCTGCCCGATCTTCAGAACACTCGGGTCTTCCAGCATTGGCTTCAAAGCGCGAAGCGCGTCCGCCATCCTGATCTGGCGCGGTGGGTCTGCGCCGAACATGTCCCCGTCGCCTGCACTGTCAGGGTCGACATGGGCCAGCGGAATGTAGCACGCTTCGTTCGGGGATAGCGCGAGCGATACTCCAACGAGGTTTGCGGCAATGGAGTCGAGACTGTCGGTTTCCGTGTCGACGGCGACAAAGCCCTGTTTTGTGGCGCGCGCGACCCATTCTTCCAGTTCAGCAAAATCCCGTATGCAGATGTATTTGCTCCGGTCAATCGGATCTGCCGCAGGCTGAGCGGTTTCAATGGCGCCTTCCAGTTCCATCATTTCGCGCACGCGGCGGGTGATGGTGCGAAATTCCATCTCTTCCAGGAAGCTGATCAAGGTGTCCGGGTCCGGGTCCTGCACAGCCAGGTCTTCCAGCGGCACGTCTAGCGGGACATCATCCTTCAGGGTGACAAGCTGTTTCGAAATGCGGATCAGGTCCGCATTGTCGATCAGGGTCTGGCGGCGCTTCGGTTGCTTGATCTCCTCGGCCCGCTCCAGCAGGGTTTCGAGATCGCCATAAGTGTCCAGCAATTGCGCCGCGGTCTTCACACCAATTCCGGGCGCGCCGGGCACATTGTCGACGCTGTCGCCGGCCAGCGACTGAATGTCGACAACCTTTTCCGGGCCAACGCCGAACTTCTCAAACACGGCATCGCGGCCGAGCGTCTTGTTCTTCATCGTGTCCAGCATGATGACCTGGTCAGATACCAATTGCATCAGATCCTTGTCGGACGAGACGATGGTCACGCGGGCGCCCTTGGCCTCGGCCTGTCTGGCATAAGTGGCGATCAGATCGTCGGCCTCGAATCCCTCTTTCTCAATCGCGTGCGCAGCGAACGCCTCGGCAGCGCGGCGGACCAGGGGGAATTGTGGACGCAATTCTTCCGGTGGCTCTGACCGGTTTGCCTTGTACTGGTCGTACAGATCATTGCGGAAGGTGATTGAGGACTTGTCGAATATGCAGGCGAAATGCGTTGGCCGTTCGTCGCCTTTCAAGTCTTCCAGCAGTTTGAACAACATGTTGCAGAACCCGCTGACCGCCCCGATGGGAAGATCGTCACTCGCCCGCGTCAGCGGTGGCAGAGCGTGAAAGGCGCGAAAGATGTAGGCGCTGGCGTCTACCAGATAGAGGTGACTGTCCTTGTCGACGGGGGCAGTGGCCATGAGTCGGGATTCCTTGTTCTGGCGAATTGTTTAGCCCGCCTTCAGGACGGCGTCACCCGCTGAGCGCGCAGGATTGCAGGCGCGTGGGCGCGGAATTGCCCAATGGGGCTACGCAGCGTAAACTCTCTCCATAATCCTGGGAGGGAAACATGAACGAGACACCGAAAACGCAATCAGTCGGTACGCCCTGGCACCTTTGGTTGGTGGGAGTGCTGGCCACCATATGGAATGGTTTTGGCGCGTTTGATTTCACCGCAACGGTGACACGCTGGGCGCCTTATATGTCGAACTATACCGAAGAACAGCAAGCTTTTTTCTATTCCTTCCCAGCCTGGCAATACGTCATCTGGGCGCTTGGAGTCTGGGGCGCTCTGATTGGGTCGATACTTCTGCTGATGCGCAGCCGGTACGCGGTTTGGGCATTTGCTGTCTCGCTGGCCGGGGCCACGATATCAATGATCTACAGCCTGTCTTTGAAAGACGTACCCGAAGGCGCGTCAAACCCTGCATTTGCAGCCATAATCATCCTGATAGCCGCCTTGCTATTGTTCTATGCGTGGCGGATGACGCGGCGGGGCGTCTTGCGCTAGCGCGGTTTTGGCCTAGCCTCCATTTCAAAGCATGGGAGGAATGAATGGCCGAATTGAACAAAAGCTGGATTCTGCGACAGCGTCCGGTGGGCGATCTCAAGGAAGGTGATCTCGAATTGGTCGAGGCACCGCTCGAGCCCCTGAAAGACGGGGAGGTGCGCACGCGGTTGATTTACCTGTCGCTGGACCCCACCAACCGCATCTGGATGAGTGATGTTGATGGCTATCTGCCACCTGTGGGTATTGGCGATGCCATGCGAGGCGGTGGCCTTGCGGAAGTGGTGGAAAGCAAGTTTGACGGGCTTAAGCCCGGAGACATTGTGAACACGGGACTTGCCACCTGGTCGCTATATTCGAACTTGCCGGGCGAGGCCCTGAATGCGCTGCCGCGCCTGCCGGGCGTGCCGCTGACGGCTTATATGGGGCCGCTCGGCGCAACGGGCATGACGGCCTATTTTGGCCTTATTGTTAGTGCCAAACCGATGTCTGGTGAAACGGTTGTGGTATCCGCCGCTGCGGGTGCCGTAGGCTCTATGGTGTGTCAGATTGCCAAGATCCGGGGCTGCCGGGTCGTGGGGATTGCGGGCAGCGATGAGAAGTGTAGATGGCTGACCGAGACCGCCGGCTTTGATGCAGCGATCAACTATAAATCCGAAAATGTCGGCGCAGCGCTGGACGAGCATTGCCCGGATGGTATCGATATCAATTTCGAGAATGTAGGCGGCAAGATCATGGATCAGGTGATTGCCCGCCTGAACGATTTCTCGCGTATGCCTCTGTGCGGCCTGATCAGCACGTACAACGCGACCGAACCGGTGCCCGGACCGTACAGCTTTTCGAATTTGCTTATGCGGCGCACCTTGTTGAAGGGCTTCATCGTGATCGACTATTTCCCACGCTTCCCCGAGGGCATTCAGCAGATGGCTCAATGGCTGATGGAGGGAAAGATCAAGTTCGAAACGGATATCGTCCACGGGCTGGAGAATGCTCCCGGCAGTCTGTCGCGCCTGTTTGAAGGCAAGAATTTGGGCAAGCTGATGGTGCAGGTCAGCGAGCCACCTGAAGCCTAACCGACCAAAAAGTTCAGGTCGCGTTCAGCTGTGCTGGCTATGTCTGGTGTCGGACAAGCTGGGATCGCGGGACGCGAACTTGTCGGCTCAAAAAAGAAGCCCGGTGCTGGCAGGCATCGGGCTTCGCTACAATACGAGCGGTGCAATCCAGTACCCGACAGCGGCGATGATCACGATGCCCGCGAGATTGATGTAAAATCCCTTGCGGATCATTTGCTGTATCGTGACATGCCCAGACCCATAGATGATCGCATTCGGAGCCGTGGCAACGGGCAGCATGAAGGCGCATGAGGCGGCGACTGCGGCTGGCGCGAGCAAGCTTTCGGGCGCGGTCCCAAGCGCGACTGCGAGAGATCCGAGCACGGGCGCGAGCGTTGTCATCGTTGCCACGTTCGACGTCACCTCGGTCAGGAAGATCACGAGGGCAACGACGATCACGATGAAAACGAGCGGCGGCAGCACGTCCAATATGCGCAAATTTTCGCCAATCCACTCCGAGAGACCAGTTCGTGAAATCGCCTTGCCCATTGCGATGCCGCCACCAAACAACAGCAATACGCCCCAGGGAATTTGCTCAGCTTCCTTCCAGTCAAGCAGGCCGCGATCTTCCTCGCCGCCTGCCGGGACCAGGAACATGAGCACACCGCCAAAGATTGCGATCATCATGTCGACTTCCGCGCCGCCAAAATTCGCCAGCAGGTCGATGTCCGCAGATTCGAGGAAGATCTGTATCGGAAGCCTCAGCAACCAGAGTGTCGCCGTTATGCCGAACACAATCGCGACGCGCATTTCCTGCTTCGTCATGCCGCCGAGTTCGCTGAGCTGTGTCCTTACATGCGCCTGGACGGCATCTGCGTTGTCTGAACGTGCCGGCATGCCGCGTGTCACGTTCCACCAGGCGACTGGCAGCAACAGCGCCATGGCGGGTAGTCCGAAGGCCATCCATTGCGCGAACCCGATATGCGCGCCCGCCTCGGTCTGTAGCCAACTGATCGCGATCAGGTTTGTCGGCGTGCCAATTGGTGTCGCCACACCGCCAATGGACGCAGCGTAGCAAATCCCCAGCATCAGGGCTGTCGTGAAATGTCGCGATATGTTGCCCAGCACCGCGCTGGCTGAAATGGCAATGGGCACCATCATGAGCGTTGATGCCGTGTTCGATATCCACATCGACAATACGGCAGTGGCCAACATGAAGCCGAACACAATCGCCCCTGGAGACGCGCCCACCCGCGCAATCACATTCAGGGCAATCCGCTTGTGGAGCCCCCATCGCTCAATACCCAGAGCGACGATGAAGCCCCCGAGCAGCAGGATAACGATATGGTTCGCGTAGTCGCTGCCTGTCTGGGCTGGAGACCCTGCACCGACCAAAGGCAACACGACGAGTGGAAGCAGGGATGTTGCGGGGATCGGAATAGCCTCGGTTGCCCACCAGACGGCCATCCACACCATGAGGGCGCCTGTGCCCCACGCCGCATCGCTCAAGCCCTCCGGTGCACCGGCCAGCCACACCAGACCGGCGAGGGCTGGACCGAGTAGCAACCCAATTTTCCGTGCCCCCAATTGCACCCTAGTCTCCCTGCATCGCAGTAAACCCGGCGTCGAGGTCGGCAATCAGATCGTCCGGTGATTCCAGGCCGACATGGATGCGTAACAAAGGGCCGGCCTTGTCGTGGATCCAGTGATCCGCAGACCGGTTGAGCTGCGGATCGCAAGGGATGATCAGGCTTTCAAAGCCGCCCCAGGAAAAGCCCATGGAGAAGAGTTCCAGACTGTCAAAGAAGCGCTTGAGCGCATTTGATCCTGTGGCATTCAGAACGAATGAGAAGAGGCCGTTGGAACCCGAAAAGTCCCGTTTCCAAAGAGCGTGATCCGGATGGTCTTCGAGGGCCGGATGTAGCACTTGCGAAACTTCATTCCGTTGAGACAGCCAATGAGCCAGTTTGAGCCCAGCCGCTTCGTGGGCATCAAGACGGGTTTTCAAACTGCGCAAGCCACGAAGCGCGGTATAGGCGTCGTCCGGGGCAAGGCTGATGCCCCAATCGTCTGCGCAATCGAGAACATCCTGTGCAATACGCTTGTCGTGGCTCATGACGACGCCGCCGAATACATCTGCATGCCCGACCACATATTTTGTCAGCGCCTGAACGGAAAGGTCGACGCCAAGGTCCAGCGGCTTGTGTAGCAGCCCGGCACCCCACGTATTGTCCAGAATGGTCCGGATGTCGTGCTTTTTTGCAATCTTGACAATCGCAGGCGTGTCGCTGATTTCGAAGGTCAGGGAGCCTGGAGATTCCAGATAGATGACGCGCGTATTCGGCTGGATGTATTCAGCAATGTTGGCGCCGCATCTTGGGGGGAAACGAGTCGCGCTTATCCCCATATTCTGCAGCCTGCGTTCGAGATATCGCGCAGTTGGTCCGTAGGCGGAGTCGGTGAACAAGACATGGTCGCCAGCCTTCACCTGACTGCCGATTGCGAGGGCGCATGCCTGCAATCCATTTGATGTCAGCTTTGCGTGACTGGCATTTTCGAGAACGCATAGCGCGGCTTCGAGCTCGCGGTGGACAGACAGGCCCATACGTCCATAGCCGGGCTTTGCGCCGTAGAGATCAGAAGATGTATCGAACAGGACTGTCGAAGCACGCTCAATCGGTGGATTGACGGTCTTTTGGTCCATTCGGCGGCCGCGCGTATGGATCAAGCGGGTCGCAGTGTCTTCTGTCATGCGGCGCCTTTTGCGATTGGGCGAGAGCTGTCAGAGGCCCATTCCGTCCATGACCCGTCATAAACGGCGACGTCCCAATTGCCGAGGCGCGCGAGGGCGAGGGCGGTGACAGCAGCGGATACGCCGGATCCGCACGTCGCGATCGTTGGTGCCATCGGATCTGCGAACAATGTCCGAAGCTCGTCCGCGGATTTCAGCCTGTCGTCGGGTGTTCTCAATTCTCCAGATGGCTGGCAGATGCTGCCCGGAATGTGCCCTGAAGGGAGGCCCTCGCGTGGCTCCGGTGCGTCACCGGAAAAACGCTCTGGTGATCTTGAGTCAATGATGGTGTGAGACCCGGCCTCTGAGGCTGCGAGAACCTGGTTTGCATCCTTCACCAAGTCGGAGCGCACACGTGCCGTGAAGTGGCGTTCGACAGGTACGGGCGGCAGGTCTTCGAGTTCGCCACCCGCGTCAATCCATGCCTGCAATCCGCCATCGAGGACCTTCACATCCTTTTGGCCCATCACGCGCAACATCCACCAGACGCGTGCCGACGCGAAGAACTTGAACTGGTCGTACACAATGATGCGGTTGCCGTCGCCAATACCGAGTTTGCGGACGCGTGATGAGAACATCACCGGGTCGGGCAGCATGTGCGGCAGGTCAGTGCCCCCAGCCTTGATCGCGTCAATGTCGAAATAGACCGAGCCTGGAATGTGGCCCTCGCTCCAGGCCTGGCGCCCGGTTTTCCCCATGTTGAGGAAAGGTGGAAACCAGGTGGCATCGACCACTCTGACATCAGGGGCGGTGATGTTCTCTTTCAGCCATTTGGCGGTGACGAGCGGATCTTCGTGTTCCATGAATCAGGCCTCCATCCAGTCGGGCACAGGAAGGTCCTTCAATTTCAGGAATTCCGGATTGTAGAGCTTAGACTGGTAGCGATTGCCATAGTCGCAGAGCATGGTGACAATGGTGTGGCCCGGTCCAAGGTCCTTTGCCATCTGAACCGCGCCGGCCACGTTGATCCCGGCGGAACCTCCAAGGCAGAGGCCTTCATTGCGAACCAGATCGAACAGGATATTCAGCGCTTCCTCATCGGTGCAGCGGTAGGCGCGGTCAACTTCAATGCCCTCAAGGTTCGCCGTTATCCGTCCCTGACCGATTCCTTCGGTGATGGACGTGCCTTCAGACTTCAGCTCGCCATTCTTGTAGTATTCGTACAATGCGGCGCCGCCGGGGTCTGCGATGCCAATCTGGATGTCCTTGCTTTTTTCCTTGAGGGCCAGAGAGACACCGCCCAGCGTACCTCCGGAGCCAACAGCGCAGATGAACGCATCCAGCTTTCCGTCGGTTTGGGTCCAGATTTCCTGGCCGGTCGTATCGTAGTGGGCCTTCCGGTTAGAGACATTGTCGAATTGATTGGCCCAGATTGCGCCGTTCGGCTCTGACTTGGCGAGGTCTTCCGCGAGGCGGCGGGAGAAGTGCTGGTAATTATTGGGATTTTTGTATGGGACCGCGTCAACTTCGATCAGTTCTGCGCCGAGCAGCCGGATGGCGTCTTTCTTCTCCTGGCTCTGCGTGCGCGGCATGACAATGACGACGCGATAGCCAAGCGCCGCGCCCACAAGCGCGAGCCCGATGCCGGTATTCCCCGCTGTGCCTTCGACGATGGTGCCACCAGGCTTCAGCTCTCCTGACGCCTCTGCATCACGCACGATCCCCAGCGCAGGGCGATCTTTCACGGATTGACCGGGATTCAGGAACTCGCACTTGCCGAGAATTTCACAGCCGGTTTCGTCTGATACCTGGTTGAGACGGAGCAGGGGGGTGTTGCCGATAAGGTCGATCACCGAGCGATGAAACTGCATCAGGAGGGGTCCGATTCTGGTCGTTCTGTTGTGCCATCGAAGCTAGTGCGCAAAGGCCGTTTTCACAACCGCTGGAAATCCTGCAGATGCAAGGTGATCCGAGGAGCGTCGCAGTGCGTAACGATAGCGACAGACACTTATTATATAAGGACACCTCGCTTGACCCGGAACGACACGTATATCGCCTTCATGATGGACCACGCTGCTGGGAACCATCCGGAGTCCTTTGCGCTGGCAGCGGATCTGCACGTCGCACTCAACCCGGATGGCGCCGAAACGGCGGATATCTGGTCGATGATCGGGGGCGTCCTGCTGGAGTCTTCTGATATCGCCGAAACGGGCGGGACTGTATACGCTCACAAACGGGTGCAGTCGCGAAAGTCAGGCTTGTCTGCAGCAGGATTGCTGGCGCAGCCCATGGAGTCTCTCAAATGGCGGCGCGGCCTGTTAGGCGTGCAATACGCATCCGCCGGGGCACCGGGAACCAAATTCATGAAGCTGGACCCGGGACAATCGGCGCCAATGCATGGTCATGGCGATTTGGAAGCAACCGTCGTGCTGTCCGGGCGTTTCTCTGATGGACATGGGACCTATTCACGCGGTGATCTCGTGCTTGGTCAGCCCGGCATGCGGCATAAGCCGTCCGCGGTCGGTGAGGAAGCCTGTGTCTGCTTCGTGGCCCATCGGCCGAACAATTTCTGGAGAATCTTCCAATGAAACGCACACTCGCAGTCCTGTTTGCCTCTACCGCAATGATCGCCTCACCTGCTGCCGCCAAGAATTCTGGGGGTGCGTGGACACCGGAGCCGGGTGATGTCATCGAATTTGATGTGCTCCGCAAAGGCAAACCGTTCGGCTCGCACTCGGTGACGTTTGGTGAGGACTCAAACGGTCGACTGACAGCCAGGACGGATGTGCTGCTGAAAGCTGGGCTGGGCCCTATCACGGTGTTCAAGTACGAATTGGACGCCACCGAGGTCTGGCAGGATGGTCAACTTGTCTCGCTGAACGGCGAGGTCAATGATGACGGCAAGGAAGGCCAGGTAACAGCGACGCGGGCCGGCAATGAACTGGACGTTGATGGAACCCAATTTGACGGCCGGGTAACGGCATCGATCATTCCGTCCAGTCACTGGAATTTTGCAGCCACGAAGGCTACCGAACTCTTGTCGACCGAGGATGGTGAAATCCTTGATGTGTCCGTGTCCGAACAAGGCAAGGAAGTGGTCGTTGCCGCTGGCGAGGAAGTGGAGGCCGCGCGGTACTTGCTGGACTCCGATATTGACGTGACGCTGTGGTATGATGAGGCGGGGCGCTGGCTGAAGCTTGCGTTCGAGGCGCGCGGTCAGGACATCGAATACGTGCTTACAAAGCCGTACTGACACAGATTACAAATGCCATCCCTGATACTGGTTCTGGGCGATCAATTGTCGCTTAGCATGTCATCCCTGAAAGATGCGAACCCTGAATCAGACATTGTTCTGATGGCGGAGGTTATGGAGGAGGCGACATATGTCGGGCACCACAAGAAAAAGCTCGCCTTCGTATTTTCTGCGATGCGCCATTTTGCCCATGAACTCGAGAAGAAAGGCTTCTCGGTTCGTTATGTGCACCTGACGGACAAGAACAATCAGGGGGCTTTGCGAGCGGAAGTTTCACGTGCGATCGAAGACCTGTCTGATGTGGAGAAGCTGATCGTCACCAAGCCGGGTGAATGGCGCCTGCTGGCCGATATGGAAGATTGGCCAGATCTCTTCGACGTTGAAGTGGAGCTGCGTGACGATACGCGCTTCATCGCGACATTGGACGATTTCTCTGATTGGGCTGCGGATAGAAAGCAGCTCCGTATGGAATATTTCTATCGCGAGATGCGCCGAAAAACCGGTCTTCTCATGGATGGCGATGAACCTGCTGGTGGAGAGTGGAATTATGATCAGGAAAATCGCAAGCGGTTGCCGAACTCCAAGCAGACACCGCAACGGTGGTTTTGCGAGCCGGATGACATCACGCAAGAGGTGATGGATCTGGTTGAAGATCAGTTTCCGGATAACTTTGGACGCCTCAGACCTTTTAACTATGGGGTCACACAAAAGCAGGCTGAGGCTGCGCGAGATGCGTTCATCTCAGATATTCTTCCGGGGTTTGGAGACTATCAGGACGCGATGGCGCAGGAAGAGCCGTGGATGTGGCATTCGATCCTGTCGCTGTATCTCAATGTGGGGCTGCTGGACCCGCTGGATCTTTGCAAGCGCGCGGAAGCGGAATGGCGGGAAGGGCGCGCGCCTTTGAACGCTGTAGAAGGGTTCGTTCGTCAGATCCTGGGATGGCGCGAATATGTGCGGGGGCTGTATTGGTACAAGGGGCCGGAATACAAGAACAGCAATTTCCTGAACGCACAGAATGATATGCCGGAGTTCTACTGGACTGGCGAGACCGATATGGCCTGTATGTCCGACGCAATCCAGCAAACCATCGAACATGCGTATGCGCACCATATTCAGCGCCTGATGGTTACGGGGAATTTTGCGCTGCTGACAGGTATCCACCCCGATCAGGTCAACAACTGGTACATGCGCGTTTATGCTGACGCCTATGAATGGGTCGAGCTGCCCAATACGCATGGCATGGCAATATTCGCCGATGGCGGCGTGATCGCCTCCAAGCCCTACGCAGCCAGCGCGAATTATATCAACAAGATGTCGGATTATTGTGGCAACTGCCGATACAATCACAAGGGGCGGGTAGAAGACGACGCTTGCCCGTTCAACGCACTGTACTGGAATTTCCTGATCCGAAACCAGGAGGTGTTGCAGACTAATCCGCGCATGGGTCTTGTCCTCAAGAATGTTGACCGACTGAGTGACGACGACCGGAAGCAGATACAGGCGCGTGCAGCGAGTCTGATGAAGTCATTCGGAATGTGTTGAGACGCACCACTGGCGGATTGGCGCGCTTCGGTTTCATCATTGTTCAGACATTCTGAATTAGTCGTCAGTTTTCTTCTTGTTGCGATTGCTGAGCAATCCGCCAAGTGCCTGAAGCGCAGCGTCCTCCGCGGAAGTCGGCGCGTCTTCATCGGATGAATCCGTGTCACCTTGCGCGCCTCCAACACCCAACAGCCCGTTAATTACAGACTCTGTGCCCCCTGAACCTCCCGCTTCAGTCAGGCCAAGTTCCTGCAACACACGTGATCCAAGCTCCGCCTTCAGGGCATTGGTGACTCCGCTGAGGTCAGGGGTAATTTTGGGATTGTCCCAAGCGCCGGATATGCGCACCGGCACGGGAATTCCATTCAGCTGGACAACGCTTCCTTGCCCCTGAGCAGCCTTGTCCACGCTGGTGGCAAACCGCAAATCCATTGACTGACCGGCCAGATTGATTTGTCCACTTCCATCGATTCCCAACACCGGGTTCAACAGCTTCATGAGATCAACATTGGCCACCCCGTCATTGATGGTGAGGACCGTGTCAAAGCTGGAAAAATCCGTCTCCGCATTCTCTGACAAGGCTTCGCTGAAATTGAGGTTCTGCACTGATCCGGTTGCCACCGCCTCTTTCAGCGTCGACGCGCTGCGTACCAAGGCAGCCACGTTCAGCCCCTTGATCACGCCTTCGGAGAGATTGGTCGATACCTGACCATCCAGCGCGTTCATGATCTCATCGATCGAGCCACCGGTAGACTGCGCAGAGACCTTGAACTGTCCGGTTCCTGTCAGACTGTCGAACCCTGCCAATGTATCGAGTAGGTTCGATACAGCGACGTTCTCGCCCTGCATGTCGAAATTCACCTTGGGCGCGGTGGGGCGCGCATCCACTGTAAGCTTGCCAAGCCAGTTGCCGTTGAACGCCTTGAATTGAGAGAGGTCTGCAGTGAGGAGGCCATTTGAGAGATCCACCTCCATGACTGCGTCGGCGAGCGTGATGTCGCCGACCGTCAATGTGCCAACCTTCAGGTCCAGATCGGCATTCACTGATTTGAGGCCAGACAGGTCAAGTGGTTCGTCGCTCCATGGCTGGATGCCCTTGGACGTCGTTGATGCATCCTGTTCCGGCTCTCCCATGAAGGGCGTCAGATCGAGCGTTGGCATGTCCAGATCCCCGATGATGCGAGGTGTTGCTGCCGAAAGGTCTATGCCAGCCTTTCCAGTGCCGCTCAGCTCATCAAGCGAGAGAGACAGATTGTTGATCATGATGGATTTGAAACTGCCCGCGGCCGCGCCCGATACGGCAAAGGACTGAAGTGTGTCGCCCGGCGCCAATTCAGTGTCAGCGGCTGCGAGCAAGCCTCTCAGCTCCTTGCTTGAAACCGATAGATTGCCACTGATTGAGCCATCTCCGGCGAGGGACACGTCACCAGCATATGATGCACTCAGCAATTCACTAGAATGCGACAGGTCCAGCCCTGTGAATACCAAGGCATCAAGTGGGCCATTGGCCTGACCTGAAATCTGGACCCGTCCAAGTGCATCTTGTGCAGGCAGCTCCAGATCGAACTGGCGAGCCAGCGCCGCCACATCGGATGAGGCGATATTGAATGCCCCATCAACGCTCGGCGCGTCGCCCAATTGTACGTTTCCGTCATAGCGGATGTCGCCCAGTTTGGACGAGAGTTTGAACTCTGTTGTTGCGGGCAGATTGCTGGTCAGCGCTGCCGGTGTCTCCAGTCGAAGCGACAGGTCGAACACCTGATTCTGGAACAGCCCGCTTGCCTCTGCGGACAAGGGCTGGTCCATGCCGCGAAGCGAAGCCTGAAGATCAAAGTCTGTCAGCTCATACGTTTTGCCCGACTCGTCATCCTGGAATGTCAGGGACGCGTTCTGCAGGACCGCCGACGCAATACCTGCATCGAAGCCGCCCCCGGAATTTTCAGTGGTCTCAGAAGGGGTGTCGCTGGCGGCGAGTTCCCAATTCGTGCTGCCATCCGCTTTTCGCTGGAGGAATACGTTTGCGTCTACGAATGCGATTTCCTGAACATCCACGCGTCTGGACAGCAGGGGCATCCATTTGACGGATCCACGCAATTCGCCCGCCTCAATCATGTATGGAGTCGCAAAGCCATCGGGATTCGCCACTGTAACTTCGGACACCGACGCAGCGATTCTTGGAAACACAGAAATGTTCACATCGCCCGCCAGAATCACTTCCCGCTGCAGCGCATTCGTGGCGGCGGTCTCGATCTGCTTCTTGTAGACAGACTTCGGAATGAAGAAAGGCACTGAAAATGCAGCAATTATCAGCAGGAGTAGGACGCCGGAGAGGATGACAAGAACGCGTTTCATGGGGGAGCCTCAATAGTGGAGCGGCAGGGTTTCATGGGAATATGGCCGGGGAATGACACCTTTATACAGAAAAGTACAAATTCGCGTGAAGTTCCCCGCTTGACCGGCCATCCGGGGTCTAATAGAGAAGCGGCTCGCCGGATTGCGGCAAGGAAATGCGCGGGTGTAGCTCAGCTGGTTAGAGTGCCGGCCTGTCACGCCGGAGGTCGCGGGTTCGAGCCCCGTCACTCGCGCCATTTCTCTCGAAATGGTTTCCGTGTAAAGCATTGAAGTTAAACGATATTTTTGATCTCGTTTGCTTCGCTTTGCATAAAATGGCCGGAATCTGTGGACCAAAATGGGACCAGATTGTGGACCAATGGTCGGCGTCATGAAGCGCGTCGACGACAATTCCTACCTCGAACAGCGAGGCCGCGTCTGGTGGTATAACCGCCGTGTGCCGAGTAAGTTCGCGCACCTTGATTCGCGCAAGCGGATCAAGGAATCGCTGGGGACCACTTCAATCGACCAGGCTCGCTACAAGCGCGACTTGCTGGCCGAAGCCGATGACCATTACTGGGCATCGTTGAAGATCGCCGAAGAGGTCGGGCCCTCATCCAGTCGGGAAACTTCGGAGGCCGTTCGTCGCCGCTATCGCATGGCGACCGTCAAGGCGCTGGCGAGCGGCTTCACCTATCAGCCCATCGACCATCTCGCGACTGTTGCGCCGCTTGAAGAGGCGCTGGCACGGCTGCTTGCGGTTCATCAGAACGCAGGGCCCGCCGAAATCCCCAAAGTGCGGGACGCCGAAGCGCTGCTTGGCGGCGCGCCGAAACCGACTGTCAGCGTGTCCGAGGCTTTCGAAGTCTATGTGAACGAGATCGCGTACAACGCGCAGCTGTACAAATCGCCGAACCAACGCGCATCGTGGGAGAAAACTAAGCGAACCTCAGTTCAGTATTTTATCGACTTTGCCGGTGACATTGCCCTTGAGGAGATCACCCGTGACCTCGCGCTCAATTACCAGAAGCACTGGGCCAAACAGGTCAGACCCAAGGATCAGAACGCAAAGCCGGTCGCGCCTAACACCGCTAACCGTCACATCGGCAATATCCGTTCGCTCTATGCCGATTACTTCAAGCACATTGGCGAAGAGGAACGTCCGAACCCCTTCCGCAATATGCACTTCAAGGCGAAGGCGAGAACCGAAGTGCCGCCATTCTCATCCAACTGGGTGCGGGAGAAGATTCTTGCGCCGGGTGCTACCCGTAAATGGCGGCCGGAACTGCAGCTCATTACGCTGATGCTGATCGAGACAGGATGCCGACCGAGTGAGATCATCAACCTACGCGTTGAAGATTTTCACATTGATGAGCCGGTGCCCTACATCTCCATCCGCGCACGGACGGACCGCGAAGTGAAGACCGACACCTCCGAGAGGGACATTCCGCTGGTCGGCATCGCACTCGAAGCGGCAAAGCGCGCGGCGCCGAAAGCCTTTGCCCACTACTACGACAAGGGCGAGCTTTTCTCCGCCAACATGATGAAGAACTTCCGCAATCGCGGCCTGCTGGAGTCGCCCGACCACAAGATCTACTCATTCCGCCACGCCTTCGAGAAACGCATGCAGGAAGCCAATATCGACTACGGCCTGCGATGCCTGCTCATGGGCCACAAGACGACAAGACCCGTCTATGGCGACGGTGGCTCGCTTGAGTATCGGCGTGACGAACTGCTCAAGATCATCCACCCGTTTGATCCTCGGGTGATGGAGTTGTTTGATCGCGAAAATGTACTCTGGGCAGTCGGCGGCTCCGCAAAATCATGAGTCAGGCTTTTGCGCTTTGTGTCGCTCGAGAATGTGCGCAGCAGACGACATCCAGGACAAGTCTGCGCCAAAGGAGGCGGCAATCGCGTGAAGGGCGGATGCGTTTGCGACCAAAAAGCTCCAACATAAATTGATGTACTCGGTTCCGGTTGCAGCCAACGCCCCGCCCGGAATACTTCCCGTGATTGCCGCGCCGCCGAGAGCGGCGCCTGTGAACAAGGCTGCGGTCCCAACTTGCTTTAGAATGAACCGAGTCAGGTTGCCGAACGTGTGTGCGGCGTTCTGATTCGACCGGCCTGGCTGGGGGCCGTGCCCTATCTGCGACGATGCCTGTACAACGAGTTCGCGGACGTCATCGGCAAACAGGCTTCGTGCACTGGCAACGGCATCGGCAAAATCATCCGCGGCCCTTCGCATTGCTTCTGTATCTGATGGCGTCCGTTGATAGGCGGCAGAATTCTCGGCGATCCTGCGTCCTTCCGGGTGGGCCATAATGTAAGCGCGGTTCAGGTCCAGCACAGAGGACAGATGCGCCTCAACACTCAACGGGAATGACGGAAGATAGTCCCGCGCGATCGCTTTTTCGGTTGCCTCACCGACGTTCGCCAGCCGTATGCCGCGAGAATAAACCTGCGAAATAGAAATCGAATCAGCGCTGATGGTAGCGTGATAGCGCTGCACGGCATTCAGAAGATCCGTATGCGCATTCGTTCCATTGAGTTCGTGTAGTAAATCCTGCGTTGCCTCACGTAACTCATCGAGCAAAGGGTTGTTCGCATCCGGCGTCGTCGCATCAGGAGGGATCGCCATATGGATCAGGCCATCACCGCCGACCTCAAACGCTGGCTCAGCAACGGCCTCTGGAAGGCCTTGAATTAAATCTTCAAGGTCGCGCGCGATTGCGGAAACTTCTAAATCATCCGGCTCGTTGTCCTCATACTGATCATAGTCCTCGGCACTTGCGACGGGTGCCCAATCCGTCAATCCGTCAGATTCGATTTCATCGACAGCAGCTTCGATGACGTCGTCGGGCAAGTCTGGGAAGTTCTCAGCCAGTTCCTCGCGTGCATCGTAAGGGCCGCCATAAATCCATTGGTAGCCGCCTTCGGCGCTGATATAGGGTAGCCGCTGGGCCGGATCTTCATAACGCTCAAAGAACCATTCAACCAGCGCGTCTATCTGCGCCTGTCGGTCTTCTTCGTCTATTCTTTCGTCGCCGTCTTCGTCCGGGTCTGGCGGTTCGTGTTCCAGTCCAAACTCAAGGTTGTTCAGCAATTCATGCGGGCCGACATCGGTCTCGCGATAATTTTCTGCGCCTATTGGATATTCCCAAATCGACCAGGTGAGCTGCCCAAGCTCCGGATGTTCAACGACTGCCGAATAGGCTGTTTCCGGTCCCATGCTGCGTTCTTCACTGGAGACGCTTTCGAAGTCGAGCATGTCGGCATCAATCTCATAGACCTGACCGCTCTGAGCGTGACGGATATGTGCGGTTCCATTTACATAGACCATTCATGTTCTCCGTCAGATATAGAATTTGAACGGCTGCTTTCCGCCGCCTCTCGCGCTACCCATAATCAGAACGTCACCGACTTTATTCGCGAATCGGATGGTGACGGGCAGGCCGTCCGAGTAGTTGCAGGCGTTGTAGTTGATTTTCGTCAACGCCAAGATGTCGGACAGCACCGTTTCAATATCCGGTCTTTCGCCGGATGACTTTAGTACAGTCACGTTCAGAGGGTTTGGCGTTTCTGGACCAATGTATGTGTCCAATCTCGGTGCGTAGCCGGATGTCCAGAGGAAGGCGTTATTCTGATCGAGGATCATGGCCGTGCCGCGCAAGGTTGGATACTTTCCGTCCCGGAACAGCTTCACCTGGCCGGTCGTCGTCTTAATTCGAACACCGACGATATTCGTTTCCTTGGGAGCGGCTGCCTCAAAGGCGCGCCATTCTTCGCTCGAAAATCCAGCGCGCCCGTGGATGAAGAGTTCCTTTGGGGGTGCGCCGAATTTCTCCTCATACGTCTCAAGGACTTTGCCGATGAGATCCCGGGCGGCGGTGCTCTTCAAGTGGAACTCGCCGTTTTCCGTTTGCCAAGGGCCATTTGCTCCACGGAAGACGATCCCGTCGCCTTCTGACAAAAACATCTGTGCCGCGCAGCATGCATGATTGTTCCTGTCATTTGGGAGGTTCTTGAAGACGAGCCCAACATAGCAGACGCCATCGCGCATATTAGCGATCTTCCACGGCGGTTCGGCCTGCGTTTTGTAGTAGAGACCAGTAGCCAGATTCCAGGCAATTGTGGCTGCATCCTGGACACCGCGGATAGGATAGCCGTGGGCATTTGTGAATGCTTCCGGCGCAAGCGTTGTTTCCCGCACGAGCTGCGAAGTGTAGCCCAGCTTCAGAAGCTTGGCTTTTGCCTGACGATGGAAGTCCGGAACGTCATCGAAGATGTCTTCTTTCGTAAGATCGATTACATCTTCCAGAAGCGGCAAGTTGCTGCGCTGCTTCTGACGCTTCACATATTCGCCAGGAGATAGAGTCACGCCGCTGCGCCGAGCCTGGCGTGTGCAACGCGTATAGATAATTTCTGGCAGGACAAACGCCCAGACGTCGGGACGTCTTTCTTCGTTTTCGTCATGATGGCGAACGCGTTCGAGAAAAACTTCAACTGTCTGGGCGACCGCTTCATGGTGGTTTTGCAGGGCTGTGGTTGTCTCAATCTTGTCGCCGTCGACCACGTATTCAATGAAGTCTCGGGGGTCGAAGCTAACACCAAAGGCCGCAGGCATCCCCGGAAAATTGCTGAGATGGAGACGATGTTCCTTGTCCGTCTTTTTTGGGGGCGGCACGAGCACATCGCCGAGCACGCTGCGCCCCCAGCGCCGGAAATATTCCAGTCCCTCTGTTGTGCCGATGACGCCTATGGTGATGACCTTGTTGCGATCATCCGCTTTGTGGGGTCCGTAGAGATATAGCCCGTCTTTGGGATGGTCCGTCGATTGACCGAAACCGAATGAGAGAGCTGGTTCCGGGAGGTGAATAAGTCTCGGCGTAACGACGTCAAATTTCATTTCTGCGCCTCCTCTTCATCGGAGGTATCCCCATCCTCGGGGTCAAAATCGCCAGCCAGAGTCGAGGGATCAGTTTCTTCGGCGTCCTCGTCGTCATGGACGATCGGTGTCGTCACCGGTGAAATCATCTGTATAGGCATTACGTTGAGGACGAGATTGCCGCCCGCGCCGATGGGAAGTGAGATATAGGAATCGCCTCCCGCCACAAGCTCCAGAAACGCCATCATGCGACCGTGCCAGGACTTGTTCCTCCAGCCCTTGCAGTCGCTGCGCCGATGACGGTGCTGCCTCTCCTTATCGTCGATGATGCTGCCCTGACGGTCCTCATCTCCTTTAGCGTTTTCCTTGATATCCGAAAACAGAACCCGAGCCTTGAGCCGGAAATGGGGGAAGGGATAGAGATTGGGAATTGCGCTCACGCCGTAGGACCAAACCCGCCCCTTTGCGACGTTCCGCAGAACCGACCTACGCTTGCCTTCCTTTGGCCCCCATGCCACGCGTTCGTTGATGCGAATCTGCGCGGGGGCGGCATGATGCCCGAGACCGCTCGCCCACCCATATTCTTGAAACCCGATCGAAGAGAGACGTCGCTCCCAGGCCTGACGGAATAGCGCGACTAAAATATTTTTGGCTTCACGACTCTTTATGTCGAGTTCCGACCACCCCTTTTCCATGAAAGATGAAAGGCGACTCGTAGCAATCGTCTTGATCGGTCCGAACCCCTCGAAATGCTCGGCCATTTCCAAGGGGGAAGCGAAGGTGATGAAACCAGATAAGTGAGGATAAGTGGGAAAAGCGAAGCTGTTCGCGCGCCTTTTCAGCTTGTCGCGATCGCAAGGTCCAGTCGGCGCGACATAAGCGATCTCGTCTGGCGCGTTTTCGATCGCGACCCAATTGCTGGTCAGGGTTTCGGCGCGGTTTTCCAGTCTGATCTCATTTCGCCTTCGGTGCTGCTCCCATTGCGGCTGAATCAAAGGTTCATTGAGTTTTGGGACGTTCTGCTTTTCGAGCGTCTCTAACAGATCAGCGAGACCATCCGCATAGCTATCCTCGAAGTTCAGATATTGTAGTTCTCCCATGCCGAAGACTTTGCGGAAGCTCCTAACGCGAAGCGGTATCGTGAATTTTTCATCACCGGTCGTGCGGGAGACGTCGGCTGCAATGCCAATTTCTTCCTGCACGCCGTTTTTATGCAAGCCATCTCCGGCGCAAATCAGCAATTGCTTTACCGCCCGGTCCTGCAAAGTACGGGTCAATGTTTTTCGCCAGCGTTCACCTCCTTCGAGATTCAGAATGTCGGCGAAAACCTGGTATCCTGCAGCCTCAAGGCGCGGGGCGAGCCACTCTGTGAATTCATTATCCTCTGGCGTCGCTTTTGTGACGAAGAGGACAGTGCGCTCATTCTGTGTTTTTTCCATGGAGCATTCGATTCAGTGGGATCCGACTATTTATGTAATTCAATTTTATGGAGTTTTCTGCGTGGTATCTGCAGAAAACAGTCGCTTGAGTCTTTCGTCGGTTTCCCATGCAAGCGCTGGAATACCAAATCTTTCTCCCCGAAACTCACATATCGTGTGCACGCCTGTCTTGTTGAACCATAGCCGCCAGGTCTGGTTTTGTGTCGGGGTTGCGGCGGCGAAGGCGGCGCAGGAGAGAATAGCCGCATTTGGCCGGTGCTCGGGATCGCGCACTGACGCATAGCGGATCAGCCCGATACTCTCCGCACGCGCAGCTTCTTCGAGTTGCTGGCACGCTTCGTAGTCGTTTGGATGCGTCCAGAGGTTGGCAGCGTCGCTAAATGGCTTTGACATGAGATCTATGGCTGCGTCGGTGCGGACCGGCACGTCGAATGCGGTGTGCTCGCTCGGCTGCGCCGGAAATGGCGTGCCCGGAGAGTCTGCGTAGAAGAGCAGCAAATGAAACGCGGTTTCGATGATCGCTGTCGCCGGTTCTTCGGACACATAATAGACGCCGGGCGTCGGTCCGGCGCGGCGGAACCGCGAGCCGTTCGGATAGAGGCCGTAGCGGAACGGCGTCATGTAGAGATAGTGGAGCCCTGCGCAGTCGGGGGGTACAGGCGGCTTTGTTTCTTCGAGCATGTCTTCGAGAATACGCTGCTCATCCAGCGTATCAACAAGCTGAAGCGTGGAGACGATGTGTTGCGCCTCCACGCAGCGCCAGAAAACGCGGGATACGCCTTGCCGCTCAGAGCGGAGCGCGTCTGGAATCCAGATAGGCAAGGCCATGGGTCAGTCCTGTAATCGTCTTGATCTGATCGAGTGGACGACCGCCAAGCGCCCGGTTTTCATTGCGTAGCCAGGCGTTGGCCACCTTGCCGTCGCCGCCGGTGATCGCATCAAGCGACCGGAACAGGCGAACGAACAGCGCTCCCAGTTCAAACGGCTTGGTGCCTTCCTCCAGCCGGAACTCATCCTTGCGCATCCGCGACACGGTCGGTTCCGAAACCCCCAAAATCAGGGCCATGTCCTTCCCGGAAAGACCAAGCTTTTCAGCGGCCCGGACCACGGCCATGGTCATCACCCGTGCCCGTTCCTGTGCGTCGATGGCTGCTGTTTGGGACATTGAGCGATCCTTTCCACTGAAGGGATATATAGCGGTTCTTTCTGAGGAAATCAAGAGCGCCCTCGCTTTCTCGGCCGAGCGGGCATGTTCGCGCCGATGGCGTCCTCGATCCGGTCGGCCGCCGAGGCCCGCTCGCGGACTTCCCGGTCGAACCGGTCGAACAGGGGAAAATACTTCTCACCGCAATGGCGCACGACGAGCGCCGCAATGCGGCGGCCTTTTTCAAGATCATGCAGGCTGAGGCTCATTGGGGCGCCAGACCCTTTGCTAGTTGGTCTTCGTCCGGTTCCAGACCATGACGCCGGTGCCGTCCTTTTCATTCTCGAAGAAGGCGGCGCGCACGGGGCTGGCAAAGCTTGGATCGTCGAGCTTGACGGCGAGGTACGGGGTTTCGCCGTCCTTGCTTTCCTGACGCCAGGCCGCACCGAGTTCGGCCCCGCCGGCATAGAGCCGGAAGTCGGGTGCGCCATCTGATGCCTTGTCACTGTTCGGGACAAGCTGTGCTTTGACGTTGATGGTCATGGTACGGATGGTGCCGGTATAGCTGCCATCTTTCAGGGTGAACGTGCCGATCTGCGCCATGGGTTAGTCTCCTTTGCTGGCGTTGGAATGAAGGGCGCGGCGCGCCCGTTTGAACCCGGCATCTGACGCCAGGAAGCTTTCGATCATGGCGGGGGTGAGCGCTTCGGGCTTTTCCTCCGCGCCATAGGTTTGCCGGTAGATTTCGGCATAGTCGCTGAGGGCGCTGGCGAGGTCGGGATCGACCGAGAGGCTCATACGCACCGGGGTGCGATCGGGTAACTGTCCAAGGCGTAGGGTCATCTGCTTGTTCCTTGTGGATGGGGTCTGAGGATGAGGTCGCGGGTGACGACCACGCGCACGGGCCAGCCCGGCCGCACACGGACCGTCGGCTGAATGCCAAGGTTGCGTTCGACGACGCGCTGGCCGGCCTGGTTGACGGTGTCGGTCGTGCCGCGTCGGATCGCGCGTTCGAGATCGCCGTCACCGTCTGCACCGAGTTCTGCGCCGACGCCGAGAATGGTGGCGAGGCCTGCTGCGATGAACACGCGGTCCCAATGATGATCGGTTCGATCCGAGAGACCCGCAAAGCCTTGCGCATCAGCGCCTGGCGCGGAAATCACAATCGACGACCCGTCCGGGAAGATGATCCGGTCCCAGGTCACGAGTGCGCGGTCCTGCCCGAAAGAGACTTCCGACTGGTAGCGCCCGATCAGGCGCGAGCCCTGCGGGATGAGGAGGTATTGGCCGGTGACGGTGTCATAGACGGGCTGGGTGAGCTGCGCGACGATCGTGCCCGGCAGGTCTGAGTTGATGCCCGTGACCATTGAAGCCGGAATGAGCGTGCCAGCCATGACCTGATACGGCGAGGCAGGGTCTTCCACGCCGTGTGGATTGTAGATGTCGCTTGCTGGTCCTTCGCTCGTAAAGGCGAGCTTGCGGGACTGGAGATTTGTATCGATAGGCTGTCCGAAAGCGGACCGTGCGCCTTGCGGCAGAGCGGCGAGCGCCAGAAGCTCAGAACCCAGATCAAGCGCGGGGTCTCGATAAGCAGGACGGGTGTCGGTGGTGCTTGCCGTGCCGCTCTGAGAATCGAGTCGGAAAAAGACCGGTGCGCGGGCGGCTTCATCGGCAAGGGCGGCCTCGCGCATGCGCCTTGCACGTTCGGCCTCGTCGGCTGGGTTCGGGCGAAAGTCATCCTCGAACCGGGTCACATATTCCGGTTCGATACCGAGCTCGCGTTCGGCGCGCAGCATGGTCGCGCCGAGATCGCCCGAAAGCGGTGGGCCAAGACGCGTGACGCGGTCCTCGACGGATGTGATGTCGCTATAGCTGGTCGGAAGCGTTGAGAGACCTTCGGGCTTGCGCGTGTTCGTCGTGTTGTAGAGCTCGCGACGGGCATCCGGATCGATAGCGGTTGGCGGTTTGAGGGCAACGCTCATGGCTGCGAACAGGGCGAGCACGCCGAGGCCTGCGCCGACCATCAATACTTTGCGATTGATCCGCGTCACCGGCTTCGGGCTGGAGCGGATCTTCAGCCGCTCGGCATGTTCGTCGAAGGGAATGGGCTCGGACATCGGCTCAGTTCCCGAACAGGCCAGCCAGCGGCGAGCGCCGCTCGTTGCGTGAGATTCGCACCACGGTCTGGTTCCGCTCGCCGAGGCGCAACTCGGCCGCACGGAACAGCCGGTCCACGACATAATAATTGCCGCGCACACGGTAGTTCACCAGTTCCGCATCACCGTCCGTGCCGAGCACGAAAAGCGGCGGCATGTCGGTTGTGGCGATGTCCTCCGGCATCTGGATGAAGACCTGACGGCCATCATCAAAGACGCGGACAGGCTTCCAGTCCGGACTGTCGCCGGAGAGGCGATAGTCGAAGTTCAGGCCTTCCAGCGTCAGGCCGCGCTCAATGCTTCCCGCGTCCCGTGCGATCGCGCGCTCATTGCGGGCAGTGAGGCCTGCGAGTTCATCCGCGGGGTAGCGCCAGGACAGAGCGGCCATATAGCCGCCGTCCGTGCTTTCAAGTTCCAGATGATAGGTGCGCCGGTCCGTGGCGATCATCAGATTGGTGCGAATGCCGGAGGAAATCGGTTTGACCAGCACATGCGCGCGGGAAGTGTTTCCAGAGCCGGAGATCGTATCGCCCACGACCCAGCGGACCGTGTCGCCTGCCGAGACCGAGACCAGTTCCTCGCCCGGCTGCAGGGCAATGTCCGAAACCTGTCCGGGGCTGGCATAGAGCCGGTAGAGCGCGCCTTCTGTATAGGGATAGACCTGGATCGCGTTCACATAGCCATCGACCGAAGGTTCGATAAGCGCGCCGGTGCGGCCCTGTCTGATGGCTTCAGCCGGTGACACTGAGGGACGCGATATCGTCCTTGTGTAGGTCCGCGTCACGCTGCCATCGGCATTGGTGGTGACACGCGCGCCGATGGGCATCATCTGGCCGGGCAGCGGCAGCGCGACGGCGGTTTCGACGATCTCCACCGGATAGTCGGTCCTATCCTCGACGGGCTTGGCCGCGACAAAGGCGCTCGCATCGATAGGTTCAAGCTCGGTCGTGGCGCAGGCCGTGGTAAGTGCGAGGGCCGAAGTGGCAAGCAGAATACGAAGCATGGGGATCATTCTCCTGTAACGAGGTCCTGACCCCAGTTCAGGGCATGGACATAAAGGCCGAGCGGATTGGCGCGCAGGGTCTCTGCATCCGTCGGCGGCTGGGTGATGATTGTGAAATTGCCGGTGAACCTTTGGGCGCTGACGAGCGCACCATTCTCATAGGTCTTCTCGATCCAGCGGGCCTGGAAGCTGTCCTCCGAGACGCGAACCACGCTGACCACGTCCACGGTGCGGGATTTGCGCCCGACATCGGCGAAAGGATCATTGGCGGAGGCGTATTCGTTGAGCGTGGTGGCGGCGCGGTCGGTCACGAAGTCATAGGCGCGCAGCCAGTTCTCGCGGACGACGACAGGGTCAACGGAAAGCCCCCGGACATGTTCTATGAAGTTCGCAAGGTGATGGGCGATCTGGGCATCGGTCGGCGTGTAGCTTGTCGTGGCCGGAGCCACAGCGCGGGCCGCACCCGTCTCATCGACTTCGACCACATAGGGCGTGACGGTGGATTGCATCGAGCGCCAGACCAGCGCGCCGGAGGTGACGAAGCAGAGCCCGAGACAGCCGAGCGCCATGAGCCGCCAGTTCTTCGCCTGCACGCGGGCGGAGCCTATTCTTTCATCCCAGACCTGTCCGGCCTTCTGATATGGCGTCTCGGGGAACGGGCTGCGGCCGTAGCTTGAAGATGAACGCTTGAACGCCATAGATCAGACCTCCTGTCTTGTTGGGTTGAAGCGGGAGCCTGCGGGCCGCTGCCGCGGCGTTCTTCGCCTACAATCCATCCCCCGGATGGATTGTTTTGCCTGCGGCAAACCGGCTGCGAACTCCCAGATCTGGCCCGCCTTCTGGTAAGGCGTTTCGGGAAACGGGCTTGGTCCATAGCTGGAGGAGGATCGCCTGAAAGCCATCGTCTAGTCGTCCTTGTCTCTGAGGGTGGGGTTTGCGCCCGAAGCGCCGCGATCACCGTCGCGCAGGGAGTGCGCGGCCATCTGGCCTGCCTGTCCCATGCGCTGGCTCGCCTGCATGCGCCGCGCCCAGCCGGGGCTTTGGCTTGATGATGATCCGGAGGCAGAGTTTTGCATGGACGCGGCCTCAGACCCGCCGGTGGCGCGCCAGGCGCCCTGACTGCCGCGTTGGTAGGCGTCTCTGAGGGCTTGAGCCGGGCGCGATGCTGTGCGACGCATAGCGTCGCCGCCTGCACGGGCGACACCGGCAAGGCCTGCGGCGACGCCCGCTGCGCCGGATGCGCCAGAGGCGACCGATCCCAGCGTATAAGAAGTGCGCGCCGCGCCGGCCATGCTGGCGCCGGCCTTGACGGCGGAGGACGCCCCGCCCGCGACGGCGCCGACGGCAGCGCGGCCGCCCATCCCGGCGACATAGGTTCCGGCTGTGACACCGGCGGCCGCGCCTGCGGCGGAACCCGCGCCGAGTTGCGGCGCACCGGTGATCAGGCCGGAGGCGATGCCGGGCGCAAAGATGCCCATCCAGAAGAAGACGATCGCGGCGAGCACCGTGCCCATGACTTGCGCGAGCGTCACATCATCGCCGGTACGGAACGCATCGGTCACGGATGAGAAGAGCGTCGAGCCGATGCCAATAATGACGGCAAGCACCATCAGCTTGATGCCCGAGGTGATGACATTGCCGAGGACGCGTTCAGCCAGGAACGTCGTCTTGTTCCAGAGCGCAAACGGCACGAGCACGAACCCGGCGAGCGTCGTCAGCTTGAACTCCAGGATCGTGATGAAGAGCTGCACGGCCAGCACGAAGAAGGCGACCATGATGATCGCCCAGGCGATGAACATCACCGCGATCATGATGAAGTTATGGAAGAAGGAGATTGGCCCCAGCATGTCGCTGATCTCTTCCAAGAGCGGCTGACCGGCGTCGAGACCGACACTGGCGATGAAGCCGGGGCGCAGGAGATCATCGGCGGTCATGGTCCCGCCGCCAGCGGTCACGCCAAGCTCCGCGAAACTGTCAAAGACGATCCCTGCGAGAAGAGAGAAATTGCCAATGATGAAGGCGAAGAAGCCGACATAGAGCACCTTCTTGAGGAGCCCGGCGATCACGTCCGTGTTCTGGGAGAGCGCCCAGAACAGGCCTGCCAGCGTAATGTCGATAGCGATGAGCGTGGTCGACAGGTATGCGACATCGCCCGCCAGCAGGCCGAACCCGCTGTCAATGTAGGCGATAAAGGTCGCGAGAAATGTGTCGATCACGTCCATGGGGCGCTACTCTGCGAGGAAGGCCCGGGTGCGGGCGCGGCCGCGTTCGGCCTCGGCCAGCTGGCGCGCGCGTTCCAGCGCCTCGGCGCGGTAATGGGCGGCCATCATGGCTTCCATCTGCATCAGCTGCTCAGTCTGCAGGGCCTCGATCTGGTTTCCCGCCTGCGCGACCTGGAGATTGCCGACGGCGGACTGGCTGTCGGCGATCAGCCGGCCGAGACTGTCACTGTCAGCCCGCGCTGTGGAGACGACCTGCGCCGTGACGGTCAGACTGTCCCGGTAAGCCGTGCGGGACTGACGCCAGCGGGCGCGGGCCTCTTCGACGAGGACGGCCTGGCGCGGCGGTTCACTGCCATAGTCTTCAGGGTACACCTCTTCATACTCGCGCTCGATTTCCTCGACGCGGTAGCCGATGCCTTCGGCCTCGCGCATCAGCTCCTCGATGCGGCGCATGCGGCGCAATATGTCGTCGACGATACTATCGGGCAGCGCCTCCAGATCGCGCGCCATGTTCTCCAGCATCTCGATTTCATGGGTGAGCTGCTGGATTTGCTGGTTCACTTCCTGAAGCGACCGGATCGCCTGGTAGATGTTCTGGATGTGATTGGCCGGGTCATAGACCGTCCATTGGGCGGCGGCTGGCGGGGCGATGAGGATGGAGAGCGGCGCGGCGCAAATGAGGGCGGAGGCAAGGAAGCGTTTCATCGGGGGCTCCTATTCGGCGGCGATGGCGTGGACTGATTGGATCGGATCGGCGGCTTCAGGCGCATGGCCGGGCCAGCGGGTGAGCAGCTCAGCCGCCCAGGGCAGGCCTTTCTCGATCAGCCAGCAGGCAGCAAAGCCGTCGCCTTCCGTCTCGGCCCAGATGCGGTCCATGCGGGCCTGATTTTCCGGCGAGGACGCCCCGCAAACCGAGAGGGCGATGGGTCCAAGTCCCAGATCAAAGACGCGCGCGCCGAGGGGTGACTGGTAATAATAGTCGCGCTTCGGCGTGGCTCTTGAGATCAGTTCGATCTGGCGGGTATTGAGTCCGAAGCGCTCATAGGTCTCTTTCGATTGCGGTTCCTGCGCGCGTTCATTCGGGAGGAAGATCCGTGTCGGACAGGACTCGACGAGTGCAGGCGCGATGCTTGAGTTCGCGATGTCGGCCAGGCTTTGTGTTGCGAACACGACAGACACGTTCTTCTTGCGCAGGGTTTTGAGCCATTCGCGAATGCGCGCCGCGAACATCGGATCATCGAGGAACAGCCAGGCTTCATCTAGGATGAGCAGCGTTGGTTTGCCGGTGAACCGGGCTTCAAGTCGGTGGAACAGGTAAGTGATGACGGGGGCGACCGCGCCTTTCGCGTGCATCAGCTCTTCCATCTCGAAACAGACTGTATCGGCGAGGGCGAGGCTCTCCTGATCGGCATCGAGAAGGCGGCCATGCGGGCCTTCCAGCGTGAACGGGTGGAGCGCCGATTTGAGCGTGTCGTCCTGCAGCATCAGGCTGAGGCCTGTCAGCGTGCGTTCGTTTTCAGGCGCTGAGCTGAGAGACTGGATCGCTTCCCAGAGCCGGGCTTTCAGGTCCGGCGTCATGCTGACGCCTTCATTTGTGCAGAGACCTGTCAGCCAGTCAGCGGCGAAACTCGCGCCATGTTCGGTGTCGATGTCCTTCAGGGGCTGGAGGCTTGGGGCGTTCGAACTGCCAAGGTCGATATGCGCGCCGCCCATGCAAAGCGTTGCAGCGCGCGCGGACCGGCCCTTGTCGAAGATGAAGACCTGGGCGTTTGTGTAGCGCTTCCATTGCAGGGCGAGCAGGGACAGGAGCACGGACTTGCCCGCGCCGGTGGGACCGACGACAAGCGTATGACCAACATCGCCAATGTGGAGATTTAGGCGGAACGGTGTTGTGCCGTCGGTCTGTGCCTGGATGAGCGCAGGGGCTTGTAGGTGTCGATTGGCGTCTTCGCCCGCCCAGACCGCAGACAGCGGCACCATATGGGCCAGGTTCAGCGTGTGCAGGATGGGCTGACGGACATTGGCATACGGATGACCGGGCAAGCTCCCGAGCCAGGCATCGACGGCGTTCAGGGTCTCGCGGATTGCGGTGAAGCCGCGGCCATTCACGATGCGCTCGGCCACGCGGATATGTTCGTCCACCACGCGCCGGTCGGGATCGGCGACAGTGATCGTTGTGGTCACATAGCCATAGGAGACAAGGTCGGAGCCGAGTTCCTGTAGCGCGGCGTCGGCATCACCCGCCTTATTGTCGGCGTCATTGTCTACGAGGGCCGCCTGTTCATTGAACAGGGTCTCGCGCAGGACCGCGCCGATCGATTTGCGTTTGGCGAACCAGTGGCGGCGCTTCTTTCCGAGCACTTTTTCAGCTTCGGCCTTGTCCATGGCGATGAAGCGCGTTGCCCAGCGATAGGCAAAACCCTGCCGGTTCAGCTCATCAAGGATGCCCGGCAGGGTCGAGGCCGGAAAACCGAGAATGGTCAGCGTGCGCAAATGCGCGTCACCGATCATCGGCTCCAGCCCGCCAGCGAAGGGCTCATCGGCGAGCACGGCGTCGAGGAAGACCGGCAGCTCAGGCGTCACAACAGGATGGCGCTTGATCGAGATGGTCGAGTGGAGATAGGTCAGCGTCTCATCGTCAGTTAGCTTACCAATCTCGGCGAGGCAGGTGGAAAGGAGATCGAAGACGCGGTCCGCGTGCTGCTGGAACGTCTCCAGCCGGTGCCGCCAGGTCGCGGCATCTTCGGTCTCAGCGCGCTGGATCAGCGCCTTCTCGGCGCGGCCCGTCGCATCGGCAGGCGGTAGCCAGAGGAGGTTTAGATAGTAGGCACTCTCGAACCGGGCGCCGCTTTCTTCGGCTTGCAGCGCGCGTTCCTGATCGATGAGCCAGGACAGCGCATCTGGAAACTCCGCCTCCGGATAGTCATGCACCTCGTGGCGCTGCGCCTCGAAGAAGAGCGCCCAGCCTGAGCCAAACCGGCGCAGGACATTGTTGACCCGGGCCATAACCGAGACGAGTTCTTCCTCGGTCGAACTTTCAAGGTCAGGGCCACGATATTTGAATGTCGTCTGGAAGCTGCCGTCCTTGTTGAGGACGACGCCCGGCGCAACGAGACAGGCCCATGGTAGATAGTCGGCGAGAAGCGTTGGTGTGTCGGCATATTCACGCAAGTTCAGCATGTCAGATGCTCCTTGTGGCGCGTCGAACGGCTCGCAACGGCCATGAAATCCGGATCAGACCGCGCCATGAACACGGCCGCTGAATGCCCGACGGTCCAGAGCACGAGGCCCGGTATCCAGAGCTGGAGCCCAAGGCCGACCGCGGCAGCGAGCGTCCCGATGGCGATGGCGGCCGTGCGCGGTGCGCCCGCCATCAGGATCGGCTCGGTCAGCGAGCGATGGAGGGGGATTTCATAGCCTTCCGCCACTAGACCAGCGCTCCGCCGCCAAAGCTGAAGAAAGTCAGGAAGAAGCTGGTGGCGGCGAAGGCGATCGAAAGACCGAACACAATCTGGATCAGCTTTCGCATCCCGCCGCTGGTCTCTCCGAAAGCCAAGGTCAGACCGGTCAGCGTAATGATGATCACCGCGACGATCCGCGCGACGGGCCCTTCAATAGATTGCAGGATCTGATCGAGCGGACCTTCCCAGGGCATGCCGGAGCCTGCTGCATGGGCGGGACCGGCGATCATCAGGCCGAGGCCGATACAGGCCGCGACCTGAACCGTTCGGTTTACGGTCTGAAGGTGGGTGTAGAGGGTCATAGTGTTTCTCCATGTTGGACGAGGGACAAAGAGCGGGAGACGAGCGGCTGGGTCTGGTAGCCCTCGCCGTCAAAGCCGGTGACGCGGAGTGCCTCTTCAACGCGGCGCTGGCCGCCCGCGCGGCTCATGAACACGACGACGTCAATCGCCTCTGCGATGAGGTCGAAGGGCGCGCGCGGTGTGGCTTCCAGTGTCAGCTGTTCAAGCCGCGCTAGCGCGCCGTGGGCGGAGTTCGCATGCAGCGTGGTGATCCCGCCGGGATGGCCGGTGTTCCAGGCTTTGAGCAGGTCGAGCGCTTCAGCCCCGCGCACTTCGCCGATAATGATCCGGTCGGGGCGCAGGCGCAGGGTCGAGCGGACAAGGTCCTGCAGGCTGGTGCTGCCGCGATGGGTTCTGAGCTGGACGACATTGGGTGCGGCGCAGCGCAGCTCCCGCGTGTCTTCAAGGATGACGATGCGGTCGTCATGTAGTGAGGGCTCTGCCAGCAAGGCATTGGTAAATGTCGTCTTGCCAGAGGACGTGCCGCCGGCGATCAGAATGTTCGCATGCGTTGCAATCGCGTCCTTGAGCGCTTGGGCCAGCGCAGGCGCCAGCGCGCCCTGGGTGACATAGTCGCCGAGTTCAAACGGTGTGGTCGCAGGCTTGCGGATGGAGAAACATGGCGCGGTTGAGACGGGTGGGAGAAGCCCTTCAAACCGCTCGCCGCTGCCGGGGAGTTCAGCAGAGATAATCGGGGAGGTGCGGTTTGCGGCTACTCCCACCCCAGAGGCCACGAGCCGGATGACGCGCTCGCGGTCGGAAGACGGGAGAGTGTGTTCAGAGATGATGAGGCCGATGCCAGCCTTCTCGATCCAGACCGATCCATCAGGATTGGCCATGATTTCGATCGTATCTGGCGCTTCCAGCGCTTCGCGCACCACAGAACAGAACGCGGTGCGCAGCATTGCGCTGCGACGGTCTTCTGTTTCGCTTTGGTGCGCGGGCTTGTCCATTTCATAAGGCTCCTGTCACTCACGTTTCCGAGTGACCAAAGCCTGACAGCCCATGCGATTTTCGGGGAGTGGGACTGCGGGCCATATCCAGCAACGCCCCGCGACCTGCTGCAGATGAATGCAAACGCGAACCTGTAACTATTGCTACAGGTTGCGACTGTAAAAATCCCTCATGAGGAGAGTTTGAATAGTGATCAGATGCTCAAATTATTCCCGTAAGATGCTGTTCATGCATTAAGTAATCTGCGCGTATGAATTCAGTCTTCAATTTCAGGTTGGCACTCATCTTGCTGAATTCCCCTGTGAAGGGAGCTGATGATGAAGACTTTTACCTTGAGTTCGGAAGGCGTCCTGGCGCGCTACGATTACCTTTCGCGCCTGTCGCCTGATCGCTGGGCATGGGAATATGCAAGGCGCAATCCCGACCTCAGACGCGATGCAGAGGCGCGGTCGGACGACGATGTATCTGAAATGAAAGCGCCTTGCGCCGATATTCGTCTCTTGAAGCCCCGCAACCCGCAGCGCCTCGCTCACCGCTGGGGCCTTATGTTCATGCCCGATCCAGACCTTAATGGGTTTGAAGCCGATGCGGTCTGGAACAAGCATGTGTTTCCCGATCAGGTGGAAGTGAACTGCTCACCACGGGCGCCGGGCGAAAGCTGTGATATCTGGGACAGCACGGTTCCAATTTGCCAAATCACCCACATTACCGATTTGCAGGCCCGCGAATTTCTTCTGATCCGCGGCAAGGGCTGCGTCGTGCAGGTGCGCTGCACCGGCGTTTCGATTCTGGGGCTCGAACCTGTTCGGATGAAACTGACCATCTCTGATCTCAAAGCCTATGAGCGCAAACTGAAAGCGCAGAAAGCCGCACTTGCCCTGATCGAGGAAGGCAGCGTGCCCGAGGCGCCGCTCTGGACCAAAACCACGCAAATCCTGCGTGACGGTTTGGTCGCCCTCGATTGTCTTGAGCTTGGCATGTCACGGCGCGAAATCGCCATTGTTCTCAACGGCAAAGCGGCCGTCGATGCCGAGTGGAGCGATGAAACCGGCACCATGCGGGACGCCATCCGCTACATTATCAAAAAGGCGGAGGGGCTGCGGGATGGCGGCTATCTGGTTGAACTTCTCGGCGCACAGCTGGGGTTTAATCAGCGTGCCGCATGAGTGAAGTCTTCACTCATTGCGGGCAAGCTCTCTTAGAACGTCGCTCTTGCAGGTCTGATATGCCCGTCGCCTGAAGTCTCCGCCGCTCTTGAGTCTGGAAGCCGGTAGGATGAGTCCGCACTCGGCACGGACCGCTTCAGCTTCGATGACATCTAATGGTTGGAAAGCTTTTGGGGCCGACGCGCATCCCGCGAGCGAGGCGGCTAAGGTCCCCGTAATGAACAAGTTCCGCAAATTATTCATCGACATACGTAGACTACTTTTGTGAATGATTACTTTTCAGTTTTAGTCAGAAACACTGAGCCGCGCTGGCGGCACCAGGGCGTTTGATTGAATTCGGCACCAGATGACCTTCAGTTTCATCAATGCTCGCGATCCTGGAACGCAAGTAGTCGCAAAGCGTTGAACACGACGATCAAAGTTGAACCTTCGTGAATGAGGACAGCGGGCCCGATCCCGAGACCGAAAAGCGTCGCGGGAATAAGAAAGGCGACGATGCCGAGGCTCGCCCAAAGATTTTGCCGGATAATGCGACTGGTCGCCCGGCTCAATCCGACGGCAAATGGCAGCGTTTCAAGATCATCAGCCATGAGGGCAATGTCAGCGGTCTCAAGCGCAACGTCTGAGCCCGCCGCTCCCATGGCAATACCGACAGTCGCATTAGCCATGGCAGGCGCATCATTGACGCCGTCCCCAACCATAGCGACGCCGCGGCCTTGCTTGAGCGATTTGATCTTGGTGACTTTGTCATCGGGCATGAGATCGCCGAAGGCCTCGTCCAGCCCAACGTCTCGCGCGACAGCATCTGCCACATTCTGATTATCGCCCGAAATCATCATCATGCGGGTCACACCGATGTCGCGCAGCCGCGCTATGACGCTTTTCGCGGCCTCGCGCGGCGTGTCCATCAGACCGATTACGCCCAGATAGCGCTCACCATGGCGCACAATCATCGTTGTGCGGCCATCGGCCGACAGCGAATTGACGCGCTCTGCCAAGTCCTCGGGCACTGGCTTGCCGTCCACCTCATCAAACAAGGCCGATTTGCCGATATGCACAATCTGGCCATCATACATGGCGGAAACACCGCGACCGGTTATGCTTGTAAAATCGGTTGCGCTGTCGGGGATTGATCCGAGGCGCCTTTTCGCATCGCGCACCACGGCCTCGGCCAGCGGATGATCACTCAGCGTTTCAACAGCGGCGCTAACCCTGAGCAAAGTGTCTTCATCGACATCGCCGAAAGGCACAATATCCACTAGGCGCGGCTCGCCCTCCGTCAGTGTGCCTGTTTTGTCAAAGGCGATGGCGTCGAGCCGTCCGAGCGCCTCAAGCGGCGCGCCGCCCTTGATCAACACGCCGCCGCGCGCGGCGCGGGCCACGCCGGAGAGAATGGCGCTTGGGGTTGCAATGGCCAGCGCGCAGGGGCTTGCCGCCACCAATACAGCCATGGCTCGGTAGAAGCTTTCGGAAGCCGTCTCGTCCAAAACAAGGAAGGCCAGCGACGTAACAACCGCCAGAACAATGACGCACGGCACAAATATGCGCTCGAACTTTTTGGTAAAACTCTGGGTCGGTGACTGGCGTGTTTCAGCCTCGCTCACCATGGTGACAACGCGGGCCAGCGTCGTCTCGCCCGACAATTTGGTCACTTCTATATCAAGACTGCCGGACCCATTGATTGACCCCGCGAACACGCGGCTTTCGGCCTTCAGCGCGTCAGGATTAGCAGCTGCCTTTTCGCGGTCAGCCACGGGTCTTTTGTCTACGGGCGCGCTTTCGCCTGTAATGGGCGCCTGATTGACGGCGCTTTGTCCGCTGACCACAAATCCGTCGGCTGGCAAGCGCTCATTGGAACGCACCACAACGACATCGCCGACAACTAACTCGTCAATCGCAATGGTTTCTGTCGTCTCACCCCTACGGACAAGCGCCTCATCCGGAGTGAGATCCGACAAAGCCGAAATCGCATTGCGCGCCCGGGCCATGGCATAGTTTTCAAGGGCATGGCCAATGGCAAACAGGAAGAGAAGAAAAGCACCTTCCGCCCATTCGCCGAGAATGGCGGCGCCCGTAGCAGCCACCAGCATCAGAAAGTCGATCTGAAACTGGCCTTTGAGTATTTTACCCATGGCCTCACGCAGCACGAAATAACCGCCGAAAAAGTAAGCCGCGAGCAGGAAGCCAAATCCGATGGGGTCCGGTAGAAACCCAAGTTTGGGTCCGAGCCAGCCTGCCAGCAGGCAAAGTCCAGCTAGCCCGGCAAAGATGATTTCCGCGCGCGGGCCCACTATACGGCTAATGACATCGCCATGGTCATGACCATGACTGTCAGTGTCATGATCATGATTTGAGTGTTTCGGGGGTGACATAAGCGTCTCCAAAAAAGTGACGCCTTGGCGGATTACACCGCCAAGGCGGAGTGATTTATTCCGCTGGCACAGTTTCGGGGTTGTGCCGTGTTTCCAGTAGCGAATGATGCGAGTCAGGTTTTGGCGAGAACCACCGATGCAATGCCGGCATCACGAGCAGCGTCAGCAGAGTTGAAGAGACAAGCCCGCCTGTGACGACAGTTGCCAGAGGCCGCTGTACTTCGGCGCCGACGCCAGTCGCAAACAGCAAGGGCGCAAGTCCCAAAGCGGTTGTCATCGCCGTCATCAGAACGGGTCTGGCGCGCATCCCAGCCGCATCGATTGCGAGCGCATCCCGGTCCCGCCCGGCGCGGGCGAAATCATCCATGAAGCTCACCAGGACCATCCCGTTGCCAAGTGCGATACCAAACAACGCGATGAAACCAACCGTCGCGGGAACCGAGACAGGCAGGCCTGTAATCCAGAGTGCGAGCGCGCCTCCGGTTAACGCCAGGGGGATGTTCAGCAGTATGAGAATTGCCGATTTAAGCCGTCCGAATGTCAGTAGCAGGATCAGCAATACAATGCCGAGCGTGATTGGTATCACAACTGCGAACCGAGCATTGGCCTGTTGCTGCAATTCAAACTGACCGCCCCAGACAACGCGGTAGCCTGCAGGCAGGTCAAGATTGGCGTCCGTCAGAGCTTGCGCCTCCGTTACAAAAGACCCGATGTCACGGCCCCGCACATTGGATTGGACAGTGATAAAGCGCTCGCCATCCTCTCGCGTGATCTGGCGCGGACCAATCACGGTCTCGATAGTGGCCACGCTTTCCAGCGTGACACGTGCGCCGGTCGGCGATTCCAGCACCAAACGGCGGATGGCTTCGGCTGTATCGCGGCTCTCTTCATGAAACCGCACGACGATCGGGAATTGCCGAACGCCTTCAAACAGAGCGCCGGCTTCTGCGCCGCCGACCGAGGTCCGCAAGGCGTCAAGCGCGTCCTCAACATCGAGACCATACCGCCCGAGGGCCGCGCGATCGACACGCACCACGAGTTGTGGCGCCCCTGTAATCTGGTCAGCCTGAACTTCAGCTGCCCCATCGACCTGTTGCAAGATGGCCTGTAGCTCTTGTGACTTTTTCAACAGGACATCACTGTCCGGCCCGAAAATTTTCACGGCAAGTTCTGCGCGCGTCCCGGTCAAAAGCTCATCAACAGACATCGCGATAGGTTGACCGATATTGACGACAATACCGGGCACACCTTCGAGATTTTCCGATATCGCTGTGCGCAAGTCCTCCGGCGACAAGCCTTTGCGCCACTCCGACCTCGGATTGAGTTCAACAAAAGCTTCCGCACTATTGGTCGGGTCGGCGTGGGCCCCGACCTCACCGCGACCGATTCGGGTCACGATAGACTTGATTTCCGGAAAGGCCGTCAGAAGCCTTTTCTCAACGCGGGTGGTCGTTTCCGCCGCTTCTGTCAAAGAGATAGATGGTGCCATGGTCATGCGGAGCAGAACATCACCTTCTTCAAGCGAAGGAGTAAATTCAGACCCGAGGCGCGATCCGGCCAGTCCGCCCGCTACGAGGAGGATGGCGGCCAGAGCAATCGCCGCCAAACGCTGGCGAACGAAGAATCCGGCGGCTTGGCTGACCGTGCGGGCAATCCATCCCGGACGGTCCTCACGCGGCTTTTTGCTCCGACGCATGACCCCATTTGCGAGCGATGGCGCAATCAGCGCGGCGTAGAACAATGACCCCGTCATGGCGAGCGCCGCGGAGGCTGCCAGAGGCCGGAAGGTTTTACCTTCCACGCCTTGCAGCGAGAAAAGCGGCAGAAAGACGACGATCACCACCGCAACAGCGGCAATCAGCGGCGCAATAACTTCCGCAGCCGAGCGCGCCACAACATCTCTCTGATCGACAGACGGATCGCTTTCCCGGAATCCCCGGTCGACATTTTCTGCGATGACGATAGCCCCATCCACCATCATGCCAATGGCAATGGCCACGCCGCCCAGCGACATGAGGTTGGCACTGATGCCGAGCCATTGCATCGCGATGAAGGCAAAGCCCACGGAAAATGGAATAGAAAGGACAACAACCAGGCTTGGACGCCAGCCGCCCAGAAAGACGAAAACGACCAGTGCGACGAGTAGCGCGCCCTGCCACAGCGCCGTTGTCACCGTGGCGGCAGCTTTGTTGACCAGTGTTCCCTGATCATAATAGGGCACGGCGTTGACGCCTTCCGGCAGGTTTTTGTTGATTTCCTCAAAGCGTGTCTGAACGCGCGCAATCACATCGGACGTATTGGCGCCATAGAGTTTGAGCACCAGTCCCGCGACCACTTCACCTTCGCCATTGGCGGTGGCCAGGCCCTGGCGTACCCCGCCGCCGACAATGATTTCACCGAGGTCGCGTACCCGCACGGGGCGGCCATCATCGACATTGACGACAATTTCCGCAAGATCTTCAACCGATCGCGCCAGTCCGACGCCGCGGACCGTATATTGCTCGGCCCCGATTTCGAGAAATTGTGCGCCTTCGGTCTTGTTGCCGCGCTCAAGGGCGGTCATCACATCACCAATCTGGATGTCGTAAGCCAATAGCGCGTCCGGATCGAGCCTGACCTGATACTGCTTTTCATAACCGCCAAGTGACAGCACTTCGGTGACGCCGGGCACAGTCTGAAGCTGGTATTTGATGATCCAGTCCTGGATTTCGCGCATTTCTACAAGATCGCGCGCGCCGGTCTCATCTTCGAGACGGAAATAGAGAATAATCCCTAGACCTGTTGAAATCGGCCCCATTTGCGGGTCACCAAAGCCATCGGGGATATTGCCGCGCGCTTCGGCGAGGCGTTCACCAACAACCTGGCGCGCAAAATAGACATCCGTGCCGTCTTCAAAATAGATGTTAACGACGGACAGTCCAAAGTTTGAGACCGAGCGCATATGGTCTAGCTTTGGCAAGCCGGACATGGCGGTCTCGATTGGATAGGTCACGTAGCGCTCCACCTCTTCTGGGGCGAGGCCTTCGGTTTCTGTGAAGACCTGAACGAGTGAGGGTGTCACATCGGGAAAGGCGTCAACGGGTAGCGCCTTGAACGCGAATAATCCGCCAAGGGTCATGGCGAGCGCCGCGATGGCGGCGAGCAGCCGCCCTCCGGCGATACGGTGCATTAAATTTATCATATCAAATGTCCTAGTGGCCGTGGCCATCGCCAAAGGCGTCTTTTTCGAGTTGAGCTTTGAGGGTGAAGGCACCGTCTGTCACGACTGCCTCACCCGCCATTAGGCCGGAGCGGATTTCCACAAACCCGCCGGATTTGGTGCCTGTCATCACTGCGCGCGGTGCATAGCCGCCCTCGACAGGGACGAACACGGAAGGTCTGTCTTCAACCAATTGAATGGCTGCTTCCGGTACGCGCAAAACCTGCTCAGATGTGCCAACACTGAGATCGGCCGTGACATACTGACCAGGTCGCAGTGTGCCATCCGGGTTGTCAACGATCACGCGGGCCGTCGCGGTGCGTGACGTTTCGCTGATGACCGGCAAGACAAAGGCAATTGTGGACTGCGCAAGGATTTCACCGCTGTCGGTTTTTAGCGCGACAGGAGCGCCGACGCGAATGCGGGCGATGTCCTGTTTGTAAACGGCAATATCCGCCCAGACGACACTATCGTCGACAAGGGTGAACAGCGGATCAGCGCCGGCATCCCCGGCTGAGACCGTTTCGCCCAGCATGACCGTGCGGCGCACCACCGTTCCGGCAATCGGCGCTGTCAGATAGGCATTGGCATTATCGCCGTCAGCCGCCGTGGAAATGCGCTCCAGTGCGGCATGACTGACACCTGCGGCATGGAGCTCATTTTCAGCCGCGTCACTATCGGCTTTCGCAGCTTCAAATTCCGCCCGCGCGGCTTGCAAATCGGCTTCCGAGGTGATCTTGTCCGCAAACAGTTTTTCCTCGCGGGCCAGCGCCTGACTGGCCAGAGCTTTGCGCGTTTCCGCCGTGAGCCAAGTGGCTTTCAGACCTGCGAGTTCACGGCTCTTGATCAGCGCCAGCGTATCGCCGCGTGCCACGTGATCCCCTTCGCTCGCATAGAGTTTGCCAATTACGCCGCTGACCTTGGGCGAGACATTGGCAACACGATCAGCGTCAAAGCGGATTTCGGCCGGAAGGCTGAGAGATTGCGCAATCGCCCCCTCTGCAACAATTGCTGTTTCAATACCGGCCTCAGTGGCCGCGTCCGGGGTTAGTTTTACAACGTCGCCTTCGGATTCACTATGATCATCATGGCCGTCAGGCTCGCCGTCACTTTCCGCATGATCGTCATGCTCATCATCTTGATCGGTCTCGCCATGGTCATCGTGATCCGCTTTTTCTTCGGCATGATCATCGTGATCATCGTGATCAGCGGTCGCGGCGGAGGTTTCGCTAGCGACCCGATTTGTATCCGGGGTTGCATTGCCGCATCCCGCCAAAATCACGGCCAGAACCATCATGGTCGTTGGCAAAATATGTGTCTGTTTCATTGGAAGTCTCCATTAAACGGGGCGGCACCGATCAGGCTTTTGAGACGCATGAGGTCCGCATTAAGGGTACGCCGCGCGTCAATTACGCTGACGCCTGCCTCGATCAGCCCTTTACGGGTATCGAGCGTTGATGTGAGGTCAAACCGGCCTGCCGCGTAGCCTTCAACAGATGCGTCGTAGGCGGAACGGGCCGCAGGTAGCGCCTCCTGTTCGAGTAGCGTCAGCCGGGCCTCGGCGGCGCGCACCCGCGCGGCGGCGGCCTGTTGCTGCGACCGCAATCTGGCCTCAACGGCGACGGCGCTGATACGTTCGGCATCGGCGCGATAACCCGCTGCGCGAGCGGCGTCGCGGTTACGGTCAAAAAGCGGAATCGGCACGGTGACCCCGACCAGGAGCGCATTGTCGCCGGTCTCTTCAAATTGGCGAACGCCCGCACTAACCGTGACATCAGGAATACCGGCCGCGCGGGCGGCGTCCTGCTCAGCGTCGCGGGCTGTTGCTCCAGCTTTAGCCGCGGCGAGCGCCGGGTGCTCGTCAAGCCCGCGCGTCTTTGAGAGTATTTCACTTTCATCAGACAATATGGCGCGCGGGGGCGCAAAAACCGGCGTTGAGCTTCCCCAAAGCGCGGCGAGTTCATAGCGGCGTTGATCAATTTCAGCGTCTGCGGCAAGTGCGGCGGCTTTGAGTGCAGCCGCATCTGCCTCGGCGCGCGAGCGCTCCGGCCGGGCGGCCGCGCCGGCCTCAACACGTTTCGCAACGGTTTCAGCCAAAGACACGGCGAGATCCGCCGACTCCCGTGCCAGCGCTGCGAGTTCTGTCGCGGCGATCAGGTCATGATAGAGCAGCGCTGCTTCTAGCTCGGTCTCTCTTAATATGACGCGGCATTCAGCGTCGGCGAGCGCTGCCCGCGCCCGCGCGGCACGCTCGCGCTTGGCTCTTTTACCTCCAAGCTGGAATGTCTGCTCAATGGCGAGCGTGGTTTCGGTTTGGTCAAACCCGTTGAGCGGTCCGGTGCCTGAGAAGTTTTCAATTTCCAGTCCGATTGACGGATTAAGACGGCGCCCAGCCTGATCGGCTTCGGCTGCGCTGGCGCGCGTCTCCAGTGCGGCCCGGCGGACATCCGGGGACGCATGACGGATTTGCATGAGCGCCATAGTGAGGGTTAGCGGCGCATCGGGCACGATGGTCGGCGCGCTGCCTGTTGGCCCGTTGCACGGGGCCGCGACCGCTGTGCCTGCAAAGGCAGCCGCGATCAGGACGCAGAGTGCGCCCTGTTTGAATTTTGGCATGGGATATTCTTCCTTGTGATAACCTGAATCGACATCAAACCCACGCGCAAAAGGCGCGGATTCAGAGAGTCAGGTTAGGCACGCGGAGGACGATAAAGACCGTGAGGACCAGCGCGCGGAACGTGCTGGTCTGCGCCGGGGCGAAGCCCCGATGTAGCTGATAAAGCGTAAGAGAAGGTCAGGCTGTTCATACCCACCATATGCAAATGGCATGGCCCGCAGCTATGAGTATGATGTTTGTGGGCCGGACGCTGCTCACTATCATCATTTTCAGTGTCACCGATTTCGGCGGCATGATGCGCTTCAGCGTCTGCGGTCATACAGGCAATCTCTTCAGCGTCCACAGGATGAATATCGGCCGCCGTTGCACCCATACCAAGGGTCACGCTCAACATGAGCGCAAGCCAAAACCTGGCGGTGCATATGACGGTTACAATTTTCATTCGCTCAACGACTATCCAATTTCATTGTCAAAATCATTAAATCTATTCATTTATTTAGTGCGGCTCAGTGTCATGACCCGTCTTTATCGCAATCTCGCTGCATTTAATGCGTTCCCGAATATCGCCCTTGGCATTTCGGGTGACAAATCTATCAGCGTCCAATGTCATAATACTGAGTTCAACAGCGGGTTTTGATTGCCCGCTGGGATCGAGCGGAAAGTCATTATGCGTCATGGCCAGCACGTCGCCGTTGCGGTCCCAACTGCCAATCGCATGGACCGGCCCTTTGGCGCTGAGGAGGACAAGCACGACCCCATCCGATGAAAAATAAGTAATCGGAGCGGTTTCACAGGCGTCACCGTCGGTCCCGCTGGCCCAGGCCCCGAGCGGTTGTAGCGTCTCAGTGAGCGGATCGGCAAAGCTGGCGCAGCTTGCTACGAGCGCTGAGGCGGCCATTGCGAGGCCAACGCGAAGTGAATCGAATTTGATCATGTCGGTTTTATAGCCCCTACAGTGGCTGTAGGGGCAAGCGAATTCTTACATCGACAACTATTAAGCATGGGCCAGATTAATCAGCCGCTATTTTTGTTCAGCATTATCCGTCCGTCGTGGCTTCGTGAGTAACTCAGAGATCAACAGTAAGCCGACACCGCAGACAATCGCGCTATCGGCGAAGTTGAACGCGGGCCAGTGGTAGTTATTGATGTGAAAATCTAAAAAATCGGTCACCGCTCCATGTCGCACGCGATCGACTATGTTTCCGAGTGCTCCACCTGTAATCAGCCCGAGTGCGGTTGCGATCTGGCGATCAGCGGTGCGCCATAACCAATAGAATAAAACCGCGACGATCGATAGAGCGGCTAGAGTAAGGAGCCAGGGAGGCAGGCTGCCTAGAAGACCAAAGCTGATACCATTGTTCTTGAGCCGCACAATGTTGAAGAATGGAAGGACCGTCACACCGTTATCCAGGGCATCAATATTGAGGATAAGTGCTTTAGTGAGTTGATCTATCGCCAGAACGCCCAGACCAATGATGAATCCAATCTTCTGAATGGTCATATTGCGGCTCTGAGGTCGTTGCGTGCATCGCGAATTATTGCCCATGCAGAATGCAGGAATAGCCCGGCGATCCCGACTGCAACCACGAGATCGGGCCAACCGTGACCGAGCCAGGCGACCAAACCTGCTGCCACAATTACGGCCGCGTTCCCGATGGCGTCATTACGTGAAAACAACCAAACCGCGCGGACATTAGCGTCGCCTTTTCGGTGAGGGAGTAGCGGTAAGACGGCGATGACATTTATGACGAGCGCGATGAGCCCGAACATGCCCATCAGGGCAGCGTCAGGTATCGTTTGATTAAGAAGACGCCACACCGTATTCGCGAGTACGCCGAAGCCAAGCAAAGCCAGGAATACGCCTTGAATCATGGCTGAACGAGCGCGCCAGGCAAGACTCCAGCCGATTGCGAGCACGCCGAGGAATGTAATGAGACCATCACCGACAAAATCTAACGCATCAGCTTTTAACGCCTGTGAACCGGCGAAAAAACCCGCGATCATTTCCACAATTCCATAACCAACGTTCAGGAAAATTACGATCCAAAGGGCGCGTAAATACTCCGGATTCTTTTGGGTTTGTGAGGCGGCGGGGCCATCATCGCCTGGCGCAATTCTCTCGAAGCCGTAACCGGTTTTGGCGACGCCAAGTTCGATTTCTGGAAGTTGGGACTCTGAAACCCATAGCGTCATAATATGTGTCGCAGCCGAAACTTTGACGGCTTTTGGGGCGACACCAGCCGATTGAGCCGCCCGTTCGATTTCGGCAGCATCTCGCGCGCAATCCATTCCTGATACCCGGTAACGAAACGGGAGCGAAGTGTCGGAGCCTGCTGTTGGGGAGGTAGATGTTTTGCTCATGACAATGCTCTCAATTGAGAGACTACACGTATGCTTTGTCGTTGTTCCATTCAGTCTCGCCCATCCAAATTTATCGGGAGGTGCTTTCAATAATGGAAGAGAATTACCATCTACAGTCACTGTAGGGTCAAGCGGTTTGCTCAAAAGGTCGAAAGCCGCTCATGCGCATCTGCGATGCATTCGCTATGATCATTGAGCGTTGAAATGATCCGACACGTGTCAACCCGGCCGCCCTCGCAGCACGTAATCATCCGTTTGAGCTCCGCCTCAAGCGCTTCAAGCTGCGTCAGGCGTTTGCGCACATCTGCAAGCTGTTCACGGGCTATCGCGTCCACGGCCGTGCAATCCTGATCCGGCTGAGTTTGCAGATCAATCATTTCACGAACGGCCTCCATCGGAAAACCAAGATCACGGGCATGCCGTATGAACGACAAACGCTGCACGGCCTCATCGCCATATAGCCGTTGGCCGCTCGAACTTCGGTCCGGCTCGCCCATCAAATCAATCGATTCATAATAGCGTATGGTTGTCACTTTCACGCCCGCCGCTTTCGATAAACGACCAATGGTCATCTGCGTCATTCCGGGCTCCAAAGAAAAGTCTTGCCTCTATAGTCGCTGTAGACTGTAGGGTTTCTTCGAGAATCGTCAATGGGGAATAGGATTAGAAGATGTCGGGTTGCTGTGAGGACAAAACATTTGATGGGGTTTCGCCTGCTTATAAGCGGGCTCTGATGGCCGTCATCGCCATCAATGCGGTCATGTTCTTTGTTTGAAATGACGGCGGGGATAATGTCGGGCTCTCAGGCCCTCAAAGCCGACGCACTCGACTTCGCAGGCGATACGGCGACCTACGCGCTCAGCCTCTTCGTTATCGGGGCGAGCCTGAGGACGCGGGCGCTTGCATCGCTGATCAAAGGCGCCTCGCTCGCAGCGATCGCGATCGCCGTCCTCGGCATGACCGTGTTGAGGGTCATGAACGGCGCGCCGCCGGAAGCCGCAACCATGGGAGTGGTCGGCTTTCTGGCACTGTCCGCCAATGTCGCGAGCGTGCTGATACTGCTGCGCTGGCGCGACGGCGACAGCAATGTGCGTTCGGTCTGGCTCTGCTCGCGCAATGACGCCATCGGCAATGTCGGCGTGATCGTCGCTGGCGGGGTTGTCGCGCTGACCGGAACGGCCTGGCCGGACCTGCTTGTCGCCGCCCTTCTGGCGGGCCTGTTCCTGAAATCGGCGAGCGCCATCACGCTGCAGGCCCTGCGGGAACTGAACACAACCGGCGCGTCGCATGCGACTCCGGTCGAATCGTCCTCATGAGCCTGCGCATTCCACCTCTTGTTCAGGTCCTGATCTGCGGTGCGATCGGCTGGGGACTGTCCTCTGTCACGCCTTTTCTGGCGTTCGAAGGCGTGTGGCGTTCTGCGGCGGCGTTGCTTTTCATCGCTGCTGGCATGGCCATTCTGGCGCTCGCGCTCGGCGCATTCATCCGCGCCCGCACAACCGTCAATCCGCTCGCCCCTGAAGAGGCTGCCACGCTGGTCACCACAGGGCTTTACCGCATCAGCCGCAATCCGATGTATTTGGCCATGGCGGCCATTCTGACAGGCGGCGCGTTTCTGATGGGCAATTTGTCCGCTTTCGTAGCTCCAATTCTCTTTGTCTGGCTGATGACTGAGTTTCAGATCAAACCGGAAGAGCGCGCGCTGCAGGCGAGATTCGGTGAAGCGTTTGACGCCTACCGTATCCGCACGCGGCGCTGGATTTAGGAGGCGCGCCTGTGTTCAATACACCCCTATGGATGGAATGGCTGGCGTTCGGATTGTCAGTGTCCGGAGCGGCAGCGATCTTTTCGCTGTGTGCGGTATCGCTGTTCCGACGCGATTTTCAGTTTTTTCCGCCTCCGGAAAAACGGAGCTGGCAATACCGGACGTTCTGGGCCTTTTTTCGTTTGTTTCTATACCCGCTTGTTGCGCTCTCCATCCTCGTTTTTGAGCCGGCGGAGGATGCGGGGGCCATGGCCCGGCAAGGTGTCGGCGGCGTGCTGGCGGTCACGGGTATTGGCCTTGCCTTCTGGATCTCAATCCAGATGGGCTGGCGCAATGCCTTCGGCGAAGCGCGGGGGCTGGTGACAGATGGCTGGTTTCGTTTCAGCCGGAACCCGATCTATGTCGTGACCTGGCTTGGTCTGCTGGGCTGGGCGATCATCTTGAACGATTTGCGCGTAACGTTTCTGCTGTCTTTATGGGCAGCGATGTACTGGCTCGCTCCGAGGATAGAAGAGCCCTGGCTGGAACGCCAGTATGGGGATGAGTATTGCGCCTATAAGCAGCGAACGCGGCGTTTTTTCTAAGGGCGGTGTTCGGCTGTTCGACCAAGGAAAGGGCGCCCCGGCCTTCGCCGGCCGGGCTGGCGTGAACCAGGCCATCGCTGCGCGCCGTCCCGGCCCTTCGGGCTTTCATCCCTGGCGCAGTTTTTAAGCAGTGTTGTGAAGGATTCGGTCGGCGCTGGCGCGCCGGCATGTTTGCTTCTTTTTTCCCTCTCAGGCGGGGGCGGAGGCGCGCATGCCAGATGGCGGCGCTCCCGGAAGGGGGGCGGCGTCTTGAAGATCGTCTATGTGCCTGCGGCCTCCTACCTGACCCCTTCCGCTCACGCCTGACGCCATCTGGCCAGCGGCCTCTCACCGCCCCCGCCTTGCGGGAAAAAAGCGGGGGTCAGAGGAGGCAGAGATGGCGCAGCGCCGCAGACAACGAAACACGCGGAAAGACCTTTATTCAGAGGTCACGGATAACATCATCGCGGAACTGGAACAGGGGCGCGCGCCTTGGGTGCAGCCTTGGGGCGGGGTGGAGGGGGCTACTCCGCTTGGCTTGCCCGAGAATGGCGCGACGGGCAGGCGCTATTCCGGAATCAATATTCTGCTTTTATGGGGCGCGGCGATTGAGCAAAGCCGTTCCTGTCAGACATGGCTGACCTTCAAACAGGCGCTGTCACTTGGCGGGTGTGTTCGCAAAGGCGAGCGCGGCACGACGGTTGTTTATGCCGACCGCTTCACCCCGAAAGCCGAACGGGAACGTGTGCGCGAGACGGGCGAGTCGCCGGGCACGGTGCCGTTTCTCAAACGCTATACCGTGTTCAATGCAGACCAGTGCGACGGCCTGCCCGAAGACCTGACCGCCAACGCGCCCGACTTGCCGGAGCGCGAGATTATCCCCCGCGCCGAAGCGCTGATTACAGCGACGGGCGCGGATTTCAGGATTGGCGGCGACCGCGCCTATTATGTTCCGTCCAGGGATTTCATTCAGGTTCCGCCGCAGCCTGCTTTCTTTGACCAGATCAATTATTACCGCACCTGCTTTCATGAGCTTGGCCACTGGACCGGGCACCCGAAACGCCTCGCCCGTGACCTGAAAGGCGCGTTCGGCACCAAGGACTATGCCCGCGAGGAACTGGTCGCCGAACTCGCCAGCGCATTCATCTGCGCGGACCAGTCCATCGCCCCGACCGTGCGGCATACGGATTACATCGGTTCTTGGCTGGAAGTATTGCGCGAGGACAAGCGCGCCATTTTTCGCGCCGCGTCGCTCGCTTCCAAGGCGGCTGATTACATTCTCGCTTATGCCGCGCCGGACCCCTGCAGCGCTGCCGCAGCGATGGAAGCGGCGCCATGGTGAGGCAGATAAACAAAAGGTCCGGGGGACATTTTGTCTGCCGAACGAATCCGCCCTTTCGCATCAGCCGACTCGACGCGGCGCTTGCATCGCTTGACGCCGAAGACATTGGCGCATGGGCCGTGCTGGTCTGCGGCTGTTTCCACATTTTCGAGAGCGAGGGGGCGGCGCATCGCGCCTACCGCCTCTGGCTTGAAAACCGCCCTGTGCGCTGACGCACGGGGCATCCCACCAACTGCACATCATGAAGGAGGCAACGCCATGCAGTTAAAACATATCCCTATCACCGACATGAAAGTGTCCCGGCTCAATATGCGCCACGGGCGCAAAGCGCCCGACATTTCCGACATCTATCCGTCGATAAAGTCGCGCGGCGTCTTGCAGACCATGCTGGTCCGCAAGGAAGGTAGCAAGTATGGCGTTGTCGCCGGACGCCGCCGTTTCTTCGCCCTCAAACGCCTCGCCAAGGAGACAGGCAAGGCGCAGAAAGCGCCCTGTCTCGTTATGCAATCCGGCGATGACATTGCCGCGCTGGAAGCGACCCTTGTCGAGAACACCACCCACCTTCCAGCCGACGAGTTTCTGCAATATGACGTCTTCGCCCGGCTTGCTTCAAAAGGCGAGACCGTCACGGTGATTGCAGAGCGCTTCGGCGTCACCGAACTCATGGTGCGCCGGGTGCTGGCGCTGACGGCGCTCACCGATGATATCAAGGCGCTCTACAGGGCCGAAATCATCGACAAGCGGACGCTTTACGCCCTGACGCTCGCCACAAAAGAGCAGCAGGAAGACTGGCTGACCCTGTTGAACGCGGAAGACGAATACGCCCCGCGCGGCGAGCAGTTGAAAGACTGGCTCACAGGCGGCGGCCGCATCACCACCGACAAGGCGCTGTTCGATTTGGAAGCCTATGACGGGACCGTGCTGACCGACCTGTTCGGCGAGACTGCCATTTTCGGGGACGCTGACCTGTTCTGGACTTGCCAGAATGAGGCCATCGCCGACATGGCCGAACGCTACCGGAATGAGGGCTGGGCCGAAACCGTCGTGCTGGAACGGGGCGCGCACTTCCTGACATGGGAGCATGGCAAGCGCAGCCGGAAAGACGGCGGCAAGGTCTATATCGAGACCCGCCATGACGGCTCTGTCACGGCCCATGAAGGCTATCTGCCATCAAAGGACATCGAGAAAATCGAGCGTATCCTTGGCCGGGGCGGCGATGGCGAGAACGGCAAGCCCGCCCCAAAACCGGAAATGTCCGGTCCCTTGGCGGAATATGTCGCGCTGCACCGTCACGCCGCCGTCAGGGCGAGTCTGTGCGATGCGCCCGGCGTCGCGCTGCGCCTCGCCGTCGCCCATCTTGTCACCCGCTCGGATAACTGGCGGCTGGACGTTGAGCAGCAGCGCACACGGAAGGAAGCGACCGCGGAAAGCCTCGCGGCTTCGGCAGGGGAAGTGAAGTTCGCCGCGCACCGCGCCAAGGCCAAGGCGCTGATTGGGCAGGATGACCAAGACGGTTCGCTGGTGGCGGAGAATGCTTTTCCCGCCGACCCTTGCGAGACCTTCGCCCGGCTTCTGGCGCTCAGTGATGAAGAGGTGCTGCATGTTCTCGCCGTCGCAATGGGCGAAACCCTGCAGGCAGGTTCGCCCGCCGTCGAAGCCGCCGCACATGTGACGGACACGGATTTTGCCGCGCTGTGGTCGCCCGATGAGGCGTTCTTTTACTTGCTGCGCGACAAGCGCGTCATCAATGAAGTGGTCGCTGAAATCGCCTCGCCATCCACGGCCCGGTCTGTCCTGACCGATACCGGAAAGGCGCAGAAATCCGTCATCCGCAACCGCATCGCCGGGCATGGATGCGACCCCGACCCGGACTGGCGGCCCCGCTGGATGCGGCAGTCGCCATCCTCTTATCTTGACGGCGCGCCATGCCCGCCCGCCGAAGCGTGGGAGGCCGTCAGGGGTCTGTTCGAGGACAGCGAGGACAGGGCTTCGCTCGAAACCCCGGAAGCAAAGACAGCCATCGCCGCCTGACACGCCTCCCGTAAGCGGCATGGTTCGGGACCGTCCGGCAGTTTTGCCGGGCGGTCTTTTCCTGTTGGTGGCGCGGAAGCAAGCTCGCGAAACGACATGGGTGGTTTCCTTACCAACTGCCCTGTTTGTTCCTGACATATTGGCGTGCCTGCCAGTTGCAAACACCTCTGGCATTGCACGAAGGACGCCCCGAGCGGCCCCGTTTCCTTGCCTGACCTGGACGACCGCCTGCGGGCCATGAAACCGCCCATCGCCAGAAATTTCCTCTGCTGTTCGGTCTGAAGAAGACCGAACGCGCATTCACCGCGAATCAAATTTCCGCCACCGGGCGGTGCTCCGCTTTGCTGCGCCCGCTTCGCGGTTCAGACCTGCCGCCCGCCGTCCCTTTAGGTCAGCGTCAACGGAGCCATCGGGGCGCCCGCGACACGAAGCCAAAAGGAGATATGAAAATGGCTAACGCACTTGGATATGTCAGCGAAACAGACACAGGCTTTGAAGGCGCACTTGCCATGATGAGCCTCAACACGCCGATCCGCATCATCAAAAATGACGAAAAGACCGCCGACAAACAGCCCGATTTCAGGGTCTATGCCGGAGAGAAAGGCTCCGATATTGGCGGCGGCTGGGTCCGCACCGCGAAGTCTTCGGGCCGCGAATATGTCTCGCTCACCCTCGCAGACCCGATGATCGGCCCGCGCAAAATCTATGCGAACCTCGCCCCGGTCAAGGATAAGGATGGCCGCCACGTCATCCTCTGGAACCCGCAGGGCTAGACGCCGAAACACCAACCATAACGCCGCCCCGGAGGCTTTCTCCGGGGCGGTTTTTTTATGCTTTTTCCTTGGTTAAAACGTCGGGGGAAAATTCATGTGATCCATTTTCCCTCTGCAAAATCCCGCAATCTCCGCCAATCCTTTCGTCTCAAAAGTGATGAAAGGACACTGTGTACAATGACGAAAAACAGACGAAATGATCGCCGAAACGATGGCTGGCCGGAGCTTTTGAGTGTCGAGGAAGCGGCAGAATTTCTGAGGCTGAAACGCTCAACGCTTGACCATTATCGCTGCGAGGGACGCGGGCCGATTTACCGCAAACATGGCGCGCGGGTCTTCTATCCGAAACCCGATCTCATCCGCTGGTCAGAGCGCAATTCCTATGCGTCCACATCCGAACGCCTGCAGAAGCCGGAATGAAAAAGCGCACGCTTTGGATGACAGGATTTAGCGCCGGTCTTGTCTTTTTCGGTCTGGTTCTCGACCCCGCAGATCGCTTGATCTGGAACCGGACCGCGAGCGCACCGACAGGGCTTTACTGGCTGAGCGACGCGCCCTTCACCCCTGGCCGATGGGTCGTCGTCTCCAGCCAGAGCGTGCAAGCGAACTGGGCGCAGGAGCATGAATTTGTTGGCGAAGACTGGCCGTTATTGAAACAGATTGCCGGGGGTCCCGGCGATGAAATCTGCCGGACCGGACGCGACATTCTGATCAATGATGAAGTTGTGGCGGAAGCGCTGATTGTCGATTCCAGTGGCCGAAACCTGCCTGTGTGGGATGGCTGTGTCCGGCTTGAAAGCGATGAGCTTTTCCTGCTGACGCCGCATCCGGCGTCGCTTGATGGCCGGTATTTCGGTCCCGTAAAACAAACAGACCTGGATGGCGTCGCCATCCCCGTTTTCGTGGCCCGGGACAGACAGGGCGCAAGCGGATGCAAAGCGATACATGCGGATGCAAGGGAATCAGAAGCGAACCCGGTAGGGCAAGATTAAAGCTATGGCACCACATGCCATCTAACGCCTTGTCTGCACATCTGTTTTTTGGCGCCCTTTGCACAGCATTGCGGTGCATGGATCGTCGGAAATTTCCCGGAATGAAAGGGGTTCCTGTGGTGCATGGGGTAAGAGCGCCGCAATGAGCGATGATACCCCGTTCACACCCCGGTTGGGGCCGATACGCGATAGAGGCGGCCCAGCTGGAAAGCGCCTTCGCCGCCAACTGGCGAAGACCGGGAAGCGGCTTTCTAATGCGCCCCGGAAATCTTCCTTCACGGGCGCGCGTTATGGCAGCGGCGGCGCAGCGCGAACACGCGCATCCGCAGGGCGGCATCTGTCCCGCCTGCAACGGCGGCGCGTCGTGGTCAAAGTACATATCGCCAGAGCCGGACGCGCGGGCCCAGGACTCTATCGTGCCCATGTCGGCTATCTGCAGCGGGACGGCGTGGATCGCGAGGGCGAAGGCGGTGTCCTCTATGACCGGGACAATGAAGGTATATCGCCGCGCGACTTTCTGGAGAGGAGCGAACAGGATCGCCACCAGTTCCGGATCATCGTGTCGCCGGAGGGCGGCGCGCGCATGGGCGATTTCAAACAGGCGACGCGCGACCTGATGGCGCGCATGGAAGCCGACACCGGGCGGCGCTTGGACTGGATCGCTGTCGATCACCACAATACCGGCCATCCGCACACGCATATTGTCGTGCGCGGGCGCGACGCGCGGATGAAGGATGTCGTCATCGCGCGAGACTATCTCACCCATGGCCTGCGCGAAGCGGCCGAGGATCTTGTGACACAGAGGCTCGGACCGCGGCGAGCGCTGGAGATTGCAGAGACGCGGCAGAAACAGGTCGATCAGGACCGGTGGACAGGGCTGGATCGCGAGATCGAAAACCTTATCGATGGAAGCGTTTTTGAGCCGGGCGATGCGTCCTCAAGCGGCGAACGCTTTAGCCGCTCGCTTCAGATTGCTCGCGCACGCCACCTCCAAACGTTGGGCCTCGCAGAGCCCGCCGGAGCCGTAGCCTGGCGGATGAAGCCGGGCTGGCAGGAGCAACTCAAACGCCGGGGCCGGCGGGGCGACATCATCCGCACACTCGCGGCGGAATTCGGCGAACGTAAAAAACACATTCAGTTTGTGCAGGACCGGGATGCGGATGCAACCCCTATTCAGGGCGTCGTTAAAGCCTATGGCGCCGAGGACGAACTTCGCGACACACGCTACATGCTCGTTGAAGATTTTGACGGCGGGATATGGCATGTGCCTGCTGGCGCCATTGATCCGACCTCCCGCCCGTCGCGCGGCGCGGTTGTTGAGCTGTCGCGCGCGAGCGCGCTGGCGCGGGCTTCGGACACGGCCATCGCCAGAGTCGCCGATGAAACGGGTGGCGTCTGGTCGGAGGACTTGCACGCCCGCCACGATCCCGGATCGAAACCGGCTTACCGCCTGTCGCTGAAGCGCCGTCTTGAAGCGCTGCGGCGGGCGGGAATCGGCGAACGGCTCGCCAGCGGAGAATGGCGCATTGACGCGACCTTCCTCAAACGCGCTGCTGACTACGAAGCGCGGCGATCCGGCGGGGTAAAACTGACCGTTTTGTCGTGGCTGTCCCCGGAGGCGCAGATTGAGCGGATGGGTGAGACATGGATCGACGGGCTTTCAGAAACCGATGCGGAACGGTGCATCGCGCTCCGGAAACTTCAGATGCGGCGGCAGGCATGGCTGCGAGAGCAAGACGTTCTGCAGGCAGGGCAGGCAACCCTTTCAGATGAGCAGCGTATTCGGATGCGGGCGCTTGATCTGAAACAGAACGCCGATGCGATCGCTGCGCGCTCGAACCGGACGGCTGTCGATCTGGCGAACGGGGACCGGTTACACGGGCGGCTGGAAGGCCATGTCGATCTGGCGGCGGGCCGCATGGCGGTCATCGGGAATGCGAAGGCGTTCGCGCTTGTACCGTGGCGCAGCGCGCTCGGGCGGCAGACCGGCCGCGAACTGACACTCAAACGCACAGCCGCAGGCATCGGCTGGACGGTTGGAAATGGTCGCTCGAAGGGCATTTTTCGTTAGGCTTTTTGGTTGCCTTGCAGGCGGGTGGCCGGAGTGGTCAGTTTTGCGGCTGGCCGAAAGTGCCGTATATCGCTCTAACTATTTGAGCGATGCGGTTTCAGCGTGTGTGCCCGCATATTAATGGTCCTTCCCAAGCGATCGTTACGCTGTATTGCACAGGCGCCGAAGCTCGGGCGGATTGGCGGAGAGGCAGCCCTCGTGAAGAAGGCCGACAAAACCGAACTTTACAAAAGCGCAGGATTCCGATTGTTCGTACATCTACTTATAGCTTCTGCTAAGGCGTGCCGCGGGGGCCGAATAAAACGACGCCTGCGCCGACCAGCATGATCGCAGCGCCGAGAAAGTCCCACCGGTCCGGCCGCGCGCCCTCAACAAAATAAATCCATGCAATCGAAGCGGCGACGTACACCCCGCCATAGGCGGCGTAGGCGCGCCCGGCGAAATTGGCGTCAATGCGCGCGAGCAAAAGCGCGAACAGGATCAGACTGACCACGCCGGGACCGATCCAGAGCGGCGACTTTTCAAGGCGCAGCCACATCCAGAACGCATAACAGCCGGCGATTTCAAAGAGTGCCGCAAATATATAGTAGACCGCCGTCATTGATCGCCGCCATTCTTATCAAAGCCCAATATGGTGACGACGAACCTGCCCGGCTTTTCGAGCTGAAGATCGGTAGTCGCCATCACGCGCTCCAATTATCCCGCGCAACAGGAAAGCTTGGTCACATCCTTGTCGAAGCCCTGCGCCGCGAGTTTCAATCCTTCGACCGTCGTCAAATAAGGGAAAATCGTCTCGCCCAGTTCCGTCGCGGTTATATTATATTTGAGCGCGAGCACGATGGTCTGGATCGAGTCGGCCCCTTCAGGCGCTAAGATTTGCGCGCCAAGTAGACGATCCGTCTCGGCGTCGGCGACCAGCTTGATCAGCCCGCGCGTATCATGGGCTGCAAGCGCGCGCGGCACTTGATCAAGCGGCGCTACCGACGTTTTGACATCGAATCCAGCGGCTTTTGCCTGAGCCTCGCTTAACCCCGCGCCCGCGATTTGCGGATCCGTGAACACGACCCATGGCATCGCCGCATTTTCGTATGTGTGCGAATTGCTGTTGAGCGCGTTTTTTACCGCAAGCTTCGCGCCATAGGCTGCCATATAGACAAACTGGTCCCGGCCCGTAACATCGCCGGCGGCGTAGACGCCTGGCTTGCTTGTCTGCATGCGTTCATCGACGACAATACCGCCATTGCCCAGCGTTTCGATGCCCGCGTCTTCAAGTCCGAGCGTTCCGGTGTTGGCCTTGCGCCCCGTCGTCAGCAGCAAATGCCCGGCGTGAATGACCTCTTCGTCACTGCCGATGGAAATCGTCAGGGAAACGCCTTCATTGGTTTTTGCGACGCCAACATAGGAAAGTCCGGTTCGGACGGCGACGCCCTCCGCCTCGAAATACTCGGTCAGCGATTCTGAAATCTCCGGCTCGGCCTCCGGCAATAGCCTGCTGCGCGTCACAAGCGTCACCTCGGCTCCCGCGCGCGCAAACATCTGCGCCAGTTCGCAGCCGATATACCCCCCGCCGACCACGATAAGAGAACGCGGCAACTCGGAAAGCTCCAGCGCCGAGGTGCTGGTCAGATAGGGCGTTTCATCAAGACCCGGAATGTCGGGAATTGTCGGCGACGATCCCGTTGCGATGAGAACCTTGGCGGCTTCGATCCGCCGCTCGCCCACCATGACGCCGCCTTCGGTAAGACGCGCCGCGGCTTCAATATAATCTATTGAATCATAAGCGCTGAGGAGATCGATATATTTCTTTTGGCGCAGGCTCGACACGAGTGCATCCTTGTCCGCCATGAGCGCGGACCAGTCATCGATATGCGCTTCGCCTGTAATCCCCTGGAACCGGCTCGCCGCCCGCGCGCCGTGCAACGCCTCGGCGGCGCGGATCATCGTTTTTGATGGCACGCATCCGACATTGACGCACGTCCCGCCGATCAATCCATGACCGATCAGCGCCACCCGCGCGCCTTCTTCGGCGGCGGTTATTGCTGCAGAAAAGCCCGCAGACCCGGCGCCGATGACGATAAGATCGTGTGGGTTCGAATTTGGGGGACAACAGCTATCCGTCATGAAGCTTACTTTCTGAGAGAGTGTTTTGTCGGCGGCGCCGACGCCAGACTGCGTATAATGTGAGGACGATGAAAAGGCCGAGGGCAGGGAACAGGATGTGGTCCAAATATCCCGTGAACGCCGACAGGCCGATCACGCCAAAAAGAACGACGAGGACCGGTGTAAAGCAACAGAGCGCGGCGACGATCGTGCCGATGATCCCAACACTGAGAAGAGACCGCATTGGTCAGGTTTCGATTTCGGCTGCGGGATAACCGACATTCGTCGACGCTGCGGCAATCTCGGCGGGAGTTGCGATAGCCGGATCGTAAACCACGGTCGCAATTTTGGTCTCAAAATCGACCTCCACCGATTTGACGCCTTCGACGCGTTTCATGGCTTTGCGCACCGAAATCGGACAGGTCGCACACGTCATATTCTCGATTGAAAATTGCGCGCTCGCCTCTGTCGCTTCTGCTGAAGCAAGGACGGTCGTATCGCTGGATGATTGCGCGACCACGACAACGCCGCCAAGCGCCGTTGCGCCGATGGCTGCCGCGATAAGCAGAACTTTTTTCACGAGGTGCTCCTTTCAATAAAACAGCGGCGCCCAGTAATCGATGGTTGCCGCGAGCAAGACGAGAATGGCCGATATCCAAAGCGCCGCCTTGGTAAAGCGCGCTGAATCCGGTCGTGCGCATGCGGTTCCGTCTTCGCAAGGCTCCGCCTTTCGGAAATAGACATGCCAGAACCCGGCTGCGATGAAGACCGCAGCGATCCCGATAAATACCAGCTTGTAGGTTTCGAGCGCGGTCAGATTTCCGATCCAGGCGCCGGATACGCCGAGACTGATCAGGATCAACGGCAAAATGCAGCAGGAGGACGCCAGAAGGGCTCCAAGCGCGCCGCCGGCAGCGAACCAGCGTTTGCCGCTCTTTGCCTTAATGCCAGGTTTTTCGTTTTCGGTCGCTACTTCTAACATCTGAAACGCACATCCTTGATGGTCTCGACTCCAATTTGAGCTCAATGTAGGCTCTGTAGCAACTACAGGATCAAGAAGGAATTTTGCGATGTCGTTCACGCTTGCGCGAGATTATGTGAAACGCGGCGAACTCGCCCGCCGCTCCGGCTGCAATCTCGAAACAATCCGGTATTATGAGGACATCAAGCTAATGCCCGAACCGGCGAGGACGGAAGCTGGTCACCGCCTTTACTCAACCGAAGATCAACGCCGATTGCGCTTTATCCTGCGATCCCGCGAACTCGGCTTTTCCATCGATGAAATTCGCAGCTTGCTATCGATGGTCGATGGCGGCGATTACACTTGCGGCGAGATTCATGCGATGACGCGCGAGCATTTGAAATCTGTTTCCAGGAAAATCGCCGACCTGAAGAAAATTCAACACACACTCAAGGCTATATCGGATGAATGCGCGGCCGGCGATGAGCCGGACTGTCCCATCGTTGAAACTTTGATTTCAGATTAGTTTGGATGAGGATTTACACTAGCAGCCTTATTGGGGCGCGGCAGTGTGTGTTTCATAGTCTTGGACAAGAAGCGCTTCTTTCCAAGATTTAGTAACGAGCAAGTCTTCTCTGATCGAAGCTGACCTCTCAATGGCCCGGATAGCCGACGTGGAATGTAGCACTTGGTGGAGCCCAAAATCGCAAGTCGGCTCTAGGATGGATGTGCATTTGAACCGCCAATTGCAACGATGCAACACGCATGCGTAGTTCAAATTGTCCACGGCGCGATTTCGCCTGACTTCATGAAGGTAACTTTTCAAAGTTTTTTGCAGGCTCCTGAATAAGCTCAATGTTGCCCATTTCTTCCACAAGTGGATATCGAAATACTCGTATACATTATGCGGTATCAGCTCGTTGGTGTTTTAGTGAGTGATGAATGAATAACCGGGGCAGCGATCAGCACCAAAGGAGCGCCCACGATCAGCCCAGCGATGATGGCTGTAGCCATAGGCGCCAGCAAGGCTGACCCTTGGCCGATCTTCAGAGCCAGCGGCGCCAGAGCCAGAATAGCAATAAGAGCAGACATCAGGATCGGGCGCAGGCGGGCCTTGCCGGCAGAAATTCGCTCGTCATGGTTTGAGGTATCGCCGCCAAGCTCTGCGAAGTAGAAGACGCCGAGTTCGGCGATGATGCCAATCACCATGGTGACCCCCATCATAGCGGAGATGTTGAGTTCGGTACCCGTCAGGACGAGACCGCTGATGACGCCCGCGACGGACAAGCCAACGACGCCGAGGATGGAGATTGCCTGGGCAAGGCTTCTGAACAGGAAAATGAGCAACAGGCCCGACAGAAGGAAGGCGGCCGCAAACACCGTCATCAAGTCAGAGAAGGATTTCTGCTGTTCGGCATAGAGCCCGCCAAACTCGAAGCGGACGCCTGCTGGCAAGGCGAGTGCGCCAATCACGCGCCGCACATCGACCATGGCCGAACCCATGTCGCGGCCTTCCAGACGGCCGGTGACGGCTGTCATGGGTTGCAGGTTCTCACGGCTCGATTGGGCCTGCCCGGAAACAGGCTCAACGCTTGCGACACGTTCGAGCGGCACAAGATGACCGTCCGGGGCGCGAAGCATCAGGTCTTCAATCTGTGGCACGCGTTGCCTGATTTCGGGCGGCGACCAGACCCTAATGTCGAGGCTTCGCTGGCCTTCCAGAATGGCCCCTGCAATCCGCCCTCCGACAAGGGTTTCAAGCTGGGCGCTAACACTTGCCGGATCGAGCCTTTCGAAGGCGAGGGCGGCGCGGTCGAGCGTGATGATAACGGCGTCTCCTGCCGTGCGGTCAGATTTCTGGACTTCGACGACACCGTTGACGCCTTCAAGAGCCGTGAGAGCCTGATCGGCTGCACTCGCCAGGGAGGCCGGGTCATTGCCGTAAAGCTTCACTTCGATGGGTTGGGGGACAGCCGTCAGGTCGCCAATGACATCTCCCATCAACTGGATGGTTTCAATCTGCAGACCGGGAACGGTCTCGTCGACACGCTGGCGAACTTCCGACATCACCTCTTCGATGGGCCGGCGCGGGAAGGGTTTGAGGCGGATGAACATGTCGCCTTCATTCGCCTCAGTAAGGCCGCCGCCGAGTTGAAGGCCTGTGCGCCTCGAATAGCTCGCGACATCCGGAATGCTCTGGATGATGCCTTCCATCTGCGTGACGAGCCGGTCTGTCTCTGTGAGGGAGAGCCCCGGCGGGGCGACATAGTCGAGCACGAAACCGCCCTCATCCATTTGTGGCATGAAACCAGTCGCGATCCGGCTCGACGACAGGGCGCCAGCACCGAGCGCGATCACGACGAGCACCGCCGCCGCAATGCGAGCGTGCTTCAGGAGCCATTGCATGAGCCGAGCATAGGCACCGGCGAGCGCATTCAGCCATCCGCCGGAATGTTCCGCGCGGCGCGCGTCCTCTTCGCGTGTGAGCGAGCGGGCAAGCACCGGGACCACGCTCATCGCGAAGATCATTGAGATGATCAGGCTCGACGCCATGGTGGTGGCGAGGGCCTTGAAGAAGCCGCCAGTGACGCCTGACAGGAAGGCGAGGGGTGTGAACACGATGACCGTCGCGAGAGACGAGCCGATCAGGGGACGGATCATTTCAGCAGCTGCTTCAAGCGCTGACTTGGTTCCGTCAGCGAGCCGCCGGGCGACATGTTCCAGCATCACCACGATGTCATCCACGATCAGACCGACCGCCGCCGCCATGCCCCCAAGGGTCATGATGTTGAGGCTCTGGCCTAGAACCATAAGAAGCAGCGCCGTCGAGGCGAGAACAGCTGGCAAAAGCACCGCCACGATGAGGACGAGGCGCAGGCTGCGCAGGAAGAAGAGGAGGACCAGGCCCGCCAGAAGCGTGCCGATCAGGATGGCGTCGCGAACGCTGCCGGCCGCCGAGATGACGAGGTCGGACTGGTCGTAATAGGAGGTGATTGTCAGGTCTTTTGGAAAGGTTGGGCGTTCGCGCGAGATCGTCTTCTTCACCGCATTGGTCAGGGCGAGCGAGTTCGCGTCGGGTGCCTGGCGAATGTTTACGAGGACGGCCTGCTTTCCGTCGGCGGTCACGCGGGTCCAGTCCGGCGCGACGGCCAGTCGAACCGTCGCGACATCGGCAACATCGATCGCGCCTCCGCCGGGAAGATCCTTCAGAACGATGTTTCCGATATCTTCGGCACCGCTCAGCTGATCATCGACGATGGTCAGATAGAGGCGCGAGCGATCCTCAAGACGCCCCGACGCCGAAACGATGTTGGACGCAGAGATCGCGGCCTCGACATCGGACACCGACAGATCGCGCGCGCTGAGGCGGGCTGGGTCGAGGAGGACTTCGAACTCGGCATCTCGTCCACCCAGCACTGAGACTTCCACGACACCATCGAGAGAGGCGAGCAGGGGACGTAGCATATATTGCGCGAAGGTCTTCAGCTCGACCTGTGACAGGCTATCGGAGGTGAGCGAATAGCCCATGACCGGGAATATGGTCGGGTCCATCCGGCGCACGTTGAACGTGAATCCAGGCGGCAGGGATGGTGCGAGACGGGCAAGTTCGGATTCAGATTGTAGCGCAGCGGTGATGATGTCCGAGCCCCAGTCAAAGGTGACGGACACTTCCGCTGAGCCCCGGCTGGTCTGGGAGCGGATGTCGCGCACGCCCGGAACAGCGCGAAGCGCATCCTCGGCTGGTCGGGTGACAAGCGCCTCCATTTGGTCAACGGGCCGGTCGCCCGCTTCGAGCGAAACGGCGAGACGAGGAAACTGAATTGTCGGAAACAGGCTGACAGGAAGTCGGCTCAAGGCGAAGGCGCCGCCAGCGGTCAGGAGCAGGAAGGCCGCAAGAATGAAGCGGGTCTGCTGGCTCAGCCACCGGCTCATTGCGCGGACTCCGATGTGGGCGTGCTGCTGCCCGTGCTGAGCTTCATCCCGTCTGACAGGATTGCTCCACCTTCTGTGACCACCTGGTCGCCCGGTGAAACGCCTGAGATGATTTCGGTCAGCGACCCATCGGTCTCGCCACTTTCGACCCGCTTGCGCGCGGCGACGCCGCCAATATCGACAAAGACATAGTCGCCTTGTTCGTCCGTGAAGACAGCCGGACGCGGCACAAGGACAACATTTGATTTCGTGTCGGCGACGACCGATGCGCGCACTGCTTCGCCCGCGAGGAAACCGAGACCGGCAGGTAGCGGCACAAGCACAGATGTCATTCGCGTTGCTGGATCGACGCGAAGATCGACAGCGCTGATCTTCGCATCAGCGACATGCGAACCGCCGTCGAGACCGGTCAGATGGATCGGGTCTCCTACTGCAAGCCGGGTCGCGTCTTCCAGTTCAAGATTGATCCGGGCCTGGATAGCGCCGGGTTCGGCGAGGCGGATTAGTGGGCTACTCGCGGCAACGACGTCGCCTGGCGAGACCAGTATGGCATCGACGATTCCGGCAGACGGCGCCGATACGGTACGCACAGCGCCGACATTGCTGCTCAGCGTATTCCCGCGCGCCGTCAGATCGTTGGCTGTCGTCTGCGCACGTTCAACGTCTGCGTCGCTCGCGAGACCGTCGGCTCGAAGGCGGCGTTGCCGGGCGAGCTCGTCGCGAGCCGCCGATGCGTCAGCGAGGGCCTGAGTGAGGTCGAGGCTTGATGCTGACGACGGTGCCAGGCGCAGCAGCGGTGCACCCCTGTCGATATTCGCACCGACCTGAACCAGTGCTTCGACGACACGCGATTCGACCTGCGTGGACAGGACCTGTTGGCGCGATGGGTCGAACTCGACAGTACCATATCCGGTCACGGTGAGAGGCAGGTCGCCGCGTATTGCAGCCGTAGTTGTTACAGAAGCGACCGGCTCCGAGACGGCTTGTTCTGCCGGTTTGAAGCATGCCGTGATTGCGGCGAGAGACAGTGCGGCAATGGCGAGTGTGAGGGATTTGATCATTCGATTGAGTCCAGTGGTGCGCCGACGGCTGTTTCCAATGCGATGGCTGCCTCGACGGCGGCGAGCGCGAGCGTGTCGGCGAGAATTTCCTTGTCGAGCGCCGCGAGACGGGTCGCAGCGGCGGTGGTTTGCGAGATGTCACCGCGGTCCGCAGACGCTTCGGCGCGGTCGGCCTGGTCGGATATTCCGGCCAGGCCGTCCACCACATCGGCGCGTTGCTTGCGGGCGATGAACAGGGCAGATGTTGCAGCGCCGATGTCTGCGCGGATCGTTTCTGCGCGCGCTTTGTATTGGGCTTCAAGGACGCCAAGATCAGCCTTTGCGACTGCGATGTCGCCGCGTGCCTGGTTCCAGATGGGCAAGGTGAAGCTGACAGCCGGTCCGAGCGTCCGGATATTGCCTGTGTCGCGCGCGGCATTGAGCGAAATCGCTGGAAGGGGAAAGCGCGAAGAATCGGCAACAGCGATGCCAGCATTCGCTGCTTCCAGACCCGCGCGAAGACCCTGAAGGTCAGCGCGACTGTCGATGGCGCGAGCAAAGAGGTCAGCATCGGACGAAGGGACGCCGGTATAGGGCTCGGGTGACTGCATCTGAACCGTTTCGTCCGGGGCGATGCCGAGCAGGCGGTTCAGGTCCAGACGGGCGACGGCGAGCTGGCTTTCCGCGGTGCGGTCGCGGTCCGCAGCATCGGCAGCCGTCAAGCGTCGTGCATCGACTTCGACGGCGGCGACATCTCCGCGTGAGGCTGCACGCAGGGTACGATCCAAATCGTCATCGGCAACCTGTCGGTATTCGATTGTCTTGCGTCGGACGTCCTCCAGCCAGGATATCCGGCTTGCGAGAAGCTTGGCATTCTGGCGGGTCAGCCATTCGGCCCAGACAATGTCCTGCCGGACCTTGGCGGCCTGAGCCTTGGCAGCATCGACACGGGCAGGGCGGCTCGACAGGCCCGCCAGATCCAGCCCGATCGATCCGGCAATCGCGAGCACTTCATTTGCACCATTCAGAGGTGCGTCGAAGCCAAGCCCGATGGTCGGATCGGGTAGCAATCCAGCTGCAAAGATTTGCGCGTCAGCGAGACCGGCTTCGGCCCGCATGGCTTGCAGGTCCGGATTGCCGAGGACGGCGATCACCGACAGATCATCAGCCGAAAGCGCACCCGTGCGAGCGCCGGTGTCCGCATCTGCGGTCAATTTCGACAGCGACGATCCAGTCGGCGAAATCTCAGGTGGGCTATATGGCGCCGGGGCGGTGGCGCAGGCCGTCAAGATGATGAAGAGTGGAGCGACAATAGCTGTCGTGCGTCGGTATCGTGGTGGCGTGCAGATCATGTCGGAGTCTTTAGTCATGGGATTTCAGCGCTTCGGAGAAGGGTTTAAAATTGGCGCGCGCCCTGAGGCCCGGATTATTATCGTCAAGATGGAAGCTTGCACTGTGAAGGTCTGCAATCGCTTTGACCAGAGCGAGCCCAAGCCCCGAGCCTGCGGTGTGTCGTGACTTGTCCAGCCGGTAGAAGCGCCGTTGAACTTTGTCGCGCTCGCCTTCCGGGATGCCGGGGCCATTGTCTGCGACGCTCAACCAGACACCGTTGAGACCTGAACCGGCCTCAAGCCGGATCGTGGCGCCTTGTCCAGCGTATCGGATCGCATTTTCGAGAAGATTGGCGCCCAGCTGAATGAGGAGTTCTCGATCACCGTGGACAAGAAGATTGCCGGTCTCCGGCGCTGACAGGAGAAGCGTCTGACCGGCATCCTCGGCAACGGCGGCGTAAGCATCGTGTAGAGCAGAAGCCACCTCTCCAAGCGGCACCGCCTTGAACTTCGCCTTTCTCGCGCCGCCTTCAATCTGGGTGATCCGCAAGACGGCGTCGAAGGTGGAGGCGATCTTTCGGGCCTCCTCGGCGGCCTGCTGAAGTTTGGATTCCAACTCGGGCTGATCGCCAACCTGCTCCAGCAAGCGTTCGATCTGAATACCCAGCCTGTTTATCGGGGTGCGCAGATCATGGGCCACATCGGCGCTGACCTGCTTGATGCCGACCACTGTGGTTTCGAGCTGTTCAAGCGCGTCATTGATGCGTTCGCTGAGCCGGCCAAGATCGTCATTTCGACTGCGGGTGTCGATCCGGTGCGTCACATCTCCGGTCGCCACTTTGCGAAGAACGCTGGAAATATGCTCGATGCGCGACTGCCCCCGCCGCGAAAGGACCATCGCGATCAGACCTGCAACCAGCGTCACGAATAAAGTTGCAATTCCAAACGCCTTGAGAACGGTGCTCGCGATCTCGTCGGTTTCTTCATAGCTGCGCGCGGTGATCAGCTTTAAGCCATCAAAGTCGCGCATTGTGAGCAAGTAGGTATCATCCGCGTCGTAACCGAGACGAGAGCCCGTCGCGTCGCCTGATGCCAAGTCTTCCGGGTTGGGTATCACGTGGCCGGACAGATAGGTGCCGTCGCTCAGCCCCAGCCAGACAATATCATCTTCCGGGTCGAGAGCCTTGGAACGGTCTGCGACGGCGGCTGTGATCGCGTCGCGCCCTTCAGCCTCATACACATCGACCAGTTCTAGCGCGGACAGCGTTGCAGCCTGTTCGACCCGCCGGTCGAGATCATCATGGATGGCTTGAAATGCAATCCAGCCCGCCACGAGGTTCGCCAGGACGAACAGCCCGACAAGCATCAGCGCAAATCTAAAGTGCGTGCTTTGAAGGAGCGTACGGTCAGACACGGAGCGTATAGCCTACGTTCTTGATCGTATGGAGCAGGGGCCTGTCGAACGGCTTGTCGATCTTGGCGCGCAGTCGGCTGATATGCGTTTCGACCACGCTGGTCTGCGGGTTGAAATGAAAGTCCCAGACATGTTCCAGAAGCATGGTCCGGGAGAGGACGCGGCCTTCGGACCGCATGAAGTATTCGAGAAGCTGGAATTCCTTGCTGAGCAGATCGATTGGCTGCCCCGCCCGAGAGACTGTGAGGCGCATTAAATCCATCTCAAGATCACCAACCTTCAGCTGCGTTTGTTCAACCGCCTGCAGGGGGCGACGACTGATAGCGCCGAGCCGGGCGCCAAGCTCCGAAAACGCAAATGGCTTAGTCAGATAATCGTCTGCACCGGCTTCCAGGCCCTCGACCCGATCATCCACGCCGCCGATTGCCGTGAGGAAGATGACGGGCGTCATGACTTTTGCGGCGCGCATCGCCTTCAGAACTGAGAGCCCGTCCATTCCCGGAAGCATGCGGTCGAGGATTGCGGCGTCATACTCACCGCGCAGGGCCATGGTCAGCCCATCAACGCCGTCCGCCATCTCGTCAACGACGTGTCCGGCGCCGCGCAGTCCTGAGAGAACATACTCGCGGGTTACGTCATCATCCTCGACCAGCAATATCTTCATGGGTCCTCTTTCGGGCTCGATGATGCGATCAGTCGTCGATCTCTGTTTCGAGAACTTCGCCCGTCGCCGCGTCGATTACGACTTCAACTTCCTGGTTATCAGAGCGAAGGACTTCGATGGAATATGCCCATATGCCATCTTCTTCTTCGAACTCGCCGGACATGGCTCTACCGTCGCCAGCACCTTCGGCAATTTTCACAGCGTCGCGCAAGGAGATTGCCGCGCCCATGAACGCCGCCTCTTCGCTGCCAGGTTCGGCGCCGTCCTTCTCTTCGCCTGCAAAGGCGGCAGCCGATCCTCCGAGGATGATCAATGCAAATGCAGCAACCTTGATTGGAGTATTTTTCATGTGTTTGGTCCATTCGTTCAGGAGGCCCTCTCAGCCTTGCCTTCTCAACTAGACCACTGGTCTCAACTGCACTGCCCGGCCAATGTACATCGGTGTAAACTAGTGGATCGATCTGGCCTGACACTAGGAAGCTCCCGGAAATCTTGACGGTATGCTTGTCCAAGAATTTCTATATACATATGTTTTAAAATAATTTTTTGGCTTGTGCGCCATCAGGTCATATAGGAAAAAATTGCTATTTCAATTATATTTCTATCTAAGCGGTTAGTGGAATTTGGGTAATGCCCTGTCTGGATGTTAGCTCAGCATGAATTGCTTTCAGTAACCATCATTTCAGGTAGGTGCTGTACAGTCCCGTCTGCTCAAGTTCAGTGTTCATCTTTACAGGCGGCACTATTTTGGCTTTGAAGAAGATCTGATGCGCCGACTTATTGTTGTTCTCAGCGCCATGTTCGCGTTCTCGTCGTTCCTTTCCGGAGCGGCGCATGCGCGTGCACATGCCGATGTACAGCATCACTTCATGGTTGCTGATCACCATGCGGATGACCACGGTCATTCACACGAAGCGCCGGATCAGGATAACGATCAGCAGCAGGGCCTTGATCACAAGGATCATCCAGCAGAGCTGCATTTCGTTGCGCTGGATTTCGTGCCGCCGGAAGGCGTATCCAGATTCGAATCCCCCTTTGTGCGACTGTCGACCGCGGCACAGGCCTATCGCGGGCCAATACCGCTTCGAGAACCCGACCCCGAACGCCTGCCAGCCTGAACGAAAACTCCGAGCGTTGATGCGCCCTTGGGGCCTTCAATGCGTGTCCGTTCAGCCTGGAGTAGGTTTCTATGGCAATCAGAATTTTGGGCTGCGCCGTTGCACTGGCGTTGCCACTCCTGCCGGTCAACGCGCAGACATCCGCGTGCGAGGCAGGCGAAACACTTGAAATCATAACGTTTGGCGAAGCCATGCAGGCCGCCCTCGACGCCGATTTGCGTCCAGTGCTGGCCGACGAAGCGGTCAGCGTGGCGCGCACGGAGCGGGCAATTGCCGCTCTACGGCCTGCTGATACGGTCAGCCTTGAATCCGAGAACTTTCCAGGGATTGGCATAGGTGGTGACATCGACAATCTCGAAATCACCGGCAAGTTTTCCCGGACCTGGGAACGCGGTGGCAAGCGGGAAGCGCGCGAAGCGCTGGCGAGAGCCGGTATTGCTGTGGCCGAGACCGAACGCGAGATCATCGAGCATGACATCGCTCATGCCGTCGAGACGCTGTATGTTGAAGCGGCTCTGCTGGAGCGGCGAGCAGACCTCGCCTGCAAGCGGGTCGCGATTGCACGCTCACTCAAAGAGATCGTAGACCGCCGAGTCGAAGCCGCGCGCGATCCATTGCTGGCGCAAGCGCGGTCCTCGACTGACCTTGCCCGCGCTGAAACCGAAGCCTCCGAATATCAGCGCCTCGCCAAGGAACGCCGCCTCACTATTGCAAGCATGTGGACCGGGACGGACGACTTTGCGATCGAGCCGGAATTCATCGAACGTCGGCTTCAATCCGGACGACTGGACATCGACACAGTCTATTCGCCTGAATTTGCAAAGTTTCAGGCTGAAGACCGCCGCCTTGCCGCCGAAATCGAGCTCAGAAAAGCAGAAGCAGTCCCCGACGTGACGTGGAGTGCGGGCGTTCGAAAATTTGGATACCAGGAAGATATTGGCGTCGTCGGCGGCGTTACCATTCCGCTTGGCGTTCAAAACCAATCCGCAGCAAAGTCGGCGAAAGTCCGCGCACAGCAGGGGCTGGTCGCCGCTCAGGAACGGGCCCTGCGCCAGCAATTGCTGCGCCAGGCGGTGAGCTATCAGCGCGCGGCACAAAACGCGCTGGCGAGCATGGCCGACATAGACGAAAAGCTGCTGCCCGAAGCCATCCGGGCGCTCGAACTCGCCCAGGACGGCTATGACCGGGGTGCCTTCTCCTATCTCGAAATCATCGACGCGCAGCGGACACTCGCTGAACTGCGCGAACAACGTCTCGGCCATGTCGAGACATTCATCCTCAATGAAGCCGCTCTGGCCCGCGTCACTGGACGGGAAGACTGGCAATCCCTCGTGGAGAGCGAACAATGACCCTTCGTAATCTTATCCCGCTCGCAGTGGCTGGCTTTGCTAGCCTTCTCATTCTGTCAGGCTGCGGCAGCCAAAGCTCTGCGTCTGGGAGCAGCGCAGGCGCGCATGGCGAAACCGAAGAAACCGAAGCGCCGGAAGGCCCGCATGGCGGGCGGCTGCTTGAAGACGCTGCCTTCGCACTGGAGATGACGATCTTTGAGTCCGGTGTTCCGCCGGAATACCAGATTTATCCATTCTATGACGGCGAGCCTCTCAACCCGTCGCAAGTCGATCTTACCGTCAGGCTTGGCCGCCTCGGCGGGAATGACGATGTGTTCGGATTTGTCCCGGTTAAGGACTACCTCAGAGGCGACGGCGTGGTCACCGAACCTCACTCCTTTGAAGTGTTCGTAGACGCTGAATATCGGGGCAAATCCTATTCCTGGAGCTACGAATCCTTCGAAGGCCGTACCACGATTGCTGATGATACAGCCGCGTCGATGGGCGTGGACACCGAGGTCGCCGGCTCAGCGCTCATTCGGGACATCGTGCCGCTCTCTGGCACAACCGCTCTTTCTCCGTCAGCCACCGCTGAAGTGCGGGCCAAATATCCAGGGCCGGTCCAGTATGTAAACGTTGCCGTCAACGACACGGTTCGCCGGGGGCAGACGCTGGCGAGTGTCGAAAGCTCGTCGAGCCTGCAGGCCTATGCCGTGACGGCGCCCATGTCGGGAACCATCCTGGAGCGGAACACGAATGCGGGCGATGTAGCCGGCGACCAGTCCCTCTTCACGATTGCCGATCTCAGCCAGCTGGAAGCTCGCCTTCACATCTTCCCGAAGGATGCAGGCAAGGTGAAAGTCGGACAGACGGTGCGTCTTGGCGTTGCCGGTTCTGATGTCGAGTATGAGACGACGATTACTCGTTTCATGCCGATGACAGGTGAGAACACGCAGACGCGGATCGCAGTTGCGCCGGTGCCTGTCGAAGCGGGCATGACGCCGGGTATGCGCGTCATGGCGAATGTTGTGACGGGCGAAACCGAGGTGCCGCTTGCGGTGCGCGAGTCCGGCCTTCAGAGCTTCCGCGATTTCACTGTGGTCTATGCCAAGGTCGGCGAGACCTATGAGGTCCGCATGCTCGATCTCGGCGCCAGCGATGGCGAGTATGTCGAAGTGCTCGGCGGGCTCGCTCCTGGCACGGAATATGTCAGCGAGAACTCCTTCCTCATCAAGGCCGACATCGAAAAGTCCGGCGCAAGCCACGACCACTAGGAGCCAGCCATGCTTGAGAAAATCATACGCTTCTCGATCAGCCAGCGCTGGTTGGTTCTGGCCATCGTTTTTGGCCTCGCCGCGCTTGGTATCTACAACTTCAACCGGCTCTCGATCGATGCGGTGCCGGACATCACCAACGTTCAGGTCCAGATCAATACTGAAGCACCGGGCTATTCGCCGCTTGAGACCGAACAGCGGATCACTTTCCTGGTAGAGACCGCGATTTCCGGCCTGCCGGACCTCGATTATACAAGGTCAGTGTCCCGCTATGGCCTCAGCCAGGTGACCGTCATTTTCGATGATGGCACGGACATTTACCGCGCTCGCCAGCTTGTGTCGGAGCGCATCCAGTCGGTTCGCGGAACACTGCCGGAAGGTATTTCGCCGGAGCTGGGCCCGATCGCGACCGGCCTTGGCGAAATCTACATGTACATCCTGTCTGCGGAACCGGGCGCCCTAAATGAAGACGGCGAGCCTTACACGGCGATGGATCTTCGCACGCTGAATGACTGGGTTGTGCTGCCTCAGCTGCGCACCGTCGAAGGCGTGACCGAAGTCAATACGATCGGCGGCTTCAAGAAGGAAATCCATATTCTTCCCGATCCCGCTGCGCTCGCCGGGTTTGATCTTACTCTCGAAGACCTGATCGCTTCAGTCGAGGCCAATAATGCCAATACCGGCGCAGGCTATATCGAGCGGTACGGCGAACAGAATTTGATCCGTGTTCCGGGTCAGGCTGACACGCTGGACGATCTTCGCAATATTACGGTGAAGGACACGGGCGATTACGGCATCAAGCTGTCCGACGTGGCGGAAGTGAAGGTCGGCGAAGAGCTTCGTACCGGTGCTGCAACTCAGAATGGCGAAGAGGTCATTTTAGGCACTGCCTTCATGCTCGTCGGTGAAAACAGCCGAACGGTTTCCGTCGCCGTCGATAATCGGGTGGATGAAATCCGCCCCGGCCTGCCGGACGGCATTCAGATCACGCCCGTCTATAACCGCACGACGCTGGTGGATGCGACCATCGCCACCGTGGAGAAAAACCTCGCCGAAGGCGCGCTTCTCGTCATCCTCGTGCTCTTCCTGCTGCTCGGGAATATCCGGGCGGCATTGATCACCGCTGCGGTCATTCCGCTCGCCATGCTCATGACCATAACCGGCATGGTCGAGAACGGCGTTTCAGGCAATCTGATGAGTCTCGGCGCTCTAGACTTCGGCCTCATTGTCGACGGCGCAGTTATCATTGTCGAAAACTGTCTAAGGCGATTTGCGGAAGAGCAGTCAAAACAAGGGCGCCTCCTAACACGAGAGGAGCGATTCTCGCTCGCTGCAGAAGCGTCCAGCGAAGTGATCCGCCCCTCGATCTTCGGCGTGATTATCATCACCGTGGTCTATTTCCCGATCTTCGCCCTGACCGGCATTGAAGGGAAAATGTTCCACCCGATGGCCTTCACGGTCGTGCTGGCCCTCACCTCAGCGCTCATCCTGTCGCTGACCTTCGTGCCCGCTGCCGTCGCTCTCATCGTGCGCGGCAAGGTGACTGAAAAGGAAAGCTACCTGATGAAGGGCGCAAAATGGCTCTACCGCCCTGCGCTCAGCTTCGCCCTGCGCCTGCGCTATGCCGTCGTCATCGGGGCCGTCGCCCTTGTCGGCATCGCTGGATGGGGGGCGACCAAACTCGGGTCAGAATTCATCCCCAATCTGGATGAAGGCGACATCGCACTTCATGCCTTGCGTATTCCAGGCACAAGCCTGACCCAAGCCATCGAAATGCAGGAAATGCTCGAAGCCCGGATCGTTGAAGTTCCGGAAGTCGAGCGGGTCTTTGCCAAGATCGGCACACCTGAAATTGCAACCGATCCGGTGCCGCCGAGCGTGGCCGATACTTTCGTCATCATGAAGCCCCGCAAGGAATGGCCTGATCCGCGCAAGCCCAAGGCACAACTTGTGTCTGAGTTGCAGGAAGTCGTCGAGGCGATACCGGGCAGCAAATACGAACTGACCCAACCTATCGAGATGCGGTTCAACGAACTTATCTCCGGCGTGCGGGCAGATGTCGCTATCAAGATTTACGGCGACGATCTGGAAACTCTCGAAGCGACCGCCGATCGGGTTGAAGAGATCGTATCAGGCACACCCGGATCAGCCGATGTTCAGCGGGAACAGGTGACGGGGCTTCCAATCCTTTCCATCCATCCTGACCGCGAAGCGCTCGCTCGCTACGGTCTCAATGTCGGAGATGTCCAGGCTGTTGCCGCCACCGCACTCGGCGGCGAGGTGGCGGGCAGGTTCTTCGAAGGTGACCGCCGGTTCGATATTGTCGTCAGGTTTCCAGAAGACCTGCGCACCGATGTCGCTGCGATCAAGCGCCTGCCGGTACCGTTACCGGAAGGTCGGCGATCGAATGACGGCGTCCTTTTTGTTCCGCTTTCGGAAGTGGCCTCAGTCGAGATTGCGCCTGGACCTAACCAGGTCAGCCGGGAGAACGGTAAGCGTAAGCTCGTTGTGACCTCGAACGTCCGTGGCCGTGACCTCGGTTCATTCATCACGGATCTACAGGCCCGTGTGGCCGATGGCGCTGAACTGCCATCAGGCTACTGGATCGAATATGGCGGGACGTACGAACAGCTCGTCTCGGCGAGCCAGCGTCTCTCTGTCGTTGTACCCATCGCCTTGCTGATGATCTTCGGTCTTTTGCTGATGCTATTCGGCACGATGCGGGATTCTGCGATTGTCTTCTCCGGCGTACCACTCGCACTGACGGGCGGCGTCGCGGCACTTGCCCTTCGCGGCATGCCGTTCTCGATATCGGCAGGCGTGGGCTTCATCGCTCTGTCCGGTGTCGCCGTGCTGAATGGCGTCGTCATGCTTAGCTTCGTCCGGCAACGACGCGAGCGCGGAGAAGCTTTGGACGATGCGATCTTCGAAGGGGCGCTCCAGCGCCTGCGGCCGGTCCTGATGACGGCCCTCGTCGCCAGCCTTGGCTTCATCCCGATGGCATTCAATGTCGGGCTCGGAAGTGAGGTTCAGCGGCCTCTAGCAACTGTCGTGATCGGCGGCATCTTCTCGTCAACACTGCTGACACTCCTCGTCCTGCCAGCGCTCTACCGGATCGTGCATGCCGGAGAGAAGACTGGCGAGCGTGATGCGACGGCGTCGGCAGACCCCGTCCCGGCAGAGTAAGAAGGAGCGTTCAGGACCAAAGTCATGCTGAGCATTCTGTCTCACCGCACATACCGGCATCTCTTCCTTGCGCAGCTCGTTGCCCTTGTGGGCACCGGCCTGCTCACGGTTGCGCTGGGCCTGCTCGCTTTCGAGCTGGCTGGGGCGGATGCGGGGCAGGTGCTCGGCACGGCCCTGGCGATCAAGATGGTGGCCTATATCGCCATCGCTCCCGTCGTGGGCGCTTTCGCAAACCGGTTGCCGCGCAAGACATTCCTCGTCGCGATGGACCTGGTCCGAGCAGGGGTGGCACTCTTCCTGCCTTTCGTCACAGATATCTGGCAAATCTATGTGCTGATCTTCGTGCTGCAATCGGCTTCAGCGGCGTTCACGCCGACCTTCCAAGCGTCGATCCCCGACATCCTGCCAGACGAAGAGGAGTACACCAAAGCGCTCTCCCTGTCGCGGCTGGCCTATGACATGGAGAGCCTGACGAGCCCGTTGATCGCAGCGGCGCTGCTCACGGTGATCACGTTCAATGGTCTGTTCGCTGGGACCGCGATTGGTTTTGCCGCGTCTGCGGCGCTTGTCCTGACTTCGGGGCTGGCAATCGCTCGCTCCGCCAAACCAGTTGGCGGCAGCGTTTGGTCACGCACGAGCTGGGGCATCGTGATGTATCTGAAGACGCCGCGGCTGGTCGGTCTGCTGGCTGTCACGCTCTCGGCGGCGGCGGCGGGCGCAATGGTGATCGTGAACACGGTCGTGATTGTCCGCGAAGAGCTGGCACTGTCACAAACGGCCTATGCGGTCACGCTCGGGGCATACGGCTTTGGGTCCATGCTGGTCGCCCTGTCGATCTCGAGCGTCCTTCGTAAGGTCAGTGACCGGACGGCGTTGATCGTCGCATCGGTTGCCCTCACGACCCTGTTGGGATCGCTCGCGGTATCTTCATACGCGGTGGGGCTGAAATGGCCGGTCATTCTCGGCGGCTGGTTCCTGCTGGGGGCGGCATATTCCTTGTGTGTGACGCCCGCTGGCCGCCTCCTGAAGCGGTCTTCACACTCAGAGAACCGAACAGCGATCTTCGCCGCCCAGTTTGCGCTAAGCCATGCCTGCTGGCTGCTGGCCTATCCGCTCGCGGGGTGGCTTGGTGCGACGTTTGGAATGCCGTTGGCCTTCGCTGGACTTGGCATTCTCTCGCTCTGCGGATTTGTTCTCGCGCTGATCATGTGGCCAGCATCCGACAATGATCGGCTAGCGCACAGCCATCCCGATCTTCCCGCCGATCACCCGCATCTTCGCGAAGGGCACAAGGCCGGTGAGCCGGTCCATCCCTTCGTGATCGACGATATTCACACCCATTGGCCAAAGCCGACCTGAAAGGAAAACTATGCTCCAATTCGCCTGCTTACTGGCCTTCTCAATTATCTTGGGGGGCTGCGCCAGCTCAGGGCCATTTTCTTCACTGTCTGACGCTGAAAGAGCTGCCATCGAAGAAGAATGCGGGACTATTCCCATTTCTCTCGTGAAAAGCCACGAGTCGGCGTCGAGGCGCATCTACTCAAACTGCAAGCAAGATGTTCTCGCTCGCCTTTCAGCGGCGGAGGAAGGTTGATGCTTTCAATGTCACTTCTCAAAAAGCGCGAAATCCTGGCGCTTGTACTTCTCGTTGCTCTGACGACGATATTTGCCGGGTCAGCCGCAGCCCATGCGGTCGCCGAAGGTGACAAGGGCTACATCCAGGAGATTACAGGCGTTCACCTCATCTCCTTCCTGTATCTCGGTGCCAAGCACATGGTCACCGGATACGACCACATTCTCTTCCTGCTTGGCGTCATCTTCTTTCTCTACAAGATGAAGCATATCGGCATCTATGTGAGCCTATTCGCACTTGGCCATTCGACGACGATGTTGGCCGGGGTCTACTTCAATTTCGGTATCAACTCTTACATTATCGATGCGATCATTGGCCTCTCAATCGTCTACAAGGCGCTCGACAATATGGGCGCCTATCAGAGATGGTTCGGGTTCCAGCCCAACACCAAGGCTGCAACGCTGATCTTCGGCTTCTGCCACGGCTTTGGGCTTTCGTCGAAAATCCTCGACTATGACATTTCGCCGGACGGCCTTTTGCCGAACCTGCTCGCCTTCAATGTCGGCGTTGAGGTCGGGCAGCTTCTTGCCCTCGGCGCAATCCTGATCGTGATGGGATATTGGCGCCGCACGCCAAGCTTTCTCAAACATGCCTACACCGCGAACGTGCTGATGATGACCGCAGGTTTCATCCTGATCGGCTACCAGCTGACCGGCTACTTCGTAGCAGCCTGATAATAAGGACCAGATTCCATGTACAATTCCGATATGCCCAGCCGGGCCGACCTGCCAACCTCCTCGCAACTGCTGCGCTCCACCGTTATAGCCATAGGCGTTGCCGCCGCGCTGCTTGTGACGATCGTCCTGCCTGCCGAATACGGCGTTGATCCAACGCGTATTGGTCGCGTGCTAGGCTTGACCGAGATGGGCGAAATCAAACAGCAACTTGCTGAGGAAGCCGAGCTTGACGCCGCAATGGCCGCGCAGTCGGTGCAGCAAGGCAACGTTACAGAGACTTCTGAGCAGCCCGCCGAAATGGCCGAAGTGCCTGCGCCCGTGCAAGACATGGCCGCCGAGGAGACGCCGGTCGAAACCACCGCCGTTCCTGCAGCCGGTGCTGATGCCTGGACTGACGAAACCGTTCTGGTTCTCGGACCGGGAGAGGCGGCAGAAATCAAGCTCGTCATGCAGGCGGGCGCGACAGCGAATTTCGAATGGACCGCCGAGCCTGGACACCTCAATTCCGCGCTGCATGGCGACGGCACGGCAGGTGAGGCGATCTCCTATCGAAACGGACGGGCCGAGACCTCACATGCAGGTGATCTCGTTGCCGAGTTTAACGGCTCGCATGGATGGTTCTGGCGCAATCGCAGCGACGAAACCGTGACCATGATTCTGAAGACCAAAGGTGACTATTCCGAGATCAAGCGGGTTCTCTAGGCGGCAGGAATGCCTAGAACGACGTATCGAGAATCTTCGCCACCTTCAGGACAATCATGGATTCCTGATCGTAGAGCACGATGTCGCCGTCGATCATTGAATAGGATTGGCCATCCGGCGGTTCGGGCAGATCGAACCGTTCCCATTGCGCAAGCTCCCCGTATCCGTCCGGGAGGGTTTCGCCGACCGTATAGGCCTTTTCGTCGCTCTTCGGGATGCAGTATCCCCCCGGCATTCCGGGCATGCAGCCGCCTGAACCATGATCGGGGTGGGCCGCTGCTGGCAAGGGCCCCAGAAGCGCGAGCGATACACCTGCAATGGCCAGCTTTCGATACCCCATGAAATTGTCTCCTGTTGTCGCGCCATTGTACGCACAGATCAGCGAAGTGTGCAGGCCCGCTCTGCAATCTCTCGCACATTATGGTGCGCGGGCAGGCGCACCCTGATAAGGAACTTCCTCATGGAAAATAGCACCCTGTCCAATCGCGCCGACCTGCCGACGGGCCGCCAACTGATCCGCTCCACACTGATCGCGGCGGCGACTGCTGCTGTAGTTCTCGTGACCGTCATCTTGCCTTCGGAATACGGCCTGGATCCTACAGGGATCGGCCGGGCGCTCGGCTACGCACGAACAAGCGACGCGACGACCGAAACTGTTCAACAAACGGATCCCGAAACCGTGTCTGAGCCGGTCGCGGTGCCGACTGATAGTAAAGGTGACGGCTGGAATGATGAAGTCAGCGTGACGCTCGAGCCGGGAGAAGCGGCGGAGGTGAAGCTTGAGATGCTTGCCGGCGGTGTTGCAAATTATGAATGGTCCACGGACACAGGCTACCTGAACTCAGATATGCACGCTGAAGGCTCCGCCGGAGAAACGATCAGCTACAGGAAAGGCCGCGCGGAGTTCGGCGATTCCGGTAATCTGGAAGCAACTTTCGACGGCAATCATGGCTGGTACTGGCGCAACCGAAGCAACGACACTGTCACCATTATTCTACGTGTTAGAGGTGAGTACACAGAGGTAAAACGCGTTCTTTGATTCCGTGGCCGATCTGCTCAGATTGCTGGAGGGGGCAAGACAATCGGAGTAGGAGATTTGAGCTAGATCGCAGAACTAGAGGTTCTGATTATCCCCGCGGTGCTTCGCGGGATCTTCGCTAAGAATTTCTGCAATTCTCTGCTCAAGCCGCTGCCGTTTCCGGACCTCCATGTCCATTCTCTCGAAAATCGGCGCATACTTCGATCCAAACAGCCTCACAACTTTGGCGGCGATCTCCCGGCCTTCAATAATGCTTTCCAGATCGACCATTTCTTGGCCTCCTTTTTCGCTTGCTTGAATGAATGAGCGCGGTTGGCCGACTGACTCAGTGTCGCCGTTCTGCGTATCGAAATTGAACCTCTGTCTAGCGGCGATTCCACGCTCACCGTCGAGGCGGGAGGTGACTTCAGTTCCGAACCAGTTTAGCAAAACGAATGGCGCGGATAGGCCGCGTCGAACGACTTAACAGGAAAGGAGTGCACCACAGTTTGCACTACAAAATGCAAATTTTTTGCACGACAAAGGGTGCTCCCCGCGCGCTAACTCGTTGTAAGTATTATATTTCAAGGCTGACTTTGTCGCGCGTCACTGGCACTCGCCAACAGTTCAAACTTCGTCGAAGCTTCCACTTTCGTGACCGCTTTACGGTCGATCAGTCTCTTCCGGCTCAATGTCGGGTGCCGCGTCAAGAAGTGCGACGGCGGCGTCCAGATCGGCATCTGCCGCTCGGCGTTCAAGCAGTTCAGCGGCGGTTTCAACCGCGCCGATTTTCTGTGCGACAGCCGCCACTATCCACTGGTTCAGCGAAACGCCGTCCTCCTTGGCAAGACGTGCGGCGGTTTCCTTCAGCGACTCCGGCAATTGCAGCGGATACTTGTAGCGAATAGTATCACTCATCATCCAGTCTCCTGAGTAGTTCGCCGGGCCGAAACACCTCGACGCCCAGCCTTCTTGCGGGTTCAAAGTCCCGGACATTGTGGGTCACAATCGGGACGCTCCCTGCGTTGAAGGCAGCCTCCAAGACCATTTCGTCGGCGCTGTCGCCCAGCATGGGGCGCATGCGGAAGGACAGTTCGACGGGTTCGGCAATCGCTGCGAAGGCATCCATGATCGTCTTGATCTCCGTTGGGCCATGCCCCGTAATCCGACGCGTGGTATCACGGCTGAGCACGGCCTCGTACTCTAAGAACAAGGCTGTCGAGCAGACCGGAAAAAGCTTGCGTTGAAACGTCATTCGCACGATCCGATTGCTCGCGCCGCGCCGACTTCGAAACGCAGCAACGATCACATTTGTGTCCAGCACAACCCGCATCTCCACCAATATGGATACATCCTATAGGATGTCAATTAAATTGAGAGCGGAAGCGCTGGAGCGGCCCCGATCGAAGTGCGACCTGTTTCGAGGTCGCACGATTTTGGGCGGGAATACTATTCAGCCTCGGGCTCTTTCGCTTCGAACAATTCCGCCACCCGTCTCCAAGCCCCATGCGGCGCTGACGGGCGGCCTTCCACAACCGGCCGCGGCGGAACCTGCATCCAGCCGGGACGCCAGTCCGGTGAGGCTGCGCAGCCTTCGCCGATGATCCGGTTTCCGATGGCCAGTTTCTGGGCTTTGCTCGTGTCGGTGACCATGCTGGCGGCGAGGGTGTCGGTCGCAATGTCTGCGAGCAGTGCATTGATGACGGACTTGTCCCTCAGCAAGTCGAAGAAGGCGGGCTCCGGTGTCCAGGCGGCGGTCATATCCGTCTCACAAACATGCAGCGCGGCTTCTACAACAGGGCTTCCAGCATCAAGGCTGCCCGCCATTGCGAGGGCCAGCAAGCTCATCACGTCAGCGTCTTCCATCCGAAGCAGGGCGGCGAACAGGGCGCACAGGCCATAAGGATCGCCATTGCGGCGTACCTCCCCTTCGAAACCAGCTTTGCGGAGTTTGGCATTGGCGGACTCTGCGGCGTCTTTCAAAGCGAGGGCTGCCGAACTGGCGGCAAGACTCTCCAGCGTCGTGTCCTTGCGCGTGCCGGGCACGTGATCGCGGACCTGCCAGAGCGAAGAGCCGACCAGTAGGTGGGCGACGGCCAAGCGCAGGGCGATGGAGGGCTTTGCGGTCAGCGAAGCGGCAGCGGCCTCCCGGCGGTGCAGCGCGATATAGTTAGCCAATGGGCCTGACATGTCGGGCTTCGCGGGCGCGGCTTTCGCCCCGGTCTTGGCTGCGCCTTTCTCCTTGCGCGCCTCGGCGGCGGTGATGAACCCCTCATGGCAGGTGACGGTGCCGTCATGGCGGATTTCGATAAAGACGCGCCCGCCTTTGGCCTTGGTGCGGGTCTCATGCTCCCAGCGGGCGAAATAGCGACCCCGCTCCAGCACGGCCACATCGCGCCAGCCATCGGCGCGGAAGTCGGCCATCCGTTTCGAGACGGCGGCTGACTGGTGACGCCAGAAGGTGTCGGTATCGGCAAAGACGCCATGCTCGCCAAAGAGGTCGGCGGTGATGGCTCCGTCATAGGTCTCAAGATCAAAGAGCGCTTTGTCTGTGGTGATGGCGGTGCCGCCCGTGATCCAGTCCCTGCACGCCCGGCCCATGGGCGCGTGCTCGTCCTCGTCTTCATGGAGCCGGAGCCATTCGGCCTGCTGGTCTGCGCTGGCCAGCGTCAGGGCGCGCACGGTTGCCACGTCCAACTCCTCAGCGGCATAGAGCGCGCGGATGCCGTCGTTCAGGGCGGCAATCGATAGCACCCGCCGCACCCTGGCTTCGCTCACTCCGAAATGCACGGCTATCTCCTCGACGCTCCGCCGTTCGTCATGGAGGCGTGCAAAGGCGGTGTACTGCTCCATCTCGGTGGCAGGCAGGCGCGCGACATTCTCAATCAGCGAGGCTTCAATGGCGGCCGCATCATCTGCCTCGGCCATGATCGCGCAAGGTACACGCATGGTCTTGCCCGTCTCCTTGGCCACAGCCTTGAGGGCGAAGAAGCGGCGGCGGCCTGCGACGATGCCGAACCCCTTGCCTTCGGGGCGCACCAGCAAGGGCTGGCGAATGCCGGAGGCCCGCACCGATGGCAGGAGGTCATCAATGTTCGGGGCCTTTCGTCCATGGCGCATATTGAGCCGGGAGACCTTGAGGTCGGTGAGGGGAATGGTTTTCAGGGTGGGGGTCGCCACGGGACTAGCTCCTTGGTCTGGCGTTGGGAAAAGCAGGTGTGGGGTCAGCGGGGCGCGCGGCCCTCAAGAAAAGCGGTACGAGCGCGGCAGGCCTCGCCATGGCTGGCGAACAGGTGCCAGCAGCCCATGACGGGCAGGCACCAGAGGCCCAGCGTGTCGGGCTCAAGGCCTCGCGCGGCGCGGCGGGCCTCGTTGATCCGGAACGGGCGAGGCAAGCTGCGCGCGCCGGTCGGGAGGATTTTCGCCGCGTTCATCGGAAGAACCGCGCGCCGGGATGGGCGGCGCGCACCTCAGCCTTAGCGTCCTCGCGGGTCGCGGCGCGCAGATAGCCCGAATGGGCGTCATCCTCGCGCGCGAACATATAGAGGGGCGCGTCCAGCCCCCAGTAGCGCCCGAGGCAATCACATCCGCCTTGGTTCAGGCGGATGCGGTGCAGGTAGAAGCGATGCCCGGTCATGCCGCCTCGCTTTCAGCAGCGGCGTGCTCATGCTCGAGGATGTAATCAGCGGCCTTTGAGGCGAGGCTTGCCGCCTTGAAGATGGCGCGCTTGTCGCCACGCAGCACCTCCAGCCAGCTGGCAAGATAATCGGCATGGCGCAGGGCCGGGGTGACACCTATGGCGGCGCAGAGGAAGGCTGCGCCCATCTCCGCGACCAGTTCCTCGCGGGCATAATCCTTCGAGCCGTTCGAAAGGATCAACTTGCGATCAAGGCGGGTGGCGTGGCCCGTCCAGTGGCAAAGCTCGTGCAGGCCGGTCACATAGTACTCTACCGGCAGGCTGAAACTCGAATGGTGGGGCAACTGGATTCGGTCCGGCCCCGGCATGTAGTAGGCGCTGTCTCCGCCATAGGAGATCAGCGCGCCCGTTGCAGCCATCAGCGCCTCGGCGCGGGCGTGGATATGCTCCGGGTCTACGGGTTCCGGGGCAGCAGGCGCAAACCCCTCCAGCCCCTCCACCTGATCCACATGGAAGACGGTATAGCGTTTGAGGTAGCGCACTTCGCGGGCGTCCTCGCCCGTCTCAGCGGCCTTAGCGCGCTCATCCTGCGGCGTGAAGCTGCCCGCATGGACAATGGTGGTCCCGCGCTCGCCCTTGCGCACCTGCGCGCCCAGCCCCTGAGCCTGACGATAGGTGAGCCAGACATGGGAAGACCGGCCATGCTCCATGGCGGATGCCCAAAGGAGCAGGATGTTGATCCCGGAATAGGCCCGGCCGGTGGAGGCGTTCTCCGGCAGGCCAAGGCCTGCATGGCCAGACCCTTCCCAAGGCTTCACCCATGGCACGGTGCCTGCCTCCAGATCGGCAATGACCTGATCTGTCACGGTCTGATAAAGGTCAGCCCGATCCTGCCCGCGCGCCTTGCGGCGTTTGCCGCGCGCCCCATTGTCTGAAGATTGCGTGCCCATGCTGGCCTCCCGCTTCGATCCAAACCTCGCGTCCTTTCCCCCGCAGGGCGGGGGTGACGCGGCCTGAAACGCCACGGGTCAGAGGCCAGCGCGCAATGGGCTTGGTAGGGGAACGGAAACGAACTGAGGCGGCTTCAAACCCAAGCCCATTGCGGGCTGGACGCCCGGGGCCAGGCCAAGAGCGTCACCCCCGGCCTGCAAAGGGGAAAGGTCAACTCTGCTGCCATGCACTTGGCAGACACGATGCGATGTAGTCGCGGCATTGCAATGACAGCGAAGCGCAAGATGCAGTGCTAGATCATTGGCTCGGACGTTAGGCCTGTGCGATGTTCGGGCTCAGCCTGGGCAATAGCGACACGGCGATGTGTGGGTCCGGTCGGATTTCCGGTACCATTTCTGCTGGATAGATCGCTCGGTGACGAAGACGACCCGCAAACTGCTGTCGGTTTCATCGATGATTTTTCCTGCAATCAGGCAAGGGCCCTTGGTCTGAAGGATCCGCAGCAAGGGTCTGTCGAGTGCTGAGAACGCCTCCGCCGTCGACGGTATGATCTTCGGGTCAAAGGAGTGAGCCATGGGTTGCGCACATTCTATCGAGGCGGGGTTTTTGTGGCAGTTGAGCGCTGGGTTCGGGCGACGACTGAACCTTCGCGCGCGAGGATCTGGGATGCACGTTTAAGAGGCCCTGGAGGCAGACTCTAATTCCGAGAGGACGGCTGCCACGTCACCACCATGGACGTCGAACAAAGCCCCGATCTGCGCGCGCTGTTCAATGGCAAGCCAGAGACCCAACGCCTGCAAATCAACAATACGCCAACCATCTTCGGTCTTGATGAGCCGAAACCGAAGATCCTCAGTACGCCCGTCCTGCGTCTTGACTCTGGTGTGGACAATCTGATCCCTCTCTGAGCGTGACGTCACACTTATGATCTCGAATTCCGAAACCTGCAGGCGTAGCATTTCCTTTTGCAGGGTGCCCTTCAACAGCAGCGTGTACCGCGAATTGAACCGCTGCCGATCTGCAGGATCGAGTATACGGGCCTGCCGACCAAGGACGAAACGCCCGACGCGGTCGAAGGCCACATAGTCATCGATCCATTCGGTTGGGTTGGGACGCGCTTCCAGTCTCTCAGCCACAGCTTCGATGGTTGCTGCAGCCTCTTGTGACGGATCGGCGACGGCCAATTCGCAGCAGAGGAGAGCTAACAGCGAGAGGTACCAGTGCCTTTTCATCATGGTTGTTAATCCGTACGCAGAGTAGGCCAGTCATCTCTTGGTTGATCGAGCAGTAGTTGTTGGTTTCCAAGTGAAGATCAGCTCGAAGTCCCTTTATGCCAAAAGGGGCGATAGATACAAGTTCGTACTGCTAGTACGGTTCCGTACCTTGTTCGGGCTTATTGAAGGCAATTTTTTTGGTCCGTGGGGACTCGGAAACAGCGCCAACTGCAAAACAGCATCGGGGCTTCGTTTACGCGATGGATTGAATAGGTTAAGCGCGTGCGGGTTCGCCAACTCGGACGGATCGTTTTTACTACCGGTGATGCGAACTCGCTCAAACTCGCTTCACATCAAAGCAAGATGTCTGTCCACTCTTTCAAGTTCCAAAGAAGCGCTTCTACGGCAGGAGAAAGCACCTAGCTCGGCTGACACGGTCACTCGTGGGAGTGTTCCTTCCACGGTTTCAAGAGCGTCGTAACGCATGACTCAGCCCAGTCGGCAGGGTTTTCAAATGGCTTGTCTGTGAGGCTGAGACGGGCACGAACGAGCCGCAGGCCCTCCCACATGCTCAAAAGATGATCGGCCAGATCAGTCGCCGCCTCTGGACGCTCGATGTAGCCGTGATCCTGACCAAACTGGATCATCGCAGTGACATCGCGATGACCGCGTCCGTACGCATTGTCGTAGAATACGGTCGCGAGTTCATGATTTTCGCGAGCCTGTTCATGGAGCATGCGGTCCAAGCGAAGGCAAAACCGCCGATTGAGAAGGTTCAAGAGCCTCGTTCCATAGCCAGTCAAAACGTCCCAGAATTCTTGTTCTGAAGCGGGTGAAACGTCGACCTTGAGGTCGAAGATGTCGCCTTCTTCAACAACCACTGCGCCTAGTACACCCGTCATATCCCCGAAATACTTGTACAACGTCGTCTTAGAGACGCGGGCTTCCTTACAGAGCTGGTCACCGGACACCGCGGAGAAACCATGCTCCATGAAGAGCTTGCGGGCGGCCTCCAGGATGCGCTGTTCGCTTAGGCTGGAGCGATCGGGGGTCTGAGCGGCAGTCTCTTTGGTCATGCCTTCAATATCAGCACCGAATGTGAAATTTTCCATATCGCTCTTGCCGCAGGTGAAATCCGAGCATAGCGCGCTTCCGTATCATTGATACTATTTCGTATCATGCGCGGAGCGAAACATGGTGGACAAGGGTGCGCGAGATGCGTGGGGGCGGACGTCTGCCGTGTGGAGCATTAAATGACGTTGGGTGCTGATCCAACAGACCAACCTGATTTTGGAGACGACGCCCTATGGCGCCTCCACATTCGGATTTGCAAGCGACGAACGGGTCTTTTTGGGTGCGGAGAATCCGGACTTAACCGCGAACGAGTAGGCCTTAACCACCTTCGGCAAGCCCGACAGTGTTGCCTTCCTGTTGATGTCGACCGATGGCGACATCCTTACCAATGTCACATTACGCGGTCTACCGGCCGACGAAGCTCTCGTGAGCGCCGCCCTAATGGAGCCGGGTCGATAGCCTTACGAACTTCCAGAACAGGGTGGCTTGCTCGATGAATAGTCAACTTAACTTCGGAGTCCTAAAAGACGCTCTGTGGTGGGTAGTACATCCGCAACAAAAACGGCCAGACACGAGCCCTCATCGAGACGGAATCATGCGCCATAAGGGACTCGAAAGAGGCTGTGGAATTTTCGATGATCAAGTCAACGAAAAAAATAGCGCGGCCTTGAACGCCATTCATTAAAGCGAGGGCAAACAATGCGAATAACAGTTTTTTGTTTGCTTGCAGCGGGCATTTCTGAACCGGTACTTTCACAGGACGCGCCACGCGATGACGAAGGGGCGACAGTGTCCTTTGTCTGGGAGAATGACAGCTTTGCTGGAACGGACCGGAATTATACCAATGGCGTGCGGCTGTCCTGGCTGTCGGGAACAGGTGATACTGATGGCGTGTCGGACCTTGTCGCTCAGTGGCTTGGTGCGGATGAGTACGCAGTTGTGCGCCGCGGCATCGCCTTTGGCCATTCGCTGTTCTCGCCAGAAGATATCTCGACAGATCAACCGCTACCATTGCAGCATCCATATGCTGGATGGCTTTATCTTGAATACACGCCGCTCATACAGCAGGCGGATCGGGTCGACCAGTTCACATTTCAGATTGGGCTAATCGGACCGAGCGCTGGCGGCGAGTATGCTCAGAATGAATTCCATGCCGTTATCGGCGAACCGGAAGCACTCGGATGGGATAATCAGCTGCGTGACGAGTTGACACTTGGGGTGGCGTGGGATCGTCGCTTGAGACGGGTCGCCGATATTGAGCTTGGCGCTCTATCCGTTGACCTGACACCGACGGTGGGCTTCAGCGTTGGAACTGTTCAAACCAATGCCAAGCTTGGCGCCATGTTGCGTTTAGGTAATGATCTGCAGGTCGACTACGGACCGCCTCGCGTGCGGCCCTCACTCTCAGGTGCAAATTTCTTCAATCCTGTCGATCGACTAAGTTGGTACGCCTTTGCCGGAGCGGAAGGTCGATATGTCATCCACAACCGGTTTTTGGACGGGAGCGTGATGCTGGAAGATGACAGTTTGCTGACGAGCAACCGATGGGTTGGTGATGTTCAACTCGGTGTCGCTGTGCAGTACCGCCAGAGCCAATTTGCTTTCACCATCGTTCGCCGAACTGAAGAGTGGGCTGAACAAACCGAACCACAAAGGTTCGGCGCCGTCAGCTTGTCGCGGCGGTTTTGATCGGCCGCGAAACTCAAGAATTGGACTCCCCCCGGTCTGATGGACACTTTTCGCTCTTTCGAACAGCGTATTTACCATGCCGAGAACAAGGACCCGGTACCCGACGGAATTTCGGGAACAGATTATTTCATTGGCCCGTTCGGGTGGCAGTCTGGATAGCTTTGCGTGAGAATCTGAGCCGTATGCTGCGACGATCCATCTTTGGTTCAAGCAAGCCAAGCAGGATACCAGCGAACGAGACAATGGTGTAACTAGCGCCGATAGAAGTCCAGCCATGAGTGCCAAGGGGGGGGGCGTCCCAGTTGATGGTCGCTGCGGCTGTGCAGGACGTCCCTTGGAAACGGCTGTCCGCAAGGGGGCGTCGGTCCGATGCCAGCCGAAACTTTATTGTTGGACGGATTCCATCAGGGCAGTCTCGATGTGTCTCATCATTTCAAAAGCTTCAGTATTGTCGATGGTATCTGCCCCTTCACCTTTCAGCAGCTTCACATCGTCTTCAAAGCCAAGGCCATGGGCCTGATTGGCGAATGTCTCAAAGCCCGCATCGGGATAGTGGGCGATGTTTCGAATCTTCGACAAGATCGCAAGATCGCGTAGCGCTGGCGTTTCAAACTCGCCCTCGACGGCTAATTCGCGCGCTTCATCTGCAAGTGCCCTGAGCGCCTTGTTTCCCGTACTCGCTTTCTCAGCCCCGTGCTTTTCAAGAAGCGTGCTGAAGATTTCCAAAGCGCGATGCATCGCCTTTAGTGCTTCTTCGGTCAGCCGCTTGAGGTCTGGATGATCGGCAAGGTCACGCATGGCTTCCATCGTCTCGAAGCTTTGGCGGCAGCCATCATTCATGTCTTGAAGACCGAAGATATAGAGGTCTTTGAGCGTCCTGATTTGCATGGGGACAGTCCTTTTTCTAAGCAGATTTTGTGATCGCGTCGCGGCAGAACCGAAGTAGCGGCATCGCATCGCGTGCGAGTTTCTCGATCTGATCTGCCACATCGCCCGACTGCCAAGCTGATTTCGGCAGTTCCTCTGAAACCAGAAGCGATTTCAGTCTTATCGCGTCGGCGTGCCGGTGATCAGCTAGGTCCTCAAAGCCGCGCGGCATGGCCGTCAACTGGTCGCTGGTCTCTAATGATCGACCAGCGGAGGCCAGGGCGCCTTTCACACCGTCAAAAACCTGGGGATCTTCAGCCATGCGTTCGCGGATCGGTTTCAGTTCTGAGGGTGAGAGTTTGTGAAGCCCCGTTCCGGTGAACCCGCCATCGGCGCTCAACTCGATGTATAGGAGCGGCCCCTTGGACTTCTTCGTGCCGTCTGGGGTCAGAAGACCCGAGACTGAGGTTTTGTAAGGTCGCTTGTCCTTTGAGAAACGGACATCCCGGTTCATGCGGAACATTGTTTTTGCTGATCCTTTGAGCGGCAAGTCAGCGCCGCGCAGCCGTTCTGTGAGATCGGCGAGCAGCGCTTCGAAGGGAGCCTTGAGCTTTACTTCAAAGACCGGCCGGTTGTTGTCGAACCACGCTTTCTCATTGTTGTCCTCAAGCTCACTTAGAAAACCGAAGGATTTCTGGGTGAACCCGAATTCAGCACTGCCTGTCATCGCCTGCACTCTCTAGACAAAGCGCGCCTTGATGCGGCTTTATATTTTGGACTTTCTGGTCTAATATATTTATTAGACGCGCCAGTCAACAAAAAGGGGCCGCCCATGGAAGGCAGTCGGGGACGACCGATCGATCAAGAGAAGCGCGCCGCGATACGCAAAGCTGCAGGACATCTCTTTTTCACCCGCGGTCTCGATGCAGTCCGACTGGAAGACATTGCGCGCGAAGCCGGCGTCTCGAAGATGACCATCTACAATGCGTTCGGTGACAAGGAAGGTCTTTTTGACGCCGTCGTGTCAGGCGTCTCGGATGAGATGGTGGCGGCGCTGCACGATGTCGGCTTTGCCGATGCCCCGATTAATGTCGCTTTGCAGGCTTTCGGTGAGGAATTGCTGAGCCATCTGACCACAGATGATTTCTTGAAAATCGACTCAGTCCTCTCAGCAGGTAGTGCGGAAGATCTTGCAAACGCCCACAACTTTTTTGACCGCGGACCAGGCCGTGTGCTCGCGGCCCTTGCCGACTATCTGGAAGAGCGAAAGCGTCAGGGTGAATTGGAAATTGACGATCCAGTTCAGGCTGCCGAAGACCTTGTATCCCTTTGGCAAGGACAATGGGCCATGCGACGACGATTTGGCCGAGCAAAGTCAATGACCGAAAGCGAGATCAATAGACGTGTGGCCCATGGTTTATCGGTGTTCCTTACTGCCCACCGTTGGCAGGAGAACTTGAAATTTTGAGGTTTTCCGGATGGTGAATTGATGTGCGGCTGTAGGAGAACGAAAATTCTCAGGCATTGAGAGCGTTTACGTTCAGTACACAAATGATCGAAAAAGCCCACATCGGCTGCTTAGAGCATGTGCGGAGCGAACAAAATCGAATGCGAACGAATACTTTCTCAAAGACAAATCATTGAATCGATGGTCTGAAGTGAGACGAAAGAATAGTGCTTTAGATCGGGCGCCCAAATATGGGCGTGGGTATCCTTGCTTCCTTGTAAGGCTAATGTGTTGGTGGCAAACGACGCGACGGTGTACTGAAGGATGCATTTATAGGTCTGTCTTGTTCAGCGTCCCACGCCATACCCTGGGTGGTTTTGAGGATCGACGTAGGAACGCTGCAAGGTCCAGCAGAACGCTCCCATAGGTTCGTCACCCGTTTGATGTCCGAGCAGACCTGGGAGCCTTTCCGGACCCGCTGACCCAAATGGATCAAGAATAGTTGGCCCAGGCTTGGGCGCGCCGTAGCTGTGGTTGGCGAAGGAACTCGCGCTGCCCGTCTACGCCCCCTGACAAGCTTGCACAGCAGCAGCGGCCTTTTCGGACAATCCGGCCAAGCGCGCTTCTGCGTCGCCTTCTCGGACGACCGATGCCCTGAGTTCTGCATCAATGCTCTCGTCAGCTGCAGCCTTTTCCGCCAGACAGGGGCAAAACGCTTCGATTTGTTCTTGGGGTACGCCGTCTTTGGCAGAAACTTCCCGGCACATGGCTTCGAAGTCTTCGGTTTCTGCGAGAGCGGTTTGCGCGCCCATCATCGTGGATACCGAAAAGGCGACGGCTAACAGTGTGTTTCTCATAATGGAACTCCTCTTGAATGAGCCGGTGATGACGCTCTGTGATCAGTCTGCAACCGACGCAGCGAGCTTGGCGGTTTCACGCACGTGGTAACGCATGCAGCGCTCGGCGCGTTCGGCATCGCCTGAATAGATTGCATCGATGATTTCGACGTGTTCTGCAGATGATTTTCGCCGTGCTTCGTCATTGATGACTTTGACGAACCGCTGGCGATAGGCGGGTATTTGAAGTCGAGAAAGCGAGTCTGTGAGATATTGATTGGCGCTCATCTGAACGATGCCGTCATGCAGTTCGACGTTCTTGACCATATGGTCTCGTTCGTTGCGAACCAGATTGTCATCTAGCCAGATTTGCCTTTGGTTCTCAAGCCAGGATAAGTTTTCGGACCGGTGCGCGACCTGAGCGGCCAGATAAGCGGCTAGGCCTTCCAAGCGTTCGCGAATCTCGAAGAGCTGGACCAGTCTATCGCGCGTCAGGCGAACAACCGACGCGCCTCTCTGGCGTCGAATCTCTACCAATCCCGTAGCCTCCAAATGCTTGAGTGCCTCGCGAACTGCGCTTCGTCCGACATCGAATTCTTCAAGAATGTCAGCTTCGATCAGTCGCTGTCCGCCCACGTAGACACCGTCGACAATCCTGCTTCGAAGCTGTTCGGCCAGAGTTTCTGCAACGGTTTGCGTTCCGGACTGAGTCACACGTTGTGAGGAAATGGCAGGGGGCGTGGGTGGCATAGGCTCTCTCTCGCAGTTGCGAATTGCACGTAATCCGAGTGAGCCCTTTGGTCAACCAAAACCTTCAGATAAAAATGTCTGATAATTTTGTTGACGTTGATGTTTTCTGCGTCTAGCGTGTGACGAAACCGTTACATAGGAGCACTCAAATGGCGGACGGGTTTGTAGATCCAGCGGTGCTGGACAAAGTCAAAGTCGGAAAGGGTTACATAGCGGCGAAGTATGGCTTCCGAAATCACTGGTATCCAGCCATCCTGTCAGAAGAGATTGAAGAAGAACAGGTCGTGCCCGCCCAGATTTGCGGCGAAAAGATCATTTTCAAGCGAATTGACGGCAAGGTGTTCTGCATCAAGGATCAGTGCGTACACAAAGGCGTGCCATTATCTCGCAAGGTCGAGTGTTACACCAAAAATACAATTACGTGCTGGTATCACGGATTTACCTACAGGTTCGAAGACGGTGTCCTCAATGGGATCGTTGGCGTACCTGAAAGCAACGTAATTGGGCGCAAGCGCGTGCGAACGTATGCGGTTGAGGAGCGCAAGGGTATCATCTTCGTGTTTATCGGGGATGAGGAGACGGTGCCTCCACCTTTGGAAGAGGACGTGCCGCCTGGTTTCCTTTCTGAAGGCCACGTACTGCGCGGTCGCCGACAGGACGTTAATGCAAATTGGCGGATTGGCGCTGAAAACGGCTTCGACTCCACTCATATCTTCATCCACAAGGATTCGATCCTCGTTGAAGATGCTGACTTGGCTTTGCCGCTTGGTTTGGTGCCGCTTCATAATGGCGCTTTCGAAACCACCGAGGAAGATGGCGGTCCGAAAGGTGTGCACGACATCTTCTCACCGGAAGCGATCAATCCGGTATTCGAGGGCAAAATTGACGGCGAGACGGTGCGGATGGGGCGGCCCGAGGGCAAGAACATGTTGCCTCAGACCATATCAATTTGGATGCCGTGTGCTTTGCGGGTCCAGCCCTGGCCGGCTCCAGACATCACTCAATACGAGTTCTATGTCCCAATCGATGGCGAGCGCCACATCTACTTCCAGTTCCTGGGCAAGACAGTTGGCAGCGTCGAAGAAGAAGCGGCTTTCGATAAGGAATTCAAAGAGCGCTGGGTGGAGAAAGCCCTGATCGGCTTCAACAAGGATGATATCTGGGCGCGCGAAGCGAACCAGGAGTTCTACGCGGACGACACAGGTTGGCTTCGTGAGTCCCTCTTCGAGGCCGATGGCAACATTGTCCGTTGGCGCAAGTTAGCAGATGAGCACAACCGCGGTATTCAGGGGCCAGAACATGTCCGTTAATACGCTTCCGAGGCAAGGTGGCACAGCTATCGCGGCCCAGAGCAATTTCATCGACGCGGCCGGTGTGGAGACGCACTACCTAACGTGCGGGGACCCTTCCAAACCACCGATCATCCTGATTCATGGCGGCGGCGCTGGGGCCACGGCCATGGGCAACTGGCAGGGTACCTTTCCGCTCTTCACGGAAGCCTATTATGTGATCGCTCCGGAAATGCTGGGTTTCGGTCAGACGGGCAAGCCGGACGACTCCGATTACAGTCAGGATGCCCGCGTCGAGCATATGAAAGCGTTCCTGGATGCCATGGGCCTTTCCAAGGTCCCGTTAGTCGGCAACTCCATGGGCGGTGCCACATCACTCGGCATCTGCATGAAATGGCCTGAGCTTGTGAGCGACCTTGTCCTCATGGGCAGTGCTGGCCTGAATGTGGAAATCACGCCCTCCATGATGCCGATCCTCGGCTATGACTTCACTGTGGAAGGGATGCGCAAGCTGATTGATGCTTTGACGGGGCCGCTTTATTCCGCCTCTGACGAGATCATCCAGGCGCGCTATGAGGGGTCAATCGATCCCGAAGCGCGCAAAGCTTACACCAAGACTATGGATTGGATCAAAGCCGAGGGCGGGCTGGCGTATACCGAGGATGCGATCGCTCAAGTCAAAACCCGAACCCTGGTGGTGAATGGTAAGGACGACATCGTGGTGCCTATGGCTTACGGCATTCGCTTCATGGAGCTTTTGGAAAACTCAACGGGTTATTTCATGCCACATATCGGCCATTGGGTCATGATTGAGGCGCCCGAAGAGTTTGCAGAGATCGTGATGGGCTTTCTGGCCCGTGGAGGCGACCATGGCCACGCCTAAACGCCAAACATTTCACCCTGTCCAGCGCTTGATCCAGACCCTTGGGCGGGATCCGGCAACCCAGGAGAAGTTTGCCAGCGATCCCACAGCGGTATTTGCCGAGTTTGGTCTGTCCGAGGCTGAAGTTCAGGCTCTCAATGAAGGCTCATTCGGCGCGCTCGACGGCATTGATGTGCATCCTGCGTTCCGGATACACTGGCTGATGATGAGCGATCCCGAGGGGGCCAAACACATGGATGTGACGGAGTTCTTGCCCGTCTTGCAGGGGGGCAATGACAATGGCTGAAGTCGTTGGTGGTTTTGCCACGTCGCATATCTTGATGTCATCAAGCGGGGTCGAAGACAAAGCCGGTCGGGTCACCAAAGGCATGGCCGAAATTGGCAGGCGGATCCAGGCGCTTTCCCCCGACGTGATCATGGTCGTGACCAATGACCACTTGTTCAATTTCGGTTTAGACCTCCAAGTGCCGTTTGCGATTGGTACGGCCGATGCTTACACGCCGCTCGGCGACCTTGAGGTGCCGCAGATCGAGCGGCCGGGCCATAGGCCGTTTGCAGAAGAGTTCCTCAGCTATGCCGCTGAAGCGGGTTTTGACCTCGCCCGCGCCGAAAGCCTCCGTCCGGATCACGGTGTGTCCGTTCCAATGCTGTTTGCTGATCCCAGCAATACGGTTCCACTGGTCCCGCTTTACTTAAATCTCATGATGGATCCGATGCCCAGCCCGAAACGGTGTTGGACGCTTGGAGAAACCTTCGCCGATTTTGTCGAAAGGCGGTGCTCCACAGTTGATAGAGTAGTCGTTCTCGCGGCTGGAGGCTTATCCCACTGGGTCGGATACGAACCCAAAGTCAATGAAGCTTGGGATCGCCAATTCCTGGCCGACTTGGAGGCCGGGCAGTTTTTAGGCTGGGCGGGGCGCAGTAAGGACGAGATCCTGGAGGCGGCAGGTAATGGGGGGCTTGAAGTCATCCATTGGTTGTTCATGGCGGCCGCCGTTCGGGCTCAAAAATCGGAGACGATATACTATGAGGCCATCCCAGAGTGGATGACCGGCATGGGCGGTATAGAAGCAGTATAAGCTAGTAAATTCAGTAACTTAATCGACGCTCGGGGAGGGCGAACAATGGACTTATATCAAATGGTCAGCCCTAGGGGTCGCCCGAACTCTCAAGTGTGGAAGTCAACCACTGCTATTGCGCTTCTATGCTCTTCGGCCTTTGCGTTTGCCGCGACCGCGGGCGCTCAAGAGGCTGAGACAACACCAGCTGACACCGAGGCCCGTTTGGGAACGGTCACTGTCACAGCTCGTAAGGTCGAAGAAAGCCTTCAAGACACGCCCGTTTCGGTGACGGCGGTTACAGGGGCGGACCTGGAAGCCCGAGAAGTCGATACGACCGAAGATCTCGGTCGCTTGGCCCCAAACCTCGTGATCACTCAAGGACAGGGCGTTTCGGGGAATGCGTCAGCGGGTGCATATTTCATACGGGGCATAGGCCAAATCGATTACTTGCTGAACACCGATCCTGGTGTCGGGCTTTACATCGACGGGGTCTATCTGGCGCGCAACATGGGCTCGATTGTTGATCTTATTGAACTTGACCGGGTCGAAGTGCTGCGCGGGCCTCAGGGGACGCTTTTCGGCCGCAACACCATTGGCGGCGCGGTAAACCTTGTTTCGCGCGCGCCCACAGAGGAGTTTTCGGCGAAGGCGAAAGCCACCGTGGGAGCGTTCGAGCGCCAGGAGGTAGAGGCGTCGATTAACGGCAAGCTCGCAGATGGCGTGAACGGGCGGCTCAGCGCGCTCTATCGCGACCGGGAGGGCTGGGTGGATCGCATCACCGATGGTTCGACCCTTGGCGCCGAAGAAACCGTCGCTATCCGCGGCGCCCTGCGTTTTGAGCCAATGGATGCTCTCACCCTCGATTTGGCCGTAGATTACTCGGAGACAGAGGGAACCTCATCGCCATTCAACATTGTCGAGGTGAATGAGACGGCCCAGTTCGCAGGCTTCCACAACGGTGCCCTCGTCGGCCCGCCATGTGTACCGCCACCAGGCTCGCTTGACGATCCGCGCTGCTTCAACGCCCAATGGGTGGCCGACGATCTCTATCGCGAACAGGGCGTCGATCCCTCCAATACCGAGCTTGAAGCCTTCGGGATTTCCTTCATCGGCGAATACGAACTCACCGATACTTTGTCTATCAAATCGATCACCGGTTACCGGGACACCGAAGCGCTTGGCAATCGTGATGGCGACCACACGCCCATCCTCATCCAGAACACCCGGGACACTTGGGAGCATGAGCAGCTCAGTCAGGAAATCGAGTTCATTGGGTCCGGTATGATGGATGGTCGCCTCGACTGGATTTTGGGCCTCTACTATTTCCAGGAAGAGGGCGAGAATCTCAACTTCGTCACGTTCCCTGTCGTCTCATTCCAGTCTGGCGGTTCGGTCGACAACGACAATACAGCCATTTTTGGCCAGGCTACTTATGATCTTACTGACCGGCTGTCGGTCACAGCTGGCCTGCGTTGGACCGATGAGACTAAGCGCTTCACACCGGACACCTTTGTGTTGACCGATCCGACCGGCTTGTTCCCGCCCGGAAGTGTGCCCGGGTTTCCACTTGCGCCCAATGAGGAGTTCAGCGTCGACTTCGAAGAGGTCACGCCCATGGTGAATGTCGCCTATGACTGGACCGATAGCCTGATGACGTACGTCACTTATTCCGAGGGCTTCAAATCTGGCGGATTTACCCAGCGGATCTTTCCGCCCCTGCCGGCTCCGCCGCCCTTTGATCCGGAGTTTGTGGAGTCCATTGAGGCTGGCTTCAAATACGAGGCGGCTAGCGGGCAATTCCGACTGAACGGCGCGGTCTTTTCGACGGACTACTCCGATCTTCAAGTGTTGGTATTGGTCGGCGTCCAGCCTCTGACGTCCAACGCCGCCGGAGCCGAAATTCAAGGCTTCGAGCTGGAATTCGAGGCCCTTCCCATGTCGGATCTACTGATCACAGGTAGCCTCGGATTTGTAGATGCGGAGTACACTGAACTCGAGGACGGTGTTCGGGCCCTCGGATTGTCCGAGAACAACGCTTTCGCTCAAGTGCCGGAATGGACCGGATCACTGAGTGCTTCCTATGAGTTCGATCTGGGGCCGGGTTCGGTATTTCCGCGTATCGACATCGCCTACCAGTCGGAAAGCTTCATGGATGCAGTGAACACCGCAAGCCTGAAGCAAGACGCCTACACGTTGATCAATGCCTCGCTGGCATATCGCCCCGAAAACGGGCCGTGGGAATTCAAGGTCTTTGGCAAAAACCTCACCGATGAAGAGTACTTCGTTGGCGGCTTCGCTGATCTCCCTGATCAAGGCTACGCAGAAGCGGCGATCGGTCGACCCCTCGAGTGGGGCGTATCGCTCGCCGTGGAATTCTAAGGGCATTTGGAACGCGCGTCCCATGCTTGGGACGATGCGTCTCCATTACTTGTTTTTGATAAGGCAGGACACGAATAGATGCAGACGGCCCATATAAATACTTATGTCCTTGACCACGCGCCAAGGCTTAAAGATCAGCCTATGTTTGGGCCCGCGCAGCTTCTCGGGCGTATCCCAGCCGTCTACAACGCGTCAACGCTCATTGACGATGTGATCGCGAGGGGCGGTGGTCGGCGGCCTGCTTTGCGCACGGCATCGGGTGACATCAGCTACAACGCCTTTCTTGAGATTGTGGACCGGATTGCACACGGCTTGGTGCGTCGGCACGGGCTCGTGCCCGGCGACCCTGTTCTCATTCAGAGCCCGAATTCACCAGAGGCAATGGCGGCCTGGTGGGCGGTCCTCAGGGCCGGGGGCGTAGCCGTGTCGATTATGCCCATGCTGCGCCCCGAGGAGGTCGCGAAAATCGTCTCGAAAGCCAAAGTCAAATTGGCCCTGACGTCATCTGATCTCGTTGAAGGCGTCGAGGCGGCCCGGTCCCTGACAGGGCAAAGCTTTGATGTAGCAGCCCTTGATGGTCCTTCTGGACTTGCGCGCGCCATGGCGGATGAAGCTGAGCCCTTCTTACCCGTGGCCACGTCTCGAGACGATCCAGCCATTCTGGCCTTTACGTCCGGAACAACTGGCAGCCCAAAGGGATGTATTCAGTTCCATCGAGATATCCTGCTGATCTGCCAGACATTTCTCAGCGAAGTACTACGCCCCACAGAAGGCGACGTGTTCTGCTGCACCGCGCCGATGGCCTTCACTTTCGGCTTGGGAGCTTCGGTTATTTTCCCTGTGGCAGTCGGGGGGTGCACCGCTTTGCCGCCCAAGCCCGGCTATGAGGCCCTCGCTGACGCCATTGATGAAATGGGTGTGACCGTGTTGGCCACAGCGCCAACGGCTTATCGGGTGCTGTCGCGCATGGCTGGGGAGCGTTTTGCCTCCCTTCGCCTTTGCGTCTCTGCGGGGGAGCATCTTTCCCGCGAGACCTTTGACATGTGGGAAACCGCTACTGGGTTGCGCCTGGTAGACGGTATCGGCTCGACCGAACTCATGCATATTTTCATTTCTGCGGCTCCGAACGACGTCAGGCCAGGGGCAACAGGAAAAGCTGTACCGGGATATGAAGCGGCAATTCTCAATGACGCCTTGGCACCCGTCTCGGCCGGTGAAGTCGGCCGTCTGGCAGTGCGTGGGGCTACCGGTTGCCGTTATCTCGATGATGAACGACAAAAAACCTACGTGCAGGGCGGCTGGAACCTGACGGGCGATCTGTTTCGGCAAGATGAAGACGGCTACTTCTGGTTTGTCTCTCGTGCCGATGATCTGATCGTGTCCTCGGGTTACAACATTGCCGCCATCGAAGTTGAGCAAGCGGTTCTCCAACACACGGCTGTGAAGGAGGTCGCCGTAATCGGTGTCGCCGATCCCGAGCGCGGACAAATTTGCAAGGCTTTTGTTGTGTTGACAGAGGGCGCCCATCCTTCGGACGCGCTCGTGTCCGACATTCAGCGTTTCACCAAGGAAACGATCGCGCCCTACAAGTATCCGCGGGCGATCGATTTCGTCGAAGCCTTGCCCAAGACGCACACCGGAAAACTCAAGCGCAGCGCCCTGAAGCCAGCCGCGACCGCGGCCGTCCTTCAAAGCGCTGCATCGTAGGGAGAATAGGGGCCATGGCAGACCATTGCGTTTTCGTATTCGTTAAAACCGCCTCCCGCACGGCTGAGGATGTCGGCAATGAGATCAAGGACTCAATCGAAGAGGTTCGCGATATCTATTCAATCATGGGCGACAATGACCTGCTCATCAAAATCGTCAGCAAAGATATCGGCTTCATCCAGAAGGTTGTGAATGAAAGAATCCGGGGGGTACAGGGCGTTGCCGCCACCTCGACGATCCTCGGTTATCAGATCTATGGCGAGAATTGGATCGCATGAGCACGCTTGTAAAGGAAGGAGCGAGCCATGGGCGATCCTCTGCTCTATGAACAAACGGCGCGCGCGTTACGCGCGGCCTATGACGGAGAGACTCTCGGTCCGCTTCGAGAGGTGGTCGCGCCTACCGATGAGGATGGCGCCTATGCGATACAGGACATCAACACCCGCCATTGGCAAGGTGAAGGACGCCGGCTGGTTGGCCGGAAGATCGGATTGACGGCGCCAGCCGTTCAAACGCAACTTGGTGTGAACCAGCCTGATTTTGGCGCCTTGTTTGAAGACATGCGTGTGCCGATGGGCGGTGTGCTCGACCCATCGCGTTGTATCCAGCCAAAGGTGGAAGCAGAAGTTGCCCTGGTGCTGGCCGAAGATATCACGTCGTCTGATCCAAGTGTGGCTGAAATAGTCTCGGCCACGCATTTCGCCGTTCCCGCCATCGAGATTGTCGATAGTCGGATACAGGATTGGAAAATCACTTTTGCTGACACTGTGGCGGACAATGGGTCCTCTGCGTTTTTTGTGCTCGGTGACGATCAACACCCGCTTGAAGGTTTGGACCTCTATTCCTGCGGCATGGTGATGGAAATCAATGGCAAGGTTGTTTCAGTCGGTGCTGGCGCAGCCTGTCTTGGTCATCCGTTGAACGCCGCCGTCTGGCTTGCAAAGGCGCTCGGGCGACGCGGTGAGCAATTGCAGGCAGGCGACATCGTCCTGACAGGCGCCCTCGGCCCGATGGCAACGCTTAACCGTGGCGATGACGTGGCGGTGTCCATCGGTGGCCTCGGCCGGGTTGGTTTCAAGTATGGTGGTGCATGATGAGCAAGGTGAAAGCGGCAATCATCGGGTCCGGGAACATCGGCACCGATCTCCTGATCAAGATCAAGCGGCGCTCAGACATCCTGGAGGTCGGTGCGATGGTCGGCATCGATCCAACGTCCGATGGCCTCGCTCGCGCCCAACGCATGGGTGTGGCGACCACCCATGAGGGCCTCGAGGGTTTGACCCGGATGCCCGTCTGGAAGGACATCGGAGTGCTTTTCGACGCGACTTCAGCGGGCGCCCACAAGCATCATGCAAAACTGGCCGCGGACGCTGGTAAACTCATGGTTGATCTCACGCCAGCCGCGATCGGTCCTTATGTCGTTCCCGTCGTCAATGGTGACGCCCACATTGAGGCGCCCAACGTCAACATGGTCACCTGCGGGGGGCAAGCAACAATTCCGATTGTGGCTGCCGTCTCGTCGGTGGCCACCGTGCACTACGGGGAAATCGTTGCATCCATCGCATCAAAGTCTGCCGGACCAGGTACACGAGCAAACATCGACGAATTCACTGAGACGACTTCAGCGGGCATCGAGCAGGTGGGCGGGGCCCGCAAAGGCAAGGCCATCATCGTTCTCAATCCCGCCGAACCACCGATGATCATGCGCGATACGGTGTTTACGCTCTCCATTGGGGCAGAGCCCGATGTGATTGAAGCGGCCATTCTAGAGATGGTTTCGAAGGTGCAAACCTATGTGCCAGGGTACCGGTTGAAGCAGGCGGTCCAGTTCGAGCGTTTCGGGTCAAACAATCCACTCAAGATCCCCGGGGAGGGATCCTTTGAAGGGATCAAGACCAGCGTCTTTTTGGAGGTAGAAGGTGCGGCCCATTACCTGCCTGCCTACGCCGGCAATTTGGACATCATGACATCGGCGGGGCTGGCGACGGCTGAAAAAATGGTGGCGCGCCAGCTTGAAAAGGAAGGTGTTCCCAATGAGTTTTGATCCAAACTCCTCGTCGATATTCGTTCAGGATGTGACCCTTCGTGATGGCATGCATGCGGTGCGCCACCAGTACGGGCTAGAGGCCGTTCGCAGCATCGCCATAGCACTCGACGTGGCGGGCGTCGACGCGATCGAAATCGCCCATGGCGATGGCCTGAATGGGTCAAGCTTCAATTATGGGTTTGGTGCCGAGACCGATTGGGAATGGATCGAAGCAGTGGCTGATGCTGTCGATCGTGCCACGCTTACCACGCTGCTGCTGCCCGGCATCGGCACGGTAGAGGATCTTAAACAGGCCCATGCGCTCGGTGTACGATCCGTCCGTATTGCCACCCACTGTACCGAAGCAGATGTCTCCAAGCAGCATATCGGCGTCGCCCGGGATCTCGGCATGGACACGATCGGTTTTTTGATGATGTCCCACATGATTGAGCCGGACGCGCTGGCAGAGCAAGCCAAGCTCATGGAAGGCTACGGAGCGACCACAGTCTATGTCACGGACTCCGGAGGCGCCTTGGACATGGATGGTGTGCGCGCGCGTTTAGAGGCCTACGACCGTGTCCTGAAGCCCGAAACCGAACGGGGTATTCACGCCCACCACAATTTGTCCTTGGGAGTGGCCAACTCCCTTGTTGCCGTCCAGGCCGGCGCGCGCCGTGTCGATGCTTCCCTGGCTGGTATGGGCGCAGGTGCGGGCAATGCCCCGCTCGAAGTGTTTATCGCTGCGGCCAACCGAAAAGGTTGGCAGCATGGTTGCGATCTCTTTGGCTTGATGGATGCCGCCGATGATCTGGTGCGTCCGCTTCAGGACCGCCCGGTTCAAGTGGACCGGGAGACTTTATCGCTTGGATATGCCGGGGTTTACTCCTCTTTCCTGCGCCATTCGGAAAAGGCTTCGAAGGATTATGGCGTGGATACCCGCGAAATCCTGGTGGAGCTCGGAAGACGGCGTATGGTGGGCGGTCAAGAGGACATGATCGTTGACGTGGCGCTCGATCTCGCCAAATCGCGGGCCGAAGCATGACCGCCCCGGGACCGCCGCATGTGCTGATCATTGGCGGCGGTCAGGCTGGAGCCCAGGCTTGCCAATCCTTGAGAGCGTTTGGGTTTGGCGGCATGATCACTCTGGTCGGTGATGAAGCTGAGCTTCCTTATCAGCGACCACCGCTTTCCAAAGCCTATCTGAAGGGCGAGATGGATACGGGCCGATTAAGCCTGAAACCTGCAGATTGGTATGAAGAAAACGGTATCGCTCTGACACTCGGCCTAAAGGCAGTATCCATCGACCGGACGGCTCGCACCGTAACTTTCGAGGGCGGCGAAAAACTGACCTACGACGCCCTGATCCTCGCCACGGGCGCTCGAGTGAGGAAGCTTCCCGTTATCGGCGCGGATCTCCTGGGGGTTCACTATCTTCGGTCCCGGGCCGATGTGGATGCAATCCGAGAGGCGATGGCCGGGGCCCAAAAGATCGTTCTGATCGGTGCCGGCTACATTGGTCTGGAGACTGCAGCAGCCTGTCAGTCTCTCGGCCGTCAAGTGACTGTGCTGGAGGCAGCGGACCGTGTGCTGGCCCGGGTAACCAGCCCAGAAGTTAGCGCGTTTTTTGAGGCCCAGCATAGCGCGCGGGGTGTTTCAGTTCGAAAAGCCGCGACGGTCAGCGAAATCATAGGCAACGATGGCGTCGCCCGTGGGGTGAAGCTGGCCAGCGGCGAGACGATTGACGCGGACCTCATCATTGTCGGCATTGGTATCGAGCCGAACGTGGAATTGGCCAAATCTGCACGGTTGCAGTGCGAGGGCGGTATTCTCGTTGGTGGGGATGCCCGGACCAGCGATCCTCGTATCTTTGCCATTGGCGATTGCGCAAGCCGCCCTTTGGAACTCTGTGGTCGCCAGGTGCGGCTCGAAAGTGTCCACAATGCCATTGAACAGGCGAAACAGGCCGGGTCTGTACTGTGTGGGCGGCCGCGCCCAAAATACGAGTGCCCGTGGTTCTGGTCTGATCAGTTCGATCTGAAGCTACAGATCGCCGGATTATCAACCGGGTATGACGACGTCATTGTTAAGACCGGTGACGGGAACGAATTCACGGTCTTCTACTTCCAGGGCGGTGACCTTATTGCTGTCGACGCGGTCAACGCACCAGCCCATTACCTCTTTACAAAGAAAGCTCTCGAGACGGGGGCTCGGGTCCGCAAAGCCACCATCGCTGATCCTTCCTTTGATGTGCGCATGGCCATGAAATCCTTGAGACCGGCAGTCGCACAGTCAAAACCTTTAGACCTAAAACATATTGACCACTGAGAACCTTTAGGGCTAAAGTAAATCATGGTTCAGATGCGAACAAGATCGGTGATGGTGACTGGAGGTGGAACAGGTATTGGCCTGGCCATCGCACAGCACTTGGCCAACTGCGGCCACGACGTGACTGTCACTGGACGGCGCCGCGAAGTGCTCGAGTCCACCGGGCTAAACTTTGTGGAGATGGATGTCACTGATCGCGGATCCATTGAGCGTGGCCTGAGCGCGATAGGCGATGTGGACGTGTTTGTCGCCAATGCTGGACGCGCCGATACGGCGCCTGCGCTGAAGATGGACCTGGAGTCGTTCGACGCCATGCTCGAAGTTAATCTAAAAAGCGTCTTTCATTGCGCTCAAACGGCTATCCCGGCCATGAGAACCCGTGGCTTTGGTCGCTTCATCGTTGTGGCGTCTACAGCGGCCTTGAAGGGGTATCGATATACCGCAGGCTATGCTGCTGCCAAGCATGGTGTGCTCGGCTTTATCCGGTGCTTGGCCCTCGAGCTCGGCAAGACGGGTGTAACGGCCAATGCCATCTGCCCCGGTTTCACGGACACCCCGCTAATCGATGCTGCGGTAGACAATATTGGCAGAAAGACAGGCCTCGACCGGGACCAGGCCATCCAGCAAATGGTCGCCGACAATCCCCAGGGCCGCCTGGTGGATCCCATGGAGGTGGCTGCCTGCGCAGCCTGGTTGGTCTCCGACGGTGCGGCGGCTGTGAATGGTCAGGCCATCGCGATCGATGGCGGGGAGACCGCCTCATGAGCCGGGAAGGTGATGTCCTGCGCGGATGGCTTGCCATGTTGGAGGTCACCGAACATGTCAAAAAACGACTCGACACGCGCCTAAGGGAGGCCTTCGGTGTCTCCCTGGCGGGCTTCGACATCCTCGCCGCGCTCCATGCCGCTGGCGGTGACGGGCTCCGGGCCGGCGATCTCGCGAAACGCCTGCGCGTCTCCGATGGTGCAACCAGTCAAGTTGCCGCCACTTTGGAAAAGGCTGGTCTCATCGTGCGCGAGAAGGCCGTCACGGACCGGCGCGTGGTTGTCATGAGCATCACGCCTGCCGGCGATGCCCAGTTCACTGCGATGGCCCGGGCCCACCATGGCTGGTTGGGCCACGCCTTCAAGGGCCTAAGCGACAAAGACATCGAACGTCTGTCCGCGTTGGCGGCTGCGATTGATCCCCTGAGCGCCGACGACAGGAAGGCCACGGAGACAGCATGACCCATCCAGTTTCTTCCCCCGAAACATATCGCCCGGAGCACTTCAGTTGGCGCTTCGAAGAGGGGGTGGCTCTTGTCTCCCTCGACCGCCCAGACCGGAAAAATCCACTAACGTTCGACTCCTACGCCGAGCTTCGCGACATGTTCCGGGCGCTGGTCTACGCCAAGTCAGTTCATGTCATCGTGTTCGGGAGCAATGAGGGAAACTTCTGCTCCGGCGGAGATGTCCACGACATTATCGGCCCGCTAACCCGCATGACAATGTCTGAGTTGCTGGACTTCACCCGGATGACAGGCGATTTGGTAAAGGCCATGCGGTCCTGTCCCCAGCCAATTATCGCCGCGGTGGATGGGGTCAGCGTCGGCGCCGGAGCGATCATCTCGATGGCCTCAGACATTCGCTATGCGGCGCCAGAGGCCAAGACCGCTTTTCTTTTCAACCGTGTGGGCCTTGCGGGTTGCGATATGGGGGCGTGTGCCATGTTGCCGCGTATCATCGGTCAAGGTCGCGCCAGCGAGCTGTTGTTTTTCGGCCGCAGCATGTCGGCCGAAGAGGGTGTTGCCTGGGGCTTCTTCAACGCCGTGGTGCCGGCCGAAGACCTGGAGACCCATGCCCTGGAGCAGGCCCGGCGCCTGCGCAGGGGTCCCACCTTTGCCAATGGCATCACCAAAAACCAGCTCAACATGGAATGGGATATGTCGCTTGACACAGCGATCGAAGCTGAGGCCCAGGCCCAAGCCATCTGCATGCAGACCGAGGATTTCCGCCGGGCCTATGACGCCTTCGTAGCAAAGGCCAAACCGGAATTCGGGGGGAACTGATGGCTGATACGACGTTTCTCGATTGGCCATTCTTTGATGATCACCACCGGGACTTGGCTGAACGACTAGACAACTGGGCGGGCCAAACCTTGCCGAGCATTGTGGACGGGCCGGGCGCCCATGACGACCTGGACGGGACCTGCACCACGCTTGTCCGCGAACTAGGGCAGGCTGGCTGGTTGGCATACTGCGTGCCGGCCGCCCATGGCGGTGTGCACGACAGTTTGGATGTGCGATCCCTCGCCATCATCCGGGAGACGTTGGCCCGCCATTCAGGCCTGGCTGATTTTGCTTTTGCCATGCAAGGACTTGGATCTGGCGCTATCAGCACTTTCGGGTCCGAAGCGCTGAAAAACCGCTATCTTCCGGCCGTGGCAGCTGGTGACAAGATCGCCGCCTTTGCCCTGTCTGAGGTCGATGCCGGCTCCGATGCTGCGGCCATGGGGACCCGGTTGAAGCGCGACGGCGACAGCTGGTTCATCTCAGGGGAAAAGACCTGGATTTCGAATGGCGGCCTGGCAGATTTTTACTGCGTGTTTGCCCGCACTGGCGAAGGCTCAAAAGGGGTATCGGCTGTCGTGATGGATGCCGATACGCCGGGCTTTTCGGTCCGCGAGCGCATTAACGTGATCGCTCCGCATCCGCTTGGGCGCCTCGGATTTGAAAACGCCGAAGTCCCTTCCGAGAATCTGATTGGCGAGCCCGGTCAGGGCTTCAAGATCGCCTTGAGTACGCTGGATATCTTCCGCACGACGGTCGGAGCCGCCGCGCTCGGATTTGCCCGACGCGCGCTGGACGATGCCGCTGCACGGGCCCTAACACGGAAAATGTTCGGCGCCACATTGTCGGATCAGCCAATCGCTCAGGCCCATCTGGCCGATATGGCGCTTGATATCGATACCTCAGCGCTTCTGATCTACCGCTCCGCCTGGACCAAGGACGTGAAAGGCCAGCGGGTGACCCGGGAAGCCGCCATGGCGAAACTCCATGCCACGGACCAGGCGCAGATCGTCATTGATAAGGCGGTGCAGCTTTTCGGCGGGCTCGGCGTCACCGTCGGTGTGAAGGTTGAAGAACTCTACAGGGAGATCCGTGCGCTACGCATCTATGAGGGCGCCTCCGATGTCCAGAAGATCATCATCGCGCGCGAGGTCTTGAAGGACGCCGCTTCCCATGGGCTGCGGGCTTTTGAGGTGGCGTGATATGGCAGTGTTCCACACACAGCGCCGCGTGGGTTGGGCAGATGCCGACTATGCCGGCATCATTTTTTACCCACGCTATTTTGAGATGCTTAACAGTGTGATCGATGAGTGGTTCGAAACCGCGATCGGCGCAAGCTTCGCAGGCCTGATCGACGCTTATCAGGTGGGCGCTCCGATGGGAGAGATCCAAGCTCGGTTCGATGGTGCTTGCCGGCTCGGGGACGTTCTCGATTTCGAGCTGAGCGTGGTCCGACTGTCTTCCAAAACTGTCACGATAGCATCGACCGCTTCGGTGTCTGGCGAAACAAGGATCCGCACAAACGCAACCCATATTTGTGCGCACACCGACATTTCCGGGGCTGCCCCGTGGCCCCCCGGGCTTGTTGAAAAAATGAAACACTACCGGAACGAGGAGGCGGCCTGATGCATCAAATCCTTCAACCGAATGGCTGGGTGCGCCCAAAAGGCTACGCAAATGGGATTGCGGCCACAGGGCGTTTCGTCTTCACCGCCGGCGTAGTTGGCTGGAACCATGAGGAAAGGTTCGAAAGAGAGGACTTCCTCGGTCAGTTCGACCAAGCCCTGGCCAACACTGTTGCCATCCTCGCGGAAGGTGACGCAAGACCAGAGCATATTGTTCGTATGACAGCCTATCTCACCGACAAGAAGACATACTTGCAGCAGATCGGCCGCGTCGGCGAGATCTGGAAATCTCGCCTTGGCCGCATCTTCCCAGCCATGGCCTTTGTCGAGGTGAAAAGCCTTATGGAAGATGTCGCCAAAGTTGAAATCGAAACAACCGCCATGGTGCCCGATCATGCCTGATACCCAAACGCTCGCCCCGACCCGGAAACTCGCCACCTTCGACTGGGGGGACCCCCTGAATTTGGCACACCACCTCAAGGAAGACGAGCTGATGATCATGGAGAGCGCCCGGCGCTACTGCCAGGACAAGCTCATGCCCCGCGTGTTGACGGCCAACCGTGAGGAACGCTTTGATCGGGAGATCATGCGCGAATTGGGCGAGCTGGGCTTGCTCGGCGCCACGATCGAAGGCCATGGCTGCGCCGGTGTGAACTATGTGAGCTACGGCCTGATCGCCCGGGAGGTGGAGCGTGTCGATAGTGGCTATCGCTCAGCCATGAGTGTGCAGTCCTCCCTCGTCATGCATCCGATCAACGCCTACGGCAGCGAGGCGCAGAAGGCGAAATATCTGCCCAAGCTCGCCGCCGGAGAATGGGTGGGCTGTTTCGGACTGACCGAGCCCGATGCAGGTTCCGATCCGGCCAGCATGCGCACCCGGGCCAAGGCCACCAACGGCGGCTATCGCCTCACCGGTTCCAAGATCTGGATAACCAATTCACCTATTGCAGACGTCTTTATCGTTTGGGCCAAAACCGACGACAATGACATCCGTGGCTTCATTCTCGAAAGAGGGATGGACGGCCTTTCGGCACCGAAGATTGAAGGCAAGTTCTCCCTGCGCGCTTCTATCACTGGCGAGATCGTGATGGATGAGGTCTTTGTGCCGGAGGAGAATCTGCTTCCCGGTGTCCGTGGGCTTAAAGGGCCTTTTGGTTGTTTGAATTCGGCCCGCTTCGGCATTGCGTGGGGTGCACTCGGCGCAGCCGAGTTCTGCTGGCATGCCGCCCGGCAGTATACGCTGGACCGTACCCAGTTTGGTCGGCCTTTGGCCGCTACCCAGCTCATTCAGAAGAAACTCGCAGACATGCAAACCGAGATTGCTATTGGTCTGTCGGCTTGTCTCCAGGCCGGGCGGGAGAAGGATGCTGGGACGCTGCATCCCACAGCGATTTCCCTCATCAAGCGCAATAGCTGCGGGAAGGCCATAGAAATCGCCAGGGCAGCTAGGGACATGCATGGCGGTAACGGCATTTCTGACGAATACCACGTCATCCGCCACGTGATGAACCTGGAGGCGGTTAACACCTATGAGGGCACCCATGATGTGCACGCCCTGATCCTGGGCCGGGCTCAAACCGGTCTACAAGCATTTCAATAGGTCGAGTCAGCCAGAGAGGGAGGTGCAAGATGAAAATCACAGTTGTCGGCGGTGGGCCCGGTGGGCTTTACTTCGCACTTCTCACGAAGAAGCGCCTTCCTGACTGCCAGATCGATGTCTACGAGCAGAACAAGGCCGATGACACGTTTGGCTTCGGGGTCGTGTTTTCAGATGAAACGTTAGACGAGTTTTTTGACGCCGATCCAGACTCATATGAGCTCATTAGGGATCATTTCGCCTATTGGACCGATATTGTCATCGCCAAGGAAGACCACCGGATCGTGGTCGGCGGCAATGGATTTGCCGGGTGTTCGCGTAAGACCCTCCTGGAACTCCTGCAAACCCGCTGCCGGGATGTGGGCGTCAATCTTCACTTCGAGACGAGTATCCCGCCAGAAGACGTGGAGACCCGGTTCGCCGAGAGTGATCTGATCGTTGTTGCCAATGGTATCGGAAGTCCCATCCGGGATGCCCACGCCGAATCGTTCTGTATGAAAAGCGAGCTACGGCCGAACCATTTCACCTGGCTGGGATCGACGAAACCGCTTGATGCCTTTACCTTTTTCTTCAAGGAGACCGAGCACGGCCATTTCTGTGCCCACACATACCAATATGAAGAGGGCCGTTCGACCTGGGTGATTGAGGCGACGCCGGAGGCGTGGGTCTCGGCGGGCTTTGCCGACATGGATGAGGGCCAATCGGCGAAGTTTTTGGAGGACGTTTTTGCCGACGAATTGGACGGCCATCGCTTCATCACCAATCGCTCGATCTGGCGGAACTTCCCCGTGATCACCTGCGAACGGTGGCGGTCCGGCAAACTGGTTCTGTTGGGCGATGCCAAGGCCACTGCCCACTGGTCCATCGGCTCTGGCACTAAACTCGCCATGGAATGCGCGATTTCACTGTCCGACGCCGTAGTTGAACAGCCGAGTGATCTAGAGGCCGCTGCCGATGCCTATGAGGCGGACCGGCGCACGCCGGTGGAGATCACCCAGCACAATGCGGCGGTGTCCTTGAAATGGTTCGAAGACATGGCCATGCACTGGAAAAAGGCGCCTTATGAGTTCGCTTTTTCCATGATGTCGCGGGCGAAATCACTCACTTGGGACAATATTAAACTTCGAGATCCCGAGTTCATGGAGAATGTGGAGAGCGAGTTCTACGAACGCTATGAGGCGGCCACGGGCCGGTCCGTCTCCGCCGACCGTCCCACGCCCATGTTCACGCCCTTTGACCTGCGCGGCTTGACCGTGCCCAACCGTGTGGTCATGGCGCCGATGGCGCAGTACTGCGCCGATAACGGTGATCTCACTGACTGGCACATGACCCATTATGCTGCGCGCGCCATGGGCGGAACTGGATTGATCTTCACCGAGATGACCTGTCCGACGCCTGACGCACGCATAACCCCGGGTTGCACTGGATTGTGGTCGGACACTCAAGAAGCCGCTTTTCGGCAACTTGTCGAACAGATTCATGCCACCGGGTCCAAAGCTGCCTTGCAACTCGGACATGCCGGACGCAAAGGCGCTACGAAAACGCCTTCTGGCGGCATGGATATGCCACTGGATGAAGGCGAATGGCCGATCTATTCGGCTTCGCCCATCCCCTATATCGAAGGCACGTCGGTGACTCCCATCGAGCTTGACCGGGCAGGCATGCACAATGTTGTCGAGAGCTTTGTGGCTTCTGCAAAGCGAGGTGCGCAGGCCGGTTTCGATATGCTCGAACTCCATTGCGCCCACGGCTATCTCCTAGCGAGTTTCCTATCACCGCTTACGAATGTCCGCGGCGATGAATATGGCGGGGATGCTCTGGCGCGGGCGAAGTTTCCGTTGGAAGTGTTTGAAGCGGTCCGCGCCGTTTGGCCCGGTGACAGACCGATATCTGTACGCCTGTCATGTAGCGATTGGGCACCCGGCGGGCTCACCCTGGACGATCTTGCTGTCATCGCCGGGGCCTTCAAAGGTGCAGGCGCCGACATCATCCATTGCAGCTCGGGCGAAACGGTGCGCTGGCAAAAGCCGGTTTGGGGACGCATGTGGCAAACGCCCTTCGCGGAGTTCGTCAAGCAAACTGTAGGGATCCCTACGATTGCAGTGGGTGACATCACCTTGCCGGAGCAGATCAACATGATCCTAGCGGCCAGCCGTGCCGACCTTTGCGCTTTGGCACGGCCTCACCTCAACAATCCGTTCTTTACCCGTCATGCCGCGGGCCATTACGGCGTGAAGGGATTGGGCGGGCACCGGTTTGCCTGGCCGGACCAGCTGCGCTCCGGGGAATACCAGCTTTACCGCGAGGCCGAAAAGGCCAATGAGAAGGCCTTGGACCTCGCCGTCCGCGCGCGGCCGAACCGGCGCCACTACAAAATGGCTGGGGCTGACTAGGCTGACGCCATGTGGAAGCCGCCTGAACGCATTCGCCACCAGACCCACCCGGGTGCCTGGCCCAGCGCGGCAGAGGCGCGCGCGGCAAAACTCTTTTCGCCTTTCAGAGAAGGCCGGCTGCGCCATGCTGACCGCACTTGGGTGCCGGCCATGGTGCCTTGGCGGGCGAGCGAAGCGGGCGAGGTCACCGAGGATGTGGTGGATTGGTATGCCCGCTTCGCCGCAGGCCGCCCTGGGGCCATTGTGGTGGAGGCCACGGGCATCCGCGATATGCCTTCGGGACCGCTCCTACGGATTGGCCATGGCCGGTTCGTCCCAGGGCTTAAGCGGCTGGTGGAGGCGGTGCAAAGCGCCAGCGGCGGGCACACGCGGCTCTACATCCAACTCATCGACTTCCTGCGCATCCGCCGGCGTCCAGATACCGCTACTTTTTTGGACCGGTTCCTGGAGATCACGCCGGATCTGCGCGCCCGTTTGGGCATGCGGGCGGAGCGCGAAGATGAGGTCCGTGCCCATTTGAAATCCTTTGATCTGAATGACTTGGAGCAAGTTCTGCCCGAGCGCGATTTCGAGAGTCTCACGCGCGGAGCCCGAGAACGAGTGACTGACACCGATCTCCCCCACATCGCCGATTTGCCCCATCTCCTGCCAGACCTGTTTGCCGATGCGGCCCAGCGGGCTGAAGCGGCCGGGTTTGATGGCGTGGAACTCCACTATGCCCATGCCTACACCATGGCGTCGTTTCTCTCCCGCCTGAACACGCGAACCGACGGCTATGGCGGTAGTCTAGAGGGCCGTGCGCGCCTTCCCCTGGAGGTGTTCGCGCGGGTGCGCGGAGCGGTGTCTGACCGATTCGTCGTGGGTTGCCGTATGCTGAGCGAAGACTGTATCGCTGGTGGCAGCGATGTGGCAGACGCCTCCATTTTCGCTGAACGCTTTGCTGCAGCGGGCATCGATTTCATCTCCCTCTCGCGCGGCGGCAAGTTTGAGGATGCCGCCGTGCCAAAAGTCGGACAGGCAATTTATCCATATACCGGGCCGAGCGGTTATGAATGCATGCCCCAGATCATCTCCGATGAGGCGGGCCCGTTTGGGCGCAATGAAACGCCCGCTGCCGTAATCCGGCGCCACTTGCGCGCGGCAGGCCACATGACGCCCACCATAGTGGCCGGCGGGCTCCACAGCTTCGAACAGGCCGAGGCCGTCTTGCAAAACGATGTGGGCGACTTTGCAGGCTTTGCCCGCCAGGCGCTCGCCGATCCCGATTGGTTCGAAAAGGTCCGCACAGGGCACGGCGATGACGTGCGGGTGTGCGCGTATACGAATTATTGCGAAGGCTTGGACCAGAAGCACAAGATGGTCACGTGCCAACTCTGGGACAGGGAAGCGCTTGATGCCGACGGCGTTAAACGAACGCCGGATGGCAAGAGGCGCACCACTGCCCCACCCTGGGCACCCGAACTATAGGCTTTGAGGACCGGTGAGCATCCTACAGAAACAACAAAGGACAGGGCCGATGGGCAGTCTTGAAGGAAAAACCGTTCTTGTCACCGGCGGCGGCGGCGGAATTGGCCGCGAATGCGCCCTCCTGGCGGCCCGGGAAGGCGCGAAAGTTCTGGTGAACGACCTCGGCGCGGGGCTTTCCGAAGATGGGGCCAGCAGCGGAGATGCCGGTCCAGCCGAAATGGTCGCCAGCGAGATTCGCGCCGCCGGCGGCACCGCGCTCTCAAACTCCCAGAGCGTGACCGATTTCGAGGCTGTCCAGGCCATGGTGGCCCAGGCGACATCCGAGCTTGGTGGACTCCATGGCGTCATCAATCCGGCCGGCATCTTGCGCGATGGCATGTTCCACAAGATGAGCGAAGCCGATTGGCGGGCTGTTATCGATGTCCACCTCCATGGTTCGTTCAATGTGGCGCGCGCAAGTATTGAGCACTTCCGTCAACAGGAGACCGGCAGCCTGGTCCTGTTCACCTCCACTTCGGGGCTCATCGGAAATATCGGCCAGGCCAATTATGCCGCTGCGAAGATGGGGATTGCGGGGCTCTCGCGCATCGTGGCCATGGAGGGGGCGCGCAAGCATGTGCGCTCCAATGTGATCGCGCCCTTCGCCTGGACCCGGATGATCGCGTCCATTCCGGTCAAGGACGAGGCGAGCGCGAAAAGGGTCGAGCGGATGCGTATAGGCATGCGGGCCGACCAGGTGGCCCAGTTGGCGGTCGCTTTGTGCGCCGATGCTGCCACCCAGGTAAGCGGTCAGGTTTTCTCCGTCCGCGGGAATGAGATTTGCCTCTTCAGCCAGCCCCGACCCGTAAAGTCCATCTCCCGACTGGAAGGCTGGACGCCGGAAACCCTCCTGACGGATGGCTTCTCCGCCATGGAAGGGTCGTTCACTGACTTGGAGCCTACCGCCAGCGTTTTCCCCTATCCACCGGTCTAGTGCGAGGCGTGCCCATGACCACCGAGGCTTTCATTTGCGACAGTGCCCGCACAGCCATCGGACGCTATGGCGGGGCTCTTTCCACCGTCCGCGCCGATGATTTGGCCGCGATTCCCATCAAGGCGCTCGTGAAGCGAAACCCTGAGCTGGACCCAGGTGCCATCGAGGATGTTTGGCTCGGTTGCGCCAACCAGGCCGGTGAGGACAATCGCAATGTCGCACGGATGGCCGGCTTGCTCGCTGGGCTGCCTGACACTGTGCCCGGCGCCACGATCAATCGCCTCTGCGGCTCCGGCCTCGATGCGGTGGGCACGGCGGCCCGGGCGATTGCCGCCGGAGAGGTGGGACTGGCGATCGCCGGTGGTGTGGAAAGCATGAGCCGGGCACCGCTCGTGATGCCCAAGGCGGAGGCAGCCTTTTCCCGGCAGACGGAGCTCTATGACACCACCATTGGCTGGCGCTTCATCAACATGCGGATGCACGAATTGTACGGCACTGAGTCCATGCCCGAAACCGCAGAGAATGTGGCTGAGAACTGCCGGATCAGCCGCGGGGATCAAGACGCCTTCGCCGCGGCCTCCCAGGCAAAGGCCGCAGCCGCCATAGCGTCTGGTCGGCTCGCCGAGGAGATCGTCGCCGTGGAGGTGGCCCAGCGCAGGGGCCCGCCCGTGATCGTGGATCAGGACGAACATCCGAGGCCGAACACGAATGTAGAGGCTTTGTCCAAACTCAAGACGCCGTTCCGGCAGCCCGGCACGGTCACAGCAGGCAATGCGTCCGGCGTCAATGACGGCGCGGCGGCCATGCTCGTCGCCAGTGACGCTGCGGCGAAAGCCCATGGGCTTGAGGCGTTGGCGCGCATTGTCTCGGTTGCCACGGCGGGGGTCGCACCAAGGCTCATGGGGCTAGGCCCCGTACCTGCATCGCGCAAAGCGCTGGCTCTGGCGGGTTTATCAATCGATGAGATGGATGTGATCGAGCTGAACGAGGCTTTTGCGAGCCAGGGCCTGGCCGTTCTGCGCGAGCTCGGCGTGGATCCTGGCGCCCCCCATGTGAACCCCAATGGCGGCGCCATCGCCCTCGGCCATCCCCTGGGCATGAGCGGGGCCCGACTGGCCATGACGGCGGCGCGTGAGCTTCGCCATGGGAGTGGGCAGTACGGCCTCGCCACCATGTGCATTGGCGTCGGCCAGGGCATCGCCATGGTTCTGGAAAGGGTCTAAGGGCGCGTGGCTGCGTCAGCGCAGCGTAAGCTTGCGGTGGTTTGGACGATCGCGGCCAAGCATTGGATTGTCTCGCCCGGCCACCTTTGCGTGATTGGTCCCCGGGGAGGGTTGTGGGGCACATGCCTAGGAACTGGAGGCTATAGGCGCGGCTTGACAACCGATTTCCTTTGAAAAAAGGTACAGGGCGCGTCCATCGGTTCAGCTCCGCAAGCGCGAAGTAAACCGAGGCCTTGCGCAGGATCTTATTCGCCTGGCGCAGCGCCAGGTTCTCGCGTTCAAGCGCCTTGATGCGCTCATGCCTTTCACGGTTCGGTACGGCCTATGTTCTGGCATAGCGCTCGGCCTGGGTCGCCCGGTTGTGAAGCCTCTGCGCGCTATATCCGATATTGCCTGCAATCGACACGATCAATGCCCATTGCCAGCCGTATTCATGGCGGTGTTGTTCAACCATCCTAACCGCGCGCTCCCGCAACTCCGGCGAGTACCGCCCCGTACGGTTCTTTCTGTCATGGCTCCAATCTCTGAAGAAAAGGCGCCTCCGGCAAACTCGGGATCGGCATCTCCTACATCCAGCCCTGCAAGCCCCAGCAGAACGCCTATGTCGAGCGTTACAACCGGACCGTTCGCACCGACTGGCTCAGACAGTATAGCTTCTAATCGATCGAGGAGGCGCAAGACCACGCCACCAGGTGGCTATGGACCTATAACAATGAATGGCTGAACATGACCCTCGGCGGGATCACGCCCGCCATGAAACTGAAACAGGCCGCATGAAGTCCAGCTGCGAACCCAGCGAGAAATGGTGGGATTACCTACCCTCTGACAACACCGCCACTAATCTACGCCGCAGGTCGGCGCCAAACAGGATAAGGGTGGACCACTCTGTGCCGTTTAGGATCAGCCGTGCCATTGGTCATCGAGGGAACGCTCCACCCTGTTTCCAGTTGGTTCCGGATCAATCGCCGACTGACCAACCACCACCCAGCGCCCGATAGAGCGTAATTTGCGCCTTGAGGACGTCCACTTCCTTCGCCGCGATTTCGGCATTTAGCTGATTGAGGCGTCTTAAGGCCTCCAATGCAGGAAACAGTGAATCATTCCCTGTATTGTAGCGCAGCTCGGCAAGCTCAAAGGCACGTAGCCTGTCTTGTCGCGCCTGCCTCAACGCTTCGATCTCCTTCACCGCGAAAACGTAATCTGCGAGCGCTGTTTCGACCTCTGCGAGCGCTCCAAGGACCGTCTGGCGATAATTGAGACCGGCTTGGCCAAAGCGGATTTCCGCAAGGTCGATTTCGAATTCTTGCGCGCCGCGATTGAACACTGGCCAGCGCATCACGGCCCCGTAGTTCCAAGCCTGGCTCGCACCTTCAAATACGTCTTCCAAGCTGTCCGCCTGCAATCCGGCGCCGCCTGTGAGTGAGAAACTCGGATAAAGATCTGCGGTCTCCGCTCCGACGTCCTCATTGGCCGCCGCAAGCCGTCTCTCAGCCGCGGCTATGTCTGGCCGCCGTCGTAATAGATCCGAGGATAAGCCTAAGCCAACGGCACCTTCCCAGTTGGGCAAGCTTGCTGGCACCAGAAGCCTCGCCATGAGCTCAGAAGGTTGGCGGCCAGTCAGTAGCGCAAGCCGCGATACAGCAATTCGCTGCCCTCCAATGAGAGCGTTCTGTCGGGCTTCTAGCTCTGTGACATCAGCGCGGGCTCGAACCAGGTCGAATTCGCTGGCCAGGTTCTGGGACACCAAGTCCTCGGTCAGGCCGACAATGCGTTCCGCGAGCGCGATATTGTCCTCGCCTACTTTGAACTGGGCCTGGAGCCCCCTCAAATCGGCATAGGCAAGTGCGGTCTCACCCAAGACCATCACAGTTACAGCATCACGGTCAAACCCGGTAGCTTCAAGCCGTGCATCGGCGGCCTCTTCGCGACGCTCAAGTCGTCCGAAGAGATCCAGTTCCCAGGACAAGTTCAGACCCAAATCGAAGAAGTTCTGGACGGATGGCGCACCGGGCGGCGGGCCGAGACCGCCGGCATTGGTGCTTGCTTCTTGGCGACTTGCGCTAGCCTGCGCGCCAATGATGGGAAGGCGCGCACTGTCCACGAGCCGACGACGGGCGCGCGCCTCCTCTACGCGCATCATTGCCTGGGCAATATCGAGATTGTTTGTCTCGGCCGCCGCCATCAGATCGTCCATGACCGGATCTTGGTAGCGCGACCACCAATCGGCTTTTGGGCCGGTTGCAGTGTCTGCGAGATCACTTTGAGCGGCCAAATCGCTGTAAGCGACATCCAGGTTTTGAGGGCCCTGATAGTCAGGGCCAATGGTGCAAGCGGACAAGGCCGTCGCAATTGGTGCGAACATGAGGATGTGTCTGTTCATGCCGAAACGCCTTCCAGTGAGCCCTCAGCCTTGCGTCGGCGCGCACCACCGGCTCGATATCGCAATCCAAAGAACAGGCAGTACAGGACAGGCGTTAAACCAAGGGAGATGATCAACGTGCCAATTCCGAGACCAAAGGCGATCGCGACGGCCATCCCGTAGAACAATATATCCTCAAAGATGATGAGCGGCAGAAGCCCGATGATCGTCGTAATGGATGCCATGAGAACGGGCCGAAGCCTTCTCAAACACGCGCTGATAACGGCATCAACGCCGTCTTCGTCAGCTTCTCGTCGCTCGATGTCTATGCGGTCCACAAGGACGATCGAATTATTGATGATGATGCCCATCAGGGCATAGAGACCAAGGATGACCATAAAGCCAAACGTGGCATCCATGACGACGAGGCCCACCGCTGCGCCGATGATGGAGAACGGCAAGCCGAGTAGCAGGATAAGTGGCCGGGTAAAGCCGTTGAAAAGCGTGACGAGGAATACGAGGATCATGCCAAGAATCAGCGGCAGCGTCGCAGCCAAAGCCGCATTCGTTGCACCGCTGTCGTCGAGAATACCATCGAATTCGGCAAAGTGTCCGCGCTCCAGCCCGGCATTGAAGTCTTCTAATCGATCCGCCAGCAACGGTGCCATGTCCTCAGGTGACAAGGTCAGGTTTCGGCCCTCGACCGTGACAGTCCGTATCATGTCTTCGCGCTGGATGAAGCTGAAGCCCGGGGCGCGCTCAAGTCTGGCGATTTGGGACAATGGCACCGATTGACCGGTGAGTCGCGAGTACACGGCCGTTGTTTCCAGTTGGGCAAGGCTCGTGCGCTCGTCCGCCACACCGCGCAAGACAATCGGAATGGTCTCGTCACCCTCGCGATACTCTGATATCTCCACGCCGGAGACATATTGAGCGAGGGCCTGGCTGACGTCGCTCGACGTAACACCTGCGACCCTGGCGCGTTGCTGGTCGATGACGACATCAATGCGGTCAACCCGATTGTACCAATCGGACCAGACATCGATTGTTCCGGGGATCTCCAACATCATTTGCTCGAGTTCCTTGGATTTTTCGTAGATGTAATCCGCATCAGGCCCACGTATCTGAAGGTGTAGGACATTGGGATCGGCGGGGCCGAGAAACATTCTCGCAACTCTCGAATTGGCGTCCGGCGCAGCGTCGCGGAAAGCATCTCGGAGCTTTGGCAACAATGCCTCGGCGGCCTCGATATTGGTGACGTTCATCACCATGAACCCTTTGTTGGGGGCTGGGTCCACGGGTGACAAGGAGAGCACGAAACGGGGGCCGCCGAACCCGACATACGCTGCGAAGTCCTGAATGTCGGGATAGGTTTCCCTGTCGGACACGACCTCCATGAGGCTTTGTATGCGCTCTTCTGTCGTCCGTGCTGTTACCCCGGCTGGAAGGTCGACATAGACGATCAGTTGCGCACGGTCTGAGCTCGGGAAAAACTGCTGCTGCACAGTGCCCATTAGCATGCCGCCCAACACGAAGAGACCGACCATCAGCGCGACATAAGCGACACGGAAGCGCAAAATGACCTTGAGGATCGCCGCGTAGCCGGTCTCGAGTCCGCGGAAGGCCCTGGTGACGATACCGGGTTTTCCGTCCGTCGAGCGTCCTGACACGCCAGGCTTGGCGAAGAAGTAGCAAAGCGTTGTCGTCACCGTCATGGCCAGCACCCAGGAGGTTGTGAGCGCGATGAGAACGACCAGAGAAATCGAGCGCGTGTATTCCGTCGAAGCGGTCTCCGCGATCAGAAGGGGCAGGAAGACGGCAATCGTCGTGAAACTCGATGCCAGCAGTGGGAAGGCCAGTTCCTTGATGGTCTGACTGTACGCCTTGTCGCGATCGCCATGGTCCTCAAGTCGGCGTTTGAAATCCTCGGCCACGACAATGCCATTATCGACAAGCAGACCGAGCGAAATGATGAGCGTTGCGAGGCTCATTCTTTCGAGCTGCATCCCGAAAACGCCCATGATACCAAGCGTTGCCAAAACCACGGCTGGGATAATGGAACCGACGATCAGCCCGGTCCGAATACCCAGGAAAATGATCACCACGATCAACACGATTGCCAGCGTCTGCAACATGTTGATGCTTACGCCATAGACGGCATTCTCAACCTGGTCTGACTGGTAGGTGATGATGTCGAGGTTGAGACCAACCGGAAGCGTTTCCCGCAGGGCGTCAATTCGCTCGCTCGCGCGGGCTGAGAAATTGATGACCGACTGGTCGGGTTGCATGGCAATCGTCAAGACGATGGCTTCCTTGCCGTTGAAGAAAGCTTTGTTCTCGGGCGGGTCTACATAACCTCTTCGAACCTGAGCGACGTCGCCCAGTCGCAGGAAGGTCGTTGTGCCGGGAACAGCGACCAGGACTTCCTCGATGGCTGCCACCGATTGCAGGTCTCCAGAAGGGTCTATGGCAAAAGCCGTCTCGCCCGTATCGATCTGGCCGCCGGAGCGGACGATGTTCTGCTCTTGAAGAGCGGAAATGATCGCACCAGGCGTTAGGCCGGACTGCGACAGCACCGCGTTCTCATACTCGACGAAGATGCGTTCGGACTGTGCGCCGACGATCTCGACCTTTTTTGAACCGTCGATTGTAAAGAGTTGGTCGCGGAGATGTTGGGCATAGTCATTGAGGTCGGCAAGCGGATAATCATCCCCCCACAGCGCCATGGTGATCACGGCCACGTCACCGAAGTCATCATTGACGCGGGATGGTATTGTCCCCTGCGGAAGGCTCGGTTGGGCCTCCTCCACGTTTTCAGCAAGTTGGTCGAAGATTGAATCCAGATTTGTGTATTGGTCCTCGATGATCACATGGATGATTGACACCCCTTCCATGGACGTCGACTTCACCTCTTTCAGTTCCGGAAGTGTGACGATGGCTTCCTCGAGTGGCTTGGTGATCAGAAGCTCGACTTCTTCTGCTTCAAGTCCTGGAAAGTGCGTTATGACCACCGCATTTCGGATCAAAATCTCAGGGTCTTCGCGGGCGGGAAGCGTGAAGTAGCTGTAGGCGCCGAAAGCCATCAGCAGCCCCACAATCAGAAAGACAACGGAACGGTAGCGCAGGGCAAGCGATTGCATTGCGGAACTCCTCGGACTTCGGCCGACTAGGGATTGTAGCGGACGACGGCGCTATTGGCCGTCTGTACAGTTTCGCCGTCGCGAAGAAGCGTTACGCCGCGTGCAGCGATACGATCTCCCGGACGAAGACCGGAGATGATGGATGCACCATCATCGGTGACCGTTCCGATTTGAATAGTTCGTGATTCAACCTGACTGGTGCTTTCGTCGATGACAAAAACCACCACTTCGCCAGGATTCGACGCCGGTACATAGCTGGTCAGAGGGATCAGCAATCGTTCAGTGTCGTTGTTCGTCGATAGCTGGACGCTGACCCGTTCGCCGGGGCGCAGGCTCGTCTCGCCCGCGGACAGTGTAACAGGGTACAGACCGGCTGAACCTGCATCCTTCCCGATTTCAATCACCGTCGCAGGTAGCCGCTCCCCATCTGATGTGTTCACCTCCAGCACATCGTCCAGTTCAATCGATTGAAGCGCATCCAATGGAAGCTCTGTGACGATCTCAAGAGCGGTACCGTTGCCGACGACCTGAAAAACGGGCTGCCCAACCGCAACGACCTCCGAGGGTTCGCGAAGCCGCGCAACCACCTCTCCGTTGAATGGCGCGATAAGCTGGGTATCAGACAGCCGTTCGCGGGCGGTGGCCACAGACGCCTCGGCGGCAGCAACACGCGCATTGGCGCGGTCCAGGCGTGCCTTGGCTGCGTCGATTGTTGCCGGGGCGATGGCGCCGGAACCACGCAAGGCTGAACGGCGGTTGAAATCGAGCTCCGCGTCGTCTCGTTCCGCCACGGCCTCGAGGCGCTGTGCCTTCGCCGCTTCGAGGGCCAAGCGCGCCTGTCGATTATCGACGCGTCCGAGTATCTGACCGTCCGCGAACCTATCACCCAGATCGACATCCAACGACAGGATAATACCTGGCGCTTCAAACGACAGGCTGGACCTCTCGCGTGCACGAACCAATCCCGGGTATGTGCGTATAGAGTTTGAATACGTCGTGCCAATGGTCAGGGTTTCTACCGTTCGGGGCGCTGGCTCTTGAACAGGTTGCTCATTTTCGCACGCGCCCAGGGCAAGGGCACCGCTTATGCAGATCATCGAAAACCGGGGTGACATAGCTTCTCCAAACTGTACGGTACCGTATCTATGTTGGCATATGGACCGATGAACGCTTAGATCAAGCAGCCTGGTTCAAAGTTGAGGATTACGTGACTGAAAACGAAAACGCCGCTGCCAACCAAATGGACCTGTCGCCCCGCGAGAGGATCGTCCGAGCGGCCCGGCAACTCTTTTTTTCTCACGGCTTCGGCGCGGTGACGACTGATATGCTCGCACGAGAGGCGTCGACATCGAAGGCCACGATCTACAAGTACTTCGACAGCAAAACAGATATTCTGTCGGCCGTCGTCGATCTCGAGGGCGGGCGGTTTCGAGTCGATGCCGGACAAATGCCTACTGACCGGAAGGGTTACAAAACGGCCCTCAGGAGCTTTGGGCTCGGTCTAATCGACCTGCTCGCTGATCCTGATGTACTCAGTTTCGAGCAGCTGATGATTAGCGAGGCACGCACGCACCCAGAGGGTGCAGCCACCTTTCATTCCCGAGCACTGATGAGAACGCTGAACGAACTCGAGCGGATTATTTCCTTCGGGCAGGAGCGTGGCTTTATCGAAGACCGCTACAGTTCGATTGATCTCGCAGACATGCTGATCAGTTCCTGGAGAGGCATGACGCACGCTTGTCTCCAATTAGGCCTGGCCAACAAACCTTACCCGGATCGAGAAGAACGCGTCGATAGATGCATATCGATCATCGCCGGTCTGGATTGATCGGGAGTGGAGCCTTTGGGCTTGCTGGCGCTTGTTTGGGCGGTGGCGAAAGCTTAGAAGCGGTAGCGAGCGCAAGTGGGGATCACCTCACGTCAAAGATCAATGGTGATTTCTTGCCCCTTTGCGCGCGAGCAACACAATGTAATTTTGCTCTGCCGCTCCTCATCGCTAAAAATACGATCGCGGGCATCTTGTGCTCCATTCAGGATCCCTGCGGTGCAGGTGCCACAAATGCCGTAACCGCAAGAAATCGGCACATGGATCCCGCGCCGGCCAAGTTCGCGGGCGATTGTTTGACCGGCGCCGATCCGCAGCCGCTCACCACTTGATGCCAGGACGAGGTCGAACGGCCTGTTATCATTGCGCGATCCGAAGTCTTCCGTGTAGACGGATCGCTTGGGCAGCCCGCTCTCCACAGCCTTGTCGCGGACCGCGTCCATATAGCCCGACGGCCCGCAGGCGCAGATGCCGACATCGTCCGGCCGCTCTACAAGAAAACTGTGCAGCCACCCCCGCTCGGTATGCATGTGGAAGTTGCCGTTGGATAAGCTGCGCAGTTCGTCCGCGAACACCGCATAGCTTTCGTCCCGAACGGAATAATGCACGTCGAACGGGATGCCGATCTCGGCGAGCCGGTGCGCGATCGGGACCATCACCGTCACACCAATGCCGCCGGCGCACAGAATGAAGCGCGAGTGGCTCCGCTCCTGCAGTGGATAATTGTTCCCCGGGCGGCTGACGCGAAGCGTTTGTCCTTCTGGGAGGCCTCCAAGCTCGGCCGATCCGCCGGTACCGTTCGCCTCGATCTTGACGCCGAGCCGCCAGACCCTGCGGTCATCGGGTGGGTTCGATAGGGAATAGGGCCGTACCCGACCCGATGGCAGCATCACCTCGACATGCGCGCCGGCCGCCCAGTCGGGAAGCGCGCCACCTTCCGGATCACGGAGTTCAAGGATCTGGATGGCGCCGCCTGCTCGTTCTTCCCGCCTGGCGAGGTTGACGTCCTGCCACCAATCCTCGGGATCGACGTCGCGCGGTACCTCGGCATGAGGCTCTTCCGGGCCGGGGGCCTGCAGCCGCTCGGACACGGGAAGCAGGTCCGGATAGGACTTCGCTGTTCGCATCCGCGTCCGCTGCATCAGTGCGGTGAGCGGTCCCTTGCCTGTCTCCGACCATGGGCACACGGTGATGCAGACGCCGCAGGTGTTCTGCTCATTGAAATACGGCATGCAGCGGTCAAAATCGAGATGCCACTTCTCCACCCCGCGCACTATCTGTTTCTCTTCGTAGATGGCGTTGGATGGACAGTTCTCGCGGCAGACCCGGCAATCCATGCACATTTGTTCGACCCCGAAATCGACGGGCTCGTCGAAGGCGAGCGGCAGGTCGGTCAGCACGGTGGCGAGGCGGACATTCGCACCGTTTTCACGCGTGATCAGCGAGGTGTGCCGTCCCATGGTGCCGAGACCTGCGTTCACCGCCAGAGGAATATGCAGCACTTTGGATGGCGCGTTTAGCAAATTGGTGTCGGCCTCGGCGTTCCAGCCCATCGCACGGATCCGCTCGGCAATGCGAATGGCGACACGACCGACGTCAACATAGCCGTCGTGAATGATGTCCGAGCTGTCTACCGACGGAATCTTCAGCATCCCATCGCGCGCCATGGGAACCGCGACGACGATGGCGTACGGCAACACGTCCTCGACGTAATCGTAAAGCGCTTCCTCGACGACTCGGGTGCAGCCGACTTGGGTCGCACCCAGCTCCCGCGCATAGGATTTGATTTCTTGCGACATGGCTGCCGGGTCGCTGACGGCGCGGCGCGTTCTCGCCACTGGACCGGTCGCCCGCCGATTGTCCCAGGCCACCTTCAAGACACCGATCATGGGTTTCAGCGGTTGGACCATCAAAAAAGCTTGATTGATCGCACCGTAAATCTTTCCAAGTCCCGTATGATAGAATTTTGGGCACCTTCTGAACTCGGTTTCACCGACGCCGGCGAGGGTCCGTCCTGAGAGCGGCGGATCACGATAGACAAACACAGCCGGATCGTCCGGGTAGGCACCCTGGCGCATCGTCCGTGTCTTGAACGGATGCGACTTCGGCGCAGGCGGCGGGGCTGGTTTCGGTCCGTTCGCGCGCCGTTCATTGGGCTTCAGCTTATGCGCGCCGGGCAAGGTCTCGACGTAAATCTGTTCTCCGGCAGCGCGTTTTCGCAGCCAGTGGCGGCGAAACATCTGTGCTGGCTGGGCAAAAAGCCACATCCCTCCCACGATCAGCCCGGAGCGGAGGGCTTTGCCGACGACATCAAGCCAATCGGTGAACGTGAAATGGGCACGATCGCTCTTGAGACGACGCAGCCCCGGTCGCCGATTATCTTCAGCCATACCCGTACTCTTCTCGTATTCTTCAACTGGGAGCTCGTAGGATCAATGCGTGTTGCGCTCATCACCTATGATGCGAGCTGAAGTCTAGCGGACTGTATCATTTTTCGATAATATTGAATCAGCAATCAAACATAGCAAAAATGGCATGATATGGATGTCAGGCACCTCAGAACCTTCGTTATGCTCGCCGAAGAGCTTCACTTCGGTCGGACAGCAACGCGTCTGAACACCTCACAGCCCGTCGTCAGCCGGACGATCAAGGAGCTTGAGGACGATATCGGAGCAAGGCTGGTCGAACGTTCAGCTCGCCGCGTTGCGCTTACAAGGTCTGGGCAATCGTTCTTGCTGCGAGCGCAAACAGCCTTGGAGAGCATAGCCGCCGGAACTCGAGAAGCACGGGCAGGCGTCCACGGAGGCGCTGAGACTATAAAGCTTGGTGTTCTCGTTGGTACCGCCCAGCCCTTCACGGGCCGATTAATATCTGAATTGAGGCGTAAACACTTTGGAGCGACAATTTCGCTTCACACGCTTACGGAACGAACGTTGCACGCTGCGCTCGTTCAACGAGAAATTGACGCTGCGGTGCTGTTTCAGGACTGCCTGCCTGCGAGGCTATCCAGATACGAGCTTGGGCGGGTTCAGATTGATGTCTTTCTCGAAGAGCATCATCCGTTGGCAGAGCAAAGGGTTGTCGAGTTTGACGATTTGACCGACGTGCCGTTGGTACTGCCGAGCCCAGAGTCCCATCCCATGATGTTTGATTTTATCAAGGGCATCATGAGAGACCGTGCCATTGATCCCGACGTCGCTGTGTTTGCTGACGACATCCTGCACATGGTTTGCATAGCAGCAGCCGGTGCTGCGGTCGCGATTGGGCCCGCCCATGTTGGGCTGCAAATTCCAGGAGTTGTTCGCCGTCCGCTTATGCCCCTTATAGAGACCACATGTTACCTCGCCTGGACTGGAACAGGTCGCAGTATATCAGCGCTTCAAGAAGTCCTTGAAAACATCTAATGGTCCGGTCTCGTAGTCGTTTGGCGGTGTCTTGGACGAAAAACCAAATGCCCATCCAGGCCGTACGAAATGACAAGGTCTAGGGGCTGCGGCCGTTAAAGGGCTCCGGTCTTTGAGTTTGTCGCAGCTTCAGGTTTGATGTTTGTTCCTTGGAACGAATGCCAATCATGAAGAGATGATCACGAGACCAACCGAGGTCGAGGATTGGATGGAACGGGGCCGGGGCAATTGTGAAGACAAGGCATGTGGAGGCGGCTTCTCAGATTATGATTTCCAGGTAATACGTCTGGCGCGGCATTGTCGCGTCGAACCCTAATGCCGGGAGACGAACTGTCTCCCAGAACATCCACGGAGTGTCTCCCGAAAAATGAAAAGCACGCAGATAGAACATTGTATTTGCGGCAATTATTTTGGAAATGAAGCCCCGTCACTCGCGCCATTTCTCCGGAAATGGTAACCGCCAGATCCCTTGAAATCATTGAAAATACTGGAGAATCCTCGGGTTCTCCGCGCGTTTTCGCCGGTCGTGCACTACAATTTGCACCACAAAATGCAAACTTTTTGCACTACAAACGGCGATGAAGCATTTCTCACTTGGATCAAAATTTCTAAAGGATCGCGGCGGCTGGTGGCACTATGTGCGGCGCGTTCCGACCCGCTTCCAGGAGGTGGATAGACGCGGATTGATCCAGACAGCTCTGCGTACCCAATCCCTCGAAGTTGCTATGATGCGGCGCAATGGCCTAGCCGAAGCGGATGATGCGCTGTGGAGCAGCCTCGCGCTCCAAGCCCAAGATACCGAGCGCTCGCGTAGCCGCGCTGCCGCTGAGCGCCATCGTGCCGCAGTTGCCCGTGCGATGGCGGAAGGGTTCGTCTACCGACCTGTCGAGGAGGTCGCCACCCAGCTAGACATTGAAGAGATCATAGACCGGCTGAGGAAGGTCGATCGCGGCGCTGAGCCCGCCGAAGAGAAGGCTGAAGCGCTCCTTGGCGGTGCGCCCGAGGAAAAGGACCGGACAACCGTTTCGGAAGCCTTCGAACTCTATGTCTCGAAGATCGCCTTCGATGATCAATACAACAAGTCGGATGCCCAGCGGAAAGCCTGGGAGAAGCGCAAGCAGGTTTCGATCGACTACTTCATCGAACGGGAAGGCGACATTCCGCTGCTCGACATCACAAGAGAGGTGGCAACACGCTATCGCGATTGGTGGCAATCCCGCATGCTTCCGCAAAAGGATGGCTCAAAGCCGTTCACGCCAAATACTGTCAATCGCCACATCGGCAACATGCGCTCGCTTTATCTGCGGTACTTCAAGTATCGCGGTGAGATCGATGTCGAAGACCCGTTCCGCGGTTTTTTCTTTGCTGGCAAGTCCAAGGTGAAGCGCGCTTCATTCAGTGACGAGTGGGTGCGAACTAAAATCCTGGTACCGGGCATGTTCGATGAACTTCGGCTCGAGCTGCGTGTGATCATCTACTTGTTGATAGAGACCGGCGCGCGTCTCAGTGAGATCGTCAATCTGCGGCCGGACGATATCCAGCTCGATCATGATATTCCGCACATTATCATCCGGCCGGAACAAAACAGAGAACTCAAAACGAGTGATTCAGAACGCGAAATCCCGCTCGTAGGCGTCGCGCTTCCTGCGATGAAGCTCTGTCCAGGCGGATTCGACCACTATTACGACCGCAATACACTCGTCTCAGCCAATCTCATGAAAGCGTTCAAACAGCGGGAACTCCTGCCCAGCAAGGATCATGTCATCTATTCGCTGCGTCATTCCTTCGAGGACCGCATGCTGGAAGGCAATCTCGATTATGGGCTCCGCTGCGCGCTCATGGGTCACAAGAACAACCGGCCGGAATACGGGCAGGGAGGATCATTGAATTTTCGACGTGACCAGCTGCTCAAAATTGCCCATCCAATTCCGGATGGTTTGACAATCTAATGCCCGGATAACCAACCACAGACTGGGAGTATTAGATTTCGATATCAACGAGCGTTTCAACCAGCGCCTCGATAGGTGTGTAGAGGTCGATGGTTTGGTCCTCGGTTTCAACGGTCATGACCAGGCTATATCGCGTCTTGCGATTGGCCCGGCCGAGCGCCTTGCGCTCACGCCACCAACCATTAACCGGATAGACCCATAGCGCGTTGCGGGCTGCGAGTTCTGCTGCTGTACCCTGCCAGACGTCGCAGTGAAGTGAGCCCACGGTGATCTGCTGTTCTCCCAGAAGCCATCCGCTGTCAGCGGGCGTTGTCGGCTTGGGGTCACCATTGCGTCTTTCTTCCAGATTTCTGCGCTTCAGGAAATTGGTACGAGTCTCACCGGCGCGCTTCAGATCAAATCGCAATCCAAACGACTGGTAGCGAGCCGGATCGATTGCGGAAGAAAAGCTCGGATTGGGTTCAATGAAGTAAGAAAGTGTCACTTTCAATCTGACCAGAGCTTCTCCCAGCTCCTCCAAAACCTCGGTTGGCCAGGGCAGTGGATAAATATGCGCCTCGTTGAATTTCACGTCGGATTTGTTTTGTTTGAAAGGCTGGATTGGCTGCTGGGCAATCAATGCGAGATGGCTTTCGGCCGAGGCGAGCGCCCGTTCCAGACTGGGTACGCCATATCCGTAGCGACGAACCAGCTCGGTGCGTCCGGTCTTGTTGTTTGCGTCCAACTCAGCTCGCATGGGACCTGTCCAGTCGGCGCTGTGCATCATCAAGGCGCGGATTGTTTCTGGCCAATAGTCAGGATGTGAAGCGGCGATCTGAGCTGCCATTCTTGCGGCCTGGGCCGCCGCAGCACTTGTCGCCCAAAATGGTTCAAAAGGCGATTGCGCAACGTCCGCACCCGTCGATAGAAGCGACAGCGATGGCAGGCCTGCCACAGCTTCAGTCTTCGCCGGACTGATCGCACGGTTGCCGGCTTCGAAGACCAGTTCCGGCTTCAATGGAGATTTGCGTACGCTCCACAAATAGCTTGAACGGCTATACGGACTGAGCTCACCAGGGTTGGCCCAACTGTCAAAGCCGTCATATCCGTTGTCCTGAATTTCCGTTTTATCCGTGTGCCCGCCAACAGTAATGGCGTTCCATGCCTGAGCAGGGTCCTCTGCTGGAAAAGCATCAGGCGCTTCGATAGCGTCCATCGCTTCATGGTCGCGGATGTTCCCAGCGGACAAAATGAAGAGCCGTCGATTTGGAGCCTCTTCAGGATCTCCGATCATTGCGCCCGCGGCGGACTGGTCAATAGCGGCGCTCCAGGACGTCGCCTCTGCGCCGGTGCGATCTCTGTTCGTGACCGCCATGCAGAAGCTGCGGAATACAGCTTCGGGGTTATTGATCTCTGCGATTGAGACAGCTGATTGCGTGATAAAGCCATAAGAGTTTGGCGCGTTTGGGTCGAACCCGTCCGGAGGGAGAATTTTCACCGACTCCGCACGGTGTGTGAGATCTCGTTGAGCGGTGTCACCCAGGGGTGCAGTTAGATCGCCATGCAGGGCAATACCGGCCATGCCAGTCCCGTGACCATGATGATCGTCGCCGCCCCAGTCTGGATCGATGCTGTCGACATGTTCATCGAAAAGAGCGGGCTCAATAAGGGGATGGCCGCGATTGACGCCGGTATCGAGCAGGCAAACGGTCGGTGCATCGCCTGCGGGCCAGACAACGCGTTCGGCATATTCATCGACCCATGCCCGCTCGTCGCCCCGGATATTTGTCATAAAAAAGCTGGGACTGTCGCTGGCACGTCGCACTTCTGCAATGCCAAGTGTTCCGAATAAGAGAATTTCGATTGCCACTTGCGTGCCGTGGATCGGAACAACGGTGACATCAGGAAACCGCAGATAAGTGTCGGGCTCTGCAACGCGGCAATTTATGCGCCTAGCCGCATTGATTACCGCATCGACCGCATCGTTGAAGCACCAGACGCCCCACCACATGGAATCCTGTCGCGACTGGGGGATCGCTGCAGGGTCATCGCGCCAGAATGTCTCGAATCTGGCCTGGCGAATGTGTTCGATCTGTTCGATCCGGCCAGCATTGGGAGGCTTTTCATCGCCTTCCTTGCCGACGAGATCTCCATAGGTGTATTCTTCGAGTAATCTGGCGATCACGTCGCGTTTGTCGTCCGGCACAATCAGGGCGACACGCTGGACGCCATTTTCATCGACGCGCACAGCACCCTGGCGGGTCTTCTCGGTGGTGCGGTCGAGATTCGCAGGACCTGATCTGGGGGCGAGCTCAAATTCCAGTACTACGCCGGTCGGGTCGATGCCCCGTTCTACGTCTACCGGACGGCCTTTTGCCGCTTCCTCAATAGCTTTCGCATAATCCTCGATCAGTTGTGGTCCGTGCTCGTCGCGTATGCGCTGTATTCGTTGGCGCTGTCCCCCGCCTTTCGATTTGTAAGCGCGCGATTGTGCAAGACGGGTGATATCAATGTGCGGTCGGGTAAAGCGCGTCACGTTTGATCTTCATTTGCCGTATGGCGCCGATGAAACGCTTCACTCATAACTTGGCGCTCACGAAGCCTTTTAGTAATATCGGCCGTGTTCAGGCTGTTTCTTTCTTCCAGAATTGCCACTTTGACAGCTTCTTCCGTCGCACGCGCGATTTCGGCCTGACTAAGGCCTTCTGCTGCGTTCACGACCGTCTCCCATTTGATACTTGGATATCGCATGGGCCGGATATGCGATTTCACAACTGCCCGTATTTCATCCTCATTCGGCATAGAGAATTCCAGAACCTCGTCGAACCGACGGATAAGGGCCCGGTCGAGAATTTCACTATGATTGGTTGCGGCAACGATCAGGCTATCGACCGCGCAAGGTTCTTCCAGGAACAAGAGGAAGGAGTTCAAAACACGGCGCATTTCCCCAACATCATTTGAAGCGGACCGCCTTCCGCCGACCGCATCGAATTCATCAAAGAAATAGACTGCCCGACGCTTGAGGGTTTCGTTGAAGATCAATCGCAACTTGGCGGCCGTCTCACCCATGAAGCGCGTGATTAGGGAATCCAGGCGTATGATGTAAAATGGCAAGTGCAGTTCGCCGGCTAGCGCTTCTGCCGTCAGCGTTTTACCGGCTCCGGGCGGGCCTACAAAAAGCACCCTGCGATTGGGAATCTTGCCGTACTCACGGAGCCAGTCACGTTTTCTCTGCTGTAGTAGCAATGCATTGAGCCGGGTGGTCAGACCCTCGGACAAGATCACATCTGCAAGCGTGGTTTTGACTTCTCTCAGATCAAGAAGGCCTTCAAGATCTCCACGTGGGGCCGCGAACGGTACCGCCACGGTTGTACGCGTTCCACGCGCTGACCTCGCTTCGTCGACAGCTGCCCGCAGTTCTTCTGCGGTCTTCCTATGACCCTGGCGTGCCTCCGCCGCGGCGACCTGAAGCGCAATCGAATAAAATTGCTCATCGTCGCCGTCGGCACGGCTGCGGAGCATAGCAAGGATTTGCTTGGTATTCGACAATACTCAGGTTCCCTTTTCTACTCGAATAGAGGTCGGGGGATACGCTTGCGATTGTCTTAACGATCTATGATTTCGCTGGCCCCGACATTGCGCTAACCTTCTAAGCGGACTCGCAGCCCCGCGTCGATAGACGTTCGGTCGCGGTCGCTGCAAATCTGTTCGTTAAGGTAGTGCGGACGAAAGAACAATACAAGAACGTATTTGAATTGCACTCAAGGCCAATAAGGTATGCGATATGCATTTTCAGCTATTTCCGCGCGATTCCTGAGGCGGCTGTAGTTCTATGGCCATAGACGCATCATGGCATAATCGATCAAGCCGCGATTGAAGCCGCTTTTCCCGGCTAGCCCGACTTTCAAGTTCCGCTTCGAGCCGCTCGAATATCGGCCAATACTTGTACCCGAACTGATCGACCACACGTGCAGCGATATCAAGGGCTTCCTCGATATCGCTGGTTGCGACGCGCTTGGAACGACCCATGCTTGTTTAGTTCAGCTTCTGCCGGTTCCAGACCAGCACGCCGCTGCCGTCTTCTTCGTTCTCGAAGAAGGCAGCCCGCAGCGGCTTCTCGAACCCGGGATCGTCGAGCTTGACGGCCAGGTATGGCGTCTCGCCATTCTTGCTCTCCTCGCGCCAGGCTGCGCCGAGCTCTGCGCCGCCGGCGAAGATCCGGTAATCCGGTCCGCCTTCGGCCTTCTCGGCCACCGGGACCATCTGGGCTTTCACATTGATTGTCATGGTCCGGATAGTTCCGGTCCATTTACCGTCTTTCTGGCTGAAGGTGCCGATTGTTGCCATGGCTATTCTCCTTTGCTGGCTCTGGCATGAAGGGCCTTGCGGGCCCGCTTGAACCCGGCATCCGAGCTGAGGAACATCTCCAGCATGGCAGGCACCAGGGTTTCGGGTTTCTCTTCCGCGCCATAGGTCTCGGCATAGATCGCCGCATAGTCGGCAAGCGCGGACGAAAGGTCGGGATCGACGGAGACGGTGAGTTTCACCGGCGTCCTGTCGGGCAGTTGTCCGATGCGAAGGCTCATCACCGGCCTCCCTCAGAATAGGGCCGCAGCACAAGATCGCGTGTCACGATCACCCGCACCGGCCAGCCGGGCCGTATACGGATCGTCGGCTGAATGCCGAGATTGCGGTCAACGACACGCTGACCGGCCTCGGAAACACTGTCTCCGAACCCGCGCCGTATCGCCCGTTCGACATCGTCATCGTCGGAGCCAAGCTCTGATCCAATACCGAGCAAAGTCGCGAGTCCCGCAGCGGCAAATACGCGGTCCCAGTGATGGTCGGTCCTGTCCGACACACCCGCATAACCCTGCGCGTCAGCTGCGGGCTCGGAAATCTGCAGTGAGCTGCCATCCGGCAGGATGATCCGGTCCCAGATCAGGAGCGCACGCTCCTGGCCGAAGGAGACTTCGGACTGGTATCGTCCAATGAGGCGCGCGCCCTGCGGGATGAGCAGATGCGTTCCACCGACCGTGTCATAGACCGGCTGGGTCACCTGCGCGATGACATTGCCCGGCAGGTCAGAATTCAGCCCTGTGACAAGAGAGGCCGGAATCAGCGTGCCTGCCATGACCTGATAGGGCGAGACCGGGGTCTCGACATCATGAGGGTTGTAGATGTCACCATTCCGCTTCTCTGCCGCGAACGCGATCTTCTCTGCCTGGAAGTTCCTGTCGGGTGCGACCGCAAAGCCGGGTGGACCTGCGCCCTGCGCAGGGACCTTCAGAAAATCCGAACCGAGACTGTTCGGCAGACGCCCCGTTTCAGACACTGACCCGGCCAGTAATTGCCGATTGCCGACATCGAAGAACACGTCGGCCCTGCCAGCCGCATCCGCCAGCTTCGCATCCGCCAGTCTCTGCGCGCGGAGGGCCTCATCTTCTGCCGATGGCCGGAAATCATCTGACGGCGCGACATTCCAGTCAGGCTCAAGGCCCCATTCTTCCTCCTCCGCCACGACAGTGCCGCCGAGATCACCCGCCATGGGCACGCCAAGTCTTGGCGTGCCGGCAGCCGGTTGCCAATTGAGGTAGGAGCTGGGCAGGTCCGAGAGCCCGTCAGGCGCGCGCTTGGTCTCCGTATTGTAGAGTTCCTGCCGATCGGCCGGATGGACGGCCTTTGGTGGATTGTCCTTCCCCCTTAAACCTGGGCCAAATTGATCTTAGTAATTTTGGCGTTTCAGGAAGGATTGAAGATGGCTCGGAAGCGGTATTCGGATGAGGACGTTCTGCGATTGTTACGTGAGATCGA